>Ga0070708_100003421_pt1 | contig 12426 bp, 10 predicted proteins | sample KBSK5503metaG_FD_65469 | JGI IMG/M metagenome (GOLD analysis project Ga0070708, IMG submission 65469) | Corn, switchgrass and miscanthus rhizosphere microbial communities from Kellogg Biological Station, Michigan, USA - KBS K5-50-3 metaG | ecosystem: Host-associated > Plants > Roots >...
CCCCGACCCCACCGGGCGCCGCGACCAGCGGTGCATGCACCGCCCTGCACTTGACAGGCCGGCCACTTCATAGTCGTCGCCGTCGCCGTCGCCGTCCACGATCACGTCAACGTCAACGTCAACGATCACGTCAACGTCAACGATCACGTCAACGTCAACGATCACGTCCACGTCAACGTGCGTTGTAGGCGAGGCCGATCAGGGTGGTGAAGCCGGTCTGCGAGGTGTTGCTGCCGGTTTGCAGCGCGAATTGCGGGCCCACCCGGAAGCGGGCGGTGACCGCGAGATTGCGATCGATCAAGTACTCCCCGCCGGCGCCGAACTGCGGACCGAACATGACTCCCGCGGGGTTCGAGAAGGAGACGAGCACGGGAAAGTCCGCTCCAACGTCCAGCGTGAGCGGCGGGCTGACGTGGAAGCCGGCGACGAAGCCGACCGGTCCGCCGAGGCCGAACATCACGCCGCCGTTGTTGTCATGGCTCCCGTAGAGGTATGCGCCCGGCTGCATCTGGAAGGCGAACGCGGTGTCACCGGTGGTTGCCAGCGTGCGCCGGTAGGGGACGGCGAGGTTGACCCCGGCGACGGTCGTGGTGGTCCCTTCGATCCCGTAGTTGAACCCGATGTGGAACCCCAGATCGCTCCGCTCGTCCAGACCCTTCAAGTACGTGAAGCCGATCCCCGGCCAACCCGCCTCGAACTGGAGGACGGCGTTGCTCGCTCCCGCCGTCTGGCCGGCCGTCGCGCTCCAGTTCGCGTTCGCATCCAGCGAAGGTTGGATGCTGGTCTCGACGAGCTGCGCGCGCGAGGGCGCCGAAAGCGCGAGCGCCGAGGCGAGGACGGCCGATGCCACGGTTTGCCGGATCATGATCCCTCAACGTTGGGTTTCATTCGCTCGCAAGCAAGGGCGTCGCGCCGTGGAGCGACTCTTCGTCGCTTGATCTTCTCGGTTCGTCGGGTAGGTTGCCCCGCGATGCAGGTGCTCGCCGGCGACATCGGGGGGACGAAGACCCTCTTGGCGATCTGCGAGGTGTCGCCGCCGGGTGGGCGCGAGGGCGCCATCTCGATCGAGGTGCTGGCGAGCGCTCGCTACGACAGCCGCAAGTATCCGGGGGTCGGCGCCATCTGCCGCGCGTTCGAGGCGGAAGTGCGGCGGCCGATGCCGCGATTCGCCGGGTTCGGCGTCGCCGGACCGGTGGCGAAGGGGCGCAGCCACACCACCAACTTGCCCTGGATCGTGGACGCGCGCGACCTGGCGCAGACCCTCGGTGTCGAGTCGGTCTGCCTGGTGAACGATTTCTACGCCCTGGCGCTGGGAATCCCCGCGGTGCAGGCCAAGGATCTGGTGACGCTCAACGAAGGCGTGCGCGATCCGCGAGGTCCCTGGGCGATCATCGGCGCCGGCACCGGCCTGGGAGAAGCCATCGCCATGCTCGGCGACTCCGGCGCCCGCGAGGTGCTCGCCACCGAGGGCGGCCACTGCACCTTCGCCCCGCGGACCGACCTGGAGTGGGGCGTGGACACCTTCCTCGCGCAGCGATACGACCACGTCAGCTGGGAGCGGGTCATCTCCGGAGAGGGGCTGGTCAACCTCGCCGAGGCCATCGCGCGCATCACCGGCCAGAAACCCGGCGACGCGCTCGCCGAAGCGATCGCGCGCGATCGCGCGAACGCGCCCGCCGCGGTGACCGCCGGTGCGATCGCCGGCGACGCTCTCTGCCGCCAGACGGTCGAGCTGTTCTGCACGCTCTACGGCGCCGAGGCCGGCAACCTGGCGTTGAAGACGCTGGCCACCGGCGGCGTGTTCGTCGCGGGCGGCATCGCGCCGAAGATCGTCGGCTTCATCACCGACGGCCGCTTCCGAGCGGCCTTTCTCGATAAAGGCCGGATGCGCGTCCTGCTCGAGCAGATGCCGGTGCAGCTCGTGCTCGACACCGACGCCGGACTGCTGGGAGCGGCGACACTGGCCGCACGCGAGGCGCACTTCTTGCACGATTCAGGGTAAACCCCAACCACGAGCTTCGAATGAACCGCGAGCTAGAGCAGAAGATCATCGACGCTGTCCGATTCCTCTCGGTCGACGCTGTCGAGAAGGCGAACAGCGGTCATCCCGGCTTGCCCCTGGGCGCGGCGCCGATGGCGTACGTCCTCTGGACCCGGCACCTGCGCTTCAACCCGAAGGATCCGCGCTGGCCGAATCGCGACCGCTTCGTGCTCTCCGCCGGGCATGGGTCGATGTTGCTCTACTCCCTGCTGTACTTCGCCGGCTTCGATGTCACGATGGACGACATCAAGGCGTTCCGGCAGTACGGATCGAAGACGCCGGGTCACCCCGAGTTCCGCGACACTCCGGGCGTCGAAGCCACCACGGGTCCGCTGGGCCAGGGCATCTCCAACGCGGTGGGGATGGCGCTGTCGCAGCGCATGCTCGCCGCGCGGATGAACGACGGCGGCAGCTTCCCCGTCGACAACTTCGTCTACGTCCTCTGCAGCGACGGAGATCTGATGGAAGGCGTCGCCTCCGAGGCGTGCTCGCTCGCGGGTCATCTGAGGTTGGGAAACCTGATCGCGTTGTACGACGACAACCTGGTCTCGCTCGCCGGGCACACCGACGTGACCTTCACCGAGGACCGGGAGAAGCGCTTCGAGGCGTACGGCTGGCACGTGCAGCACGTCGACGACGGCAACGACGTCGAGGCCATCGACCGCGCCGTCCGCGCCGCGAAGGCAGACCCGCGGCCCTCGTTCATCCGGGTGCGCACCGTGCTCGGCTACGGCTCTCCCCACAAAGCCAACACGCACGAGGCGCACGGATCGCCGCTGGGCAAGGAGGAGGTCAGGGCCACCAAGCAGAACCTGGGCTGGCCCGTCGAGCCCCCCTTCCTCGTCCCCGACGAGGTGCGGAGCTTCTGGGCGGGGCGGATCGAGGAGCTGAAGAAGGTCTACGAGGACTGGCAGCGCCGGTTCGCGGACTGGCAGCGCGGGAATCCGCAGAAAGCGAAGCTGTGGGAGACGCTGCTCGGAAAGCAGCTGCCGCAAGACCTGCCCGAGCAGCTCGTCTCCGCCATCGCCACTCCCAACGCGCCGGAAGCCACGCGCAAGCACAGCCAGGCCATCCTACAGAAAGCGGCGCAGCTGGTCCCGGGCCTGGTGGGCGGCTCGGCCGACCTGGACCCCTCTACGTTCACGTACATCAAGGACGGCGGCGACGTTCAGCCGGGCAACTACGCCGGCCGCAACATCCACTTCGGAGTGCGCGAGCACGGGATGGGCGCCATCGTCAACGGGTTCGCGTATGACGGCTTCTTCACCCCGTACAGCGCCACGTTCCTGATCTTCTCCGACTACATGCGGCCCCCCATCCGGCTGGCGGCCCTGTCCCATCTGCCCAGCATCTTCGTCTACACGCACGATTCCATCTTCCTCGGCGAAGACGGGCCGACGCACCAGCCGGTGGAACAGCTCGCCACGCTCCGCGCCATCCCGAATCTCGAGGTCTGGCGGCCGGCGGACGGAGGCGAGACGGCGGCGTCGTGGGCCGCGGCGCTCGGCCGCCGGGACGGCCCCACCGCGCTGGCGTTCACGCGCCAGAAGCTGCCGGTCCTGCAGCGGAGCACGCCCTTCGACGTGCGGCAGGCGCTGCGCGGCGCGTACGCGCTCAACGACGTCGTCGATCCCGACGTGGTGATCATCGCCACGGGCAGCGAGGTGGCCACCTCGCAGCAGGCGCTGCAGTTCCTGGACAAGTCGCTCAAGGTGCGGCTGGTCTCCATGCCCTGCGTGGAACGCTTCTTGAGATGGGGCGCCGACGAGCAGCGCCGGCTCATCCCCCGCGGCCGCGCCAAGCTGGTGGCGGTGGAAGCCGCCCTCGGGCTCGACTGGTACCGCATCATCGCCGACGGGCTGGTGGTGGGCATCGACCGATTCGGGGCCAGCGCTCCCGACAAGGCGCTGGCGGAAGCGTACGACCTGACACCCCAGAAGGTCTCGGCGCGGATCTCCAAGTGGTTGGGCGAGGGGGCGAAACGAGGGTGACGACATGAAGCTGTCAGCGAGGCTGGCCGAGCTCGGGCAGAGCGTCTGGCTCGACCTGATCGGGCGCAAGTTGATTCACGCAGGCGAGCTGCGCCGGATGATCGAGGAAGACGGCATCCGCGGCGTCACCGCGAACCCCGCCATCTTCGAGAAGGCCATCGTCGAGTCGGACGAATACGACGATCAGCTGAAGAAGCTCATCGAGCAAGGGAAGCCGCCGCTGGAGATCTACGAGACGCTGGCGGTGGACGACGTCCGCGCCGCCTGCGACGTGTTCCGTCCCTTGTTCGACCGGCTGCGAGGCGGGGACGGATTCGTCTCGCTGGAAGTCTCGCCGTACATCGCCCGGGACACGGGCGCGTCGGTGGCGGAAGCGAAGCGGTTCTGGAAGGCGGTCGATCGGCCGAACCTGTTCATCAAGATCCCCGCCAACCCGGAGGGCATCCCCGCCATCCGCGAGGCCACCGCCGCCGGGATCAGCGTCAACATCACCCTGATCTTCAGCGTCCGCGTCTACGAGCAGGTGATGGACGCGTACATGTCCGGGCTGGAGGAGCGCGTGGCGAAGGGGCTCCCCATCTCGCAGATCCACAGCGTCGCCAGCTTCTTCGTCAGCCGCGTGGACACGGCGGTGGACAAGCTCCTGGAAGGGAAGGACGCCAGGGATCTCCTCGGCAAGATCGCGGTCGACAACGCCAAGGAGGCCTACCAGCGCTATCTCGAGACCGTCGCCTCTCCGCGCTGGAAGGCTCTGGAGGCGAAGGGCGCCACGCGCCAGCGGCCCCTCTGGGCTTCGACGGGGACCAAGAACAAGGCGTACAGCGACGTGCTCTACGTGGAGGAGCTCATCGGCAAGGAGACGGTGAATACCGTGCCCCTGGCCACCCTGCAGGCCTTCAACGATCACGGCAAGATCCGCGGCGAGACCATCCTCGAGGGTGTGGACGAAGCCCGCAGGCGCCTGGCTCGGCTGGCGCAGCTGGGCATCGATCTGGAGGCGGTCTGCGCCCGGCTCACCGACGAAGGCCTCGACCTCTTCAGCAAGGCGCTCGACGGACTGTTACAGGCCATCTCGGCCCGCTCCGCTGCCCAGACCTTCGCGCGCAAGGCGCAGCTTCGCGAGAGCCTGGGCCGCCGCAAGGAGGACGCCGCGGAAGGGCTGCGGATCGCGAAGGAGAAGAAGATCGGTGCCCGGCTCTGGGCCCGGGACACCACCCTCTGGGGCGCCAACAACGTGGCGAAGACGCGGCTGGGATGGCTCGACGCGACCCGATTCGCGCGGGAGCACCAGGCGGAGATCGCCGGCTTTGCCAGGGAGGCCGCCGAGAAGTTCCGGCATTGCCTGCTCCTGGGCATGGGCGGCTCCTCGCTGGCGCCGGAAGTGATCGTGCGGGTACTGGGCAAGCGCCAGGGAGGGCTCGAGCTGCGGGTGCTCGACTCCACCGCTCCCGACGCGGTCCGGGGCGCCGCCCGCGGCTTCGATCTGCGCAAGACGCTGTTCCTCGTCAGCTCGAAGAGCGGGACCACCACCGAGGTGGACGCGTTCTACCGGTACTTCCGCGCCCAGGTGAACGACGGCAAGAGCTTCGTCGCCATCACCGACCCGGGCACGCCGCTGCAGCAGCGGGCGGAGCGAGAAGGGTTCTGGCGCACCTTCGTGAATCCCCCGGACATCGGCGGCCGCTACAGCGCGCTGAGCTACTTCGGCCTGGTCCCGGCGGCACTGCTGGGCAACGACGTGAGCGCGCTGATCGAGCAGGCCGAGAAGGCCGCGCTGGCCTCGCACGCCCGGGTCCCGCTGCAAGAGAACCTGGCGGTGCGGCTGGGCGCCATCGCCGGCGGGCTGGCGAAGAAGGGCGGCGACAAGCTCACCTTCCTGTTCTCTTCGGCCCTCTCCCCCCTCGGCGCCTGGCTGGAGCAGCTCGTCGCCGAGAGCACCGGAAAGCAGGAGCGCGGGATCGTGCCGGTCGACGGCGAGCCTCCCGGGCGCAAGGACGCCTACGGCAACGATCGGCTGTTCGTATCGCTCTCCCTCGCCGGCGAGGCGCACGACGTGAGTCATCTGGCGGAGGCCGGGCACCCGCTGGTGCAGTGGAGGCTCGAGGGCCCGGCGGAGATCGCGGGCGAGTTCTTCCGCTGGGAGATCGCCACCGCCGTGATGGGAGCGGTGCTCGAGATCGATCCGTTCGACGAGCCGAACGTCGCCGGGAGCAAGGAGAAGACCAAGGCGCTGCTCGCCGCCGGGACCCTCCCGCCGCAAGAGCCGGCGTTGCGGTCGCAGGGCCTGGCGCTGTTCGCCTCGCCCGAGCACGCCCAGGTGCTGCGCAAGGCGGCGGGCACGCTGGGCAGCGCGGCGGCGGCGTCCGCGTCGGGATGGATCGCGGCCCACCTCGCGCTGGGAGAGCAGGGCGACTACGTCGCGCTCCAGGCGTACCTGCCCCCGACGGACGAGCTGGCCGCGAGCTTCCACGGCGTGCAGGGAGCCGTGCGCGACGCCACGAAGCTGGCCTGCACGTTCGGATTCGGGCCCCGCTTCCTTCACTCCACCGGCCAGCTGCACAAGGGCGGGCCGGATACCGGGCTCTTCGTCCAGATCACCAGCCCTGGCGGTGAAGATCTGCCGATCCCCGGCCTGCCGTTCACGTTCGGGACGCTGCTTCTGGCGCAGGCCCGCGGCGACCTCGAGGTGCTGACGATGCATCGCCGCCGGGCGCTCCGCATCCACGTCGAGGAGGGCCGCGACGGCGGCAAGGCGATCGAGGCATTGCACCAGGCGGCGAAGCTGCTCTCCAGAAAGTAGGTGGGCGCCATGCAGCTCGCGATGCTGGGTCTGGGGCGGATGGGCGGCAACATGGCGCAGCGGCTGCTCCAGGGCGGCCACCAGGTCGTCGTCTACGACGTCGACCCGCGCCGGGCGACGGACCTGGCCGCCTTCGGCGCCACTCCGGCCACCACCCTCGACGAGGTGATCGCGGCGCTGAGGCCTCCCCGGGTGTGCTGGACGATGGTGCCGGCAGGCAGGATCAGCGAGGAGCTGATCACGTCGCTGGCCGCCCGGATGCAGAGGGGCGACGTGATCGTGGACGGCGGGAACTCGTACTTCAAGGACTCGCAGCGCCGCGCGAAGGAGCTGGCGGAGCGCGGGATCCGCTTCTGCGACGCCGGCACCAGCGGGGGCATCTGGGGACTGAAGAACGGCTACTGCCTGATGGTGGGCGGCGCGCCCGATGCGTTCGCGACCATCGAGCCCGCCCTGAGGACGCTGGCGCCCCAGGGCGGGCTGATGCACACCGGGCCCGCGGGAAGCGGCCACTACGTGAAGATGGTCCACAACGGAATCGAGTACGGCTTGATGACCTCGTACGCGGAGGGCTTCGAGATCCTCCGCACCTCGCCCTTCGGGCAGCTCAACCTCAAGGAGATCGCCGGCGTCTGGCGGCACGGGAGCGTGGTCCGCTCCTGGCTGCTCGATCTCCTCTACGAGGCCTTGTCCAAGGACGCCCGCCTGGACGGCATCCGCGGCTACGTCGAGGACAGCGGCGAGGGGCGGTGGACGGTCCAGGCGGCCATCGACCAGAACGTGCCCGCGCCAGTGATCACCATCGCGCTCCAGATGCGCATCGCCTCGCGGCAGGACGAGTCGTTCAGCGCCAAGGTGCAGGCGGCGCTGCGCAACGAGTTCGGCGGCCACGCGGTGAAGAAGGGCTGAGCCGTGCCGTACACGCCGGAGCACGACGAGGTCCCCAATCCGCTCCGCCCCGGGCTCCGCGCCGAGTCCGCGCCCGAGCCTTGCGCCCTGGTGATCTTCGGCGGGACCGGGGATCTCGCCCAGCGCAAGCTCGTGCCCGCCCTCTACAACCTGGCGGTGACCGGGCACCTGCCGGCCGCGTTCGGGATCGTCGGCGTGGCCAAGAGCGAGCTCTCGCAGCAGGAGTACGCGCAGAGCATGCGCGAGGCGGTGGGGAAGTTCTCGCGCACCAAGCCCATCGACCCCGACATCTGGCAGGACTTCGCGGCCGGGATGCGGTACGTGGCGGGTTCCTTCGACGACCCGGACACCTTCGCCCGGCTGCGCGCCCAGCTCGAGGAGCTGGATCGCGCGCGCTCGACCCGCGGAAACCGCCTCTATTATTGCGCCACTCCCCCCAGCGCCTTCCCGACGCTGCTCCAGCAGCTCAAGGGTGCCGGGCTGATCAATCCCCCCAACGACAGCCGCTTCACCCGGATCGTGATCGAGAAGCCGTTCGGCCACGATCTGGCCAGCGCGCGTGCGCTCAACCGGCTGATCCAGGAGATCTGCGACGAGCGGCAGGTCTTCCGCATCGACCACTACCTGGGGAAGGAGACGGTCCAGAACCTCCTGGTCTTCCGCTTCGCCAACTCGATCTTCGAGCCCATCTGGAACCGGCGGTTCGTCGACCACGTGCAGATCACCGCCTTCGAGGAGCTGGGCGTCGCCGGCCGCGGCCGTTACTACGAAGAGGCGGGGATCCTGCGCGACATGATCCAGAACCACGTCCTCCAGCTGGTGTGCCTGAGCGGGATGGAGCCCCCCGTCGCCTTCGACGCCGACGCGGTGCGGGACGAGAAGGTCAAGGTGCTGCGGGCCGTCGAGCCGTTCCAGTCGCCCGAAGAGGTCGCCCGCAGCGTCGTGCTCGGCCAGTACACCGCCGGCAGCGTCGCCGGCGCCGACGTCCCCGGGTACCAGCAGGAGAAGGACGTCGCGCCCGGGTCGCGCACGCCCACTTTCGTGGCCCTGCGCTTGAACATCCGCTCCTGGCGGTGGGACGGCGTCCCCTTCTACTTGCGCTCGGCAAAGCGGATGCCGAAGCGAGCGACGGAGATCGCCGTCTTCTTCCACTCGCTGCCGCACTCGCTCTTCGGCGAGGGGGCGACGCAGCCCAACGTGCTGATCATCCGGGTGCAGCCCGAGGAAGGGATCGCGCTGCGCTTCGCGGTGAAAGTCCCCGGCGAGAGATACATGCCGCGCACCGTCAGCATGGACTTCCGTTACGGGACTGCGTTCGGGATGACGGTCCCCGAGGCCTACGAGCGGCTGCTGCTCGACGCCATGCGCGGTGATCAGACGCTGTTCACGCGCAGGGACGAGATCGAGGCCGCCTGGAGGATCGTCGACAGCATCCTCCGGGTCAGCGAGAGCAAGGAGTTCCCCCCGCCCAACCCCTATCCGGCCGGCACCTGGGGACCTCCGGAGGCCGATCAGCTCATCGCCCGGGACGGGCGCGCATGGAGGCGACTGTGAGCGAGCAATTTGGTGAGCCGATCTCCGCGGGCGCGGCGCCGCGCACCTGGGGCTCGGGCGAGCTCACCCTCAAGTTCGACGACGGATTCGACCTGGCCCGCGTCGAGCGCCTGTTGCAGCAGGCGCGCGAGCGCGGGGGGCCGGCCCCGGAGACCCTCTGCACGTTGAACCTGGTCGCCATCTACTTCAACGCCGGCCAGTACGAGCGCGCCCAGGAGGCGTTGGAGATGGCCGGCACCCTCCACCCCTGCCGGCTCATCGTCGTGATCGCCGACGGGATCACTCCGGAGGAGTCGTTGAGCGCGCGAGTCTCGGTGGTGCGGTCCGCCGGAGCCATCACCGTCGAGCGCATCGTCCTCGCCGCCACCGGTCGCGCGGTCCGCCACCTCGAGTCCGCCATGACGGGCCTTCTGCGCGCGGAGCTCCCCAGGGTGGTGGTGTGGGGCGGGCGGCCGCACGGAGATCTGATGCGACGCGCGGTGGAGGCGGCCGACCGGATCATCACCGACTCCGGCGCGCGCCCCCCGGGCTATCTGGCGGAGACGGCCAAGCTCCTCGGCAAGGGCGCGCCCATCGGCGACCTCGCCTGGGCGCGCATCTTTCCCTGGCAGTCGCTGGCCGCCGACACGCTGGACCTGCCCACCCTCCGCGAGCACCGGGGCAACATCCGCAAGGCGCGCGTGGTCTGCGCCGGCGCGGTGGGCGCCGAGGGACTCTTGCTGCTCGGCTGGATGCAATCCCGGATCAAGCGCCTCGAAGTGCGGATCGAAGCGGAAGGCGAAGCCGAGGAGGAGCCGGCCAGCGCGGCGGGTCCCATCCCACGCTGCGCGCCGCTGGGCCTCGGCCAGGTGAAGCTCTTCGAATTCGAGGCTTCTCCGGCGACGTTCACGCTCCGGCGCGAGAAGGGCCTCCTCCTCGCCGACGTCAAAGGGGACGACGACGGCTACACGGCGAACCGCGTGCGCCTTCCGCCCGAGACGCCCGGCCGTCTGCTGGCGCTGGAGCTGAAGATCCTCTCCGGAGCCGATGAGCTCTACGCCCAGGCGGCGCAAGCGGCAGCGAAGCTGCTCGCGGCCGTGCGCTCATGACGGAAGTGGCCGTCGTCGGCGACGTCGCGGCGGCGGCCAGCGAGCTGTTCATCGAGTCCGTCGCCGGGGCCGCCGCGGCCCGGGGGAGGGCAGCTGTCGCGCTGACCGGCGGCTCGACGGCGAGTCCGCTCTATGCCCGGCTGCGGACGGCGCGGCTTCCCTGGGCGCAGACGCACGTCTTCTTCACCGACGAGCGCGCCGTTCCGCCCGACCACGAGCTGTCCAACGACCGGCTCGCGGAGGAAGGGCTTCTCCGGCACGTCCAGGTCGCGGCCGTCCACCGCATGCGGGGCGAGGTGCCCGACCTGGACGCCGAGGCGCGACGCTGCGCCCAGGACCTGCGCGACACGCTGGGGACGCCTCCGCGTCTCGACCTCATGCTCCTCGGGCTGGGGCCGGACGGGCACATCTGTTCGCTCTTCGCCGGCGTCCCGGCCAGCGCCGATCGCGGCGACGACGAGCTGGTCCGGCACGTCGCGGCTCCGCGGCACGTCGAGCCCAAGGTGGACCGGCTGACGATGACGCCGTTCCTGGTGGTCACGGCGCGCACCGTAGTCCTGCAAGTGTCGGGGGCGGGCAAGGCGGAGGTCCTGGCGCGCGCGCTCAAAGGGCCGGAGGATCTGGTCGCTTGTCCCGCGCAATGGGTGCGGAAGGCTTCCGGCAGGGTCGTGGTGGTCTGCGATCCCGAAGCGGCATCCCGCCTCTGACGGATGGCGCCCGTCCGGTCGCCCCCCAAGATTCCAAGTGGTGCTGAGACGCTTCCTGGCGTACGGATTCGTGGGGTGGGCCTTGGAAGTCGCCTTCACCGGCGTGACGGGGTCGCTGCCGGTCCGGGACCGCCATCTGCGCGGGCATTCCTATCTCTGGATGCTGCCGATCTACGGCGCCGGCGGCCTGCTCCTGGAGCGATTGCACGATCGCCTGGCGTCCCTGGGCGTGCCGCGCTGGGCGCGCTCGCTCGCCTACACGGGGGGCATCTACGGGATCGAGTTCGGCAGCGCCGCGCTGCTCAACCGGACCGTCGGAGTCGTTCCCTGGCGCTACCTGAGCGGCCTGCACGTCCGCGGCTACGTTCGCCTCGACTACGCGCCGTTCTGGTACGCGTGCGGGTGGCTCTTCGAGAATCTCGAGCGCGAGCTGCGCAAGCTCGATCGACCCGCACGCAAGTGCTTCCGGCCTACCTTACGAGTCGCAGGTGCCGGCGCGGCGCGCTCTCCGTCGATTCCGGCTCCCCTCGCCGCTCTTCCTTGAGCTGTCCGTCCACCGCCGACAGCGGCGGTCTCTTCTGCGCCAACGGTTTGGCGTCGTCGTCGCGGCGGCGGCCGCCGTTGCGGTCCGCCATCGTGTGCACCACCTCGACCGGCAGATCCTCGGGCCACACCTGTCCGTCCCCGGTGCCGTGGCTGGTGATGCCGAACACGGCGCCCCAGGGGAGGGTGCAGCGGAAGGGCCGCCCACCGAACGAGAGGGTCGCCTGGACGCGCTCGTCGGTGATGTCCAGGTCCGGGATCGAGTACCGGTAGCTGAGGTTCAGCCGGAGGTGCGCGTCGGTCGCGTACTGCGGCGGGACGATCACGCCGGGCCTGCGCGCGTCCAGGTGCACCATGGCGACGCCGCGGGCCAGAAAGCCCTGCAGCGTCTCCTTCTTGGTGGGCGGACGGATCGCCATGCGGGGAGTGCTGTACTCCTCTATGCCGGCTCCCGCAAGTCGTCCGTGGGCGCGAACTGGAGCTCGTACAGGCGCGCATATTCACCCCTGCGCGCGAGGAGCTCTTCGTGGGTCCCCTGCTCCGCGATGCGTCCCTGCGCCAGCACGGCGATGCGGGTGGCGTGCCGGATGGTCGAGAGCCGGTGGGCGATCACCAGGCAGGTGCGCTTCTCCATCAGCCGGTCGAGCGCCCTTTGCACCTCGCGCTCGCTCTCCGTGTCGAGCGCGCTGGTCGCCTCGTCGAGGAGGAGGATGGGCGCGTCCTTCAGCAGCGCGCGAGCGATGGCGATCCGCTGCCGCTGTCCGCCGGAGAGCGTGACTCCGCGCTCGCCCAC
>Ga0070708_100003422_pt1 | contig 12422 bp, 12 predicted proteins | sample KBSK5503metaG_FD_65469 | JGI IMG/M metagenome (GOLD analysis project Ga0070708, IMG submission 65469) | Corn, switchgrass and miscanthus rhizosphere microbial communities from Kellogg Biological Station, Michigan, USA - KBS K5-50-3 metaG | ecosystem: Host-associated > Plants > Roots >...
TCCGACATCTGCGCGGCGAGCGGCTACAACCCCTGGGGCCTCGTGTGGCTGTTCCAGGACTTCGACGCCGCGGATACTGCGCAGATACCGCAGCTGCTGTCGGACCATCCCGGCAATCAGCAGCGCGTCGACACGCTCCAACAGCATTTCCGCCAGAACCCGTCGGCGTTCGCGTCGTTTTCGTCCGACGCCAAGACGGCGAAGGCCTTCGTCGCTCCCAAGAACGCCGTCGAAGTGTTCCTGCGGTGACGGGAGCCTGAGAGGTGTTCACGCTCGACGATCGCACCGGCAATGTTCTGACGACCATCACGCTGTTCGCGGCCGTCGCGGCAATCGCGTACGTCGCGAACGCGACGATCGTCGTGTTCGTCCTGGCGCTGCTGCTCGCATACCTGCTCGATCCACTCGTGGCCTGGGTGGAGCGGCCGGCGCCGGATACGCGATGGGGCCGGCGATAGCTGCGCAATGGCGCCGAACTCGCCGGCGCGCGGCCTGACGTGCTCGCGCGGTTCGCGGACCGTGAATTCCTCGCGCAGCACGGCAGCGCGCTCGCCACCGTCTTCGACCGTGCTGCCGGGGCGGCCTCGACGGCTGCGGAGGCAGCAGGCTGGCTCGTCATGGTCCCGGTCGTCGCCGCGTTCTTTCTGCAGAATCGCGCCGCCTTTCTCGACAGCACCGTCGATCTCCTCGCACAGCGCCGCGATCGCGGCGGCGTCAAACGCACCGTCGAGCGCATCGATACGATGCTCGCGCAGTACGTACGCGCGCAATTGACGATCGCCGGCCTTTCAGCGACGGCCTACACCGTGTCGATGGCGGTCCTTGGCTTTCCGTATCCGCTTGCCCTGGGCCTCCTCGGCGGCGTGCTCGAGTTCGTCCCCGTCGTCGGGTGGATCATCGCGTCGGCGATCATGCTCACATCCGGCTGGCTCGCGCACGCGCACTGGATCTGGATGGCCGTCGTGATAGCCGGCTGGCAGACGGTGCTGGATCTCGTCATCTCGCCGCGGATCATGGGCGACCCGCTGCAGATGGAGCCGATCACCGTCATGTTCGCGCTGATGGCCGGCGGTCAAATCGGAGGGCTGCTCGGCGCGGTGTTATCAGTGCCCGCCGCTGCCGTCGTGCGCCTCCTGTGGCTCGAACACAAAGCGCGACGGAACGCAGCGGCCGCGTAGTCCCGGTGGCATCTCACATGCACACTCATGATCCGTTGCTCGATGTCGACCATATTTCAAGCCTGGCGATTGGCGAGCTTTCCCCCGTGGCGACCGGCGCGGATCTCAGCGCGCTGACACTTGAGCCGGACGACGTCAAGGCGCTGAAGACGTGCCGCGAAGGCGACTGCGACGTCCAGCTTCCGACCACATCGATCCAGGCGTTTCACGACGCCGTGGACTGGTCGAAGCCCGATGCGGCGAGTCAAGTCAACGCGCTCGCGCGTGGCATGGTGATCGACCTGATTCGAGCATATCGGCGTGGCGGCAACGCGGCGCTCGGTGTCTACCGCGACAAGAAGAATCCGGCGCGCGTCGGCGATCAGTTCGAGATAATGGTCGGTCGATCGGCGGCGCTGCCGGACGTCGCGCCCGCGCTGGGGCGCTACCTGCTGGAGTATCCCGATGCGGAGCTGCGCGGAGCCGACAGCTTCTTCTACTGGGAGAAGGTCGCGTTCGGCCTGAAGCCGACCGTGCGCGTGAATCACGGCGTCGTCTATCGAGCCGGCGACACATCGGTGGTCGCGATCAAGCAACTGTATGACGCTCAAGAGCTCGGAGCAGGACGGTCTGACCGGCGTGAAGGGTTCCGCGCTGCGAAAGATCGTCGTCGACAAGACGCGCAGCTCGCTCGAGAGCGCCTGGCGGCCATCAAGCGCACCGTCGAGCAGTCCGCTTCGTCGCCCCGCCCGCTGACGGTTTCCGTTCCTGCCAGCCGGCTGGCACGCGCTGGCCCGCTAGCAGCCATTTTCGGTTCGACGCGCCCGATTCCCACAAATTCCGTGGATTACCGGACGCGGTGCGTGGTATCCGCCGTGCACTGCAGCTGGTCATGGAACGCATCCTGGTCGTCGTCTTCGACAGCGAGCAGAAAGCGCACGAGGCATCGCGCATCCTTCATGGTCTCGAGGATGAAGGCGTCATCCGGGTGTACGCCGACGCTGTCGTCACTAGGGACAGCAGCGACGCGATCACCGCGATCAGCACGCACGGCCCGATGCCCGAGGGCGCGATGGGCGCGACAGCCGTCGGCGGCCTGATCGGCATGCTCGCCGGCCCCGCGGGCCTCGCAGCCGGTGCGATCGCCGGCCTGGTTCTCGGCGCCACGACCGACTTCGCGCACGCGCGCGTGGACAACGAGTTCGTCCACGACGTCGCCAACTCGCTCGAGCCGGGCAAGGCGGCGGTGGTCGCCGAGATCGACGAAGACTTCAGCGAACCCGTGGACGCACGGCTGAAGCCCCTCGGGGGATTCGCGTTTCGTCGTCCGCTGTCGGAGATCGTCGACACCGAGTACGACCAGAAGGTGACGGCGTTCCGGGCGGCGGTGGCGCGGCTGAAACAGCACGGCATGTCAACGTCACTTTGGAAACGAGGAGCATAGCAATGAGCGCCACGAACATCGCCAGAAAAGCCATTCACGACAGGATCGAAGCGCAGATCAAGATCGCCCAGGCGAAGCTGGAGTCGCTGAAAGCGAAGGCGGAGTCGACCAAGGCGAAAGCCGAGCTCGCAGTGATCGTGGAGCTGCTGACCAAGAAGCAGGCGATCGCGCAGAAGGTGAGCGAGCTCAAAACATCGGGTGAGACCACGTACGAGCAGGCGAAGAGCGACGTCGAGTCGCGCATCGCCGAACTCGAGAAGTCGGTACAGGCAATCGAGGCCAAATTCAAGGCCGTCTAGGCGGCCGGGAGAGGAGTTGTCATGAGTTCAGAGACGATGACCGCGAATACGTTCGCGGGCGGCGACAGTTTCGGAAGCGTTCGCGGCTGGGTGATCTTCGCCGGGATCACGAGCCTGGTGGTCGGGACCGCGGCGGTGATCTACGCGGGGACCGCGACGATTGCGTCGGTCGTGCTGTTCGGCTGGCTGCTGATGGTCGCTGGCGTCATGCAGACGGTGAATGCGTTCCAGGTCCGCACCTGGAGCGGGTTCTTCCTCTATCTGCTGGACGGGATCATTCGCACGGTCGTGGGCGCGCTGCTCGTGCTGTATCCGGGCGCGGGCGCGCAGAGCATCACGCTCCTTCTCAGCTTCTACTTCATCGTAGCCGGATTGTTCAAAACATTCGGCTCGATCGTGCTGCAGTTCCCCAGCTGGGGCTGGAGCGTGGCGTCCGGCGTTGTGTCAGTCGCGCTCGGCGTGATGCTCGCGATGCAGTGGCCGACGTCCGCGACCTGGTTCATCGGCTTCGCCGTCGGTCTCGATCTGATTCTGTACGGCTTGGCGCTGCTGATGTTCGCCGCAGCGATCAAAAAAGTGTCGAACGCGTTCGCGTAGGAAATGGAGAAGCGAGACATGAAGCCCGAAAGACAGCACATCCTCGTTGTCGCAGTCGCGCTCGCGATCGTCGCCGTTTCCACGCGCACGCCGGCGGCGCGCGGCGACGACTCCCGCGACAAGATGGTCAAGGAAGCGGCTGAGCAATCCGCGAAAGCGGCGAAGGCGTTCGAGGCCATCATGCAGGTGCCGGACAAGGCCATCCCGCGCGAACTGCTGGCGCGTGCGAAAGCCGTCGCAGTGTTCCCACGCGTCATCAAGGTGGCCGTCACCGTCGGTGGGGAAGGGGGGCGCGGCGTCGTCAGCCGACACACCGACGCGGGATGGGGGAATCCCGTGTTCCTTCGTGGCGGAGGCGGCAGCGTCGGACCGCAGATTGGCGCCTCGTCGACGGATTATTTCCTGTTGCTCATGAACGACGAGAGCGTCGAAGGGCTGATGAAGGACAAGTTCGAGCTCGGCGGCGAAGCCGCGGTCGCCGCGGGGCCTGTCGGCCGCAACGCCGGCGCCGGGACCGATGCACTGATGCACGCGGCGATCCTGTCGTACTCGCGCAGCCGCGGCCTGTTTGCCGGCGTCAACGTGAAGGGGGTCGTCCTCAAGCCTGAGGATGATTTGAACCTCGCCGTCTACAACCAGACCGCGCGCGAGCTGCTCAGCGACCAAGCCGGTGCTTCCGGCAGTCCGGCGCCCGACTTGACGGCGTTTCCGCGTGTGCTCGGCCGCTACACGGTCAACCCCAGCGATGGTCGGTGACGGAACATCCAGAACACCTCCCGCGTTGGCGGGAGGCGTTCTGATGCGAGGGTGACATGCCTGAAACACGAAGTGACGCGATGCAGCGCTGCATCGACGAATGCGAGAGCTGTCGCGATGTCTGCCTGCGGACGGTCGCGCACTGTCTGCACCAGGGCGGACGGCACGCCGCGGCGACTCACGTCACGACGCTGCTCGACTGCGTGGACATGTGCGCGACCAGCGCCAGCTTCATGCTGCGCGACTCGATGACACATCGGCGCACGTGCGCCGTCTGTGCCGAGGTCTGCGACGCGTGTGCGAAGAGCTGCGACGGATTTCCCGACGATGACGTGATGCGGCGCTGTGCGGAGGAGTGCCGCCGCTGCGCTGAATCGTGCAGGGAGATGGCCGCAACTCCGATGTCCAAGGAGATGAAATGAGAGCCTACGACGACGCAGTGCCACGTGTCGGATTTCGATCGGCGGTCGCTGACCAGTCGAACGCGTTTCTAAGCGCCGTGTACGGTTGGATGTGTGCCGGCCTCGCCATTACCGCGGTGACCGCCTGGTTCGTCGCGACGTCTCCAACCGTCATCGCAACGATAGCTACGGTCAATTCCTGTTCATGGGGCTGTTGGGCGTCGTTCTCGCGTCGATCGTCGGCCTGTTCTGGCACAGCGACGCGTTTCAGTTCGTGCTCTCCTTCGTCGGCGTTCTCGTCTTCTCGGGATTGGTGGCCTACGACGCGCAGCGCCTGAGGCTCATGGCCTTGCAGACATCCGCCGGCCAGGCGTCGTCGTACGCTATAGTCGGCGCGCTGGCGCTCTACCTCGATTTTACGAACCTCTTTCTGTTCCTGCTGCGGTTCACCGGGAATCGGCGAGAATAGTCAGGAGAAAGGGGCAGGCGTGACCCCGCAAGACCCGCAACCGCCTCCGAGCTCGGCGCGCGAAAGTCCACCGTCCAACTCGCCCGCCCGGCATCCACCGCCACGACCGTGGCGCACGGAGGGCCTTCCGAAAAGCGAGCCGCCCAGTCCGAGGCGGCGCTGGATCACCGCGGCGGTCTGGCTGCTCGGATACCTTCTGTTGTTTGGCGTGCTGACCGTCCAGGATCGACTCTCGGGACCGCAGCCCGTGCCGTACACGGAGTTCAAGCGTCAGGTTGCCGACAAGAACGTTCAAGAGCTGTTTGCCCGCGGTGACTCAATCGAAGGGCAGCTGAAGAACGCCGCGCCACTTCCCGGCCAGCAGAATCGCACCTATCACCAGTTCACGACCGAGCGGCCGACATTCGCGAGCGACAATCTGCTGGCGGAGTTGACGGACGGCGGCGCCACCGTGCGTGCGACGCCGCTGGTCCAGCAGCGAGGCTTCCTCACCAACCTGCTCATCTCATTCGGCCCGATTCTGCTGCTCGTTGGGTTCTACGTGTGGATGTTCAGGCGCCAGCAGGGAGCGTTGAGTGGACTGCTGAAGGGCGACAGGCAGAACCGCGTCGATCCCGGGTCGGTCCGCGTCACGTTCGACGATGTCGCCGGCATCGAGGAGGTGGAGGCGGAGATCAACGAGGTCGTCGACTTCCTGAGAGACCCTGAAAAGTATCGCCGTCTGGGAGCCCGCGCGCCGAGAGGGGTGCTGCTCGTCGGGGCTCCCGGGACGGGCAAGACGTTGCTCGCACGGGCCACCGCGGGCGAAGCGAAGGTGCCCTTCTTCAGCGCGAGCGCATCGGAGTTCATCGAGATGATCGTCGGTGTCGGCGCCAGTCGCGTGCGCGAGCTTTTCGCAGAGGCGCGAAAAGTGGCGCCCTCGATCGTCTTCATCGACGAAATCGACACGATCGGCCGGACGCGCGGCGCTGCTCAGTCGTTCGGAGGTCACGACGAGCGCGAACAGACTCTGAATCAGATCCTGACCGAGATGGACGGCTTTTCCGGCCACGAGGGCGTCGTGGTTCTGGCCGCCACCAACCGGCCGGATGTCCTCGACCCGGCGCTGTTGCGACCCGGACGGTTCGACCGGCAGATCGTGGTCCACCCGCCCGACCGCCAGGGCCGCGTGGAGATCCTGAAAGTCCACACGCGGAAGGTGCCTCTTGCGCCGGATGTCGATTTGGATCGGCTGGCTGCGTCGACTCCCGGCATGACCGGCGCCGACCTCGCGAACCTCGTCAACGAGGCCGCCCTCCTGGCTGCGCGTCGCAGCCAGGACGTCGTGCATCAGCGTGATCTGACGGATGCGCTCGAAAAGGTTCAACTCGGCACCGCTCGCCACGTGGTGATTCCCGAAGCGCAGCGGCGCCGGACGGCGTACCACGAAGCCGGTCACGCGCTGCTCGGCATGCTGCAGCCGGGCGCCGATCCAGTGCGCAAGGTCTCGATCATTCCACGCGGCCGTGCGTTGGGCGTCACCTTGTCCACGCCGGAGTCCGATCGCTACGGCTACGACGCCAGCTACCTTCGCGGCCGGATCATTGGTGCGCTCGGAGGCATGGCCGCAGAGCAGGAGGTTTTCAACATCGTCACGACCGGGGCGGAGAGCGACTTGGAAACGGTCACGCGCATCGCCCGGTCGATGGTCGGCCGATGGGGGATGTCCGAGCGCATCGGCACGCTCTCGGTGCTTCCGGCGGAGGGCGATCCTCGCATGGCCGGAATCTCGAACGGCCTCCTCGACGCCGTGGACGAAGAGGTGCGGCGCATCACCGACGAGTGTTACGCCGAAGCGCGGCGGCTGCTCCGACAGAACCGTGACAAGCTCGATGCGATCGTCGCGCAGCTCCTCGTCCACGAGAGCCTCGACGAGCCCGAGATCTACGCGGCGGCTGGTATCGCGCGCCCGCCGGACACGCAGCCACGGGCGCCGGCGCTCGCGCAGCCAGTGGCGACAGCGTGACGAGCTTAACGAGCACCTCGGCCACACGACCAGTGGAACGTGCAGACGGTTTCAGTACCGCCGAAACCTCGATTCACCACAGAGCGACAGTTAGCGTGCGAGAGAGGAGCTACCGTTCGCTCCAGCGTGCCGCACTCGGCGTGACACCCACGAGCCGGCGAAAGTGTCTGGCGAAATGACAAGTCGTCGAGCAGGGCAATACGGGGTCGCGTGTGTAACCACGCGCCCCTTCGCCGCACGGTGCTGTCGGGAGCCGTAACCAACGCATACTACATCGAAGCGTCGCGGCCGCGTGTGAGACGCACCGCGACATCGTCCTCGGGACCGCGCCGCAAAGGTACCACGCGCGACATCTTCGTCACCGAGACTGAGGACTGAGCGCGCGACGCGGTCAGCGCCGCCGACGATGTGCCGATCATCATCAAGCGCAGCGCAGTGCGCGTTCAATTGTAGTCGTGCAGGCGGCAAGTGCTTGATATGGCTCAAGATCGCCGTCTCTCGGGCGAGAGTGCAGGTAACAACTCAGCTAGCCGTACCCCTTATGGCCCGATTCTGTCCGCCAATTCGGTCCGGTCCGCTCGATTTCATTTTCAGATCGGTAGTGCCGGAATTCCGGCAAGAACGTTCTGGCCGCGGCTGAGATGTCCAAGATCGTCCTCACTCTCGCTGGCATGATTCGGCTTTCGTCATCCGCGAATGGATAGCGAGAGGAAGAAATTTATGAGCGCAAATGTCGCCAATCTCGCCGAAACGGATCCACACGAGCCGTTTGCTGTCCCTTCGGCAGGCATTTGTCTTCACCAATACCTATGCGCCGCTCCAGCCCGAAGTGCTGGTCGCCCGGGCGCACGAGAAGTTCGATGCCGACGGACGTGGTTCGTCGATGCGGTGCCAACCGTGGCCCCAGATGCCAGTTGGCTGGCACGCAGGCGTCGCGCGAACGCGGCTAATCGACGGTCGCGCTCAGTACGGTTCTTGCTCGAACGCGGCACATGACGACGCTCTCCGATACGCTTGATCGACTTGGCTCATTCCTAGCCCGCACGCTGGGCCGTGCAACAACGATGATGATCGGGTTCGCGATGACGATTGTCGGACTCGGAATGACGGGTACCATCGTCCTGCTGCCCCTGGGCATAGTGACTGGGCTCCTCGGCGTTGCCGTCTTCCTTGGCGGCACATTCGCTCCGGACACAAGGATCGATCGTTGACGCGGCTGCTGGACTCAAAACCGCACCGCCGGCGTGCGGACTGCGCGTCTTTCGCGCCTGCGGTCGAATTGCGAACGCGGTTTCTGAGCGACAGTTGCGACTCAGTTCATCGGACCGGTGACGGCCGCACACCAGACGTGGCCGTCGATCTCGGCGATGATTGCGCCGAACTCGGGTTCGTGTTCGCCGGGCTCACGGTCTATGACGCGCAGCGTCTGACGCTCATGGCGCGCGAAGCGCCGGCCGAACGGCTGTCGTCCTACGCCCTCGTCGGCGCGCTGGCGTTGTACCTGGACTTCATGAATCTGTTCCTGTTCCTGCTGCGCTTCACCGGGAACCGGCGACAGAATGACGCATCGGACGCCAGTCGCTTAGAATAGGCGATCTTTCGGTTTGACGGCTCCGTCCGACGAAGGTCCGCCATGAAGATTGCTAACCACGGTCCAGACCTCGCGAGCCTGCAGGAGCTCGTCGATACCGTTCCCGCCCTGATCCACACTGCTCGTCCCGACGGATTCATCGATTTCTTCAACCAACGCTGGCTCGAGTTCGTGGGGCTGCGATTGGAGGATCTCGAGGGCTGGAAATGGACGGCGGCGGTGCACCCAGACGACGTGGGTGCGCTGGTCGCGAAGTGGCGAGCGTGCCTCGCGAGCGGCGAGCCGTTCGAGTTCGAATCGCGTGTCAGGCGGGCGGACGGTGCATACCGCTGGATGTGGCACCAGAAGCTGCCGCTGGGAAATGCGAGCGGCAAGATCATCAAGTGGTACGGATCGAGCGTGGACATCGACGATCGCAAGCGGGCGGAATACGAGGTTCGCAAGCACGAAACAGTGCACGTCACGCTAGAGGCGCAGTTGCAGGCCACCCTCAATATCATTCCGGCGTACACGTGGTACGCTGCGCCATCCGGCGCGCTGACGTTCGTCAATGAACGATGTGCAGATTACCTCGGACTCCCGAAGGACCATCCTCTTCGGTTCGGTATCGACACCGGCGCCGCGTGGGATTCACATATTCCCCTTTTGCATCCGGACGATCAGGAAGAAAGCCGTAGAGTCTGGTCGACCTGTCTAAGCACGGGTAACGCCGCCGAGATCAGTTTCCGAGCTCGTAGCGCCGAAGGCGGGTACCGCTGGTTCCTCAGTCGCGCGGAACCTCTCCGAGCGAAGGATGGAACGTTATTGTATTGGATTGGCGTGAATCTCGAGATTGAGGAACGCAAACGAGCGGAGTTCTACCTTGCGGAGGGAGAACGCCTCGCGCACATTGGCAGCTGGGTTTTTGACCCTGCAGGTTTTTTCGACTACTGGTCGCGTGAGCTTTTTCAGATATACGGTTTAGATCCGGCCAAAGGAGCCCCGAGCCTCCAGGAATACCTCGCACGCGTCCATCCGCAGGATCGCGAGTTCATGGCGTCGCTGATTACGCAAATGGTTGCGGAGGCTTCGGGATGTGATGTCACCAAGCGCATCGTGCGACCAGACGGTGAAGGGCGGCACGTTCGCTGCGTGGGTACTCCCGTCGTCGAGAATGGCACGCTGCAACGAATCGTCGGCACCGCCATGGATGTGACGGAGCACGAGCTCCTGACTCAAGAAATCCGGCGCCGCGAAGCATATCTGGCTGAAGCCCAAAGACTCAGTCACACAGGCAGTTTCGGATGGAAACCGGAGAGCGGAGAAATTGTCTGGTCCGACGAAACCTATCGCATCTTCGAGTACGACAGCACACTAAAGCCAACACTAGATTCAGTAATGCAGCGCATACATCCCCAGGACAGGGGGCTTGCACAACAGGTCATCGATCGCGCATCTCAGACTGGCACTGACTTCGAACATGAATCTCGCGTGCTGCTGGCTGACGGGCGAGTCAAGCACGTCCACGCGATCGCTCACGCGGTACAGAATGCATCTGGCGACCGCGAATTTATCGGGGCTGTGACCGACATCACCGAACGCAAGGCCACCGAGGATAAGATCCGTCGCCTGGTCGAAACCGACATTCTGGGAATCTTCATCGCGAATGTCGAGGGTGAGATCACCGAGGCCAACCAGGCGTTTCTACAAATGCTGCAATACGGCCGTCAGGATCTCGTCTCGCGTCGATTGCGCTGGAGGGATCTGACGCCGGCCGAATTGCATGAGCGCGACGAACGTGGTTTGGCAGAGGCGCTGGCAAACGGGGTTTTTCAGCCATACGAGAAGGAGTTTCTCCGGAAAGATGGCAGCCGCTTGCCCGTGCTGATTGGGGGCGCGCTGTTTCAAGGTGCGAACGAGGGCGTCGTGTTCGTCCTCGACTTGAGCGAACAAAAGCGCGCCGCGGAAAAGATCCGGGAGCAGGAAATGGAGTTCCGGCAGATGCTGGACTTCACACCGCAGCCCATCGGTGTACTTGGGACGGATGGAAGCCCATTGTATGCGAATCGTGCCTCGCTCGATTACATTGGGATGAGTCTGGATGAGTGGCGGCAGAGAAGCGTGATTGGCGATGAGGTTCATCCTGATGATATGGAGCGGCTCATTGCCGAAATGAATCGTGCTTCATCAACTGGCTCTGCTTTCGAATTGGAAGTGCGGGTACGCAAAGGCGATGGAAGTTTTCGTTGGTTTCTGTCTCGTTTCAATCCGCTGCACGACGACAAAGGACGGGTCAAGCGTTGGTATATTGCGTCTACGGATATCGAGGATCGCAAGCGGGCCGAAGAGAAACTTCAGCAGGAGAACGTTGCCCTTCGCGAGGAGATCGACAAGGCTTCGATGTTCGAAGAAATTGTGGGATCTTCGCCCGCACTGGCATCGGTGCTCTCTCGAGTGTCGAAGGTCGCACGCAGTGATTCGACGGTTCTCATCACCGGCGAGACCGGCACGGGCAAAGAGCTCGTCGCCCGGGCCATCCACAGGCGGTCCACCCGTTCCTCACGCGCCTTTGTGAGTGTGAATTGCGCTGCCATTCCGCGCGATTTAATTGCCTCGGAACTGTTCGGTCACGAGAAGGGGGCCTTCACAGGAGCGCTCCAGCGACGACTCGGTCGGTTCGAGCTCGCCGACGGCGGAACGATCTTCCTCGATGAAGTGGGTGAACTATCGCCCGACACCCAGGTGGCGTTGCTGAGGGTGCTGCAGGAGCGCGAATTCGAGCGCGTCGGAGGGAGACAGCCTATCCACGTCGACGTTCGCGTCATCGCTGCCACGAATCGTGATTTGAACGCAGCCGTGGCCAGTGGGATGTTCCGCCAGGATCTCTTCTATCGCCTGAATGTGTTCCCGATCACGGCGCCGCCGCTGCGCGAGCGCGTCGACGACATCCCGCTCCTCGTCGAGTACTTCATCGATCGCTACGCGCGGAAGGCGGGCAAGTCGATCCGCCGCGTCAACAAACGGACGCTCGATCGCCTGCAGTCGTATCCCTGGCCCGGGAACGTGCGCGAACTGCAGAACGTGATCGAGCGGTCGGTGATCGTGTGTGACACCGACGAGTTCACGGTCGACGACAGCTGGCTGTTGGCCGGACCCGCGGTGGAGAGCCGGCTCGCGTTGTCCAGTACTGTTGCCGCCCATGAGAAAGCGACCATTGAAGAGGCGCTGCGCGCGAGCGGTGGCCGGGTGTTCGGGCCGTCGGGCGCGGCGGCACGGCTCGGCATCGCGCGCTCGACGCTCGAATCGAAAATCCGTGCCCTCGGGATCAACAAGAACCGCTTTCGCGGATGACCGGCGAAGCCGTAACCCCTCCAGGGTTGTCCGGGATTTCACCAATTGGTGAAATCCCGGCCGGTCAACGAGTCTCCAACCTCTTTAGATTCAGCGTTTAGTGCTGGCCTCGCGATTGCTCTCGTCCGCAGCGAGGGTCAATGCTGAAAATTCAGCGCACGGCAAACGGCGACGTCGTGTTTACCGTGAGCGGTCGACTCGAAGCCCACAACATCAGCGAGTTGTCCGCGCTGCTCGCCGCGGAACCGGGTGGCCGGACTCCCGTACTGGACCTCAAGGACGTAGTCCTCGTAGACGGCGACGTCGTTCGCCTCCTGTGCGCGTGCGTCAACGACGGCATCGTGCTTCGGAACTGTCCGCCGTACATCCGAGC
>Ga0070708_100003423_pt1 | contig 12422 bp, 11 predicted proteins | sample KBSK5503metaG_FD_65469 | JGI IMG/M metagenome (GOLD analysis project Ga0070708, IMG submission 65469) | Corn, switchgrass and miscanthus rhizosphere microbial communities from Kellogg Biological Station, Michigan, USA - KBS K5-50-3 metaG | ecosystem: Host-associated > Plants > Roots >...
AGTCGGAGAAGGCGCTGGCCGAGCACATGCACCGACTCGAGGAGGCCGAGCGGCGGGATCATCGCAAGGTCGGGGTCGAGCTCGACCTGTTCTCTTTCCACGAGGAGCTCGGTGCCGGTCTCGCCGTGTGGCACCCCAACGGCGCCATCGTGCGCAAGATCATGGAGGACTTCTCCCGCGCCGAGCACGAGGGGGCCGGCTACCAGTACGTGTACTCGCCGCACATCGCCCGCGGGACGCTGTGGGAGACGAGCGGGCACCTCGACTTCTACGCCGACGGCATGTACCCGCCGATGGAGCTCGAGGGCGTCAACTACTACCCCAAGCCGATGAACTGCCCGTTCCATCTGCTGATCTTCCGCAGCCGCACTCGCTCGTATCGCGACCTGCCGTTGCGGCTGTTCGAGTTCGGTACCGTGTACCGCTACGAGCGCTCAGGCGTGCTGCACGGCCTCATGCGCATCCGCGGCTTCACCCAGGACGACAGCCACATCTTCTGTACGCCTGAACAGATCGTCCCCGAGCTCACGTCGCTGCTCGACTTCGTCTTGCGGATCCTCCGGGCGTTCGGCTTCGACGAGTTCGAGGCCGAGGTCTCGACCCGGCCCGAAGACAAGTCCGTCGGCAGCGACGAGGACTGGGACATGGCGACGCGCGCTCTGTTCGACGCCATCGAGGCGTCGGGCTTGCCGTACGAAGTGGCCGAAGGCGAGGGCGCCTTCTACGGGCCCAAGATCGACGTTCACGTCAAGGACGCCATCGGCCGCCGCTGGCAGCTCTCCACCCTGCAGGTCGACTTCCAGATGGGCAAGCGGTTCGGGCTTCAGTACGCGGGGCCCGACAACGCCCCGCACTCACCGATCATGATCCATCGGGCCCTGTTCGGGTCGGTCGAGCGCTTCTTCGGGATCCTCGTCGAGCACTTCGCCGGCGCGTTCCCGGCATGGCTGGCCCCGTTGCAGGTGCGGGTGCTGCCGGTGCGCGACGACCACGACGTCTACGCCACGTCGGTGGTCGAGCGCTTACGGGCCGAGGGATTCCGCGCGGACAGGGTCGCGGCCGACGAGCCGCTTGGCGGGCGGGTGCGTCGGGCCAAGCTCGAGAAGCTGCCCTACGTGCTCGTGGTAGGGGATGACGACGTGGTCGCAGGAAGCGTCGGCGTGAACCCGCGGAACGGCGAGGTCGAGCGTGGCGTTCGCGTTGACGACTTCGTCGCCCGCCTACGCGACGACCTGGCCGAGCATCGGTGACCGCGTGAGTCTCGAGCATCTGTGGGCCGGCTGGCGCACGGAGTACATCGAGACAACCGCCGGCAGTACCGACGGCTGCGTGTTCTGCCGCATCCTTTCGAGCGGCGACTCCGACGAGGCGTTGTATGTCGTGCGCCGCGAATCCGACTGTTTGGCGATCCTCAACGTCTATCCGTACACGAGCGGTCACATGATGGTGATGCCGACGCGGCATGTCGCCGAGCTCGAGGACGTCACGCCCGAGGAGGCCGCCGACGTGTGGGCGCTCCTTGCCGACTCGGTGCGGGCGTTGAAGAACGCCTACTCGCCCCAAGGCATGAATGTCGGCATCAACTTGGGACGGGTCGCGGGCGCCGGCATCCCAGGGCATTTCCACCTCCACGTGCTGCCACGGTGGGACGGCGACACCAACTTCATGACGACGGTGGCGGAGGCGCGCATCCTTCCGGAGGCGTTATCGGCGACGTACGAGCGCATCAAGAAGGCATGGCCGACGTGAGCGACGAGCATCGCGACGAGCTCCCTGCCGAGCTCGACGTCTCCGGCTACGTCGGGCCGATCGTCTTCCCGAGCAGCAGCCGGCGACGCGCGCCGGGCCTGATCTACCTCGCGATCGGGGCCCTATGCCTTCTCGCGTGGTTCGCCCGCCGCGGCGACCATCCCGTGCTCGTCAACAGCGGGATCGGTGCCGCTGGTATCGCGTTGCTCGTCATCGGCCTCTACCACCTGCTCGCCGCCTGGGAGCTACGCGTGCGAGAGACCGAGGCGTTGGTCGCCGCAGTGCGCCAAGTCGGCTTCGCCGTCGGCCACGCGTCGGCGCAACTGGGGTGGCGCGGCCTGCGCAGCCGCCCGTCGTGGCGGATCCTGCTGTACTCGGCCGACGAGCCCCCGTCGAAGCGGGGCATCGTCCTCGTCGACGGTGTCGACGGCGCCGTCACCGACCACTTCGTAGAAGCCAACCCCGAAAACTGGACCTAGCCCTCATCGCTGCGGCCCTGTCGGCCGATTTCTGCATCGCTTGCGGTGGCGTAACGTGCGCGATCGAGCCACATAGCTCGGCTTTCGTCTGGTGACGTAGCGATCTCCCGTGAGCGTCTGCGTCAGCTCGTCGAGCGGCGCTATGACAACGGCACGACAGGAACGGGGGTACGGACGTGACGACGCTCACCGAGGCCTACTGGCCGGCGGACACATCGGCACCGCTGCGAGGCGTGACCGTCGGTGACCTGCTGCGGGAGGCGGCGGCGGACTCACCCGATGCGGTTGGTCTGGTCGCCGGGGCGCCGGGCGACGACCGCCGTTGGACATTCTCCGAGCTCCTCGCCGAGGCCGAACGGGTTGCAGCCGCACTGCTTGGTCGCTTCGAGCCCGGCGACCGGGTGGCGGTCTGGGCTCCGAACATTCCCGAGTGGGTGCTGCTCGAGTTCGGGGCTGCGCTCGCGGGCGTGGTCCTCGTGACGGTGAACCCGGCGTACCAGCGCGAAGAGCTCGTCTATGTCCTGGGCCAGTCGGGGGCGTCGGGCGTGTTTCTCATGCCCGAGTGGCGGGGCAACCCGATGCGGGAGTCGCTCGACGCCGTCCATCCCGATCTTCCGAACCTTCGTGACGTCATCTCGTTCGCGGAGTGGGACGAGTTCTGTGCCTCCGGCAAGCCGGCGACGCTGCCGCAGGTGAAGGCGACCGACGCCGCCCAGATCCAGTACACGTCCGGGACGACGGGGTTCCCAAAGGGCGCCCTGCTCCACCACGGCGGCTTGACCGACAACGCCGCCACGTTCGCTCGCATCGTCGAGCTGGGGTCCGACGACGTCTACGTCAACCCCATGCCGATGTTCCACACCGCGGGGTGTGCGCTCGGGGTCCTCGGCTGTCTGGCCGCTCGAGCCGTCCACGTGCTGGTGCTGGCGTTCGATCCGGGCTTCGTCCTCGAGCTGATCGAGCGGGAGCGGGGCTCCCTGCTGCTGGGCGTGCCGACGATGCAGATCGCACTGACCGAGGACCCCGACATGGCGACGCGGGATCTATCCAGCCTGAGGTCGGCGGTGTCCGGTGGGGCCCTCGTGCCCGCCGAGCTCGTGCGCCGCATCGAGGGAATGCTCGGGGTGCGCTTCTGCATCGTGTACGGGTCGACGGAGTGCTCGCCGCTCGTGACGATGACCCGCTTCGACGACACGCCCGAGGACAAGGCCGAGACCATCGGCCGCCCCATCCCGCAGGTCGAGGTGAAGATCGCCGACCCGACCGGCGCCGTGGTCGGGCCGGGCGTGGTGGGGGAACTGTGCACGCGCGGCTACCACATCATGACGGGCTACTTCGAGAACCCTGACGCGACCGCGGAGGCCATCGACGACGACGGCTGGTACCACACCGGCGACTTGGGGTCGATGGACGAGCGGGGCTATTGCCGCATCGAGGGCCGGCTGAAGGACATGATCATCCGCGGCGGCGAGAACATCTATCCGCGGGAGATCGAGGACGCCCTATTCACCCATCCCGCGATCGCCGACGTCGCCGTGGTCGGCGTCCCCGACGACAAATGGGGCGAGCAGGTGGCGGCGTTCGTCCGCCCCGCCGCCGGAGAGACCGCGACCGAGACCGAACTGTTCGCGTTCCTGCGCGAGCGGCTGGCGCCCTACAAGACGCCTCGCCACTGGGTGTTCGTCGACGACTACCCGCTTACTGCCTCCGGCAAGATCCAGAAATTCGTCCTCCGTGAGCGCTTCGTCAAGGGCGAGTACGCGGCGGACGTTGCACCGCCGGGCTAGACGGTCGATGTAAGCGTTACAGCAGAATTCGCTAACATGCTGTCATGAAGCGGACGCAGGTGCAACTCACCGAGGAGCAGTTCCGGCGGCTGCGGGATGCCGCGGCAAGACGGGATGTCTCAATCGCAGAGCTGATTCGCGAGGCCGTCGATCGCCACCTGGCGTCGGACGCGCCGCCCGTCGTGCGCCGCATGCGGGCGGTCGCCGCCATCGGGGGGTTTCGCTCTGGCGGCCACGACGTGAGTGAATCGCACGATGATCACTTGGCCGACGCCTTCGGGCAGTGAGGACCTTCGTCGACACCTCGGCGCTGTACGCCCTGCTCGATGAAGACGACGACAATCACCGGGCGGCCGCGCAGTGGTTGTCCGGCCCCGGTGCCGATCTCGCGGAGACCCTCGTCACTCACGCATATGTGGTTGTGGAGTCCGCCGCCCTCGTCCACCGACGGCTCGGTCACCACGCCGTGCGTGTCCTGTTCGACGCCTTCTTGCCGGCACTGTCGATTGTGTTCGTCGACGAGACGCTCCACACACGCGCCGTGTCGGCATACCTCGCGGCCGTTCGTCGCCGCCCATCGTTCGTCGACTGGGTGAGCTTCCAGCTGATGCGCGACGGCGATCTCGACCGTGCCTTCGCCTTCGACCGCGACTTCGCCACCGAAGGCTTCGCGGTTGTGCCCTAGGCAGCGCTGAGTTCGTCGAGGCGCCGGCTAGTGAGTACAGGTACGCAGACCGACAGCGCGTGGCGACCTAGAGGCCAAGGGCAGAAACGTCAGAGGATCGCCTCAAATGAATATGCGTGCGAGGGACCCCAAGATCAACGTCCTGCGGTACATGGAGCTCTTCTCGGCCTGCTCCGAGAAGGAGCTCGCGCGCGTCGCCGCCGTATTGACGGCAGTGACGATCCCGGCGGGCCACGTGCTCACGCAGGAGGATCGCCGGGAACGCGAGCAGTGCTTCCTAATCGTCGAGGGCGAGGTGGCCGTCACGCGCGGAGGCGTCCAGCTCGCGACCATCGGCGCCGGCGGCCTGGTCGGCGAGGCCGCCACGCTGACGGGAGAGCGCCGCAGCGCCACGGTCATTGCCCTGACCCCCTTGCGGACATTCATCTTCGACCCGCGCACCTTCCAACCGGTGCTCGACACCATGCCCGCCGTCCGAGCGTCGGTGTTGCGCTGCCTCGCCGGCCGCCTGCGCTCGGTCGACGCCGAAATCGCCGCCGCCCGCTAGCCGGACGACCGCTTCGAAGCGGGCTTTACCTTCGGCTTCGCTCGGCGTTTACCGACTGTTCGCCGGCTCGCCCGCAGGTTCACGCTCGTCGGCGGTGAAATCTCCCTTCGTGCGCATCGTTGGGGCGAGACGGGGGAGCGCGGTCGCGCTGGCGGCATTCATGCTGCTGGCCATGGCGGGGGCGGCCGTTGCCGCGGGGAACACATTCGAGGGTCGTGTTGGGCCCGCCTACGGCATCACACCTAGCGGGCGGCTCCTTCACCCCGCGGGTCGGCTGACCGCTCTCGGCGACTTCCCGACCGGCGGCGCGCTCTCGCCCGATGGGCGCTTCTACTGGGCCGTCGACTCCGGCCATGGCCGCGACGACGTGCGTGTCGTCGACGTCGCGACCGGAGCCGTGCGCCAGGTGCTCCCGCTTCCGGGCGCATACGGCGGTATCGCCTACGCGCCCGACGGCCGGTGGGTCTACGTCTCCGGCGAGCCGGTCGGCAACAGCCACCCGGTTGGCGCCACCCGGGGCAACGACGGCGACGTGATCCACGTCCTCGCCGTCGACCCGCGCACCGGACGGGCCGCCGAGCGGTCGCCCATCGCCCTCCCGCCGACGAGCGGCGGCAGCGCCCAGAGGCTCGGTGGCAATCCCGCCTCAATTGCGATTCAGACGCCGGGGCCGGGCCCGTCGTCGGGACTCGGTTGGCCGATCGGCTTGGCGGTCACGCGCGACCAGCGCTTTCTCGCCGTCGCCTTGAACCAGGCCGACCAGCTCGCCATCGTGGACCTCCCCACCCGCGCCATCCGGCTCGTCAAGGTCGGTGCGTACCCCTACGGAGTCGCGGTCGACGGGCATACCGCCTACGTCTCCAACGAGTACGACGGCACCGTCTCGGTCGTCGACATTGACGCCGCCGCCGTCCGGTCATCCATCACCGTTGGCTCGAGGAACTCGCACCCCGAAGGGCTGGTGTTCGATCACGGCCGGTTGTTCGTCGCGGTCACCAACCAGGATCTGGTCGCGGTGGTCGACACCGGGCGGGCGATGGTCACGACCACCATCTCCCTCGCCCGCCCCGCAGGGGTCGGTACCGCGCCCGTCGCCGTGGCGATCGCGCCCGATAGGAAGAGGCTGTACGTCGCCGACGCCGGTGAGGACGCGATCGCGGTGGTGGCGCTCGCCCGTGGTGCCGACACGCGCCCTCGAGTCGTCGGCCGGGTGCCGACGGCGTTTTATCCCACGGCGGTGGCCGTAACCCCCGACGGCAGAAGCCTGATCTGGGTGGCGGCCAAAGGCCTGGGCGCGGGGCCGAACCCCACCTACGGGGAGCACTACGCCGCCAGCGAGGAGGCGCCCTACGGCACCTACGTCCCCGACATGCTGATCGGCCGGCTCGGCGTGCTGGCGACGCCCAGCAACCGGGCGGCGGTGCGCATGGCGCACGTCGTGGACTCCGAGATCCGCCCCGCAAACCTCATCCCCGTTGCGGCCAACTCCCCGATCCACGCGCCGGGCGGTGGCCCGAGCCGTCAGGTCCAGCACGTCTTCTACGTCGTGCGCGAGAACCGCACCTACGACCAGATCTTCGGTACCGATGCGCGCGGCGACGGCGATCCCAAGATCGAGCTCTTTGACGACAACGGCGCGCCCGGTCTGGCTGGCGGCGTGACACCCAACGCCCACCGGCTCGCCCGCATGTTCCCGCTCCTCGATCACGTCTACGCCAACAGCGAGGTGTCGGTCGACGGCCACATCATCACGTCGGGCGCCTACGCCACCGACTTCGTCTTGAAGGCGCTGCACGCCAATTACGCCAACCGCGGCCGCATCGCCAACTTCGGTCAAGACCCCGTCACGTTCCCGCCGAACGCCTTCGTGTTCGACCAGGCCGTTCGCCAGGGCGTGTCGTTCCGGAACTTCGGCGAGATAAGCGCCGGCGTTCTCCCGAGTGGCAACGACGGGCGCATCACGTACGAGTCGGTCGTGGCCAACACGGCGTGGGGGTACCCGCTGTTCTTCGGCTGCCAGGGCATCCCCGGCCTCGAGCCCAACGGCGTCAACAACGCCGTCGTGTGTGACACCGACTCGGGCCTGGGAGTTCCGGCCGACGCCACTCGCAGCCGCATCGACTTCTTCTCCGCCGACTTCGCCCGGCAGGTCGCCAGCGGGACCGTTCCCGCTCTCACCTACATCACGCTTCCCAACGACCACACGAACGGCGTGCACCCGAACTACCCGACGCCCCGGGCCATGGTCGCCGACAACGACCTCGCCCTCGGCCAACTCGTCGACGTCATCAGCCACTCGGCGATCTGGTCCTCGAGCGCCATCATCGTCATCGAGGACGACTCCCAGGACGGAGCCGACCACGTCGACGCCCACCGCATGCCCGCGTTCGTGATCTCTCCATGGGCGCGCCACGGCGCCGTCGTCCACACCCGCTACGACCAGCTCTCCGCGCTGCGCACGGCCGAGCTGATCGTCGGGCTGAAGCCGCTGTCGCTGGGCGACGCGCTGGCCGAGCCGATGTATGACGCGTTCATTCCCGGAGACGCCAAGCCCGACCTGACGCCGTACTCTGCGGTGCGGCCAACGCAGCCGCTCGACGCCCTCAACCCGATCGGCGCACAGGGCCTTGACCGCGCACTGCCGTACACGCAACTCGACCTCGTGCCACAGCGACTGCTCGACGCCGCCATCTGGCGCAGCGTGTACGGCAGCAGCGCACGTCCTCCGCGCCCGGGCCCCGACGCGTCGCCCGCCGAGGCCCGGCGCGCCGAGCAGGTGCTGCGTGTTTGGCGAGCGCACGGCGACGTCGCCGCCTGGCTGCGCAGCCACCCTTACGGCAACGACGACTAGTTCAGGTTTCGACTCGGCCGCGGACTTGCTGGATGACCTTGTCGATGTCGCGCAGGTGGTGGTAGCCCTCATGCACGGCGTTGCGGGCCATCGTCAGTAGGTCACGTTCGCCCCAAGGGAACGCCGCCGTCCGGGTCCAATCGTCGGGCGTGGCCTTGCCGAGGGCCGCGGCGGCGCGCTCGGCGGACTCGGCCAGCCCTTCCAGAACCTCCTCCGCGTCCTGCTCGTTGTAACGACGGTCGATTGCCACGCTGTCGGGGTCGTCGTAGCCGATCGTCGGGCGATCTTCACGAAGGATGCGGGTGAACGTGTCGGCCATCCACGCCAGCACGTCACGCACATGCGCGGCGTACTCGAGCGCCGACCACGTCTGAGGATCGGGCCGCCGCCGGAGCATCTCCACGCGGGCGGGATCGTCGAGGTCACCCAACGCCTCCCGGTAGCGCCGCGGGTACGAGCGCAGCGCCACCATGGCGTCGCTGGGCGAGATGGTGTCGTAGTCGAGCCCGCACTCGGGGCACACCCAGCCGGTGTTCATCCCTTCCGGACGGCGCGGAGGCCCCGCCCGATGTCGAGCAGGTGGTGGTTCCCCTCGTGCAGCACCTTGCGCACGATGTCGAGGGCGGAGATCGTGTCGCCGCCAAAGTCACCCGTGCGCGCCCAGGCGTCGGGCGGTGCCGCCTCGGCCTTCGCTGCCATGCGCTCGACGTTCGCCGCCAGCTGATCGGCGACTTCACCGGGATCGAGGCGGGCGTAGTCCGCCGAGACCTTGTCGAGATCCTCCGTGGACGGAACCGGAATGACGGGGTTGTCGTTCTTGAGCACCTCGTTGAGCGACCAGCCCCACAGCATCACCACGTCGCGCATGTGGGCGGCGTACTCCAACGCCGACCAGGTCTCCGGAGCGGGCCGCGCCCGCACGACGGCGTCGCCGTCCTCGCCGGGAAGAAAGCGAGTCAGCGGCGCGCGATACCGGCGGGGGAGAGAGCGCAGCTTCTCGATGCCGTCAGCGACACCGACGCTCGAGTACACGAAGCCGCACTCCCCGCAGTCCGGCCACGCGCTCTCAGTCACCGTCTTTGCTCTTGGCCACCTTGTCGATCAGGTGCGAGGGCAACAGGTCGTAGTGGTCGTGCGTGGCCATGAAGCGGCCGCGGCCGCCGGTGAGCGACCGGAGGTCGATGGCGTAGCGCAGGATCTCCGACGTGGGTACCTGGGCGACAATCGTCTGCCACCCGTGGCCCGACGACTCGGTGCCCTGCACGCGGCCGCGCCGGGCGTTGAGGTCGCCCATCACGTCGCCCTGCGACGCCAGCGGCACGGTCACCTCGAGGAGCGAGATGGGCTCGAGCAGAACCGGTCCGGCCTTGGCCATGGCCTCTTTGAACCCGAGCGAGCCGGCCATCTTGAAGCTCATCTCCGACGAGTCGACGGTGTGGTACTTGCCGTCGAACAGCGTCACCCGCACGTCGACCACCGGGTAGCCGTACAGGCCTCCCGTGCTCATGGTCTCGATGACGCCCTTCTCGACCGCGGGGATGAACTGGCGGGGGATGGCGCCGCCCACGATCTTGTCGACGAACTCGAACCCGGCGCCGCGCTCGAGGGGCTCGACCTTGACGAACGCCACGCCGAACTGGCCGTGGCCACCGGTCTGCTTCTTGTACTTGCCTTCGGCGTCGGCCTCACCGGTGATCGTCTCCCGGTAGGGGACCCGGAGCTCCTCGGTCTCGACCTCGACGCCGAACTTCCGTGACAGGCGCTCGGTGATGATCGCCAAGTGGGTCTCGCCGAGACCCGAGAGCAGGGTCTGGTGCGTCTCGTCCTCGCGGCGGACGACCAGGCTCGGGTCCTCGTCCTGGAGGCGGTGCAGCGACGTCATCAGCTTGTCCTCATCGCCCTTTGACTTCGGCTTCACCGCTATCGACAGCGCGGGCGCGGGGGGATGGATCGGATCGATCACGACCGGCGTGCCCTTGGGCGCCAGCGTGTCGCCGGTGGCGGTGTTGGCCAGCTTGGCCACCGCGCCGATGTCGCCCGCGGGGATCTCGGGGAGCTGATCCTGCTCCTTGCCCCGCATGGTGAACAGCGCGTGAAGGCGCTCGTCGGTGTGGGAGCGGGAGTTGGTGAGGACGGTGTCGGGGCGGATCGTGCCCGACACCACCTTGAAGAACGTCACCTTGCCGACGTAGGGGTCGGCGACGGTCTTGAACACGAAGGCAAGGGGGGAGCCGCTCGTATCGGGCGTCACCTCGGTGACGGTGTCGCCGGCGGTGACCTCGATCGGGGGACGGTCGAGCGGCGACGGGCCGATCTCGCAGATGAACTGCGCCAGCCGGTCGATGCCGATCAGTTTGGTGGCCGACCCGCAGACGACGGGGAAGACGGTGGCCGAGGCCACGCCGTGGGCGAGGGTGTCCTCCAGCTCCTTTGGCGCGATGGTCTCGCCCTCGAGATAGCGCTCCATGAGGGCGTCGTCGGCCACGACGATGCCCTCGACCAGGTTGTCGCGGACCTGGTGTTCGAGGTCGGCCATGTCCTCGGGCAGGTCGGTCTCCTTGGACTTCCCGCTGCCGTCCTCGTAGATGAACGCCCGGTCGGTGAGGAGGTCGGCGACGCCTTTGAAGTTGTGCTCCTCGCCGATCGGCAGCTCGAGAGGGGCCACGCCGCTGCCGAAAACCGCGCGCAGGTGGTCGAGGGTGCGCTGGTGGGACGCCCGCTCGCGGTCGAGCTTGTTCACGAAGATCATGCGGGGCACGTTCAGGTCGCTGGCCACCTGCCACAGCACCTCGGTCTGCACCTCGACGCCCTCGACCGCGCTCACGACGAAGATGGCCAGGTCGGCGACCCGTAGGGCGGCATGGGCGTCACCGACGAAGTCGGCGTACCCCGGGGCGTCGAGGACGTTGATCTTGTGACCGTCGTGTTCGAACGGGGCGAGCGACAGCGACAGTGACAGCCCGCGCTTGACCTCCTCAGGATCGAAGTCGGTGGTGGTGGTGCCGTCCTCGACCCGGCCCTGGCGGTTGATGGCTCCCGAGCAGAACAGCAGCGCCTCCGCCAGACTCGTCTTCCCCGCCCCGCCGTGCCCCACGAGAACGACGTTGCGAATCTTGGCCGGGGGAAAGCTCTTCACTGGCGCCTCTCTGCTGTGGGTACGGGGGCGCCAAGCCTATCGGCGGGCTTTGGTAGCTTGACTCAGTGGCCCGAACCGGAAGTCGGTGGGTGTTTCGACGGCCAGGACCGCCCCTCGCGGCGTTCTCGGCCTTGCGTATGGGCTTCGGCATGCGCTTCGGCCTGCGGCCTTGCGAGGAACGCTCCTGGCTCGCCGAAACACACACACCGACTCCCGGCACGGACCACTAGGACCCTCTCTTCCCCACGGAGCTTCTATGTTCGACCGGCGCTGGCGATCCGGCGTCGAGCGGGGGCTCGAGCCGGTGGGCTCGAGCATCCGCCGCACCGGCATCACCGCCGACCACCTCACCGCTAGCGGGCTCCTGCTGGCGGGGGGGTGCGCGGTCGCCATTGGCACCGGCCGCCTCGGGTTGGGCCTCTTCCTTCTCATTGCGTCGGCCTTGCCCGATTTGCTCGACGGGGCCGTTGCCAAGGCGTCGCAGACCGCATCGGCGCGCGGCGCCTTCTTCGATTCCGTCGCCGACCGAGTGTCCGACAGCCTGGTGCTCGGCGGCATGGCGTGGTACCTGTCCACCACGCGCGGTGGCGCCGTGGCTGTTCTGCCGTTCGCGGTGCTCGCGGCCTCGATGCTCGTGTCCTACGAGCGTGCCCGCGCGGAGTCGCTCGGCTACACCGCCAAGGGTGGCCTGATGGAGCGGGCCGAGCGGGTCATCGCCCTGGCGGTATCGCTGGCGTTCAGCGCGGTGCTCGTGCCCGTGCTCTGGGTGATGCTGGTGCTGACGCTACTCACCGCCGTGCAGCGCTTCGCGATGGTGTGGCGGCAGTCGTCGTCTCGCCCGGAGGCCGAGCGGCGCTTCGCGCGGTGGCGGGCGTGGCGCACCGCCCATGGATACGGCGACGTGGATCTCGGCCGCGGGTGGCGTCGTCGCGCCGCTGACGCTGCGGATCGCGAGAGGCGGGCCGAGAGAGAAGCAGCCCGCACCGCGGCTCGGGAGCGGCGAGCCGTCCGCCGCCGGACCCGCACCCGGCCGTAGCCGACCACGCGCTTGGGCTGGCGAGCGCGGGCCCCCTACTACGCCTACCGGGCAGGGGCTGCCGTCGCGTGCGCGCTTCCTGAACCGATCGCCGAACGGAGTGCCAGTGCCGCCGGCGCGGTGCTCGGGTACGCGCTGCGCGGTCGCCGGGA
>Ga0070708_100003424_pt1 | contig 12422 bp, 13 predicted proteins | sample KBSK5503metaG_FD_65469 | JGI IMG/M metagenome (GOLD analysis project Ga0070708, IMG submission 65469) | Corn, switchgrass and miscanthus rhizosphere microbial communities from Kellogg Biological Station, Michigan, USA - KBS K5-50-3 metaG | ecosystem: Host-associated > Plants > Roots >...
GTCGGCGATGACTCCGGTGTCGAGGTCGAGGTGTTGAAGGGCTTCCCGGGCATCCACTCGGCTCGCATCGGCCCCACCCAAAAGGAGCGGACGCAGGTGCTCCTGGATCGTCTGCAAGGCCATCCGCGCCCGTGGCTGGCGCGGTTCGTTTGCACCATCGCCCTGGCCGTGCCCGGCCGGCCGACGGAATTCTTCGAGGGTGAATGTGGCGGGGAGATCATCCCGGAGTGGAAGGGGGTCGCGGGCTTCGGCTATGACCCGGTCTTCCTGGTTCCTGAGGCGGGGCGGACGTTTGGGGAGATGAGCCGGGAGGAGAAGGCTCGGTACAGCCATCGGGCCCGGGCGGTCAGGGCGATGCTCGCCTCCGGCGCGCTCGAGCGCGTGTCTGTTTGAATTACCCCCTCCCCCCGTAAGGGGGGAGGGTTGGGGAGAGGGGCGTGAGTCTCTAAAGGTGCGGGCGGTAGCTTCCCGCTCCGCCATTCGCCCGTGTAGGTTTGGTTTGGATGCGCGTCGTCATAGCTCTCGGCGGCACCACATTGCTTCGCCGAGGCGAGCCAAGAAATGCGGATGCTCAACGGCCGACTGTTGCAGATGCCGCTCGCGCGATCGCGGCCGTCGCGCGCGACCACGGGGTCGTGGTCACCCACGGCACCGGCCCAGAGGGGGGCCAGGCGGCCGAGGTGGCCGAGCCCGGTCACGTGCTATCACCCTATGCGCCGCAGATGCCCCATGCCTGGAGTGAGGGACTGCTCGGCGGGTTCCTCGAACAGGCGCTCACCAACGAAATGCCGGGAAAGAAGATCGCCAGACTTGTGACCGAGGTCACTGTGCGGCTGATGCCGGTCGGACCCCGGTACGCCGATACACAAGACGGTCGGCGTTTTGCCGCCGCGCTCGGATGGATGGTCGTCGAGGACGAGAACTGGTTCCACCGGTGTGTGCCGTCGCCGGAGCCCGCGGGAATCGCCCAGCTGAACACCATCAACAGCCTGATCCACGCGGGCGTGATTGTGATCTGCGCTTGCGGACGGGGGACTGCGGCCATGGAGGCCGAGTTCGAGCTGACGAAGAGCGAGGTGATCATCGAGACGGACCTGGCAGCAGCCCTGCTGGCAGAGCGGGTCAAAGCCGACCTGCTGATGCTCCTGACTGATGAGGAGCGACTCGAGGTGGATTGGCGTACCGGAGAAGCGCTACCTCTCGGTGGCGCAACCACGGTCGCGGCTCTGCGGAGGATTTCGTTCGCGCCGGGCCTGGTCGGCCCAAAGGTTGAGGCCGCGTGCCGTTTCGTCGAGTCGACCGGGAAGCGCGCTGCCATCGGTGCAATAACCCAAGCTGCGGGGATCTTGCGAGGCGATCGCGGAGTCCAGGTGACCGCGCGCCAAGCTAAGGCCAAGCCAGATTCCTCCCGCCCGCCCAACTAACATTGACGCGGCCCTAGCGCGCACGCAATAGACGAGGCCGTGAATGGCAGTTTCACAACCAGACGAGACTGGTGAGATCAATAAGTCGGGCGGTGGCTTAGCTCGGTAAAGCGCCTGGTTTGGGACCAGGAGACCGCGAGTTCGAATCTCGCCCGCCCGACCAACACGTTTTGAGACCCTGAAAACGGCCGATTTCGATCTCGTTTCGACCGTTTGGGAAGGTGTTGGGCGCGGGGTTGGAACGCCTGTGGAAAACCCCTGGAACCTGCCGAGTTAAGAGACTTGGGGCATTGCCTACCAGTCTCATGGTGGGGAAATATGCACAGGGTGAAACCGATGGTCAGCGTCCTTCCCGGCGGTGTTTCGAGCCCCACGCGGCGGCAGCCGCCGATCCTCGCCGCCTACGAGCACTTCCGCCTGGACCGCCAGGGGATGCTGGTCTCGCCGAGGACGCTGGAGTACTACGACGAGATGGTGCTGCCCTTCCTGAGATGGGCGGAGGCCGACGGGCTGGACAGATTCGAGGCATTGGACGTGTCTCGATTGCGCGTCTACCGCGCCCAGCTGGCGACGAGGCCGGGGCGGCATGGCCAGCTCCTGCAGCCGAAGACGATCCTGGAGTCGCACCGGGCGATTCTTTGCTTCCTGCGCTGGGCCCGGCGAGAGGGCTACCAGGTCGACGGCCGGATCCTCGAGCTCACTGCGCCACGGGTGCCCGATAAGGAGCCGACGGTCTACCACATCGCCCAGGTGCGGAAGGTGCTCGCCGCCTGCAACGCTGCGGTGCCAACGGAGGACCTGGTGGTGCGGATCCTGGTCGGCTCCGGGTTGAGGCGGGCAGAGATCTGCGGGCTGGCCGTCCTGGGTCCTGATGGTCTCTCCGACGTAATGACTGACTCGCTGGGGAGAGGTCGGGTCGAGCTGCGGGTGCGCTGGGATGCCGGCGCCAAGGGCCGCAAGTCGAGGAGAGTGCCAATCACGCCCAAGCTGGCGGCGGCGATAAAGCGCTATGAGGCGCGCCACCGACCTGAGACGGACTTATCGCAGCTGCTCATCAATGGTCATGGCGCCCCGTATCAAGGGCCAGGCATCAAGTCGATGATGGACCGGCTCACAGAGCGCGCGGGATTCCGAGTGCATGCCCACGCGTTCCGGCACACGTTCGCAACGGTGGCGACAAAGCTCGGCTGGAACTTCGAGCACCTGCGCGCGGCAATGGGTCACTCTGACTACGGCATACTGCAGCGCTACGTTCGGCTGGCTACGGAGCGCGACCTGGGACCACGATCGGACTGGTTGGACCTGATTGCAAATAATCCAGCGACCGAGTGGTCCTAACTCTCGGACCCCGGCCACCAGCCGCCACGCGTCCCTACACTGCTCGAGGCTGATGAGGATCCCATCGAAGCGGTTGCTGAACGCAGAGTTGACCACCGAGGTAGGGCGGCCAGTCGTAAGGCTTGAGGTTGTAAACGTGTCTGAAGGCGACACGCTCGAATTCGCAATCGCGAGTACATCGGGGAGCTGGCGACAGGGGATCTGGCTTGGAGTGCATGGGGAACTGGAGGTTGGAGGCGCGCGGGGCGACCAGTACGTGGTCTGGACTGACACCGCGCCCAGATCGTTCCAAGTTCGGGTTGCCAAAACGGACGATGGACTGCTGCGCTTTTACAACGTGTGGGACTCAGGCCGCGGCCGCAAGATGGAGTCACAGAGCGCCACATCCGGGATGCTCGTGGACGAGGCGGACGGTCTCGTGACCTACCGCTGCAACGACATTGGTCTCTCGCCCAGGTTCGACAAGTTGGTTTTCGAATTGCGAAGGGAGCTATCGACTGCGTCGCCAGGCTAGCAACGGATTGCTACAAATTAAGCACGTCGCGAAATCGACATAGGAAGCTAGCTAGCCTCGATTGACTGCCGAGCGGATACTTGCTGACATCATGTCCTTCTACGGAGATCCCGCCCCGTTTGACCGGATTGCCTCTCCGGCGATTCTTCTCGAATCCGCGCCGTGGAGGGACGAGGCTGGCCGCTGGCGTGGAGGGCTACGTCAAATCGGATCACCCATCTACGAATGGCTTTGGCCTGACCGCCACGAATCCTTCGATGAGGCGCAAGCATGCGGCTACAACCGGTGGCTTGATTTGGCGGAACCAACAGATCCGTAGTGTTCAGGTTCCAGTCTGTGGCTTTTAGCGCCGCCTTTGGACACTGACCCAGTGATCGACCCGCAGTTGCCAGTGGAGAGTTCCGAGATGACCAAACGAGCCACGTGAAACAGGGGTCGCGTCGATGGTGACGTCGAATTCAAGGGCCGGATGGTGGCGCCAGTCCGCGGGCAATTTGCCTCCCGGTCCCAGCAGCGATTCGAGAATTCCTTCATCAACTAATTCGCATCGCGCGAGTCGACTGCGAAACCAGCGACCCGGCTGCCTGAACTCAAATCGGGACCATTCCCAGTGAAGGACATAGCGGCCTGAGCACCGAATCGGGTGGCCGAGCTGGAGCTCGGTCTGCGATTTCGGTGACAAAGTTCCTCGATAGTACGGGTCGACGCCCCAACAGGCTCGTCGGTGGACCTTTCGGACGTTTTGCGACGTTTCTAAAGGCCAGTAAAACGTCCCAAGGCGCCGTTGAAACGTCCAGGTTGCCCTGGTGTGATGGGCCGGGATGGTTTACGTAGCTTCGGAAGTTGAGTCGGCCCGGGACGTCTTAGGGACGTTTGGGACGTTTGGAAACGTCCTAGAACGAGGTTGGAACGTCCCGCTCTGCTTGTTTTGCTTGATCTCGATGAGAGCGAGAGACTGAAGTGCACTTGATAAGCCCAAGGGGACGTCTGGGACGTCTGGAGTCGTCCCAAGTCGTCCCGAGACGTGGTTTAGAAGTCCCCGGAGTCCCTGGTGTCATTGAACGCTATGTCACCTAGGTTCGCGACAGACACTGGGATTGGCGCCGGCGCTTCGCCGACGCTGCCGACGCGCGGCGAGGCCTCGCCCCGAGCAGCTGTCGAGAAGTTGGCGGCGGACGGCCCACAGCGCGTGCGCGCACTCGGGCGCGCGACGCGCAGCGCTAATAGGTCGGGATGTTGCCAAAGTGGACAGACGGGCGAGACGTCGGCGAGGCCTAAGCCTCGCGTTCGGCCGCGCCGGTCGGAGAGCTGGATGCAGTTCGCGCCTGGCGGTCCAGGTCCCCTAACAGAGGGCCGCCAAAAAACAGAGACGAGGCGCTGACGAGCTCAATCAGGGTTCTCGCGGCGGGCATCGACTCGCTCTATGTCTCCTTCAAGGCCGAGACGGACCCCGCACGGCTTGACGGCTTTGAGCTTCTGAAAGCCCGAGCACAGGAGACTGGCCAGCCACAACTGCTTCTGTCGGTGGACGACCGCAAAGCCTTGGTGCAGCCTTCAGGCTGGGGCAGCTACCGATACTGGCTTCGCTGCGGCGACTTCGACGTCTTCGTGGGGCGGGGCCAGAGCCTGCGGGCGGCGTACGCGCGGATTGCTAGCGAGTTCATTCACGAAGTTGGTCCAATAAGAGCGCTAGCCGATCTCAAGTCATTCGTCGGGGCGCTGTTGGACCCGGTCGACGAGACGATCTGCTCACGAGTAGACATTTACGCCGACTTCCAAGGATGGGTGCCGGTGTCCGAGGACTACCACCGTTTCGTCACTCGGAGTCGCCGCAACACGAGCCACATCGCCGTACATCACGATGGTCGGCGTTTCACAGGTTTCACTTTCGGACGCGACGCAATGGTCGCAAGGCTGTATGACAAGAGCTTGGAGATCGCGCACTCGGGCAAGCGCTGGATGCACGAAGTCTGGGGCGCCGGCCTCGACGTATCCGCACCCGTGTGGCGGCTGGAATTCCAGCTGCGTCGCGAAGTGCTGGCCGAATGCTCGCTCACCTTACCTGAAGATGTTCTAGCCCTACGTCCGAGTCTCTGGACATACGCAATGCGGTGGCTGTCGCTACGAGAGCCAACACCGGGGGCCACCCGGACGCGATGGCCAGTAGCCAGCGTGTGGTCGGACCTGATGCGATTTCAAGCTGGAGACAGCTACCGTCCGCTGGTTCGCAAGCGCGTACGGGAACATGACGAGTCAGTGCTCGTCCGTGGGCTGACGGGCTACGCGAGCTCCCTCGCTGCGGTCACTGGCGTCAGCGATCTGGATCTGGCGATGCTGGTCTCGCGCCGCCGCGTCGGCGAATTCATGGACGCCACCGGACGAGACTTCCGGGAGCTCGTCCAGGCCAAGCGGGAGCGTTTGGTTTGACGGTGCAGGTCGCCCAGCACTGGTCTGTCGACGCTGCGGTGATCGATCGAGCACGCATCGTACGTGGATGGACCCGCCGGGACCTTGCGCAACACGCTCACGTGGACGAGGGGACGTTGTGCGACCTATTCGCGAGGCGCCGGCGTCCCACCTTCGGCACACTCCGCGCGCTCTGCCAAACGCTCGATTTATCCCTGGAAGGGGTGATCACCTTTGGGGACCAGCTGCAGGAGAGAGTGTTACCGGAACGGTTTGTTAAGTAGCTGGGTTGGCATCGCCGGGAGAGGGTAAAATTGGCTGAAATTCTGTCGGGAGGTTTGGCTTTCTTCAAGTGGTCCCCTAGTCGTTCTGACATCTCGTACAGCATCCGGGCCCTCCCAGAGTGGAGCGAGCGTTTCGAGGTCCCCGACGTGGTTGGCTTCGGCGATTTTGTTCTGGCAGCTGATGAGGTCGCAAAACGCTACCGCTCCCAGGCCACACAGCCAGATCCGCTCGGCTTCTTCCTGTACCCCAAGGGGAACGGTGGCTTTAGAAGGCTATGCATTCCCTCCGTGAAAGACATCGTGCTAACTCGCGCTGCTGTTGGGTACACGGCAATCGCTTGTGAGCGGGCGCTATCGGAGATGCCGGTTTACTCGGCGCGGTTGGCACGTGGCGTTCCCGATTGGAGATTCCGAGCAGAGCCTTACTCGCGGTTCCGCAAGGACGCGGCCAGGAGCGCGAAACGTTGGAGCTGCGAGCTCATGGTGCGCACGGATGTGAAGGACTACTACCCGTCGATTCCGGTTGGACAGCTGGCCCAGGACCTGATGCGGATGGGGTGCCGGTACGGACCGACTGCATTCTTCTTGGAGCGTGTGCTGCATTGGCAGCGGTACAGCGGCTTGAGGGGCTTACCTGTTGGTCCCGAGTCCAGTCACGTTCCGGGGACCGTATTCCTGAAGCCCGTCGACGTGGCAATGATGCGAGCTACGGATGGGTACTTCCGCTACACCGACGACATCGTTTACTTTGTCGCGGATCGGAGGGCGGGCGATTTGCTGGACAAATTGGATGAAAACCTCGCAGAGCGCGGCCTCCGACGCGGGATCGATAAGACTGAAGTCCATCACGACCCCGCCGCAGCCCTGGAGGCGATTGAGCGGCGACTCTTCGCCTCGCTCAGCAATGGGTTGAGCAGCGGAAGCCCGCTCGCCATGGGAGCCGTTAAGCGGGAGTTCGTCCACGACGTGGTGGAAGGACTAGGCAACGTGCGGGACTTCCGTTGGTACATCCGCGTGTTCTTGAATCGCGGTGATGCATTCGCAATGCGGTGGCTCACCGAGGACTGGACGCGGTTCAATATTGATCCTCGCGTTTCAGCTGACTACATGTCCAGGTGCGGACTTGCAGACTCCGAAGTTGTGGGTCGTGCTATCGACATGCTAGGGATGCCTTCAAACACCGAGATGGCCGGTGTGGACCTCCACCTTCTTCGCGTTTTTAGACAGTTGAGCATGGGAGTCGAAGAAATGCGGACGTTCGAACGGGTGGCCAACGATGTCACGCGTCCGTCACAAGTTCGGTGCTGGGCCTGGTCCGCAGCTTCCAATTCCGCTGGTTTTGACGTTGAAGCTGCAGTTGAGGCCGCGGCCGAGGAGGGCGATCCTGCGATTCGACGTGGCATCGTTCTATCAATGCGTGGCAAGAGCAGTCGTTCGCGGAAGTGGGCCCTTAGGGACATAGCGCGGAAACATCCGGAAACGGCGCCGGCATGTGCGTGGGCATTGGCAGCCTAGTCAACCGATGCACCTTGCAGGCCGACCCTGAGTTCGCTAGCGGCTTTTCGGCTGATCCCTCTCGCTGGCGATTGCCCGCAGCGCGGCGATTAACCCTTGCCCGGCATGAAAGGTATCGGACATCGGGTGCCGCCCACGACCCAGCTCTTGCGTCGGCGCACGCATCACCAGACGACCCTGTGGCGTTAAGGCTCGTAAGTCAGTCATTCCGTACTCCGGGGGCTCGCCGGTGGGGTCAGCCGACATGCTTGCGACATGCGGCTCGAAACTCAACAGAAAGACCCTTGCAGCCTCCCTTACGGGTTGATGGAATCCACCTCCAATCACGCCACCGCCGCTGCTCAGATACAGGCTGGCGGTGCCGTCCTCCAGGGTAAAGAGTGTCGCCAGCCCTGACTCCAGAGTCCAATCCATGATGCCGCCATACACGAACCGCCCGCTCGTGGACGGATCGAACCCGGCGAGCTCGGCGGTTGCGTGCAGTGCTTGCATGCGAAGGCCGTCGAATGGATTCTCGGTCTGGCCCACCTGACTTTTCCTTTCCCTTCGGTGTTTTTCGGCGAAATAGAAAGCTCAGACCCTTCATCGTAGGTCTTCAGGACTCGGGCTCGATTTCGTACTCACTTCGAGGCTTTAGCAAGGGGTGGGCGTCTGACCGGAACCGACCTGGAAACGTACCGATCAGTGTTCGGCCGCTACTTTTGTGGCCTACCATCGGCCGGATGGGCACGATCTACGACGTTGTCGCGGATAGCGACGACGGCCGGATTCACTCATTCGGAGCTCGGAGATCGAGGGCAGATGCTGAGGCGTATTTGGCTGAGGAACTGAAGCGCTACGCAGGCAGTTCATGGCGAAACTTTCGGATCGCAGAGGTGGACGCTACGGGACTCTTCGAGATCCCCCCTCGCCCCACGCCGAGGGAGCGCTACTCGGTTCGGGTAAAGCAGACATCGCCCGCTGCCAGCTGGACCAAGGTTGCCGTCGAGATTCTCGACGGTGAACGCCTAGTCGGACGGTACGACCGTAATTACGCGATGCTACGGACGTTCGAGCCGTTCAGACAAGGTGGTCGGCACTACGCGCTGATCTCACGGAACTACACCGCGACATCGGTCATGGACTTAGAGACTGGCGAGATCATCGCTGGCGAGGAACCATCGTCGGGAGGCTTCTGCCCGGTTGGGTTCTACGTCCCGGATTGGTGGGACATTCACGAGCGCGCCGAAAGGTCCGGCACGCTCCCTGGTTCACGACGCTGGACCCCAGATTACGAGTGGCCGAGCGGCGATTTCGGCTTCGTCTGGGGTTGCGTGTGGGGCGATGATTCTTCCTGGAAGGTGCAGTACCTCGACCTGTCGCGCGTCCAAGAAGGTGTACTGACGCGCGAGGAACGATTCGGCTACGTGATTCTGGACACCGGCGAAGCCGAAGGCCGAGAAGTCTGGCGGGACGCGCGTGAATTCATCCATCTATGGTCCTATGAAGGTATGCGACGGGTTGAGTTCCGAACCAGCCAAACGTACGACCTCAGGTCTGGCCAGATTCAGGACCCATTGGAATGAGCCGGCGGTCGCAGTAGAGACTGCGCCGCGAGAGGGTGTGATTCGTGCTTTCCGAGTTAAGAGACTTGCGCCCGATTAGGGCTCTGGCGCTAAGATCGAGCTGAATACGGTAGGCCTTAGCCTCCGGTTTGGGACCAGGAGACCGCGAGTTCGAATCTCGCCCGCCCGACCAACACGTTTCTCAGCGTCTACAGCGTTACCTCGACGCCGAGATGGACACCGACCGACCTGATCGTCGCCACGCCCCAGAGGTCACGGCCAATCGAAAACACCTCCGTGCCGTCCTTGCGCACGAACGAGACCCATCTCGTGTCGTCGGCTATGCCGAGCTTGATTTTCGCGATCTCGCTGCGCGAATAGCGGCGACGCCAGAGCAACGATCCAAAGATCAGCGTCGAGTCGTCGATGTAGATCTGACTACTCCACCACGAAACGGCACCGACCGCGAAAAACAGCGCGAATGCGATCAGAAACGCGCTCAATTCCCAATCGCGAGTCGGCAGCCCCTTGGAGACGAAGTCCATGTCGAGGCCAACGAACAGGGCGCTGAACCCCACGAGCATCACTGTCACAGACCATCGATAGAAGGGAGGCGGCCGAAATGTCACGTCGAGCCCAACGTTATACCGCGGCGTTATCAATTGGACTCAATCGTCAGGTTCAGTTTGGGACCAGAAGACCGCGAGTTCAAATCTAGCCCGCCCGCCACGACATATCGATCCGTCAAAACGGCCGGTTCTGGCGTGGGCACGGTTTACGTTTCTTTGTCCCGCTATTTATCTGGCTCCCAGACGAGCCTGCGAAAATCAGTCTTTCCAGGGAAGACTATGCTCGGACCCGGCGCCGAATCGATCAAGAGCTTGTCGCCTTCGATCGTGAAGTGGCGCCTCTGCTCTGTGCCATTCCAGACTTCATTCCAAGAGACATCGACTGTCGTGATGAAGTCATTGCCTTCGATGCGGTATTTGCCGCTGTACGCGAGCATCGACTTATGCAATGCGGCTCGCTCGGCGTCGCCCATACCGCCCTTGCGGTTGTCGGCGGTCGTGAGTGCCATGCTGCGCCCCTCACGTGTCAGGATCAGATAGCCCTTTGGGTTCGATCCAAAAACGTTCTGAGGTTCCTCGGTTTCCCCGATCACTTGCCAGGAAATCAGCTTCCAGATGCCGATAAGAGCATCAGATTTTTCTGGATCGCCGTGTCGGGGATCAGGTCGATTCATCGCTCTCTTAGTCCTCCACCTTCACTACGGTAGGCCGGTCCTCGCGGATGGGGACCGGCAGACGGGTGACGCTGCCCTGAGTTGGCGTATTAATTAGCGCGAGCCGACAACCGGGAACTCTTCGATCAACTCGGCCAGCTCGTCTAGAGTCGATGCAAGCACGTTCTGATCGAGCTCCAGCACGAAATAGAAAACGTTGTGGCTGTCGAAGAAAGGCTCTGTCTGGGCGCGACCGTTGATGCGGATGTGTCCGTGTCGATCGGACCGATGGACAGTGAATCGCAGCCAAGGCTCCATCGATTCGAACTCCGCCGGTGGCGCTTCCCGATCCTCGGTCAGCAGGTGCAGCTGGTCGCGAAAGTGCACGAACTCCTCCGCGCGCAGCGCAGCGCGATAGTTGCCGTGCCACGGCCCCGACGCCACATCGACCTCGGCAGTCAGCCAGTTCCCATCCCAGTAATCGGACTGATCCGGATGCTCTCGAGCCAGCACCCCGACCGCCAGGTGTTCGGTCGCTTCGGTTCCGATGTGAAAGGAGCGGCTCACCGTCGCAACAGGCTAACTGCTTGGCTCCAGATCGCGCCCGCCTCGCGTGCCGTCTAGGTCGGCCTCGCGAAGACTGCGCTCTCGACCAGGCCGAAAAACGCCGGAAGGTTGTTCTCCAGAGCGTTACGGGTGACGCCCGTGAAGACGAACTCGTCGCAAGTGTCGCCGAACACGAACGCACCGCCACGAACGCTGTAGCCGGTAAAGGGCTGCGGTCCATCTCGTGGTGGAGGATCTTCGTAGAAGAAGTGGTTGGTCCCGCCCTGCATCTTGACCGTCGACCTGGCGGTGGCGTATCTCCAATCTGGGAAGGGACACCCTTTGCCGAGGCTCCAGATCGTCAACCAGACGCCCTGGCTGTCGAGGGCGAGCGGCGTCTTGACCTGCTCGTTGGAGAAGTAGACCTCGCTCGGGTACTGAATCGACGCTGGGGGCGTGACCTCGGCCCAGCCGCTCGGGACTTGAAAGCTCACAAATCCGATTCGACTCGTGAAAAGCCCCGAGGTGTCCGGCGCTGGAGCATCAGGCAGCGGTCGCGACGCCAACGATTTCGGTGATGGTGAGACCTGCGGGTTGAGGGCAAGGGGTGAACCGTCCACGTCGATGTACCAGACCTCCATCTGGACAGCAGCGGTATCCCAATCGCCGATGTCGATGCCTGAAACGTCTTGTTTGCTGTCAACGCGCACGAAGACGGTGGTGTAGTTGTTGGCATTCCCACCGCACGGTACGTCGGACGACGAGCACGCCACGTTGAAGGTGTACCCGCCGGCGCTGAACGGGTCGTTGTCCATCCTGGCGACAACGTGGTATTCGCCTGGTGGCACCGCAAGGTGGTAGCTGGACTCCGTCGCGGAAACCCGGGTGATGGCGTAGCCATGTCCAGTCAGAGCGTCAACCGCGTAGACGGTGATGGCTCCGGGGCCGACTACGAGTGGGCGCTGAATCTGCCCGCTGATGCTGCCAGGCGGTCCAGGCTTGGGTGGAACCACCCCACAACAGCATGCCTGCAGGGTCCACGCGAGACCCAGAAGAGCGCACAACTGTGCCGCCAGAACCCATTTGGCCATCCCGGATACCGTAGACCGCGGGTTCAAAGATGGGACCAGGGAAGACCTGCTCATGGAGGGTTGGCGAGTCTACGGTTCCCGAGCGCCCGTCCTAAACTTCAAGCGCTGGTGGTAAGGGCTTGAACGCCGCCGACCTCGTCTTCGGCGCCTGCCTCCTCGTCGGAGGCGGACTCCTCCTGCTCACCCTGATCGTCGACGACATCTTCGGAGGCCTGCTCGGGGCCATCCACCTGGGCTTCGACGTCGCCGGCGTTTCGCCAACGCCGATGCTGCTCGGCTTCATCGCCATGTTCGGAGTTGGGGGCCTGTTCGGGCTCCACAGCCTGAACGCGGGTCCGGGCGGGGCGACCCTGGTGGGTGTGGTGGCCGGCCTCCTCGGCTCAGGCGTGGTGTTCGGAGCCTTCAAGGCCCTCCGCCAGGCAGAGTCGACGGAGACCTTCAGCCTCCAGGACATGGTCGGGTCGACCGGGCGCGTTTCGGTCGGCATCCCAGCCAACAGGTTCGGCACGGTTTTGATCAGTTTCGCCGGCGCTACTCA
>Ga0070708_100003425_pt1 | contig 12420 bp, 10 predicted proteins | sample KBSK5503metaG_FD_65469 | JGI IMG/M metagenome (GOLD analysis project Ga0070708, IMG submission 65469) | Corn, switchgrass and miscanthus rhizosphere microbial communities from Kellogg Biological Station, Michigan, USA - KBS K5-50-3 metaG | ecosystem: Host-associated > Plants > Roots >...
GAGCCTTCGGAAAACGATGGCTCCCGCGAGAAGGCTCGCCGCGGCCATGAGAAGAGAGCCCACACCGAACACCCCCCAGAGGCAAGCGGTCTGGAGCCAGACCGGGTGGCGGTAGAGAGAGTGGGCGGCCAGATTCCAGGGGAACCCGCCGTAAACGAATGAGCGCGCGTGCTCCGAGGCCATCCAGAGGAGGGGAAAGACCGCGAGCCTCGCTCCCGAACCGGGCGGCGCGACTCCCGCGACGCCCCACGCGACGACGGCCGGCCACTCCGAGAGGATCGCCGCGAGCAGGAGAAGGCAGACGACGCCCATGGCGGCACCCTGTCCTCCGTAGCGGGTGACCACGTAGAAGATCCAGGGGATCGAAGCGCACCAGTACGCCATCCCGAAGAAGACTCCGGAAAGGAGAGCCCGGCCGCGGCTCTCCTCGCGTGCCAGAGCCACGAGCCATGGCACGAGCGCCACGGGCGCAAGCAGCACCCACTCGAGCGGCGGAAATGCCAGGGCGAAGAGGAGACCCGACAGGACGCCAGCGGCAGGCGTCCGCCACTTCCGCTGAGGCCAACCGCCGGCAGCCATCATCGGGGCCGGGAGGCAGGAGACGGGAGGCGGGAGGCTAACGTGAGTCGGGGTCTTTCCAAGATCTCCACGTCTGCCGCCTACCGCCTACCGCCTACCGGTGCGGCGAACTCTTCGGCGCGGTAGGAAGAGCGGACGAAAGGTCCGGCGAAGACATGGCGGAATCCCATTCGTTCCCCCGCCTGGCGGTACCCGTCGAACGACTCCGGAGAGACGTATTCCTCGACGGGGAGGTTCTCGCTCGAGGGCCGAAGGTACTGGCCGATCGTTACGATGTCCACCCCGGCGCCGGAGAGCCTCCAGAGCAGGTCCAGTACTTCCTCGGGACGCTCGCCGAGTCCGACCATGAGCCCGGATTTCGTCGTCATCGCCGGGTCGAGATCCTTCGCCGCCGCCAGCACTGCCAGCGAACGCTCGAGGCTCGATCCGCGTCGCGCGCGAGGGTAGAGGCGCGGCACCGTTTCGACGTTGTGGTTGAAGACGTCCGGGCGCGCCTGGACGACGACGCCGACAGAGTCGATCCTCCCACGGAAGTCGGGGGTCAGCACCTCGACTCCGGGCGCCGGAGACAGGGCCCGCAGGGCTCGGACGGTCGCCGCGAAATGCCCGGCTCCCCCGTCGGGCAGGTCGTCGCGATCCACCGAGGTCACGACGACGAACCGCAGCCCCATCTGGCGCGCCGCCTCCGCCACACGGACGGGCTCGGCGGGGTCTACGAGAAGAGGCCGGCCCGTCGCGATGTCGCAAAAGGCGCAGGCCCGGGTGCAGACGTTACCCATCAGGAGAAACGTGGCCGTTCCCCTCGAGAAGCACTCCCCGCGGTTGGGGCAGCGCGCCTCTTCGCAGACCGTGTGGAGCGACCGCGAGCGCATCAGACTCTTGATCTGGTGGAGATCCGACAGGCGCAGGCGTTTCTCCCGGATCCACTGAGGGGCGCGGACCGGCAGAGCGGTCACTCCCCCGGCGGCACGATCCATGTGCTGACCTTCTCTCTTCGAACGAGGTCCTCGGCGGCCTTGGAAGCCTCTTCACGGGACGCGTACGGGCCGACGCGCACGCGATAGAGCATGGGTCCCCTGGCGCCGTGAACCGGCGAGACGGATGTCCGGTAGCCTCGCGCGGCGAGGCGGGCCCGGCGCGACTTCGCTTCGCTCTCGGAGGTCGTGGACAGAACCTGCACCCAGAACCCGCTCTGCGCCGGCCCCGCGGCGGAACCCCGCTTGGCGGGGGCGGGTGCCGCCGCAGCCGGCGTCGGCTCCTCCGGACGATCCTCGAAGAATTGGATCCCGTCGCCCGACGTCGGCTCGCGGGCGGAGGCGACGGCGGGCACCGTCGGGCGAGTCTCGGGGCGAGACGCCGCTGCCGCCGGGAGAGCGCTCGGGGAGAATACGCGGGCGGGCCTCTCGGGGGCCGCGGCGGCGGCCGGAGAAGGCGCCGGCGTGGCCGCGGCGGGCTCCCCTTGCGGGCGCCCGGAGATCCCGGTCGCGATCCCGAGGAAATACGCCCCCGCCAGGGACGCCAGCAGGACGGCGAAGAGCAGAACGGCCTGCCTCGACGTGAAGGAGACCTGGTAGTGCGTCCGGGGCTCGGGCAACTTACTTCTTGTCTCCGGGCAGGAAGGCACGCATCAGCTCGATCGGCAGCGGAAAAACGATCGTCGAGTTCTTCTCGCTGGCGAGCTCGGTCAGGGTCTGGAGGTAGCGAAGCTGCAGGGTCGCCGGCTCGCGCCCGATGACTTCCGCAGCCCGAGAGAGCTGGGCGGCCGCCTGGAATTCCCCCTCCGCGTGGATGATCTTGGCCCTCTTCTCCCGTTCGGCCTCCGCCTGCTTGGCCATGGCGCGCTGCATCTCGATGGGCAGGTCCACCTGTTTGACCTCGACGAGCGAGACCTTGATCCCCCAGGGTTGCGTGTGCTCGTCGATGACCTTCTGGAGCGAGACGTTCAGCTTCTCCCGCTCGGAGAGGAGCTCGTCCAGCGTGGCCTGCCCGAGCACGCTGCGCAGGGTCGTCTGGGCCAGCTGCGAGGTCGCGTAGAGGTAGTTCTCCACCTGGACCACGGCCTTGTCCGGCTCGACGACGCGGAAGTAGACGACCGCGTTGACCTTCACCGAGACGTTGTCCTTCGTGATGATGTCCTGCGCCGGCACGTCGTGGACGATCGTGCGGAGCGAGATCCGCACCATCGTTTCGACCGGCCAGAAGATCAGCACGAGCCCCGGTCCCTTCGGCTGGCGCGAGAGGCGGCCGAGCCAGAAGGTCACCGCGCGCTCGTACTCCTTCAGGATGTTGATCCATTTGAACACGAAGAGGAGCAGGACGAACCCGGCGAACACGAACCCGGGGAAGATCTGACTCATCACGTCCTCCGTTCGACTCGGAGCTTCAACCCCTCGACACCGACGACCCGGACGGTCTCGCCGGGGGCCGCTCCCGGCGCTCCGTAGGCATCCCAGTACTCTCCCTCGATCATCACTGTGCCGGCCTCCTCGGATTCTGGAAGCGCCCGAACGACCCGCGCGTTCTTTCCGACCAGGCTGACGGATCCGGTGCGGACGGGAGCCCGCCGGAGCGAGATCGTCTTGAACGTCAGGAAGCCCACGACCGAAAGGGTCATCGCGACCGCGGGGAGCACGATCGCGAGGTCCACCCGATAGCCCTGCTCCCCGCGCCCGGAGAAGAGGAGCAGCGAGCCCGCGAGCAGCGCGATCGCTCCCCCGGCCGCCAGCACGCCGTGGCTCGCCGCCTTGACCTCGAGCACGAAGAGGAGGACCGCGAAGAGGATGAGCGCGATCCCGGCGAAGTTGACCGGAAGGACGGAGAAGGCATACAGGGCGAGAAGCAGCGCGATCCCCCCGACGATCCCCGGCAGCACCGCGCCCGGGCTCGACATCTCGAAGTAGAGCCCCACAAGACCCAGAAGGAAGAGGATGTAGGCCACGTTCGGATGCGAGACGACACCCAGGGTCTTCTCCAGACCGCTCATCTCCCGGCTCTCGATCCGCGCGTCCTTGAGCCTCAGGACGTCTTCCTTCTCCCCGACCCGGCGAACCGTCCGTCCGTCGAGCTGCGCGACGAGGTCCGGCACGTCCCGGGCGATGACCTCGATCAGTCTGGCCTGTTTCGCCTCGGTCTCGGTGAAGGAGCGGCTCGAGGTCACGGCGGACTCGGCCTGATCCGCGTTGCGCCCGCGCTGATTGGCGAGACTCCGGATGAAGGCGCGGGCATCCTGTTCCGCCTTCTCGTTCAACGTCTTCGGCAGGTCCTGGCCTTCTCCGGCGACCGGATGAGCGGCGCCCGTGTTCGTCCCGGGGGCCATGGCGGCCACATCTCCCGCGAGCAGGAGAAAGAACCCTGCCGACGCCGCGGAGGCGCCCGAGGGAGACACGAAGGTGACGACTGGGACTTTCGATTGCAGGATCGTCGAGGCCATCTCGCGGGTCGAGGTCAGGAGCCCTCCCGGGGTCGAGAGACCGAGCACGATGAGTCTCGCGCCGTCCCGCTCCGCCCCACGGACGAGCTTGTTCAGGTAGTTCGCGGCGGCCGGGTGGATCGGCGTTTCGATCCGGCCCACCACGACGAGCGGTTTGGAGGCGGAAGCGCCGCCTGCCGCAAGGGCGCTCCCCGCGAAAAGGCAAGCGGCGAGCACCCGAAGACTCCCTCTCATGGAGAAGCGAATTCTATCGCGGGCGGGAGGGCGCGTCCGGGCCGAGCGCGGCCAATCGCGCTATAAATGCGAGCGTGCGCCTCCGGCCGCTGGAAGTCGTGAACTTCGGAACCCTCGCCGTCCTCTCCGCGCTGACGCTCTGGCTCGATGGGCGTGTGGCGGAGGCCGGGAGCATTCTCCTTCGCTACGCGGCCATGGCCGCCGGGCTCGTCGCCGCGGCGGCCGCGGCCCGGCGGGAAGACCGGTTGCCCCCCACCGCGCGGATCCTTCTGAATTTCTATCCGATCGCGTTCATTCCGATTCTCTACGAGAGCCTGGGGCCCCTGATCTCGGCCGCCCGGCCCGTGGCCCTCGACGATCTTCTAATCGCGGCCGACCGCGCCCTGCTCGGAACGGATCCAACCGTCTGGCTCCAGAGGTTCGTGCGTCCCGCCCTGACGGACCTCTTCTTCGTCGCTTATCTGACCTACTACTTCATCGCGATCGCGCTCGGGGCCGTGCTCTGGTTGCGGAGTCGGCCGGCCGCCCGACGTTTCATCTTCACGCTCACGGTTTCCTACCTGATCTCCTACGCCGGCTACTTCTTCCTTCCGGCGCTCGGCCCCCGGGTCGCCCTCGCCTCCCTCCACACGGTCCCGCTCGAGACGACGGCCCTCTCGCGAACAGTCTCCGCCACTCTCGATGAGCTCGAACGCACCAAGTTCGACGTCTTCCCTTCGGGGCACACCATGATCGCGGTCGTGGTCCTGATCGCGGCCTTCCAGCGGGCGCGGGACGCCTTCTGGTGGTTGCTTCCGATCGCAGCCTGCCTCGTCGTCTCGACGGTCTATTGCCGGTATCACTATGTCGTGGACGTGATCGCCGGCGCGTTACTGGCATTCGTGGCGGTTCCGCTGGGCGACCGTCTCTACGACCGCTGGACAGGCGCTCCGGGCCTCCGCGTTCCCGACGCGCCGTAGGGGCGGCCCTTGCGGCCGCCCGTCTCTGCTCGTTTGGCCACCGGGTCGGGAAAGCGGATCCCTTCACTGGCGCCATACCTCGACACGACTGCTACGGTCGTGCAGCAGAGTAGCGATCGAGAAAGGCGGTGGCGCAACCAGCGCGCCACCGTCTCGACGACTCAGCGCGTCGGAGAGAGGCGGGCGGGCGCGAGGCCGCCCCTACGGCACCGAGGGAACAGTCCGGGGTTGCGTTGCGAACCGGGGAGCATCGCGGTCTCGCCACGCTCGGCGGGTCGGAGGGAGGCGGGCGAGGCGAGCCCCGCCCCTACGCTGCGTGGGGCACGACCTGGGCGGCCGCTCGCTCCAAGACCTACAGTTTCTTGTCGTACATGCGGTAGGTCTTGTAAGGCCTTCCGCCCCAGAGACGGACGGACCTGAGCACGAGCTCGTTGTCCTCCAGCATCCAGGAGACCTCGCATCCGGTGAACCCGCGCTTCAAGGCCGCCCGAAGGCCCTCTTCGAACATGATGGATTGAATGCCGCGCATCCGGTAGTCCTTCTTCAAGCCGAGCGTGACCACGCGGAGTCTGTTGATCTTCTTGATCCCCAGGAGGAACTTCAGCCATCCGAACGGCAGGAGCCGGCCGCCCAGGGGCTGGATTGCCTGGTTGTAGTCGGGCAGGGAGAGCATGAAGGCGACCGGCTCGAGCGATCCATCCGCTCTCCTGGCTTCCCCCAGGAAGAGGAAGTTCTCGTCCAAGAGCGGCTTCAAGCGCGCCGCCATGAAGTCCATCTCCTCCGGTGTCATCGGCACGAAGCCCCAGTTCTTCTCCCAGGCCTCGTTGTAGACCTCCCGGATCTTGGGCAGGTCCGCCGCCAGGCTCTTCTTCGAGACCTTCCGCACGATGACGTCCGGACTCCGTCGCCGGAATCTCTCGCTGATGCGAGTGAAATGCGCCAGCGGCTCGGTCCCGATCTCGAACCAGGAGGCCAGGAGGTCCTTGGCCTTCCGGAAACCGGCCTCTTCGACCAGATCCACGTAATAGCGGGGGTTGTAGGTCATCATGAGAACGGGTGGCTTGCCGAATCCCTCGATGAGGAGTCCGGCCTCGTCGTTCATGCTCGGGTTGGCGGGGCCCCGAAGAGTCTCCATCCCCCTCTCCCGCGCCCAGCCGGAGGCGGTCTGGAACAGCGCGCCGGAGATCTCCCGATCGTCGATCGACTCGAAGAAGCCGAAGAAGCCGGTCTTCTCTCCATGGAAATCGTTGTGGCTGCGGTCGATGGTCGCCGCGATCCGGCCGACGTCTCTGTCGCCGCGACGCGCCACGAAGAGCTGGATCTCGGCGTGATCGAAGAAGGGGTTTTTCTTCGAGAAGACCTTCGCGACGTCGTCGCGCAGCGGCGGCACCCAGTTGGGATCGCCGCGGTAGACGCGGTCTGCCACGTCGAAGAAGCGGGAGAGATCGCGCTTCGAGCGTGAGATGGGTTCGATCGAAAGGGAAGCCATAGGAAGTTATCAGTGATCAGTTTTCAGTGATCAGTTCACGCCCGGAGACTGACAACCGATAACTGACGACCGAGAACTCTTCACACCTCGACGGCGCGAATCAGGCCGACCTGCCGCGCGACCTTCTCGATGGCTTCCAACGCTCGCGAGAGCTGGTCGGTCGTGTGAGTGGCCATGAGCGAGGTCCGGATCAGAGCGCGGCCGGGCGGCGTGGCCGGCGACAGGACGCAGTTGACAAAGACACCGGCTTCGTGGAGCCGCTGCACCATCGCGAGAGCCGCCGCGTCCTCGCCGACGACGATCGGCACGACGGGCGTCTCCGAATTGCCCGTGTCGAGCCCCAGTGCCTTCAATCCCTCCAGGAAGAAGCGGGTGTTCTTCCAGAGTCTCGCGCGGAGCTCCGGCTCCCCTTCCATGATCTCCAGAGTCGCCAGCGCGGCGGCGACGGAGGCAGGAGGCGGCGCGGCGGAGAAGATCATGGTTCGTGCGCGGTGCTTGATGTAATCGATGACGACCGCGCCCCCGGCGATGAAGCCTCCGACGGAGGCCATGGACTTGGAGAACGTACCCATGATCAGGTCCACGTCGTCCTCCAGGCCGAAGTGCTCCGAGGTCCCGCGGCCTGTCGGGCCCAGGACCCCGATGCCGTGCGCGTCGTCCACCATGAGCCCCGCGCCGAACTCCCGCGCCGCGGCCAGGATCTCGGGAAGTGGAGCGATGTCCCCTTCCATGGAGAACACACCGTCCACGACGATGAAGCGGCCCTTCGCGCCGATGTCCTGCCTCATTTGACGCTTGAGGTCCGCCGCGTCGTTGTGTCGGAACTTGCGGACGTCTCCGAAGGACAGGCGGGCCCCATCGATGATGCAGGCGTGGTCCTGCTTGTCCAGATAAACGGTGTCGCCCTTGCCCACGAGGCAGGAAATGGCACCCAGGTTGACCTGGAATCCCGTTGCGAACGTGACAACCGCCTCCTGGCGCATGAACTCCGCCAGGCGGTTCTCCAGGCGGACGTGAATGTCGAGCGTGCCGTTCAAGAAGCGGCTGCCGGCGCTGCCCGAGCCGTACCGGCGGACGGCCTCGATCGCCGCCTCCTTGACTCGCGGGTCGTTCGTCAGGCCCAGGTAGTTGTTCGATCCCAACATGATGAGCCGGCGGCCCCCGATCGTGACCTCAGGGTCCTGGGCCGATTCCACGACCCGGAAAAAGGAGTAGACCCCGGCCTCCCGGACGCGCGCCGGCACCTCGTACCGATAGCACTTGTCGAAGAACGCGGAGGCCTTCTCCGCTCGGGTAGTCAACACCGGGGCGGGTTTGCTCATCATGCCTCCCACCTTGTGACTGGATTCCTCTCCCGCAGATCTTAGCAAATTTTACAAAACCAGCCACCCCTCGCGAAGGTACCAATCCCAGGTGCTTTTCAGCCCGTACTCCAGAGGAGACGGGGGGGGCAGGGACAGATGCCTCTGCATCAGGGCCGGCTCGCAGAGCCAGTCGCCGGCCAGAACCTCCCGGGCCTTGTCCGCGTTGAAGGCGAGCGAGCGATGAGTGAGCGCCTCCCGAAGCGTCGCGGCGAACCCTGCCAGCCGCACGAGAACATCGGGCATGGGGACGAGCCTGGCCGCACGCTCGGGCAGGCGGGCGATTATGCCAGCAAGCCTGGAGATCGCGACCGGCTCCGGATCGCACAGGAAAGCGGTGCGTCGGGCCAGGTCGGCCCGCGCGGCCACCAGAGCGATCGCCCGCGCGGCTCTCGCGGCCTCGATCAGCTGGATCCGGGAACCACCCGCGGGAACGGGGACCCAGCCACGCGCCGCCGCCGTAAAGAGCGTCAGGAGCCCGCGATCCCCGGGCCCGTAGATGACGGCCGGCCGCAGCACGATCCAGGGCCCCTTCCACTCCCGCTCCACGAGCTGCTCCGCCTCGAGCTTCGAACGCCCGTACCAGGAGACGGGCCGCACGGGACCCTCATCGGTCCGCGGTCTCCCGTCCACGGCTGGACCCGCCGCGGCCTGGCTCGAGACGAGCACGAAGAGCGCGTCGGGCGCGGATCGCCCGGCGGCTTCGAGGAGGTGCCGGGTCCCGGCCACGTTGACCTCCCGGTATTCCGCGAGCGACCGCGCTTTGACGAGACCGGCCACATGGACGATGGCATGACAACCGGAGAGTGCTGCCACGACCGCCGGCCACGAGGCCTCCGAGAAGTCTCCCGCGACGGCTTCGAGCGGGAGATCGCGCAACGGCCCCTCGGTGAGCGCCCGCGTCCTTCGCGCGAACGCTCGGACCGCCCATCCTTCTTCGCAGAGGGCGCGGGCGACGTGGCCTCCGACGAAACCAGTCCCTCCGGTCAGGAACGCGGTCGGGCGGGGCACGGCTCGAATTGTATTGACTCCGCCAACTCCCGCGATCAGGATTCGGCGGCGAGATCGTCCGCGTGAATCCTTTTTCCCGCGCCGTGCGGCGCCTGGCCCCGCCTCTGGCCGCCGCGGCGTTGGCCCCTTCGCTTCCAGCCGCTACGCCCATCTCTCCACCCGTGGTCGAGTACACGATCCAGGCGACTCTCGACGGGAAGACCCACACCGTGGAGGGACGGGAGACTCTGGTTTGGAGGAATCCCTCCGGCGACGCCGTCGGCGAGCTCCAGTTCCACCTCTACTTGAACGCCTTCAAGAACAACCGCTCGATCTTCGCGCGGGAGTCAGGCGGACACCTCCGCGGGGACAGGGCCGGGATCAAGCCAGAGGACTGGGGCTTCATCGACGTGCTCTCGATTGCGACCGCCGCCGGCGCGGACCTGAAGTCCTCGGCGCGGTTCCTCCAGCCCGACGGTTATCCATTCCCCGGCGGGACCCCCGCTTCCGACGAGACCGTGCTCTCGGTCACCCTGCCCTCCCCCGTTCCCCCGCGCGGCGAGATCGCTCTCTCGATCTCCTTCCGCTCCAAGCTCCCCCGCGTCTTCGCCCGGACGGGCTACGTCCGCGACTTCCACCTCGTGGGGCAGTGGTTTCCGAAGATCGGCGTCTACGAGCCCGCCGGGATGAGGGGGCGTTCGCGCGGTGGCTGGAACTGCCACTCCTTCCACGCCAACTCAGAGTTCTACGCCGACTACGGGCATTACGACGTCACGCTGACGGTTCCCTCCTCCTCGGTCGTCGGAGCGACGGGCAAACGCGTCTCCGAGGAGAAACGGGGTGACCGCACGGTCCTCCGCTACGTTGCCGAAGACGTCCACGACTTCGCGTGGACCGCGGACCCGCGTTTCCTCGTCCACGAGTTCCGATTCGAGCCGCCCGGCGATATCCCGCGCGGCTGGAGCGCGCTGGCGGCTTCGCAGCTCGGCGTGCCGGAAGCGGAGCTCGCGCTCAAGCCCGTTTCGGTGCGTCTCTTGCTCGAGCCCGAGCACGCGGCGGCCCGCGACCGCTATGTGCGCTCGACGAAGGAAGCCCTCTCGTTCTACGGCCTCTGGTTTGGTGCCTACCCCTACGAAACTCTGACGGTCGTGGATCCGCCGGAGGACGGCCTTGGTTCGGGCGGCATGGAGTACCCGACGTTCATCACCGGCCTCGCGCCCAAGCTCTTCTCGCGGTGGCCGCTCGATCGCGTGCGCCTCCTCGAGGACGTGACCATCCACGAGTTCGGGCACCAGTACTGGTACGGAATGGTGGGCTCCAACGAGTTCGAAGAGTCGTGGCTCGATGAGGGGATCAACACCGACTCGGAATACCGCGCGATGCAGCTCGCCTACGGCCCGCGCCCGGCCGCGCTGCCCGGAAACATCGGGCTGGACATGTATGCCTACGGCCATGCCGCCTATGCCGGGCTCCCCAACCTCGATCCGATCCGGCGCTTCGCCTGGCGTTACTTCTCCGGCGGCTCCTACGGCACCAACTCCTATCCCAAGGTCGGGCTCTTCCTCGCGCAGCTGCGAAACGACCTCAGCGCCGGGACATTCGCACGGGCGCAGCGGGCCTATTTTCAGCAGTGGTCCTTCCGGCATCCCTCGACATCGGACTTCTTCGATGTCTTCGAGAAGATCTCCGGACGCGACCTGTCGTCCTACCGCCGGGACCTGGTGGAAGGAACGTCGCGGCTCGATTGGAGCGTGGTCTCGGCGCGGAGCGAGAACGAAGCGAAGGACTCCGGAGTCTTCGACCTGCCGGACGGGCGTGCGACCTACGAGAAGGGGCGGCAGGTCCGGCCGAAGGAGGAGAAGCGGGGCAAGGAGAAGGACCCGAAGGAAGGGGTCTTCGAGAGCGTCGTGGTCTTCGGCAACACGGGCGAATGGCCGCACGAGGCGAAGGCCCGACTCGTCTTCGCGGACGGCACCGTCGTGGATCGGACTCTCCCGGCCGAGGCTCGCTGGGTCCGGCTGCGCATCCGCTTCAAGGCCAGGCTTGCGTGGGCGGCCGTGGACCCCGACCGCGTCAACGCCTGGGAGTGGAACCGGTTAAACGATTCCCGCGTGCTCCGGACCGGCAAGGGCGCCGCGGATACCGTGGGAGGCGGAGCCGTCGCGAAGTACTTCGCCAAGACCGCGTACCTCGTCGGCTTGTTCCTGCAGTCCGCCTGGGCGCTGGCGTGACACCGATGGAAGGCCGCGGAAGCCTCTCCGCCGGATTCGCGGCCATTCGAAGCGGCCGGGCGATCGTCCTCCTGCTGACGGCGGCGACGATCGTCCTGTCTCTCCTGGCCGCGGCGCCGCTCGGCCCTTCGCTCGCGGACGCCTTTGGGGGCACGCTCGCCGGAGACCACGTCCTGAAGAACGATCCTCGATTCGCCGCGACGGACGTCGTTGATTTCCTGCGCGAGAAGGCGCCCGCTCTGGCCGGCGTCAGCGCCGCCGCGAGATGGGCGGCCTTGCTCCTCCTTCTCCAGCAGATCCTAGTCGCGGGAGGGATCGTGTCCGCGCTGGGCCGGCCGGGTGGGTTCACGCCGTCGGAGTTCGTAGCGGGCGTGCGACGAAACGCGTGGCACAACTCGAAATGCTTTCTCCTCTTCCTGCTCGCAGCCGGTGCCTCGATCGGTCTGTGGATGGGGTTGACGCGCGCCGTCTCGAAGAAGGCGTTCGAAAACGCGCCGCCGGGGGCGACTCCCGCTCTGGGCGGGCGCATTATGACGATCCTCGGAGCCCTTCTCCTCTATGCGGTCTTCTCGCTGCTCCACGACTTCGCGCGCGCGGCCCGCCGGTACGATCCGGGCGTGGGAGCCTGGCGCGCCTACGTGCGTGCCCGGATAATTCTCTCCGGCCGCTGGCTCCGCGCCCTCAGTCTTTTCCTGTTCTGGCTCATCCTGGGCGGCACCCTGCTCTTCGTGGGCGTCTGGCTCGAGTGGACCACGTCGGCGGTCTCCGCGGCCGCGATCGGGCTTCACATCCTGCTGCAGGTCGCCGTCCTCGCGATCCGTCCCGCAGTGCGCGTCGCTGCCTGGGGCTCGTACCTGTCTCTCTACGATCGCGTCGAGGCCGCGTCCGCCGCCGCGGCGGCCTCGCTGCGTGCGCCGCCCGAGCCGGGTATCCCGCCGCTCTTGACTCTCGACGAGCATCCTCTCGTCTAGGCCGTGCCATGCCGAGGAGCGGAGCGGGCGGATCCCTCGGTTCGCTCGAGATTCCACTAAACCGTGACCGGTGCGATGGGCTGGACGGCGACGATGAGCTCGGTGGCGACGTCGCGGTGGAGCCGGACGTGGACACGGTGCTCGCCCAGGCGCTTGATCGGCTCGGCGACCTCGAT
>Ga0070708_100003428_pt1 | contig 12410 bp, 8 predicted proteins | sample KBSK5503metaG_FD_65469 | JGI IMG/M metagenome (GOLD analysis project Ga0070708, IMG submission 65469) | Corn, switchgrass and miscanthus rhizosphere microbial communities from Kellogg Biological Station, Michigan, USA - KBS K5-50-3 metaG | ecosystem: Host-associated > Plants > Roots >...
GCGTCCTCGGCGGAACCGCCGTGCGCGGCCGGGTCAGTCAACGGGCCGATGACCCCGAGCAGCTCGATGACCGAGCCGGGCCAGCCGTGCGTGATGATCAGTGGCAGCGCGTTCTCGTGCCGCGACCTGACGTGGATGAAGTGGATGCCGAGGCCGTCGATCTCGGTTGTGAACTGCGGCAGCGCGTTCAGTTCCGCCTCGCACCGGCGCCAGTCGTGGCCGGCCGCCCAGTACCGGGTCAGCTCGTGCAACATCGCCTGCTGCACGCCCTGCGACGCGTCGGCGACGAGCTCCCGGGAGGGCCAGCGCGTCGCGGCGACGCGCCGCCGCAGGTCGGCGATCGCTTCGTCGGGCATGTCGACGCGGAAGGGGCGGATTTCAGTTTCGCTGGACATTGGATCTTCTCCCTTTCCCTGGATTGGCGGACTATCGGCAACACGACGGCCGGCGGAACTTGTCCTGCCTCGGCTGTCCGCGTCGGCCGTCCCGTTCGGGCTGCCGGGTGAGGGTGCCGGCGTGCCCCCGGGAGTGGTTACCCGGCGGCCCAGAACGCGCAGTGGTGCCTGGAGGCGAAGTCGGTCTCGATCTGTGGCCGGGGTGGCACGAGCGACAGCATCTGCGCGCCGCCCGCCCCGTCGAAGGCGGGCCAGGGCACGGCCGCCGACGCGGGGTTGCCGGTGGCGGCGAAGTCCGCCCAGGCGGCTCGCATGGTGGCCGCGAGCGCCTGCTGGCTGGCGCTCAGCGGCGCGGGGAACGGCGCGTTCGGCAGGCCGAACAGGTACTGGAGCTCGGAGGCATGTGTCGCCACGGGCGGGACCAGGCCGGGTGGTGTGAAGATCTGCGGCGCGGTGTCGTCGTTGAACTCGTAGGCGTAGGTCAGCACGCGCTGGGAGGTCTCCTGGTCGATCTGCAGCGCCAGGCAGGCGAAGTTGGCGTCCCCGACCAGCGCGCTGAACGCCGCAGCGGGCGAGGGGTAGGCGGCGGGCGGGTATTCGGCGGCGATCAGGGCGGCCCGCGCGTCTGTCACGCCCAGCACCGCGGCGATGTTGGCCCGGTAATTGCCAGCGGTCACCGGCTGATCGGGTATCGGCACGTCGGTGCCGCCGCTGACGGTCAGGCCGATACTGACGAAGATCGCCTCTTCGTCATGGTTGGTGCCGTTGAGGACCGGCACGCGGGCGAACCGCTCAGCGGCCAGCGCGGTCCCGATCGGCTCGGTGAGGACCTTGCCGTCCGCGACACCGGGGATCCCGACAAAGGCGGTGTTGACTAGGTTCGCGACCGGTAGGCGGCGCAGGCATGCCGCGGTCTGGTCCGGGCAGCCCGCCTTGGCCGCAAAGGCCTCGCCGGCCGCCTCGGCGGCGGCCAGAGGCTGCTGATTGAGCGCGAAGGAACCGCTTTCGATGATCGCCTTGTGGAACAGCCCGCGCGAGCCGCGGGAGACCATGTGGGCCAGCACGGACAGGCCGCCGGCCGACTCACCCGCGATTGTCACGTTGTGCCGGTCGCCGCCGAACCGGCCGATGTTGTCCCGGACCCAGCGCAGCGCCGCCTGCTGATCCATCAGCCCGTGGTTGCCGGCCGGGCCGCCCGGCCGCGACGCCAGCGCCGGGTGGGCCAGGAACCCCAGAGCGCCGAGCCGGTAGTTGACCGTGACGGCCACGATGCCGTCCGCCGCCAGTTTGGCAGGGTCGTAGTTCCGGCCGGCATCCTGCGTCAGCCCGCCGCCGTGGATCCACACCAGCACCGGCCGGCTTACCTCGTCACTGTGGCGCAGCGCCGGGGTGTACACGTTGAGGTACAGGCAGTCCTCGCTGAAGGGGCCGGGCGGCGCGAACGGGCTCGCCGGCTGCGGGCAGCTCGGCGCGAACTGCGTGGCGTCGCGGACACCGGTCCACGGGGCCGGAGGCTGCGGGGGCCGCCACCGCAGGTTGCCGGTGGGCGGAGCGGCGTAGGGAATGCCGAGAAACTCATCGACAGTACCTGCGGTCTCGCCGCGGATCGCGCCGTTGCCGGTGGTCACGATCGGGCCGGCGCCGGAGCCCGAAGGCACGGCTGCGGCGCCGGCGTTGGCAGCGGTGGCGCCGGCTGCCGAAAGGGTCAGCGCGGCCAGCGCCGCGCAGCAGGCGGCGGCCAGCGAGGCACGCCGTGAGCGAGTCGTGCTCATGATCGTGACTCCAACGCGAACATGCGGGCCTCCTCAGGTTGAGATCGCGCTCGCGACTCGTTGAGTCGTGCATCCGCAGCATCCTCCGTCCTGCGGCCCGTCGCACCCGTGGATCTCCCGGGGTCCTCCCTGGGTCCTCCCTGGTTCACAGCCTCGAGGAGTCTCGGCGAGCCCTTCTTGCAGATGTTGGGCTCAGGCTCGTCCGGGGAGCCGGCCGTCCTCGGGCAGCGCCGTCCGGAGTTGCCTGCGCGAGGTGATACCGAGCTTGGTGAACACGTTGCGCAGGTGCCATTCGACCGTGCGCCCGCTGATGAACAGCTGCGCGCCGATCTCCGGGTTCAACAGGCCGTCGCGGGCGAGCCGGGCGATCTGCCGCTCTTGCGGCGTGAGCTCGTCGCGCGTCTCGGGGCTTCGCCTGCGCACCTTCTCGCCCGTCGCGACCATCTCGCGGCGGGTGCGCTCGGCGAACGCCTCCATCCCGATCGCGGTGAACAGGTCGTAGGCCGTACGCAGCCGCTCGCGCGCGTCGACACGCCGGCCCTGGCGGCGCAGCCACTCCCCGTAGAGCAGATGCGCGCGCGCGAGCTCCGTACGCACCCGCGTACTGCACAAGCGATCGATCGCCTCGCGGTACAAGTCGTCGGCGGCGGCGCCGACGCTCAGCAGCGCCCGGGAGCGCGCCTCGATGCCGAGCCTCACGTTCGTGCCGCAGGGCTGGGTCGTCTCGGCCAGCCGCTCGAGCGCCTCGCGTGCGAGTTCGGTGTCTCCGTGGCGCGCGGCCGCCTCGATGAGCTCCGGCAACACCCATGCGGTCGTAAAGTGGGTGCCCGACATAGCTTGCCGGGCCGATGCCACGGCCTCCTCGTAACGGGCGAGGCCGTTGTACAGGACCGTGGCCGCCCAATGCGCGTAGATTGCAGCCAATCCGTCAGGATCTCGCTCGATCGTGCTCGCGATCAGCGCGGCCGACTCGGCTTCCCTCCCTTGCAGGGCCCACAGCCGCAGGGCGGCACCCGGATTGAAGCGGCTCCCGGTTGCCGTCACCACGCTGTCGATCTCCGCGACGAGCGCGGCGGCATCCGCGAAGTCGCCGATCCACGCCTGGGCGAGGGCCACGGCGGACAGGTTGACGGGCAGCTGCGCGAGCGCGCCGGCGTCGCGGACGAGCCGGAGCACTCTCGCGGCGATCGCCAGCATGCCCTCGTCATCGAACACGGCGCAGCTGGCCGCCGTGGCCATCCACCCCCAGCGAAGGGCATCCTCCGCCGAGATCTCAAGAAGCGATTTCGCTGCTTGCTGCAACGTCGGAGTCGCAGCGGCGGGCCCCTCGATGGTTAGCAGAGCAAGCCCGTCGAGCAGCAGGTCGAGTGGACGGGGAGGTCCAGGCGGCGGAGGGAGGGAGCGGGCGGCGTGACAGATCTCGCCGAGGATCCGTCCTCCTTTGAGGTCGCCGGCGAAACCCGCCGCGGCCCAGGCGATCAGGTACGTCTCGCGCGCGAGGTCGAGGTCGTACGGTTCGAGACGTCTCGCGGCCCCTAGCAGCAATGGCGCGGCGTCGCCGCTGTCCACGGCGACGGCGACGTGGCCGCGCAGAAGATCCAGCTGGGCGCGCGGGAACTCATCCAGCGGGCCGGCCTCCGCCGTCGCCGCCAGCTGCAGCGCTGCGTCGAACGCGCCGGCCTGGAAGCTCGCCCGGGCCGCGGCCAGCGCGCGCTCGGCTCGTCGCGCCGGGTCGACCGCCAGCTCGGCGGAGCGTTGCAGGAACGCCGCCGCCGCGGCGACGCCGCCGCGAGCCTGCGCACGGCCGGCCGAGCGTTCGAGCTCGGCGGCGACCTCCTCGTCGGGCCCCGGGGTGGCGCGCGCACGGTGCCAGGCCCGCCGGTCCGGGTCGGTCTCGGCGGCGGTGGCATCGGCCAGCGCACGATGCACCCGATGCCGGTCGTCCACCGCGGCCGAGCGGTAGGCGGCGGACCGGACCAGCGGGTGCGCGAACTCGACGCGCCCGCCCAGCTTGAGCAGCCCACCGTCCTGTGCAGGGGCCGCCGCTGCGAGGTCGATCCCGAGCGACCCTGCCGCACGGTGGAGCAGAACAGGGTCGCCGAGGGGCTCCGCGGCCGCCGTCAGGACGAGCAGCCGCGTGTCGGCAGGGAGCAGCTGAAGGCGCCGGACGTAACTCTGTTCGATCCGGTCGGCGAGCGGATGACTGCTGGGAAGGCCGAACCCGCCGGCGAGACCGGCGACGTCCCACGTACGCGGTAGCTCGAGCAAGGCGAGCGGGTTGCCGTGGCTTTCGGTGATGATCTGCTCGCAAACGGCGGCATCTATAGGGCCGGGCATGTTAGCCAGCAGCAGCGCGCGAGCATCGCTGTCGCCGAGCGGATCGATCGGCAAGACAGGCAGCCCGGCGAGAACATCATCGCCGGTCCCCGTCCGCGCGGCGCACACGACCGCGATCCGCTCGGCGAGCAGGCGGCGGGCCACGAACCCCAGGATCTGCGCCGAGGCGCGGTCGAGCCACTGCGCGTCGTCGACGACACAGGCCAGCGGCTGCTGGTCGGCGACCTCGGCGACCAGCGTCAGCGTGGCCAGCCCGACCAGGAACCGGTCGGGCGCGGCGCCGGCGCTGCGGCCGAACACCGTCGCGAGCGCGTCGCGCTGCGGTGCGGGCAGCCGGTCAAGGTGGTCCAGCATGGGCGCGCAGAGCTGGTGCAGGCCGGCATAGGCCAGCTCCATCTCCGACTCGACGCCGACGGCTCTCGCGACATGCCAGCCGGCGACCCGGCCGGACAGGTAGCCCAGCAGCGCGCTCTTGCCCACGCCCGCCTCGCCCCGCAGGACGGTGACCCGGCTCCGGCCGGCGAGCGCGTCGGCCACGAGCCGGTCGAGCACCTCGCACTCGCTGCGGCGTCCGAGGAGCTTCGGGGGCGGACCGGGATCCTGACTCGTCGGCGGCCTCCCCCTCGTTCAACGACTGCTCGCCGCCGCTATCAGCAGAGCGTACATCTGTGGCTGGGCCTGCGGAACCCCGCAGGCCCAGGGGTCGCCCCAGGGTGTCTCCCGGGGGCGACGCAGCCGCCGAACCGCAAGGGTGATTCCTGACGTCTGGAGGAACCATGGCCGCCTCGATCAACTCCTCACCCGTGCACGGCGACCGTGACCTGCTCGGGCAGACCGTGATGGTGATCGGGGGCAGCTCCGGCATCGGGCTCGAGACGGCCCGGCTCGCCGGCGCCCAGGGAGCGGATATCATCCTCACCGCCCGCGAGCCGGACCGCCTGCACCGCGCCGGCCTCGAGCTCAGAGCCAGCATCGCCGCCTTCGACGCCACCGACTTCGACCGGCTCGTGCGGTTCTTCGACGCGCTGCCTCCGCCCATCGACCACCTGCTAGTCACCGGCCCCGGTCCCTGCCACGTGCCGCCGGCCGGGTTCGACCTCGACGCGGCACGGCGCCACGTGGACGCCCATCTCCTGCTGCCGCTACAGGTCGCCCGGCACGCCGCGGGCAAGATCCGCCCGGGAGGCACCCTGCTGTTCATGGGCGGCGTCGGCGGCCGCCGTCCCGCAGCGGGCCTCGCGTTCGTCGCGGCGCTCACGGCCGCGCTGGCCGCCATGACCAAAAGCCTCGCGCGCGAGGTCGCGCCCGTCCGGGTCAACCTGATCACGGCAGGCTTTGTCGACACGCCGTTGTCGGCCTCTGTGCCCGGCGACCGGATCGACGAACGCCGCCAGCAGCTCCGTGCCACGCTGCCAATCGGCCGCGTCGTCGGCCCGGCCGATATCGCCGCCCTGGCCGTCCACCTCATGACCAACACCGCGATCACCGGCGCGACCTTCGACATCGACGGCGGCCAGCAACTCATCGAGGGATGAGCATAGGTACCGCGACGAAAGCGACGCCCAGCTCGCCGGCAACGACCGCGGTCCGGAGTGCGGCGCGGACGTTACCGCCACAAGGGCCGCCTCGTCCAAGATCACCACCGCTCCACGCGCACAATGACAATCCGGAACTGCCAGCACGGTCACCCAACGCACCGGGACCGCCGCCCCGAACGGCGGTTATCTTAAGTCCATTCAGGATAAGCCCTAGTCATGAGGCGTTTTTGCGTCTGAGACATGTCGCTTACGTGATGTTATGTGCGCGACTCAGAAGTCAAAAGCGCAGCGACGAGAAGATAGACGCAGGTCACGTGGGTGTTATCGCTTCCGTTGCGTCGTATACACCACTTAAGATAACGCGTCCACCACACAGCTCAAAGGCGCGTAAAGCTACATGGGAGACACCCCAAAGCGGACTTGAGATAACGGCGGGTACTTGCGCGGGCACACGAAGAGTCAAGTTACTTTCCGTGACGAATGGCCTCTATGATCCTCTTCTCTCGGTCGGCACGGTCCGCGGCTGCCATCGCCGTGGCCTGGGTAAACTCGTCATCGATAAAGTTTCATGCTTATTCGCTGTTCGACGGTTTCGGCGCCTGCCCCAACGACCGCAGCTGCACGGTGCGTTCTCATCCGCCGGACTAGTGGCTAGATACAACGTTTCCCGTTAAAGGTCAGATCAGACTTGAAACGATGGGCTCGCTGCGGACATTGAGCGGCGACCTATCTGCGTGCGCTTATTTATACGACTGCACTCCGTCCCCGTGGCGGTTGATCAAGAATAGTTGAGTAATGCGCATCGATTCGGGATGCGCGCTAAAGCTGCTTCGGATACCACGGGTTCCACTAGCTGCAACGGCATGAACTCACCCATCTGGCTGTTAAGCTAACCCGGACATGATAGGTTGCTGATAACCTAATAGTCGAAATTGGCCATCCTGCATACGCTCTCACATCGGCATTATGCGGGTGATCCTTGTCAAGGTGATCATGATGCTTGGTCCTGGCCGGTTCGGGTGATCAGGGAGCTGAACAGGGCGGCGCGGCTGGTCTGGTTCTTGGCTAGGGCGTCGTCGTGCTGGGCCTGGAGGCGCATTTGAGTGCCGAGCACGGCACGATACCCGACTCGCCCGCTGCGACGCGCTCCTCCATCCAGGCGCCGATCGCACCCAGCCAGGCCACCGGTCCTGGTCGGTCAGCGGTACTCCCGCGGCCATCCTGGCGGGACCGGGCGGGGACCGCAGCTAGGTGACGATGTAGTAAATGCTGTTCGCGACTAGCCAGAAGCCGAGGACCAGGGACACGATGATGATGACCTGGTCGGTATGGGTATTGATCCAGTGCCGCAACCGGGCGAGGAACTGTTGCGCTGGCTGGGGCCGGAAGCCGGCGTAGATCTCCATCGCGAGGATCGAGGATGTGGCGATGACGCAGAACAGCGCAAGGGCAAGGTAATCCTGCCAGGACGCGAGCTTGGCCTCGACGATGACCGTGACACCGGCGGCGACTAGTGCCCACGGCTGGGTGAGCGGGCCGAGCCCGATGGCGTACCACGGCGTCATGTTGTCGATGTGCGTCTGCCACCTGGGGGGCTTTTTCGGTGGTTTCGGCTTGCCCATCTTCCTGTAATGCCGGATCGCGATGATTAGCAGCGCGACGCCGATGGCGAGCTTGGCCGCCAGTGCTGCCAGCGAGGGAGCCGTGCTGGGTTTCGGGGGGTTGTTGCCGGTGACGAGGATCGTGAACGCGATCACGATCGCGAGCGATAGGAGCCAGCCGAAGATGAACGCGGCGCCTTTCTTCACTCCGCCCTTGGACGCGAGGACAAGGATGAACGCGGTGAGCGGAATCGGTTCCAGCGTGATCGCCAAGCCGATGAGGATGAGGTTCAAGACGATCATGTGCGTCCTGATCTGCTGACTGCGCCGGCACCACCGAGCGCCTTCACCCAGGGCAAGAGCCTGAGCGGGCAATGCATCACCAGCCCGGCCGGCAACCTCTCGCTGGAGCCAGTGCCGGGCTGGTCGCCGGCTGCGAGTGCAATGCTCATCGAGCTGCCCTGCTCGCGCGGGGCTTGCTGGATCTCACCCTCTTGCTCCTTGCTGAGCCAGGTCTGGAGGTATCTGTCCTGGCCAGCATCGGCACCCAGGTGCCCGGGCGCGGCGGCAAGGACGTTGATGTGATCTGGGTGACTATCTGGCATCAGATCAGCTCAAGTTGCCGGGCTCGGCGCACCGCCTCGCCGCGGCAGTTAGCCGCCAGCTTGTAGCGGATGTGTTTGAGGTGGGACTTGACGGTGTGGATGGAGATGTGCATCTCGCTGGCGACCTCGGCGGTGCTCAGCATGTCTGCCACATGTCGTAGCAGCTCCCGTTCGCGTTCTGTGAGCGGCTTTGCCGCTAGGATCGCGGCCCGCTCCGGGACGTCCTGCGGAACCGGAAGCTGATCGTGGCGCAGGGTCGGCGCGAGCAGGTGCCAGTAGACACCGGCCAGCTCAGGATCACGCCGCAGCACCGGCCCGATCCAGCTCTGCTCCACGATGAACGGCAGCCTGAGCTGCTCAGGCTCGGCCAGCCGCAGCGCGGACGCAAGTGACCGGCGACCCCGCGCGCGGTCACCTCGGCCGTAACTGAGCCGGGCGTCAACAAGCCATGCGTTCAGGCGCACCCGATCGGGTGCCCCGCTGAGCGTCGCTTGCGCGGGTGCGAGCAGACGCGTTGCGTTCTCATCGTCTCCGGCGGCCGCCCACGCGTGTGCGAGGGCGACCGTGGCCTCGGGGGAGGTGCCGGTGCCGACACGCCCGGCTGCGGCGAGCGCCGCCGGGACGTCGCCCGCGGCCGCGTATGCGTGCGACTCGACTTGGCTCAGCCGTTGGTCGAGCCAGACAGGGACAGACCAGCTTGACCGGACCCTGCCTATAACCTGCGCGGTGGTTGCGGCGCGTCCCTGGGCCAGGCCACTGGCCGCCGCTACGAGCCAGGCCACCGCCCCGATCAGCTTGTCCGGGGCGTGGCTAAGGGTGGCGTCCGCCTGCTTGAGCCGGCTCCGCGTCTCGGGCAGCTCATAGTGCTCCAGGTGCACCCAGGCGAGTGCGACAAGCGCGGCGGGACTGGCGTGCGGGGCAGGCATCCGCTGCCCGCTGGCTGTGAGGAGCGCCGTCGCCTGAGCGGTTAGCTCGGCTGCGCGGCGCAGCCGGCCGCGCAAAGCCTCCACCAGCGCGAGATGCCCAAGGCAGTCGGCTCGTTCGTCCTCCGCGCCCGAAGCGGTTGCGGCCACGGCCAACTTGAAGGTACGCGCCGCCTCGTCGAGATCACCTGACCACAGCTCGATAGCTCCGCGACCGGACAGCACGCGCACCGTGACGTCAGGGTGCCGGGCGAGCTGGTCGGGGGAAACCCTGCTGACCAGCACCTCTGCCGCACGCGCGGCTGAAGCCGCTGCCATGAAGTCGCCGCTGCGGCGGGAAGCGGCAAGGCGGATCATCGCGGCGGCCAGCCGGCTTGCGGCTTCCTGATCGGCGGGAAGACGCCTCAGGATGCCTTCCGCGGCAGCCAGCGCAGCGGCGGAAGATTCATGTCGGCCAGCGGACACGGCGACCGCGGCGGAAACCAGGTGCGGCTGAGGTCCAGTCCAGGCTTGGCCGTTCGGCATGTCCCCGAACTCGCCGGCCAGGGACGGGCCGCCTCGCGGCTCGAGGATCTGGGTGATTGCCAGCTGGTCGATGACGATGCTGGCGGCGAGTTGCCAGTCGCCGGCCTGGGCGGCGTGCCGCACTGCGCCGGTGAGCTGGCCGTTCCGCTCGCACCACCGGGCCGCTCGCCGGTGCAAAACGGCCATCTGGTCCGGGCGCTCGCGTCTCAGCTCCAGGCGCAGCGCCTCCGCGAACAACGTATGGTAGCGGTATCGCCCGGACCCGGCGGGCTCGACAAACCCGTTCGCGCGCGCCAAGGCCGGCAGGATTCTCCCGGCATGCTCATTGCCGGTCAGTTCGCTGGCGGCCTCACCGCTGACCTGCTCCAGGATGCTGGTGCTCAGCAGGACGTCGCGGACCGCAGGCGGCTGGGTGTTGAGGAGTTCGTCCATCAGGTAGCCAGTCAGGGCGCTGTCGTCGGTGATCAGCTCCGTGACGAACCGGTCCGGGTCGGGACGGGCGCGCATCGAGAGCGCGGCCAGGCGCAGCCCTGCCGCCCAGCCCTCCGTCCGACGGGTGAGGGTCTCGAGGGAGCCTGCCGTCAGCGTGCTGCCGTGCCGGGCCAGGAGCAGGCCGGCTTCGGCCGTGGTGAAAGCCAGGTCGCTGGCCCGGATCTCGGTCAGCTCGCCGGCCAGCCGGTAACGGTGCAGTGACAGAGGATCCATCCGCGCGGAAACCACAAGGCGCAGGCCGGCCGCCGCGTTTCGCAGCACGTAGTCAAGCTCACCCAGCATTACAGGGTCGGTCAGCAGATGCAGGTCGTCGAGGACCAGCGTCACAAGCGGGCGCCGGTCCGCCAGGGCGGACGCAAGACCCGGCAAGAAGACGTGGCCAGCTTCTCGCCCTCGCGCGGCGGGCGGCACCTCTGGAACGGTAATGCCGGACCGACGCAGTGCCGCGGCGACATGGGCCCAGAAGACCCCCGGCCGGTTGTCGTATTTATCCACAGTGACCCAGGCGACCGCGGCGGGTTCGACCGCCGCCCACAGTGCCAGCGCCGTTGTCTTGCCCGCGCCCGCAGGGCCGGTGACAACAGTCAGCGGGCCCCGCCGGCTGCCCTGGGCGATCAGCTTGGTGATCCGCGGTCGCGGCACCACCCAGTCCGGCACGCCCGGCCCGGTGATCTTAGCTGCCAGGATCGGGACGCCGGCGCAAACCGCCGGCCTTCTGGCATCGGCTGTCACCTGTCTGGCAGTACAGGTCGCCATCGGGGCCTCTCCTGTTCTTTCCCCGGCCAGCGGCCATCAGGCTGCTGGCCATCGGAGATCACGCACTGGGCTGCAAGCCTGGCCGCCAGGCCCGGTCGGTAGCCGTGGAGGGCGCCTCGCCCTCATAACCAACCAAATGCCGGCCGACCAGGCGGCGCATCATGCCGTTGGCATGAATTCCGAACTGCCGGCAGCTCAGATCCACGCAATCCTGAGCAGATCCCTCGAGGGCGTCCGGACTGAGATCGCACGTCGGGCTGTCACCGGGGTCAGCCGAGCCCTGAGGAGGCCCAGCTCCCGCGACGGGGAGGCCGCCCGGCTGCGTGAGCAGACCCCGCCTTCTGGCCGATCCTGGCCGACCGCCGGTGCTCCGGCCGGTCCTGGCCAGGTCAGCTAAGGCGTATCAGGCCGCTAACTGTCAGGTAGGCGCCCAGGATCAGCGCGATGGTAGCCATGAGCTGCCGGGCGTGGGCCAGCAGCCAGTCCTGGCTGCGCTTGAGCAGCGCCTTGGTGGCCGCGGGCCTGAGTTCCAGGAACGCGAACGGGATGATGATCAGCAAAAAGTCAATAAGGACGAAGATGACGACGGCGACGACCTGGGTCGCGGTGGAGGATTTCCCGGTGACTAGATTGTGCAGCGCGGCCAGGTAACTGGCGCCCGGGATGCCGATCAGCGCGCCGACGAGCATGGCCAGCCCGAGCCGGGGCTCCGCCAGCACCCGCTGCGCCCAGCCGCCCTTCTTCTCCGGCTTGTCCGGCTGCCGGTCCCCGGCCGGAACTGCCGTCTTGCGCCGGCCGTGCAGGCGGCCCGTCGCGACCAGCCCGCCGACGGCGAGCAGCAGCACTCCCAGGGCCAGGTCCACGCCCGCGCTCACCGAGGCCTGCTGCTTGATGGCATCGGCGTGGAAGACGAGCACGTCCAGCAGGCCGATCGCAAGGGCCACGGTCATGCCGCCGAGCAGCAGGCACAAGAACATCGCCCGCGGCCGCCGGTTCTCGATCAGCAGCAGATCGAGGGCCAGCAGCTTGGGGTTCAGCGCCGAGGCGAACGCCAGGGCGAAAAACTCGGCGTTCATCGCCAGTCAGCCAGCACAGGTCAGCGTCCGCCCTCAGGCGGCGCCGGCCGACCGACAGTGCAGCCCGACGTGCTTCTTATGTGCTGCCACACCAGCCGCGATCGGGCACAGCCCGCGGATCCGCTGAAATCCGGGTGAGACCTCGCAGTTACCAAGATCGGGATGGTCACCCAACTCGCAGCAGATGAGCTCAAACGAGTGGGTGCAGCCGCCATCTGGCAGGCCTTCCACAACGCGGGCGGTCTGGCGCCGCAGACCCAATGTGCAGCCGTCCCGGTCTGATCACAGGTCGCCATGCCTGCCTCCTAATGAGGGCTCTACCGGACACTTCCCGACGCGCCGCGCAGCCCCTGCCGCGAGGGCCGTTCGTCCTCAGCCTCCGGGATGCTC
>Ga0070708_100003429_pt1 | contig 12409 bp, 19 predicted proteins | sample KBSK5503metaG_FD_65469 | JGI IMG/M metagenome (GOLD analysis project Ga0070708, IMG submission 65469) | Corn, switchgrass and miscanthus rhizosphere microbial communities from Kellogg Biological Station, Michigan, USA - KBS K5-50-3 metaG | ecosystem: Host-associated > Plants > Roots >...
CCCTGGCGATCCTCGTCCTCGAGGACCACGTCCAGGGCTGTGTGCGCACCGCGGCCGAGCACGGCGATGCGGAGCGCTACGTCGACGAGGTCGTTGACGTCGTCCGGCGAACGCTCGGCCGACCGGTGCGGAGCGGCGTCCGGACGAGCTGAGGCTCGCCAGGGGGCAACTCCTGAACTCGGCGTCATCCACGTCGAGGCGCCTTCGGGCGATGTTATCCACGATCCTCGACGGCTCGTCCACTCTCGTGGATAACCGGGTTGACGGGTCCAGCCGACCGTCGCAATATCCGGCATCCGCACCGGGATCACCACCGGGGAACGTGGCTCCAGAGGGGTCCGGGGAAACCCGACCGCGAACCGACCGAGTCGCGTCAGACCGACGGCCCAGGGTGTGAAGCGAACGACCACGCCGGGGGCGGAACTCCGGCGGTCGCGGGCTCTCGAGGAGTTACGTGGACCGCCGTCGAGAACCGCTCCCGACGCGAGTCGGAGATCTCCCGCTCCTGCCGACCGAGTACGACCGCGTCCTCGGGGTGGGCCTCGCCTCGCTCGGACTCGAGCTCGATGCGTCGGCCCGCGAGGCGATCGCCGGCCACGTCCGCCTCCTGCTGGCGTGGAACCGCGCGATCAACCTGACTGCGATCGTCCATCCCGAACGCGTTGCGACGCTGCATGTGATCGACAGCCTCACCGCGGTGCCGCTCGTGGCGGCCCGGCGGGGCGTGCCCCGGCTCGTCGACATCGGCAGCGGCGGCGGCTTCCCCGGCCTGCCGCTCGCGATTGCCGTCCCCGAGGCCGAGGTGGTCCTCGTCGAGTCCATCGGCAAGAAGGCCCGCTTCCTCGACGCGGCGGTCGCGGCGCTCGGGCTCGAGCCACGCGTCCAGGTAGCGGGGGTTCGCGCCGAGACCCTCGCCGCCGAGGTTCGCGACGAGCGGCTCGCGCCCTTCGACGTCGTCACGGCCCGCGCCATCGGTTCGCTGCCGGATCTCGTCCGCCTCGCGTTCCCGCTCCTCGTCCCGGGCGGCCGTCTCGTGGCCTGGAAGCGGGGCGATCTGACCGCCGAGATCAAGGCGGCCGAGCGGGCGGCCACGGCATTCGGCGGGAGCCGGATCACCGAGCGCCGGACGACCGCGGCGGGTCTCGAGAGCCACATCCTGATCGTGATCGAGCGGGTCCGTCGCGACTGACCGGGCGCCGCTGGTACGCTGGCCGGGCATGCGAATCGCGCTCTTGTCGGACATCCATTCCAACCTCGTCGCCCTCGATGCCGTGCTCGCGGCCACCGGCCCGGTCGACGCCCACTGGATCCTCGGCGACGTCGTCGGCTACGGCCCCGACCCCGATGGCGTGGTCGCCCGGCTCACGGAGATCGGGGCCGTGGGCGTTCGCGGCAACCACGACGCGGCGGCCGTCGGGGGCGCCGAGATCGAGTGGTTCAACCCGGATGCGCGGCGGGCGATGGAGTGGACGCGAACCGCCATCAGCCCGGCGACGCGGAGCTGGCTCGAGGCGCTCCCGGAGCGCTGGTCCTCGGACGGTTGCGAGCTCGTCCACGGCAGTCCTCGCGAGCCGATCTGGGAATACGTCACGTCGGTCCCGGTCGCCCGCGCGAACCTTGCGGTCCTCACGAGCTCGATCGGGCTGCACGGCCACACCCACATCCCGATCGCGTTCGTCGAGGACGACGGCCGGGTCGACGTCGTCAGCCCCGGCGACGGCTCGGAGCTCGAGCTCCGCGGCCGAAGGGCGCTCCTGAACCCCGGCAGCGTCGGCCAGCCGCGCGATGGTGACCCGGAGGCGTCGTTCGCGATCCTCGACCCGGCGGCCGGCACGATCGAGTGGCACCGCGTCGCGTATGACATCGAGGCCGTCCAGGTCGCGATGCGCGAGGCCGGCCTGCCGCTCGGGCTCGTGGCCCGCCTGTCCTTCGGGCTGTAGGGTCAGCCGATGGTATCGTGGCCCTCCTACCGCCCCGGCCTTTCCCGGGTGGCGGATCGACCTGAGAACCGAGGCAGCCCGACCGCGGTGTCCGACCCGACCCTCCCCGTCTTCAAGCGCGCGATCGTCGCGCTGGCCGGGGGACCGCAGGATGACCGGATCGTCCGCGTCGTCACCGAGCTCGCCCGAGCTCCGAAGGCCGAGATCGTGGGCGTCCACGTGGTCGAGGTCGAGTGGTCCATGCCGCTCGACGCCGACATCGCGTCGCGCTCCGAGGATGCCCAGCAGATCCTCGACCAGGCCGAGATGACCGCGGAATCGCTCAAGGCCCGCCTCGAACCCGTGCTCCTGCAGGCGCGCGAGGTTGGCGCCGCGCTCGTCGACGAGGCCACGGAGCGCGGGGCCGACCTGCTGGTCCTCGGCCTCGCCTATCGCAAGCGATTCGGCGGCGATTTCGCGATCGGGCGCACCATTCCCTATGTGCTGAAGCACGCACCCTGCACCGTCTGGGTGGTGCGCGAACCGATGCCCGAGGAGCCAGCGTGAAGATCGTCATCGTCGGCTGTGGACGCGTCGGCGCGGTCCTCGCTGAAGCCTTCGACAGCGCCGGCCACGAGGTCGTGATCATCGACCTCTCGACCCGGGCGTTCGAGCGCCTCTCGCCGGAGTTCCGGGGGCAGGCGATCCGCGGCGACGGTACCGACGCCGACATCCTCCGCCGGGCCGGCGCCGACGGCGCCGACGTCCTCCTCGCGCTCACCGAGGGCGACAACCGCAACGTCATGGCGGCCCAGGTCGCGATGGAGAACCTCAACGTGGGGCGGGCAATGGCGAAGATCAATGATCCGGTCCGGGCGGCGGCGTACGCCGAGCTCGGGATCGCGACCGTCTGTCGCACGACGATGCTCTCGGACGCGATCCAGGCCTTCGTCGGCCTCAAGGGCTCCGGGATGCCGTCGGTCATCGACGCGGTCGCCCATCATCATGAGCCGGCCCCGGTGGCCGGCGGGAAGGCCTGAGCCATGTTCGTGCTCGTCGTCGGTGGCGGCAAGGTCGGCTACTACCTCACCCGGGAGCTGATCGAGAGCGGCCACGAGGTGGTCCTCATGGAGCGCGACGCGGCGCGGGCGAGCCAGATCGCCGACGAGGTCGGCTCGATCGTGGTCGCCCACGACGGCTGCGAGGGCAAGTACCTCGGCGAGGCCGGCTGCAACCGCGCCGACATCGTCGCGGCGGTCACCGGCGACGACGAGGACAACCTCGTGATCTGCCAGATGGCGAAGCACCACTTCGACGTGCCGCGGACGATCGCGCGGGTCAACAACCCCCAGAACGAGGCGCTCTTCCGGCACCTCGGCGTCGACGAGATCATCAGCCCGACCCGGATGATCCTGGGCTCGATCGAGCAGGACATCCCGGTCCACGAGCTGCTCCATCTGGCCGCGCTCGGCGACAGCGACCTCGAGATCATCGAGGCCCACCTCCAGGCGGGCTCGCCCGCCGTCGGCAAGTCGCCTTCGGAGCTTTCGATGCCGGAGGGCTGCTCGCTCTTCGCCGTCGTCCGCGACGGGGTCGCGACCCCGCTCCGAAGCGACACGATCCTCTCGGTGGGCGACAAGGTCATCGCGATCGGTGGCTCCGACTGCTCCGACCTGCTCCACGATCAGCTCATTGGTACGTCCGCGGACGAGGCAGCCCCCGTCGCCGGCTAGGCCACGAAATGGCGTCGCATGACATCACGGCGAGCGAGCGATGACCACGACACGGCATGAGTTCGAGCGCCGATTCGACGAGGTCGTTGTCCGAACGACCGCGTATACGAGCGAGCAGATTGGCCATCCGGTCGCTGTGCCAAACCGCTTTGTCATCGCGATGCGCGACGTCAGCGGGAAGGAGCTGTCACGCGCCGAGACACTCGACCCGCTGTACCTCGGACCCGACGTCTCTTATGTCTTCATCGATGTCGGGATCCATCTAGGAGGCAAACACAGCGGCGCAGCGTGGGTCCGACCGAGTGATCACCACCCTCAGCCACCGACCGAGGTGTGGGATGCCTTCGACATCGGGCCCTTCAAAGTCATCGGCGGCTTTGGGAGTCGCGAGGAGTGGGAACTGGCGAAACGTCAAGGCATTCCACCATCTGTTGAGCCACGTGACATTCAGCAACGCTGAGCGAGGTTGGCGGGGCGTATCGTGGCCGATGAGGTGAATGCAGCCATACAGTCGGTCGTTCGCCTGCTCGGCCTCGTTCTATTCGGCGCGGGTCTTGGTGCGCTCATATCGATGGCCGGCTCCGGGCCCGCGATGACAACGGTTGGTGGGCTGCTGGTATTCGGTTGCGGAATCTTCGTTGGCGCAACGGTCTACACCGCACCGGCGCTCGCCTTCAGGCTCCCGCTTCGGCCGGTGACCTTCGACGACCTCGCCGACCACTTCGGACCCGGCTTCGTTCTGGCGATCTACCTCGGCCTGTTCGGCGCCGGCCTCGCGTTCGGCGGATGGGTCGCTTCGCCGTCCCCACTCCTGGTCACCGGCGTGGCCGGACTCCTGGCCCTTCTCGTGACACGACAACCCTCCCGAAGCTCACGTGACATTCAGGAACGCTGAGCGACGAGCGATGACCGAGTACCCATTCGTTCCGAAGTCGAACCGGTACCTAAGACCCGGCCAGTTCTTTGCCGTCCCGTTGTCGGACGGCCGGTATGCGGCCGGCCGGGTCACGGCCGTCCCGGCGTTCGGACCGAAGGACCGGAACGGGATCGTGGTGGGCCTAGTCGACTGGTCTGGTCCAACCGTGCCGACTGCTGAGTCGATCGCCGGACGCCAGCTGCTCCACCAGGCCAAGACGCGTTTTGACACAATCACTGCCACCGGCGGGGCGGTTCTTGGCGAGCGCGATCTCGCCTTCGACCGAATCAAGCCCATGGAACCGACGGATCATCGCGTCGGGACCGTGACAACGGTGTGGGGCAGGAACGCGATACGCGCGGTAGCGGAGGAAGCGTTCGTGCCGCGACCGCCTCGACGCGCTCGATATTTCGTCGACTTTCCGACCCGAGCCAAGGCCGAAGCCGCAGCGCGAAAGCTGCGCCTCGAGACAGAGGTCAGCGTCGCTAACGAGCAGGCCCGGCTCGCAGTCTTGACCGAGACGAGGCTCCCAATGGATCTCGCGGAAGGCCAATTCCGGGGGACGGCCAAGATGCTCGGCGGCAGCTATGCCGGCTGTGAGCTCATGTGACATTTGGCGGCGCTGACTGAGCAAGGTGATGCGAACCCTTTCGTTGGTAATGGCGGTCGTGCTCGCGGCCTGCACCAGTCGGCTGGCGCTGCCGACGATGGCGGCCGACTACCCGTTGTGCCGCGGCATTGGGACGGTCGCGATCCTGACGGGCGATCGATCGGACGCGCGCCTGGCCTGGTTAACGGGCCTGGACGGCACCGGACGAGAGGACCTGATCTGGCCGCCGGGCTACACCGCCCAATTCACGCCGAATCTCGAGATCTTCGACGGCTCGGGCATGCTGGTCTTTCGGGCCGGTGACCACGTCGATGGAGCGTGTGTCGAGTCGATGAACCCAAGACTTGTTCGCATCGTGCCAAAGCCGCGCGCATCGCCGACAGGCGAGTGACATTGCCGAACACTGTCCGAGCAGGCGCGATGTCCCTGGTCATCCTGGCTGCTGAGCTTCAGGCCGTATGGGCCCTCGCAACCTGGCTGCTGATCATGGTCAGCACGCTCGTGTCGCATGGGGCTTGGGAGTGGGCGATCATGCCGGGCCTGCCTCTGGCCTTCCTCTACTTCGCGCTGACCTTTCCGCTCACGCTGCTCGGGTCGTGGCTGATCGACCGCGGAGTTCGCACGTCGCGGGCGGCCGGCGGTCTTGCAGTCGCAGCGTTTGTTCTGGGCTGGGACTTGATCGGGGGCATCCTGTTCGGTGGGGACTTCGGCGACTTCACCAGCGGCCCAGGCCTGGTGTTTGCCTTCGCTGCCTCCGCCTGTGCCTTCGCGTTAGTGCGGTTCCGCAGCCACGCCGCCCCATCGCGTGACATTCGCGAACGCTGAGCGGGCAGGGATTCTTGTGGTGACCGCCGTGGCACGCCTCGATGTCCTCGGACCTGCCCGCGAGGATGGAATCGCCGAAAACAACGTTGACCTGCGCCTGAAGATCGTCGCCCGGGCGCTTCCGTGCCCGCTAACGAGCCCTCTGCAGCCGGACTCTTGAACGTGCTGAGGGTAGGAGTAGCCTTCGCGGGGCTTCGTGCTCAAGGGCAGCGAGAGGGACAGATGGTCGGTCAGTGCCCGCACTGCAGTAATCCGATTCCGATGGACGCGGCGTTCTGCCCCCGCTGCGGCGGACGCCTCACTATGTCGGCGTCGAGTTCGGCGTCGGCGTCTGGAGTCGCCTCGCCACTGGCCCCGGTCACTCCCCAGACAACCCGACGCACCGGGCCGATCATCCTCGCGGCCGTTGGTTTCGTCGCTCTCCTGGCGGTCGGAGCGTTCGTTGCTCTCGGCAAGCTCTCGCCCACGGGATCCGTGAGCCCTGTCTCGACACCACCCCCGGCCGACGGCGTGTCGGTTGCCTGCAAGTCGAGTCTTCAGCCGTTCAGCGACGCCCTAACCGAGCTCGACTCGCGCCTATCGGTGGGTCTTAACTTCAGCGACTATTCGGACAAGGTCGGGGCCGCAAAGGTCGCATACGACCGCCTCCCGATCAGCTCCCTCGACGCCACGTGTGTCGACCAGGTCGCGACACTCGAGGAGGACGCTTACAACGACTATGTCCACGCCTACAACACTTGGAACGACTGCTTCTCCAAGACCGGCTGCACGAACGACTCGATCAAAAGCTCGCTACAGGCCGACTGGTCAAAGGCGACCGACCTGCTCACAACGGTGAAAGCGCGGCTGCCTTGATCGAGGGCTGGGACGACGAGCTCCAGGCTCGCCCGGTGGCCGCCGAGCCGGTGTTCTGTCAGGACTGCGGCGCCGCTCGACCCGAGGGCGCTCGATTTTGCCCGAGCTGCGGACGGTCATTCACGGGCGATGTGCGAGCGGCAACGCCGGCGATATCGCACGCCTCGACCACGTCCCCAGTTGCGCGCGCAGCCGAACGGACTGACATCGCGGTCACCATGGCAGGCCTCGCTTGGATCGCCGTCGCGCTCGTAGGAGGCTACCTCGCTTACCTGCAGTGGACGTTCTCCCCATATGCCGGCGGGAGTGAGGCCAGCCTCCAGTCGTTCGCTCTGATCAACGCCGTCGCCGCGGTTGTCACCCTCATCTTTGGCGCTCTATTGCTCGTCGGCCCGACCCGAGGCCGCCTTACCGGATCTATCGTCTGGGGCGCGCTTTCCGTCGCAGGCGGTGTGCTCCAGATGGCCGGGGGTGCGACGCACTGGACGATCTTCCTGGCAACGGCTGGGGCGGCCGTCGCGGCCGTCCTCGCTTGGGCGGCACGGAGCAACGCTCCAGCCCCATTGCACTGAGGCGTGACGGGACTCTCGATGCGGTCTAGCTGGTGCAGCTCGCGTCGGGCCAACGTTGATCAGAGCATCACGACTCAGGGTCTCGAGGTCAGGACCACGTGACATTCGCTAACACTGAGCGAGCCTGAAGTGACAGATGACCTCGTCCTTCGCGTCGCCAACAAGGCGGGCATTCAGGTCGTGAGTCACGGGCCTCTCGACGACCTGATCCCGTTTGCGTCGGCTCATCGGTTTGCTGAGACGGCAGAGGCCCTGGGTCTTCGCATTCTGGGGATTGATGGTTTCTACCAACTGCCCGGGGACAGGGTCATGCCCGAAATGCGAGCCATCACGGACCTATCGTCGGTAACGTCCGCCAGCGAGGCGGCGAAGGCGGCAGTTCGGTTCCTCGAAGACCTGGCCGACCCTCGGCTCTCGTTCGAGTTCACCCTCGAAGTCGAGTGACATTGCGAAACGCTGAGCGAGCCAATGCCAGCCTGCCAGAGGCCCTACCATGAACTGCCGTGGACTGGCCGACCCTCCTGAGCCTGTTGTCAACGCTGGCTCTCGTAGGAGCCGTGGTGTTCGCCGCGCTGCAGGTGAGGCAGACCAACCAGCAGCGCAAAGAACAGGCCGCGATCGAGCTCGTGCGCTCGATGCAGAGCAACGAATGGATCAGCGCAGTCGGTCCGATCAGCCAGCTCCCACTCCATGGTTCCGCGGTGCTGACCGAGGGTCAGGCGGACGCCGCCACGGCCCTCGCCCTTCGCATCGAAGCGATGGGCTATCTCGTGTATCGGGGGGCGGTGTCGATCGACCTTGTCGACGATCTCGTCGGCGGGATGACTCGGACGGCGTGGGACCGACTCGCCCCGTGGGTCCAGAAGTACCGGGCTGACAGCGGGAACCAGAAGGCGTTCGACTGGTTCCAATGGCTGGCCGAGCGGCTCGCGGAACGGACGACCTCACCGACGCCCGCCTACCAGGCCTACAGGGATTGGCGGCCATGAGCGACTGGCGTCTCGTCCTGCAGCGTTCGCGCTGATCCGAGCGGCGACTCGTATCGCGCGCCCGACGTGCTGTCGACCATCCACCGTCGAGGGTCCGCAGAACGTCGAGGCTTCACGTGACATTGCGCGTCGCTGACTGAGACCAGGGTGATTGACGAGACGGCCTTCGATTCCGTTGAGCGCCACCGTCAAGCTGTTCGGTCGATGACTGACTGGGAGCTTCTCTCCTCGATCCAAAGTAGTGCCGCACTCCCGCAAGGACCTTGGTCCGACCCTGGTTGGGACGACCGCACCGCCTTTGACGGACTGTGTCGACTGCTCGCGATCTCGGATGCACTCGGCGAGCGGCAACTCGTCGAAGGTATCCCCGCGCTGATGGCGCTGGCTCCGCTCGAAGATCCGTGGGACCTGACCCAGGGCCTTCGCCACGGCATCGAACGTGCCGTCAATGGCGATTGGCATCGGTTGACGAACCTTCTGTTGCCACTCACGAGCCACGACCGGCCGGGTGCCAGACGATGGGCCATTGACGAGCTCGGCCTGCTGCGAGACGCGGCGGCTGTCGATGCGCTGCTCGCCGTCGCTGCGAGCGATCCCGAGGCGATTGTGCGTGCCTCGACGTATTCGGCGCTCGCACTTCATGGAGGTGGACCAGACAGCCGGCAGAAGCAACGGATCATCGCCGGGCTGCTCGAAGCTGTGCAGCGCGAGTCCTCGACGATGGCTCGCGCGGCGGCTGTTGCCGCGCTCGCCGACCTCGACCCAGAAGCGGCGTATCCGTTCGAGCCACCGCCGCCCTCCCCGCCGTTCATGGACCCAACCTGGTCGGGCGATATCGCTGGGCCGGATGCCGTCCAGGCGAACCGTCGGATCGTCCGAGCGCTCATCGCCGGAACGCTTCGCAGCGCTCCACTCGACGACTACGTGCGGGCCACCGGTCGACAGATCGTGATGACGCCGGGCCAGCATGTCTACCCACCGCGGGAGCCCCTTGCGCCATCCGATGGGTCGGCACCGGATTGGCGCTCGCGGATCGAGCTTTGGGCAGCGGCGCCAGGTCAGCGGGAACGCCTACCCACCGGCCTTGTGGCCGACGTCGACCTCCGGCGCGCGAGCGATCACGAGGTTCGAGCTCGCCTCGTGTCGGTCGCCCCATCGAGTGACATTCAGCGGCGCTGAGCGACGGACAGGGGACGGCCCGCGTCGCCGCCGCACACCTGATGCCTTCGACCTGGCCCGATCCCGGCATGCGAAGATCCGGACATGACGGCGTCGGCAGCCCGGAACCGGAGCCCGGAACGTCTCGAGGCGTTCAGTGACGGGGTCTTCTCGATCGCGATCACGCTCCTCGTCCTGAACATCCGTATCCCGTCGGGGCCCGAGCTGCTGAGCTCCGACGCGCTCATCGGGGCGCTCGGCAGCGCCTGGCCGAGCTACCTCGGCTACGTCGTCAGCTTCGTATCGATCGGCATCATCTGGGCCAACCACCACAACCTCTTCCGGCTCGTCGGCCGGGTCGACCACTGGCTCCTGCTCGCGAACCTGTTCCTGCTGCTCTGCGTCGGCCTCGTCCCGTTCACGACAGCGCTGCTGGCGTCCACGATCGCCGGTCCGGCGCAGCAGGTCGGCGTCCTCGTGTACGCGGGATCGTTCGTTGCGATTGCCGTCGCGTTCAACGTGCTCTGGAAGCGCGCCCGACTCGTCCTGCGGGCCGATGCGGATCCGGCCGCCGTCGAAGCGATCAACCGGAGCTATCGGCTCGGCATCCCCGGCTACCTCGCGGCGTTCGTCGCAGCGATCTTCAGCCCCGCACTCAGCCTGGCGATCATCATCGGCCTCGTGATCCTGTACGTGCTCCCGAGCTCGTCTGGGGCGTGAACGTGCCGCGCCGATCGCTGATCTTCGAGCGCCTTCGGGGTCTTCCGGTCGGCGTCCGCGTCCTCTTGCTGGTCGCAATCACGGCCCTCGGACTGGGGCTCGGGTTCGGCCTTGGCCTCGGGCTGATCCGTTTGCTGCAGGTCGTCCTCGGCGACTTCCCGACCCATTCCCCGCGCGGCCTGGTCGCGATCGCCGGCGCGTACGCCGTCACCGGGCTCTCGGGGCTGGCGGCATTCGTGGGCGCCTGGCTCCGGCTCTTCCGCAGGCCGACCTAGGAGCGGGCGACGATGGATGTCGCGTACCGCCCAGCGGTCGAGGGCGACTTCGAGACCGAACATCGGATCTTCTGTCGGGCCGAAGGAGAGGTACACCGGGCCCGCGGGTATTCCTGGACGGACCCCCCGCTGGAGAAGTTCAGCTCCCTGCTCGGGCACCTGCTCGCCCACGACGGCGACCGCTGCTGGGTCGCCGAGGTCGACGGGGCGGTGGCCGGCTACACGGCGGCCTTCGTTCGTGACGACACCTGGTTCTTCTCGATGCTCTTCGTCGACCCGGAGGCCCAGGGCCGCGGCATCGGACGGGCCCTCTACGCCCTGGCGGTTCGCGACGCGCCGCCGAAGCGCCTCACGATCACGGACTCGATCCAACCGATCTCGAACGCGGTCTATGGCCGCGAGGGTCTGCTGCCGATCGCCCCGTTGCTGCCGATGAGCGGGGTTGGCGGTCGGCCGGCGCCGACCGAGCTCGAGGCCGGCCCGACGAGTGCCCCCGAGTTGGCGGAGATCGATCACGCGGCGTACGGGTTCGATCGAAGCATCGACCATCGGTTCTGGGAGACACGCTCGACGCGCCGCGGCTGGTACCGGAGCGGGCAGCTGGTCGGGTACACGTATCGCTTCGCCAGCGGCTACATCGGGCCGCTCGCCGCCCTCGACGCAACCACCGCGGGCTCGATCCTGACGGCCGAGCTCGCGCGGGAAGGTCCGATCTCTATCGAGATCCCGGCCACGGCCCGTCCGCTGCTCGCCACGGCTCTGGCCGCCGGCTTGCGGATCGACCCGCCCATCGGGCTCCTCCTGGCCTCAGACGGCGTTCCGGCCCCGACGGGCTTCACGATCCGGAGCTACGGCCAGTACTGAGCGGGGATCGGCGCGCCAGGGCGCCGATCCGGTGACGGGAGGCCGCCGTTCCGGCCGGGCCGTTCGAACGTCAGGGATTGCCCTGCGTGAGCGCCGCGATCGATGCTCGGGCGGCCGCGACGAGCTCCTCGTTCGTCTGCGCGTGGCCCCACAGACCCCAACCTCCGGGGACGGCCTCCGTGAGCAGGACCCACGTGCGCTCTGCGAGCGACGGGTCGCCGGCGGCCTTGGCGACGAGCGCGGTCAGCTGCTCCACGACGGCGATCTGCTTCGCTCGGTCCAAAGCGCCGGCGTTCGTCAGGACCTGGACCCGCACGTGGTCGGAGCTGCCCGTCACGTCGGACATCGCCGTCGCCGGAAGCTCGTGGACGAATGCGGCCGTGTTGTCGCGGAACATCGGGATGTCGGGAACGCCCTCGACGCGCATGACGGTGGCGGCGGCCTCCCGGGCGAGGGCCTGGGTTTCGGCGAAGGTGCCCGCGACGGCATAGATATCGATCATCGGCATGGAGGGCTCCTCTGTGTGCTCGCTCTCGTCTGGATCAGCGGTTGACCAGGATGTGCGGGGGGCGGCCGCGCCCGCCGGCGAGATCCGATGCCTCGAGCGCGACGCGGTCCCAGTCCGCGTGGTCCGCGCCCGCCTCGTAGCTCGTCTGCAGGAACTCCAGGATCGCGCGACCGGGATCGGGGACGGTCGAGATGTCCTCGTCGCGCATGACGAACTCGCCGTACTCGTGATTGAAGTGGGAGATGATGGGGCCGACGCGCGCGCCTTCGAAGCCCGACGGCTGCGGGTACGTGTACGAGTAGAACGCCGGCCCGAGGTCGGGGCTCAGTGGCCACCAGCCCGCGCTGCTGACCTCGTGGCTGTAGGCCTCCCACATGACCCAGTCCGGGCAGTTCGGGACGCCGCCCCGATGGCGCGGCGCGGTCCGACCGGAGAACCGGGTGACCGCCAGGTCGAAGCCGCCCC
>Ga0070708_100003434_pt1 | contig 12404 bp, 9 predicted proteins | sample KBSK5503metaG_FD_65469 | JGI IMG/M metagenome (GOLD analysis project Ga0070708, IMG submission 65469) | Corn, switchgrass and miscanthus rhizosphere microbial communities from Kellogg Biological Station, Michigan, USA - KBS K5-50-3 metaG | ecosystem: Host-associated > Plants > Roots >...
ACACGTATTCGCGCGCGCGCGACGTCGAGACCCCGTTGCGTGTGAATACATCCGGCACCGCCGCGTGGGCGGTCGCGCGCGTCATGTCGGGGCGTCACGACGATCTGACGACGGGCGTCTCCGCGAACGATGTGCCGCACCGCGTTGTCGCCGCGGGCACGTACGCGACGGCACGGCCGCACTGGCACACCGAGCTGTCGCTCTACTATGTCGGAGAGTCGGGCCGGCCGTTCACATACGTCGCGTTCGGCACGCTCGGCCGTGGCGATCTCAATGCCGACGGCTCGAGCGCAAACGACCCGATCTACGTGCCGCGGAACGCACTTGATCACACAGAGATTCAGATCAGCGGCCTGTCCGCGTCGGCCGGCGCCGATAATTCATCGGCTGCGCAGGCGGAACGCGAGGTGGCGCAGCGCACGACGCTCGAAGACTTCATCGAGCACACGGGCTGCCTGCGACGTCAGCGCGGACGGATTCTCGAGCGCAACAGTTGTCGCGAGCCGTGGTCGAACACGACGATACTCTCTGTCCGGCAAGCGATCCCCATCGCGGCGCGTGCGATCGAACTACAGGTCGATGTCTCCAACGTGCTCAACCTGCTGAACGCCGACTGGGGATTGCGACGCGAAGCGTCACCCGCGCTTCTCGAGCACGTCGGTCAGAGCGTCGAGTCAGCCCAGACCTCGCGACCGATTTTCCGCTTCAACAACACGAACGTGGGTTGGACAACGGTGCCAGGCGAATCCGAGTTCCAGCTTCAGCTCGCGCTGCGCTATCGCTTTTGAAATGCCATACGATGGCGAAAGCGGTCGAAGCGCGGGTCACGCCGCAGATCATCCACGACCGTTGACAGGACATCGAACGCGACCGAGTGATCATCCACGGCCTTGTCGAGCCAGGTGAACGCCTGATCGAGCTCGCCGAGGCCCGCGTACACTGTCGCGACCTCGAACGCGCCCCCGTTGATTCGACGCGAGCGATCGAGGAGCGCGGCGAGGATCTGTCGCGCCTCGTCCGTGCGACCGGCGCGGGCAAGCGCATAGCCGAGCAATCCTTGGCCGCGTGTTCCCGCCGTCGGGGAGCTCCGCCGAAGTTCGGCGATCGCGGCGGGCCACATGCGCTTACGCGCGTAGCACTGGGCCGCAATGCTGCCCGCCCGCAAAAGCGGCGGGCGAAGCGATCGAAGCTTCTCGAGTTGCGCGAGTGCCTCATCGCAGCGGTCGTTCGCGAGGAGCGCGCGCGCGACCTCCGCGTTTGCGGTGGGCGACAAGGGATCGAGCTCCAACGCATGGCGCGCTTCCACCAGCGCGTCGGCTGGTCGCTCGGTCGCGACGTACTGGAGCACCAGCCACTCGTGAAACCGGGCGTTGGCCGGCTCCAACTCCACCGCCCGCTTCAACTCTGTCTCGGCCGAGGCCATGTCGTAATTCATTCTCCGAACGAGGCCCAAGGTCGCATGCGCCTCGCCGAGAGAGTCATCGAGCGCGACTGCCTTGAGTGCGGCCTGTTCCGCGAGCGCTAATCGCTCGCCGAGTGGGAGCTCATTGTCGTCGCCGAGCGAGCTTCTCAGCCGCATGCGGGCGAGGCCGGCGTACGCGGCGGCGTATCCCGAGTCAAGCGCAATGGCCTGGCGGAAATACTCGAGTCCCGCGCGCGCGCCGCTGTCACTCCGGATCAGCGCGGGATCGTTGCCGCGAAGGTAAAGCTCATGCGCGGCGACGTTCGTTGTTGAACCGCGTCGTATGGTCGCGAGCGTACTCGCACGCAGCTGAAGATCGAGCGCGCGCGCCACCGCGCCCGCGATGTCGCTCTGCACCGCGAAAACGTCCTTCGACTCGCGATCGTAGGTCTCGGACCAACGCGTGGACCCGTCGCGCGCATCCACGAGACGGACCTGAACGCGAAGGTGTGAGCCGGCCTGCTGCACGCTGCCCTCGAGGAGGTTCGACACGCCGAGGCTGTCGGCGATGCGGCGGACGCCCGCATCACTATTCTTGAACGCGAATGCCGACGTCCGTGCGATGACGCGCAGGTTCCTCACTTTGGCCAGTACCGCGATCAACTCCTCGGTGAGGCCATCCACCAGCGCCGCGTCTTGAGGAGCACTACTCAGATTCGTGAACGGCAACACCGCGATTGAGGGTTCACTCGCGGCACGTGCGGCGTGATCGCGCGCTGGAAACAGCCACACAACGGCACTGACAGCGACCGTGAGCAGCGTCGGGATCACGTACGGCGCGAGGCGACGGCGTGGCGAACGATTCGGCAGCGGAAGATCGACTGGCGCGAGTTGCTGCGCGGAGGACGTCGTCGAGGGCGGCAAGCGGATCGTCGTGGCGCGGTCGCCGCTTCCCTTTGCGCGAACGTCAGCCACCAACGCCGCCACCGCGGGATCGGCGCCCAGTCCGAGCTCCTCGGCCACGAGTGCCTCGTACCGCTTTGCGTACTGCAAGGCTGCCGCGTGATCACCCGCGTTCACCAGGGCGCCAATCAGGCCCGCGGCGTTCTTGCCGCTCACCGGATCGAACTCGACGAGCGCGCGCCACCGTTGGAGGGCGGCCGCGTGATCGTGCGTGGCTGCCGCGTTCTGCGCCAACCGCTCCAGCGCGCCAGCGTAGCTCGTCGCCAGACGCGCACGCTCGGCGTCGGCCCACCGCTCGAACTCCGGCGCGTCGCTGAGATAGAAGCCGTCGAGGAACGGACCTCGATATTCGTCCACGGCTGTCTCGAGATCGCCTCGCTCGAGCGCGGCGTTGAACGCGCCGACGTCGCTACCGACCACATCCGGATTCAGACGCACCGGATTGACGCCGTCGAATACGGACTCGCCGAGAGAACTGCGAAGCGCGTACAGCAGCTGATCGAGCGAATGCCGCGCCCGCGTCTGCGTTGCGTCCGGCCAGAAGAGAAGAAGCAGTTGATCGCGGCTCCGGCCACGCTCGCCACCCGCGGCAAGCACGGAGAGCAGAGCGAGTCGGCGCCGATGGTGCCCGTGGTGGCCGAGGAACGAGTCGTCGTCGGCACCCAGCAGCGCGGGCGACCCGAAGGTCCTGAGGCGATAACGCGCGGCTGGATGCGGCTCCTTCCCCGAGTCAGTCATGTGCCGAACGTAGCGTTGAGGAATAAGCGCGGCAACAAATCGAAAGACTCGTCATGTCATCCTGAGCGACGCGCTTGTTGTCATCCTGAGCGAAGCGCTTGTTGTCATCCTGAGCGAAGCGCTTGTTGTCATCCTGAGCGAAGCGAAGGATCTCCCGTCTGTAACACCGCAGATCCCTTGTCGCTGCGCTCCTCAGGGTGACATGTGTCGAAGTCTGAGACAAATCTGATTCAACCCTGAATTGCTTGTGAGCGCCGCCGCTCAACTTGTTGCCTCACAGGGGCCTGGAGGCACCATGACGCCGAGAACACGATCCTCGATCCGACGCATCGATTGGCGCCCGGCACCGCCGCGTCAACCGCTGTGCTCGACAAGGGGATCGGTCGGCTCGTCCGCGGCTTCTCGTACCGTCCTCGTGCTTTTCATGCTCGGGGGCGCGGTCGCATGCGCCGCGGACTCTCCGACTATCACGCAGCCCGCGCAGTTTCCGCCGCCGATCCCCGCACCGACTCCCGCTCCGGCCCCCGTTTTTCCGGCGCCCACGCACTCGGCCACCATATACGATCGCGTAACGGCATCCTCGATCCCCGGGGCTTCCCGATATGTCGTGTACGACGACAGCACGTTCAGCCTCCAATATCTGAGCCCCCGCTTCGGGTTCTTCGAGTATCGTGGAACGTATTCGCGCGCGGATTCGATGGTCACTCTCCGCTTCGACGCTAATTCGAACACGTGGTTTGCCTCGGCGATTCTGAACGGGCGTTCGTTGATTGTGAAATACAACCTCGATATGCAGCTGTCCGACTTCGAGGATGGATTGTACGAGTCGGCAGCACCGGTGACGAACGGGGAGCACATCTATCTCGCCGATGCCGACGGCTTGGCCATCACGCAGCTCGCGGTCGGCGACTGGCCCGCGTGGTCGCCGGACGGCCAACACCTCGCGTACCAGCGCAACGGTCAGATTTACGTCATCGAAACCAATGGCTCGAACGAGCGCTGGATCGCGGTCGGCACCTACCCGGCGTGGTCACCCGACGGTCGCCGGATCGCCTTCACCAACAGCGCGGGCGTGGCCGTGATGAACGCCGACGGGTCGGGCGTCACGACACTCATTCGCCACGACTTTCGCACCGATACCGACTCCTCATCAGACATGGGTGTCGGGAAACCAGCATGGTCACCGGACGGAACGCGCATCGCGTTCGAGCACCTCGGTGACGGCGACATACAGCCGGCGCAGATATTCGTCATGAATGCCGACGGCACGCAGGCACGGCGCCTCACGACATCTCCCAACCGTGTCGTGTACGCCGAGTCGGATCCGTCATGGTCACCCGACGGATCGAAGATCGTTTTCTGGAGCTACGGCTACGGCATCGCAACCGCCGCCGCGAACGGCGGTGCCCCGAGCTCGATCTACATCAACTTCCCAGCAGTCGCGTACGGGACGAAGCCGACGTGGTCGCCCGACGGGATCAACCTCGCGTTCACGATGGGGCGCCTCTCGACCGCGCCCGCAATCTGGACCGTGCCCGCTGGCGGAGGCGTCGCGAGACTTCTCATATCCGGCGGCTACGATGCGGCATGGTCTCCCAGCGGGGAGCGGATTGCGTTCGTGCGCACGAGCGGGAAGTGAATCGTGCGGATGTCATTCTGTGATCGTGAGAGAACGGGTCGTCAGCTTTCGCCCGTTTGGCGGCTCCGAACGCTTGACGCCCACTCCGTGTCATTCCATCGTTGAGCAAGCATTTGAACACCTGGACGGGTACTGTGCGCCGAGCTGTTTCGCGTTCGATGCTCGCGGCCTTCGCGCTCGGGAGTGCGGACGCATGTGCTGCGGCATTGGTGCTCGGCGCGGTCGTTGCCGCGGCCTGCAGTGATGGGCCGACCGCACCGCGCCTCGGCACCATCCGCGTCGCCGTCGTGACGTCGGGCGGCGACCAGGACATCGACGGATACGAGGTCGTCCTCGATTCAACGACGCGGCAACCCGTCAATGTCGCCGTCGCGGTGATTGGATCAGAGGGAACGCGGCGAGTGGAATCGACGATCGCCGGAATCAGCCCGGGTACTCACGTGCTGAAGCTCGAAGCCGTCGCCGACAACTGCACGGTGACTGGCGCGGACTCTCGTTCAATCACGGTCGCCGACGGTCAAGCGGTGACGGTCGAGTTTTCGGTCGTGTGCGCCGCCACGGGCGTCGAGGTGGCGACACATACAACGGGGCCCGACATCCCGTTCGTCTACGACTTGCTCGTGGACCAATCGTCGATCCCCGTTGCTCCGAATGGCACCCAGGTCGTGAGCCATCTCCACCCCGGTGTGCACGTTGTATCGCTGCACATGCGCACCGAGAACTGTAGTGTCGTCGGCGGCGATCAGACCATCAGCGTGCCGGCGCGCACGGTTACACCCGTTCGGTTCGAGATCACCTGCATTCCGGTAGTGCGGTCGGAAAAGATCGCCTACGTGGTCGACACGCTTGTGAACGGCAACCGAGCACGGTGGATCGCGCTGGTGAAGCCCGATGGCTCAGGCGCGCGGCTGATCGCAGTCGGGGATTCTCCCGCGTGGTCGCCCGACGGGACCAGGCTCGCGTTCTCGACGACGTCGTGCAGCAATTTCGACGACTACTACGGGTTCGCCTGCGCCGGTGGCCTCGCCCTGATCGATCCAGAAACGCTCAATTTGTTTTCCGTTGCGGGCACCGGCGGATTCAAGCCGGCATGGTCGCCCACCGGCGACCAGATCGCGTTCACGCGCTGCTGCGAGTACGCGGACAAGACGCGATTGTACTTGGCGCGGGCCGACGGGTCGGCGACAGCATACTTCAACATCCCCGGCCTTCTTTCCGTGACCGAACCGACCTGGTCTCCCGACGGCAAACGAATCGCATTCATCTGCTTCATTCGATTTTCGAGCGAACTGTGCGTGATCAACAACGACGGGTCCGGGCTCGTTCAGCTCACCAATGATGACGCGTCCGAAAACGCTCCGGCGTGGAGTCCCGACGGCAGCAGGATCGCCTTCAGTCGGTACGTGCCCGGGTCGGCGGCGGAGATTGTTCTCATCCCCCCTGGTGGCGGTGGCGTCACTCACCTCACGGAGGGATTCGAACCAGCCTGGTCGCGCGACGGCTCGAGGTTGGTGTTTGCCGGTCCCGACGGGCTGTACACCATCAATGCCGATGGGTCACGACGGACACGCTTGACCACGGGATATCACGATGCGCCTGCGTGGCGTCCGTAGCGCGGCACTCGGCGCGCTCCTCGTCGCAAGCGGATGCGGATTCGCAAATGATGGTTTTCTCGAGCCCGCCGCGTGCGCAAAGCCTGTCGTCTCCCGAGCCGCAATCGCCGCAAATCCGACGAACGTGCTGAGCGCATTCGTCACGGCGAACGTGGGCCGCGCCGACAGCGCTGTGATAGAGTTTGGCCTCAATCCGGCCATGGAGAGTGTCACGCCGAGCTTTCCGGTGGACGGCGACACGGTGCGGGCACCGGTGCTCGGACTCGACCCGTCGGCCGAGTACAACGCACAGCTGGTCGCAATCAACGACTGCGGATCCACGCGCGGCGAGGTGCTGACGTTCACGACCGGCCCGCTGCCGAACGATCTGCCGACGTATGCCGCGGCCGGCGCGGACCCATCGCCTGGCTTCGTCGTCTTTGCTGCCGGGAATTACGGTTTGGTCATCGACAACACCGGCCGCGTCGTGTGGTACCACCGTTTCGCCAACGGCCCGGGTCTGAATTTCCAACCGCAACCCGACGGGCGATACGCCGCTCGTCCTCCGGCGGCGGCGGGCGCCATCCCGAGCTGGGTGGAGATCGGCGTCGACGGTGACGTCGCGCGAACACTTGGCTGCGCCCACGGCTACCCGCCGCGCTTCCACGATCTGATCGCCGAGCCGGATGGCTCGTACTGGCTGCTCTGCGACGAGACTCGAACGCTCGATCTGTCGGGACAGGGGGCATCGCCTCAGGCTCGCGTCCTTGGCACGGCCGTTCAGCATCGCGCCGCGGCGGGCGACGTGCTGTTCGAGTGGAGTCCGTTCGATCATCTCGAGGTCGACGTGAGCATTCTCGAAACGGCCGACCGTGCCACGCCGGTCATCAACTGGACGCACGGCAACGCGCTCGACGTCGACAGCGACGGCAATTTGCTCGTCTCGTTTCGCAACTTGAACGAGGTGACAAAGATTGACACGCGCACGGGCGCCGTGATGTGGCGCCTGGGCGGTGCGCGAAATCAATTCACGTTCGAGAATGCTGCGTCGAACGCGGGCTTCGCGCGGCAGCACGGTCTTCGTGCCACGGGCCGCGGCCAATTGATGTTGCTCGATAACCTCGGCGACCCACTCGCTAGCCGCGCCGAACGCTTCGAGGTGGATACGGCGCGCCGGGTGGCGCGTTTGAGTGCCTCGTACAAATCACCCGCGGGACTGATCGCGCAGATCGGAGGAAACACGCAGTCCCTTGCCGGCGGTCACACGCTGGTGTCGTTCGGCAACGGCGACGGTGTGGAAGAGTACGACGCGCAGGGCAACGTGGTTTGGAGAATGATGGGCGACACCGGCTACATCTTCCGCGCGGAGCGCATTCGCTCTCTGTACCGGCCGGGTGTCGGCGATCCGCGATGATCGCGCAGCCCTAGGCAGCGGCGATCACGTCGCTGCTAACGCCGCCGGCGCCGGCCCCGCATCGACAAGCCGCTTGTTCACCGGGTCGATCGTGAGATTGAGCCCCTCCAACGATCGCGAGCCGAGAAGCACGAGATCACTCGGCTCGCCAAAGACGACTTCGTCCACCGTGTGTGTGCCGCCGGCATAGACTCGCGCTGCGCCGGTCCAACGTTCGACAATCGCTCCCGTCGCTTGGCGGAACCTCGACCGCTTGGATCGCTCGATTCCAAGTGCCTCGAGGATTGGCGATGGGAACCACGATAGTTCCGCGCCTGTGTCGATCAACACCGACGAGACGCGTGCGCGCGGACCAGGCGTGGCCAGATTCTCGAGCTCAACGTCGATTCGAAACGTTCCCATGTCGTCGGACATGATACCTCCCAGCTGTTCAATCTCCATCACGATTGCATTTCGATCAGCAGCCTAATGTCGCCGAATCATATTCGGCCTGCCGTCACGCGACCGCGGCGTCGATCGGTCAGGCGTCGACCAACCGCTCGAATGTTCGCCCGTTGGCGACCCGGACGCGTAATGTCTTCAGCGACTGCACTCCCAGCGACTCGAGTAGCTTCCTCGGAACCCAAGTCAATCTAAGTCATCTGAGCCCGTCTCATCCCGTCGCATCCTGTCTCATCCCGTTCAAACCTGTTCCAACCATCCCCGGCGCACCCTGTTTCGGAAAATCCACGAACCGGTAAACCTTCGGCTCCGGCCCGAAGTGCAGCAGGAGCCCGATCTGGTATCGCGTTGCCCGGAGATAGTTGAAGATCTGTCGCGATGCGTGCGGCGGAAGCCGCTCGGTGGCCTTGATCTCGATGATCACCTTCCCGTCGACGACCATGTCCAATCGCTGCCAAGCCACGACACGATCTTCGTAGCGGACTTGGACCGACACTTCACGGTCGACCGAATGCCCGCGTCTCGTGAGCTCGTATTCGAGTCCCCCCGTGTACACTGATTCCGCCAGGCCGTAGCCGAAGTAGTTGTAGACGGTGTAGAACGCACCGATGATCGAACGGCTCAACTCCGATTCGAGAAGATGATTGGCGCCAGGCATTACCCAAGGATAGGCCTCGACCGACGTGAGCCTCGTCATCATTGCAATTCGACTCGTGCCATGGTCTCGCCGAATCTAGATCGAACACGAGGGACCATGATGAATCAGGATGAGACTGGATCATCAGGATGAGAGCGGAAAGCCAACCTTCGTTGTTGGATCCCGAGTCATCCTGATTTCATCCTGTCTCATCCTATTTCAATGTTCCAACGGTATTCGGCGTGACGCCCGCAGGCTTGCGCCCGAACTGCCCGGACTTCACTGAGAGCTCGCCCTGCGCTGGCACCGTGATCAGAGCGTCATCACACACGCCGCCACTGGTGAGACATACCCACCGACGTCGATCCCGTCCGCGCCATGTTCGCCGAAAACCTCCACGTACAACAGGCTGCGCCTTCCCATCGTTGTGCCCTGTTCACTGACGAAGCGCGTGCCAGCCGCGGATGACGCGAGCCCGTGCCGCATCATGAACGACGCAAGCGGTCCGGTCGAACTGCCTGTCGCTGGATCTTCGGGGATGCCGTAGTCGGGAGCGAACAGTCGTGAATACGCTCCCGTCGCGGTCGGCGCGAACACGAACACGCAAAACGAGTCGCGGTCGGCTCCGCCTGAGCCCTTGAGCACCTGCATGCCGCGCGAATCGAGCCACGCCCGATCGACCGCGCGCTCGTCCTTCACGCCGACGAACACCGTGGGATTGCCGGCGCTCACGAGCTGCGGCGTGACATCGAGAAGATCGTCCGCGCGGAGCCCGAGCGCGCCGGCGCACGCGGATCGCTCGTACGTTGTGCCGTACTCGATCGGCGGCGTCCGCAGCCAGATGCGCGACGGCTCGCCCGCCTCGACGCGGATCGCCACAGGTCCAACTTTCTCTTCCAGAGAAAACCGTCCCGCGCCCCTCCGAACGACACCGTTCTCCAACAACACGAAAGCCGTTCCGATCGTCGGGTGCCCCGCAAACGCGAGCTCCTTGCTCGGCGTAAAGATGCGCAGCGCCGCCGCGCAATCGGGACGGGTGGCGGGAAATACGAACGTTGTCTCCGCCAGGTTCATTTCCCGCGCGATCCTCTGCATCGTCTCGTCGCTGAGACCCGATGCATTGGTGAACACTGCGAGCGCGTTGCCCTCAAGCGGATGTTGCGTGAACACATCGACGACGCGGTAGTGGTACGATCGCCGAGCATCTGAGTTCTTCATAGTCAATCGATCTCGCCTGAGCTCGCGACGAGATCGATCTCCACGGCCGCGCCGAGCGGGAGGGCGGCAACCTCCACCGTGGTGCGCGCGGGATACGGAGCAGAGAAATATCTCGCGTACACGTCGTTCATCTCGCCGAAGCTCTGCATGTCGGTCAAGAACACGCTCACCTTCACCACGTCAGCGAACGATTTGCCCGCGGCGTCGAGCACCGCCGCCAGGTTCTCGAGCACCTGTTCCGTCTGCGCTGCCACGCTACGCTCCCCGATCAGTTTCCCAGTGGCCGGATCCTGAGCCACATGCCCGCTCGTGTACACGCGGCCTCCATCTCGAATCGCCGCCGAGAACGGGCCAACGGGCTTGGCGATCCTGTTCGTCACGATTGCTTCTGTTGCCATGATGATGTCCTGACGCGTCGAGCGCATGTGCGTCTCGTTCAACGCGCGTCGCGATCACAGCGCGTCGCGCAGCGCGCGCTTGAACGCCGCGATCGCTTTCTCGTTGCGTCGGTAAAAGGTCCACTGCTTGATTCGCTTCGCGTCAACAAGTCCCGCCGCGACCAACATGCGCATATGCTCGCTCACCGTCGGTTGGCTCACGCCGAGTTTTTCGGCGATGAGGAGGCCGCACACGCCGTCAGTTACCAGATCGCCGTCCACCTGCGGTCGAAAGTGTTTCCTCGGCGCCTTGAGCCACTCGAGGATCTGGAGGCGCCGATCGTTGTCGAGGGCGCCCAGCGAGTCGAGCAGCGCGTGGCTGGCCGGCGGCGCGGAGTGAGCGGCGGAGGTCGACGGTCCAGGTGTCACCGCCACCTCGGCGTCGCGAACGAATTGGGATCGACGGTGATCGTGCGGCCCTCGGCGCCAAATTGGTAATTAGCCAACTGACTATATGTTGGCGACGGCGAGGTCCGTTGTCAACACCGCGGCGGGCCCGCCAATCGCCACAAAGGGACGGCCTCGTCATCATTTCAACTCGATTGGCGGCGTGGTCTCGCCGAATCCCGTTGGAACAAGAAGGGAACGGATGAGACGGGATGAGACAGGATTCGACGGGATCAAGCAACAACAAGAAAAAAGGGCTTCTTCGCCGTTCATCCTGCTTCTTCCTGTCTCATCCCGTCTCATCCTGTTTTCAATCCTGTTCCAACTGTCTCGCCCCGAGCCAGCCTGGCGTCCGAACAGCCCGGAGATCACCTTTGATGCTCGGTAACTTTCCCCTCCGTACTGCGACGAGGTTGTATCATGCGGCGCTCCCACGCCCACGTTCTTAGCATTGCCACGCTCACGCTCATCGCGACCACCCAACCGGCGCGCGCGCAGCAGGATCCCCTCAAGCCCGGCCGAGCCCCAAGCCAGGCGCTCGACGAGGCGTACACCAAGAAGATCAAGGAGTACACGACCGAGCCGTTCTTCCTCTCGCCGCTCGTCGACTACATGCCCGCCAAAGCCGGCGTCCCCACGCCGACCGCCGTACTCGGCGACATCTCCGGCGCGCCGGGCAAGCTGCCGTACTCCAAGGAAGTGTACGACTACATGCGCCGCCTCGAGAAAGCGCTACCGGGCCGCGTGAAGGTCTACTCGATCGGCAAGACCGAAGAGGGCAGGGAGCACATCGCCGTCGCGATCGCGTCGGACGAGCTGATGAAGAATTACGACGCCAATCGCGCGCGCCTCGCCAAGCTCGCCGATCCGCGCACGATCAACATGGATGATCATGCTGCGGCCGATCTGGTCCGGGCGACAGCTCCGGTGTACTACATCACCGGCACGATCCACTCGACCGAAGCCGGCGCGCCGACGGCGCTCATGGAGCTCGCGTATCGGCTCGCGGTCGACGACGCGCCGTACGTCAAGTACATCCGCGACCACGTCATCACGCTCATCACTCCTATAGTAGAGGTGGACGGCCGCGATCGCGTCGTCGACGTCTACAACTGGAAGAAAGCGCATCCGAACGACGTCGCGCCGAACATGATCTACTGGGGCCACTACGTCGCGCACGACAACAACCGCGATGCGATGGGCGTGACGCTCAAGCTCACCGAGAACGTCCTCAACGCCTACGTCGACCACAAGGCGCAGGTGCTGCACGATCTGCACGAGAGCGTGGCTTACATGTACGACAACACGATCGGCGACGGCCCGTACAACTCGTGGCTCGATCCGCTCGTGACGAACGAGTGGCAGATGATCGGCTGGAACAACGTGCAGGAGATGACGCGCTACGGCATGCCCGGCGTGTTCGCGCATGGAACGTTTGACACGTGGTCGCCCGGCTACTTGATGTTCATCGCCGCGACGCACAACGGCATCAGCCGCCTCTACGAGACGTTCGGCAACGGCGGCAGCGCCGACACC
>Ga0070708_100003435_pt1 | contig 12402 bp, 12 predicted proteins | sample KBSK5503metaG_FD_65469 | JGI IMG/M metagenome (GOLD analysis project Ga0070708, IMG submission 65469) | Corn, switchgrass and miscanthus rhizosphere microbial communities from Kellogg Biological Station, Michigan, USA - KBS K5-50-3 metaG | ecosystem: Host-associated > Plants > Roots >...
ACCATGGTGGCCGTGAATCTGCAGGCCGCCTTCCTCTCGCCTCCGGTCGCGATGTCCGCCTTCTACCTGAAGGGGGTGGCGCCGAAGCATGTGACGCTCAACCAGATCTTCGCCGGGATGATGCCGTACATGGTGATCGTCCTCATCTGCCTGGTGTTCATGTACGTCTGGCCGGGCATGACGCTCTGGCTGCCGGAGTTCCTGTACGGCAGTTAGTCGCGGCCGCCGGAGGATTGACGAACCCGGCGGCAGGGTGCAGAGCAGGTTCCATGAAGAGGATCTGCCCGCTGCTGGCGATTCTCGCTTGCGCTCCGCCGGCGCATTGGCCTCCCCGGCCTGCGGAGCATCCGCCGACGTCCAGCGAGCTCGCCTTCTACGAGCTGACGGTCAAGGCTGCCGACCCGGCGGAACGGGAGGCGTTCGCGCGAGTGCTGGCCGCGCGGGGCTTCAACGTCGTCGGCCACGAGGCCAGGAAGGGCCATCTCGAGGTCACGCTCACGCACGAGGACCACACGCTGGTCGCGACGCTGCGCAGCGACGGCTGGTTCGTGGACGAGGCGCTCGGGACCGAGGTCGAGTCGCTCGCGGAGACCCTCGCCGTCTCACAGCGCGTGGCCGACTTCATCCGCAACAGCGGCCTGCCGCAGCAGCATATGATCCCCGATCGCTGACGCGCGGTGGATCCTGGTCTAGAACACATCTCGTAACCCAGCTGAGTCCTGACCGCGCTCAAGCGTAGGCGCTAAGCGGCCTTCGGCCGCCGCGCCTAGGCGGATCCGTCGAGCCGGGAAGGCTTCGCGTCCTCCGGATGAGCGGGTTGCGTCGGGTGGCGGCGGGTCTTGCGGGTCACGGCGGTCGCGAGGATTGCGATGTAGAGAAACCCCACGAACGCGCAGCCAGCGACTTCGAGCACACTCAGCAAGGCGACCCCGGCTTGTTGGCGGCGAAGCTGCCGCAGGACTCCAAAAATCAAGCACACCGGCCGGGTGGGATCGCTAGGCCTCGGGCTCGCACTTCGTCCCACGGACCCTCTAGCGCCAGCGTAGCCTGGCGGGATCCGCTAGGATTCCGCTCCACCGCTGGACCGGGAGGCCAGAGATGCCGCTCTCCGCCGAAGAGTGTCGCCGCTTGATCGATGCCGCGCAGGCGCGCGCCGCGCAGATCGGCATCCGCGTGACCGTCGCCATCGTGGACGAGGGCGGCCTGCTGCAGGCGCTTTCGCGGATGGACGGCGCTCCGCCCCTCTCCGCGCAGATCGCCGAGGGCAAGGCGAACGGCGCCGCGCTCTGGCACCGCGACGGCGGCTCTTTGGCGCAAGTTGCGCAGGAGCGGCCCGTGTTCTTCGCGGCGGTGGGTCGGATGACCCGGGTGCCCATCGTTCCGGGGCTGGGGTCGGCCCTGGTGCGGCGGAAGGAAAGCGTGCTCGGCGCCGTCGGCGTGAGCGGGGGAAAGCCCGAGCAGGACCTCGATTGCGCGGAGGCCGGGCTGCGCGCGATCGCAGGATGAGGAAGGCCGGAGCTATCGTGCGGCCGTCGTCGCCGCGAGCTCTCCGCGAGGCGTGGACGGAACTGCCGGCCCCGAAGCGGCGCTCAAGCCGAGGACCGCGGCGATCGTCAGCGCCGCGCCGGCGAGCAGGATCCAGTGCCCGCGCGAAAGCAGCGACGTTCTCGAAGGCAAGATCCTCGGTAGATTGGTGTTGCTCATCGTCAGGCCCCCCATCCGGGAGGTACGACGACGCGGGGGTGCGCCCGCAAGCCCTCGATCTCCCCTGGCCGCGGCGGGTGTCGGTCACCTGCCTATGCGCACCTACTTGGAGGTGGCGGCGAGGTGCTGCAGCGCGGCCGCCAGGCCCCCCTGGCGATGGGGGACCCCGGCGAGCCCGAGACCCATCTCGACCCCGGCGAGCGTGCCGCAGAGCATGAGGTCGTTGAACGCGCCTAGATGGCCGATCCGGAAGAGCTGGCCCTTTTGCTTTCCCAGGCCCTGGCCCAACGACATGTCGAAGCGCTCCAGGATCACCGACCGGAGCCGGTCGGCGTCGTGACCTGACGGCATGCGGATGGCGGTGAGCGAGGCCGAGTGCTCGCGTTCGTCCGCGCAGTTCAGCTCCAGGCCCCAGGCGTGCGCGGCGCGGCGCGTGGCTTCGCCATGGCGGGCGTGCCGGCGGAAGACGTTCTCGAGGCCCTCCTCTTCGAGCATCGCCAGGGACTCGCCCAAGCCGTAGAGCAGATTGGTCGACGGCGTATAGGGGAAGAACCCGCTCTCGTTCGCGCGCAGCATCGGTTCCCAATCCCAATAGGAACGCCGCAAGCCGGCGGCGCGCGAGACCGAGAGCGCCTTGTCGGAGACGGCGTTGAAGGAGATGCCGGGTGGCAGCATCAAGCCTTTCTGCGAGCCCGCCACCGTCACGTCGACCCGCCACTCGTCGTGGCGGAAGTCCATGGACGCGAGCGACGAGATGGTGTCGACGAGCAGCAGCGCGGGGTGGCCTGCGCGATCCATCGCCGCCCGCACCTCCGGCACCCGCGTGGTGACGCCCGTCGAGGTCTCGTTGTGCACCACGCAGAGAGCGCGGACCTTGCGCTGCGCGTCGCCACGCAGCTTGTCCTCGACCGCCGCCGGATCCACGCCGTGGCGCCAGTCGCCGGGAACGAAATCGACCGCGAGGCCGAGTCGCTCGGCCATCTCGCGCCAGAGCGTCGCGAAATGGCCCGTCTCGAACATCAGCACGCGGTCGCCGGGCGACAGCGTGTTCGCCAGCGCCGCCTCCCACGCGCCCGTGCCCGACGCCGGGTAGATGATCACCGGCTGCTTGGTCTTGAAGACGCGCTGCAGCCCCGCCAGGACCTCCTTGGCCAGGTGGGCGAACCCGGGTCCCCGGTGGTCGATGGTGGCCCGGTCGATGGCCCGCAGCACCCGGTCAGGCACGTTGGTAGGGCCAGGGATCTGGAGGAAGTGACGACCGCTCGCGAATGCCATGCGACGCTCCTACTTTCCCGTCCAGCGCGGCTTGCGCTTGGCCAGGAACGACTCGATGCCTTCGCGGAAATCCGCGCTCATGTAGTTGCGCACCACGAAATCCTCGCCGCCGCCTTGCGGGGCCCAGTGCCGCACCACGCGGTTCAGCGCCTCCTTGGCGGCGCGCAGCGTGAGCGGGGCGTGCTCGAGGAGGGTCCGCGCAACTTCGGTGGCGCGGCGGTGCAGGCCGTCCTCGGACGTGACCTCGTTCAAGAGCCCGATCGCGCGCATCTCCTGCGCGTCCATCAACCGGGCGAGGAAAAGGATGTCCTTGGTGCGGGCCACGCCGATCAATGCCGCCAGCCGCGCGTGATTGCGCATCGAGAGCGTGTTGCCGAGCGTGCGCGCGATGGGGAAACCGAATTTCGCCGACGGCGCGCCCAGCCGCAGGTCGCAGGCGGCGGCGATGCCCGCTCCTCCTCCGGTGCAGGCGCCCTGGATGGCGGCGATGGTCGGGACCGGCAGGTCCTCGAGGGCATCGAAGACGCCGTCCATCGTCGCCTCGTAATCGAGCGCGTCCTTGGGCGCCTTGAACGCGCGGAACTGCGCGATGTCGGTTCCGGAGACGAAAGCCTTTTCTCCGGCCCCGCGCAGGATGAGGACCTTCATCCGTGGATCCGGCGCCCGGCAGATCTCGCCCAGGCGCCGGTACATCCCGAACGTCATCGCATTGCGCGCCTCGGGCCGGTTGAAGGTCAGCCAGGCGATGCCGTCATCCTGGACCTGGAAGAGGATCTCGTCCGCGCTCATCGAGGCTCCCGGATCACGCCCGCCGCGGCGAGCTTCCCGATCTCGTCCCGTGAATAGCCGAGCTCCGCCAGCACTTCCGCCGAGTGCTGGCCCAGCAGGGGTCCTGCCCGTTCCATCCGCACCGGCGTTTCGGACATCCGCATGGGCGAGCCGATCTGCTTCACCGGCCCGAGCGTCGCGTGCGGAGCTTCGGGGAAGAATCCGCGCGCGTTCAAGTGCGGGTCCTGGAACACCTGGTCGTACGTCTGCAGCATTCCGCACGGCACTCCCGCCCGCTCGAGCGCCTCGACCCAGTGCCGCGCGGGCCGGCGCGAGCTGACCGCCTCGATCAGGGGGATCAGCTCGGCGCGGTTCTGGTGGCGCAGGGAGTTCGTCGCGAAGCGCGGATCCTCCTTCAGCCGGGCCAGGCCGAAGACTTCGCAGCACGCTTCCCAGTTGCGCGACGTGGTCGCCCCCAGCGTGAAGAAGCCGTCGGAAGCGTGCAGCGCCTGGTAGGGGGCGGAGGTCTGGTGCGCGGAGCCCAAGGGCCGGGGCACCTCGCCGGTGGCGAAATACCGACCCGCTTCCCAGACCGCCAGCGACACGCCGGCCTCGAGGAGGCAGACGTCGATGAACTGGCCGCGGCCCGTGCGATCGCGCACGCGGAGGGCAGCGACTGCCGCGAGCGCGCCGTAGAGGGCGCAGGTGAGATCGGTCACCGGGACGCCGACCTTCACCGGCGCCTGGCCGCCCTCTTCCCCCGTGATCGACATCAGGCCGCTCATGCCCTGGGCCATGATGTCCAACCCGGGGCGCCGGGCATACGGGCCGTCCTGGCCCCATCCCGACGCGGCCACGTAGACCAGGCGCGGGTTCAGCTCCGACAGGCGGGCGTAGTCGAGCTGGAGGTCCGCCATGGTGCCCGGGCGCAGGTTCTCGACCAGCACGTCCGCCCGCTGGATCAGCTTGCGGAATACCTCCTTGCCGCGCGGGGCCTTCAGATCCAAGGCGAGCGAGCGCTTGTTGCGGTTCAGCCGGATGAAGCTGGACGACTCGCCCTGGAGAAACGGCGCGGTGGCGCGGACCTGGTCGCCGCCGTCGGGGTTCTCGATCTTCACCACGTCCGCGCCCAGGTCGGCGAGTTGCAGCGTGCAGAACGGGGCCGCCATGAAGTTGCCGACCTCGACGACGCGGATGCCGGCCAGTGCGGAGTCGGCCATCGCGCACGTTTACACCGGGGCGGAGCGCGAGACCATCGGCATCCGGCCTTCAAGGCGAGACGACGACGCCCCAAGGCGACTTGCCCGCGGCGATGCGCCGCAGGACCGTTCCGCTCTCCGGATCGATGACCGAGACGTCGTCGGAGGGCCCGTTGGCGGTGTAGAGCCGATCGCCGCCGGGGCTCAGGGCCAGGCCCCACGGGCGCGGGCCGACGGAATCGACCGTCCGAACGACGCGCAGGGTGGCCACGTCGACGCACGCCACGGTCCCTCCGCGGCCGGTCGAGACGAACAGGCGGGAGCCGTCGCGGGACATGGCCAGGCCCATCGGCTTGGCGCCCGTGCCCGGGATCCGGACGCGGCCGGTCCGGCGCAGCGTGCGCGCGTCGATCACGTCGACGGCCGCGCCCTGCTCCGCGCTGACGAATGCCCGCGTCCCGTCCGGCGTGAACGCGATCGCTCGCGGCCGCGCTGCCACCTCGGGTTTCGCCAGCACGGCGAAGCTCCGGGCGTCGATCACGTCCACCCGGCTGTCCCCCTCGCTGGTGACGTAGATGGCCTTGCCGTCGGGCGAGACGGTGACGCCTTCCGGCTCCGCGCCGACCTTCACCGTACGCACCACCCGCCCGGCGGCGACGTCCACCACGCTCAGAGCGGCGGCATCCTCGTTGGAGACGTAGAGGAGTCGTCCGTCGGGGCTCAGGTCGAACGACTCCGGGTCGGGACCTCCCGGCAGCCGCGCGACCGTCTGCCCCCGCGCGAGATCCACCACCGCGATCCCGTCCTGCTCCCGATCGGGTGGGGGCAGGTCCTGCTCGCGCTGTCCGGGGCCGCCGCGGGGAGAGCCGCTGACCGCCACGTAGAGCTTCCCGCCAGGGCCGAGCTTGAGGCCGCGCGGCCGCTTCCCGACGGGGATGCGCGCGACGAGCGCATCGTTCTCGATCACCGCGACGTCGTCCGACGCCTCGTTGCTCACGTAGACCCGGTGCGGGGCGGCGAGCAGCAACGCGGCGAGGAGCAGCACGCCGACTGGTTTGGCGAAGGAGCGCGGTCGTGTCAATGGCTGCGGAGGAGTATGTTGCGCCGATGATCACGCTCCTCGCCGTCGTCCTCGCTGCATCGTCGCTGGAAGGCCTGGACCAGATCTACCCGCAGCTCGACGCGCTCTACCTCGACCTGCACAAGAACCCGGAGCTCTCCCTGAAGGAGCAGCGCACCTCCGCGCGCATGGCGGAGGAGCTGCGCAAGCTCGGGTACGAGGTGACCGCCGGAGTCGGCGGCACCGGCGTGGTGGGCGTCCTGCGCAACGGCAAGGGGCCGACCGTGCTCCTGCGCACCGAATTGGACGCGCTCCCGATCGAAGAGAGGACCGGGCTGCCGTATGCCAGCACTGCCACCGCCGTGAATGCCTCCGGGCAGACGGTGCCGGTGATGCACGCCTGCGGACACGACGCCCACATGGCCGGCTGGACCGGCGCGGCGGCCTTGCTGGCGCGCATGAAGGATCGCTGGCGCGGGACCGTGCTGATGATCGGCCAGCCGGCCGAAGAGACGGTGCAGGGCGCCAAGGCGATGATCGCCGACGGGCTGTTCTCGCGCTTTCCCAAGCCGGACTTCTCGCTGGCGGTGCACGACAGCTCGGACCTGCCCGCCGGCAAGGTGTACGTCGTACCCGGCTTCGGGATGGCGAGCGTCGATTCGGTGGACTTGACCATCTTCGGCCGCGGCGGCCATGGGGCGAAGCCGAACACGACCGTGGACCCGGTGGTCATCGCCGCCCGGACCGTGCTGGCGCTGCAGACGCTGGTCTCCCGAGAGAAGGATCCGCTGGAGCCGGCAGTGGTCACCGTCGGATCGATCCACGGCGGCACCAAGTACAACATCATTCCCGACGAGGTGAAGCTGCAGATCACGGTGCGCACCTTCAATCCGGAGGTCCGCAAGCTGCTCCTGTCCGGCATCGAGCGGATCGCCAAGGCGGAAGCCGCCGCTGCGCGCGCGCCGAAGGAACCGCTGGTGAAGTTCAGCGAGGCACAGGACCCGACCTACAACGACCCGGCGCTCACGGGGCGCCTCTCCGCCGCGCTCGGCAAACAACTCGGCTCGGACAACGTGCGCGAGGCGCGCCCGGAGATGGTGGCGGAGGACTTCGGGGAGTTCGGGAAGGCGGCAGGCGCTCCGTCCGTCCTGCTGCGCGTCGGCGCGGTGGAGCCCGCGAAGTACGAGGCGGCCATGAAGTCGGGGACGCCGCTGCCTTCGCTGCACTCCAGCGGGTTCGCGCCGGATCGGGAGCGAACGATCAAGACGGCAGCCGCCACGCTCACGCTGTCGGCGCTCGAGTTGCTGGGGAAGCCCTGACAGGGCTCAAGCGCTGAGCGCGAGCTCGTGTTCCTGCTCCCGCAGCCGCCAGCGCGAGATGGCGCGCTTGCCCCGCAGATCGATGCGGACGATGCACCCCTTCTTCAGCGCGAAGGGCGGTTCCGGCCCGACCAGCAGCCGCGCCAGATCTCGCAGCTGGCGCCCGTGGCCCACCAGCGCGATGGACTCGGCGCTCTGGGAGACCAGCCAGTCGCGCAGCACCACGGCCGCGATGCCGGGCCGCAGCTCCTCCAGCACGGCGACGGGAGCGCGCTCGAGATGGGCCGCGAGCAGCTCCGCCGTCTGCACCGCGCGCAGGGCGGGACTGCTGCGGACGCAGGCGATCGTCTCACCCAGCTTCGCGAACGCCCGCGCGGTCCGGCGGAAGCGCCGGCCTCCGCGCGGCGTCAGCGCGCGCAGGTCGTCGAGGAAGCGCGCTCCGGGCGGTGAGTCGACTGCCTCCGCATGCCGGATGAGATACAGGCGCATCGTCTGCGAGCATTTCACGCGCAGTCGGGCTTCGAGGCAACAAAACGGCAATTTCTGGGTGTCTCCCGCCGCCGGTGAAGGCGGCGCGCCGGCCAGGGGCCTACGCGAGCTCCTGGGCAGCTTCCAGGTGCGGACCTTCTGCCGGCGTCAGAACGCTCCCCCGTTCGATGCGCAGCTCGTTCCCGCGCCAGCGGACCCGGCGGCGGAAGCATCCCACCAGCCAGACGAACGCCACCGTCAGGTCCTTGATCGGCATGACCGCGACCTCCGCCAGCCGCGGCAGCTTTCCCCGCAGGCGCCGGCAGAGCAGCGCATCGGAGGCGCACTTCACGGCTACCCCAGCGATCCCCACCGCGATCAGCCGCAGGTCGCGCCCCGGACCGCTCGCCCAGAGCGAAAGCGTAGCGAGCGCGATCCACAGCACCGGATTGAGCAACAGCTCGCCGAGATACGCACCCGGAGCAATCCGCCTGCGCATCTGCGCCCAGCGCACGTGCCGGTTGAGGAAGCGCTCAACGGTCCAACCTTCGTTCATGCAGCAGACCAGGTAGGGCGAGAGCGCCACGCGGTAGCCCGCGAGCTCGTACAGGCGTCCGATCACGAAGTCCTCGGCCAGCACGTTGCGCACCTCGCGCAGCCCGCCGAGCCGATCGAGATCGCTGCGGCGCAGCAGCATGGATTTTCCGATCACGCAGGCGCGCCCGCCCGCGACCCGCGCGAGGCTGGTGGCCGCGGCCACGAACGAGTTCAGGTGCAGTGTCTCGAGCAGCGCGCCGAGGCCTGCCCCTTCCCCGACCACGATGTTGGTGACCAGGCCGACGGCGGGGTCCGCCATCTCCGCCGACGTCTCGCGCAGGTAGTCCGGCCCGACGCGGACGTTGCTGTCGGAGATCAGCACGGTGTCGTGCCTCGCCCGGTCGAAGAGCGCCGAGAGCAGGTTGACCTTCGGGTTGAGCCCCAGCGCCCGCGCGCCGGCGTGGACGCCGATGCGGACGCCGGGAAAGTCCGCCCGCACACGGCGGGCGACCTCCAGCGCCGGATCCCAGGCGTCCTCGGCGCCGACCAGGATCTCGAAGTCCGGATAAGCCTGCCGCGCGAGCGAGGCCAGGTTCTCGTAGAGACCGGGCTCGTCGCCCTTCACCGGCTTGAGCACGGTGATGGGCGGCGCAGGCGCCTCGCCGGCGCGCCGCGGCGAGAGCACCACATAGACGGCCGCGTGCGCCAGCAGCGTCACCAGGAGCGACACCGGGGCGAGCACGACGAGCAGATACACGGCGGTGGCGAGCGTCATGCCGTCCTCCTTTCCAGCGAGCCGGATTGTCCGCCGGTGGAGGTGGCAGGCTGTGGACAACTCTGAAACTTCTTCGCGAAGCGCCGCGATTGCGAAAGTTTGCCAAACCCACGCCGGATCGTCGCAAGACTGCCATCCGGGCGCGCAAGCATGATCCATGCTGCAGACGTTCGCCCACATCTCCGACCTGCATCTGGGCGTCGGAGCCGGAACGGCCCACGCCAGCCGCCGCCTCTGCTCCGCGTTGCTCGCGGTGCGGGTGCAGCGCGTGATCGTCACCGGCGACGTCACGCATCGCGGTCGCAGGACCGAGCTGGAGCTGTTCGAGTCGGCGTTCGCGCCGCTCTTCGAGGGAGAGAAGATGATCGTGGTGCCCGGCAACCACGACCGCCTGGGCGACGACGTCGCTTCAGCGCTGATGGGCGAGGAGCGAGTGCGTGCGGAAGAGCACGGCGGCCTGTTCGTCGTGCGCTTCGACTCCACGGGGCCACACAACCGGCGCATCTTCGATTCGCACGGGCAGATGGACGCCGGAGACATGGAGGCGATCTGCGCAGCCCTCGATCGCGCCCCGGAAGGCACGCTCCGCGTGCTGGCTTTCCATCATCACTTGCTGCCCCTGCCCGACGACCATCTGATGGAGCGGATCGCGACCCGGCTGGGGCTGCCCAACGCATCCGAGCTCGCTCGCGGCAAGGAGTTGGTCGAGCGGCTCCAGGGCCGCTGCGACCTCGTCCTCCACGGCCACCGGCACAGGCCTGCCGAGATCACGATCGGGTCCGTCCGCGTCTTCAACGGCGGGTGCAGCACCGGCCTGCAGGCTTGCCGCATCTTCGCCGCGGCGCGAGGCGAGCTGGTGCACGCGCCGCGGTGGCTGGACGCCCGCCCCCGTTCGTTCGGGGACAGCCATGGGCTGCTCGCTCCGACGATCTAGAACGCCTCACCGTTGACGTGGCCGTGAGCGTGGACGGCGACGTCAACGTCAACGTCAACGAGGAACGAGGCAGACCGGCGCCGCGCCTAAGCCAATCCGCGCGAGCGTGGGTGGCGCACGTCCCTGCCCCGGACCAGGAAGATGACCATCTCCGCGACGTTCACCGCGTGATCCGCGATCCGCTCCAGGTGCTTGGCGATGAAGAGCATGCCGTTGCCGCTGCGGATGTACTTCGGGTCCTCCATCATCAGGGCGATCAGCTCGTTGAAGAACGCGTGATAGCGCGCATCCACGCCTTCGTCGCTGCGGATGGTCTGCTGCGCGCGGTGCACGTCCCGGGAGCTGAAGGCAGCGAGCGCCGTGCGCACCTGGCTCTGGCAGAGCGCCGCCAGCCGGGCGAGATCGTTCAGGCGCGCGGGCGCTGCGCCCTGGTTCAGCTCGATCGCGCGCCCTGCGATGTTCACCGCCAGATCGCCGATGCGCTCCAGATCGACCACGATCTTCAAGGCCGTGGTGATGAATCGCAGATCGGCAGCCGGGTGCCGCGAGACCAGGAGGCGGCCACAGGTTTCGTCCACCGCCAGCTCGAGGCTGTCCAATTCGCGGTCCGTCTCGAGCACGCGGCGGGCCAGGGCCGAGTCCCGCTCGAGCGTCGCCCGGATGCTGGCGGCGACGCCGGCCTCGGCCCTGCGGCCCAATGCGAGCAACTGCTCTCGCAGCAGCACCATGTCGCCGCTCGAGGCGCGTCCCGCCCTGGGCCGCCGCCGCCGCCCGGAGGCCGCGCCTTGAAGATTATCGATTGGCGGCAAGGGCCGGCTTTCCTTGCACCGTCATCGACTTGAGCGTCTTCTCCACCTTCTGCACCACGGCCTGCGGCAGCGGAGCGTAGTCGAGCGCCGGCGCGCTCTTCTGGCCATCGTGGAGCGCCCACCAGGTGAACTTGAGCAAGGCGGCGCCCTTGGCGGTGTCCCGCTGGTCCTTGTAGACGAGCAGGTAGGTGAAGGCCGCGATCGGCCACGCATCCTTGCCTTCTGCGTCGGTGATCGAGATGCGATAGTCCTCCGGCATCTGCACGTGGGCAGCCGCCGCGGAGACCGATTCCAGCGAGGGCTTGACGAAAACGCCCGATCGGTTCTTGACCTCGGCCACCGGCAGCTTGTTCTGGTTCGCGTAGGCGAGCTCGACGTAGCCGATTCCGCCCTCGGTCTGCTTGACGATGCCGGTCACCCCTTCGTTGCCCTTGCCGCCCAGCCCGGTCGGCCAGTTCACGCTCTTGCCGGCGCCCGGGCCGGACTTCCATTCCGGCGACACCTTGGCCAGGTAGTCGGTGAAGACGGAGGTGGTCCCCGATCCGTCGCTGCGGTGCGCCACCACGATCGCCGTGTCCGGAAGCTTCGCGCCCTGGTTCTCCGCCGCGATGGCCGGATCGTTCCACTTCGAGATCTTCCCCAGGAAGATTCCCGCCAGCGTCGCCGGCGTCAGCTTCAACTCCCGCAGGCCGGGCACGTTGTAGATGAGCACCACCGCGCCCATCACCGTCGGGATGTGCTGGATGCCCGGGGCCTTCGCCATCTCCTCGTTGCTCATGGGAGCGTCGGAAGCCCCGAAGTCCACGGTCCTCTCGGTGATCTGCTTGATGCCGCCCCCGGAGCCGATCGACTGGTAGTTGATCTGCACGTCCGGGTGCGCCTTGTTGTAGTCGCTGAACCACTTCGAATAGATGGGGAACGGGAAGGTCGCGCCCGCGCCGTTGATCAACGTGGTGTCCGCAGCGATGGCCGCGCCCGCGATCGCGAGCAGCGCAAACAGGGTCCTCTTCATGTTCACTCCTTGTGGTCGGGCGTCCTACCGCGCGGGGTGTACCAACGGAAGATGGCGTTCCGGTGACGACCGCGCGACCTCTTCATGTCGCGACCGGCAGCCGGACCCAGAACCGGCTGCCCCCACGCCCACTGTCGACGCCCACTTGCCCGCCCTGGGCCTGCACGAGGTGCTTGACGATGGCCAGCCCGAGGCCCGTTCCTCCAGCCTCTCGGGAGCGCCCGGTGTCCGCGCGGTAGAAGCGCTCGAAGATGCGTTCCCGGTGCCGCGGCTCGATCCCCGGGCCCGAATCGATCACCGACAGGACGGCGAACGGGCCGCCGCCGTCGGCGAGGAGCGTGACCCGTCCCCCGCCGGGGGTGAACTTGACCGCGTTGTCCAGGAGGTTGACCAGGACCTGCTCCAGAGCGCGGCGGTCCGCGAGCACGCGCAGATCGGGAGGACCGTCGTACCCGAGCACGATCTGCTTTTCCGTCGCGCGCCCGCGCACCAGCTCCAGGGCCGCGTCGCAAAACGGGCCGACCTCGACGGGTCCGATCTCT
>Ga0070708_100003437_pt1 | contig 12398 bp, 9 predicted proteins | sample KBSK5503metaG_FD_65469 | JGI IMG/M metagenome (GOLD analysis project Ga0070708, IMG submission 65469) | Corn, switchgrass and miscanthus rhizosphere microbial communities from Kellogg Biological Station, Michigan, USA - KBS K5-50-3 metaG | ecosystem: Host-associated > Plants > Roots >...
AGCGTCCGAGGCTCTGCTCGGCGCGCGCGGTTGTCCTCAAGAGATCCGCGTTGGCCGGAGCAGTGCGCAGCCCCTGCGCGAACAGCTCCACGGCGCGTTTGCCATCGTGGCCGACAACCGCCTGGTAAATTCCAAGAGCCAGATATCCTTCGGGATGATCTGGGGCGAGCGCAACAGCCTTCTCCGCTGCGTTGCGAACGTTCTCCGCCAGCCGGGGCTCTGGCGTGCCGTTGCCGTACAGAAGTGAGTTGGTCAGCGACACCTGGGCCCATGCCTGCGCGAAACCCGGATCGAGCGTCACGGCCTGATCGTAGAAGGAGAAAGCGCGCCGCAGGCTGGGCGGGTCCTCGGGTCCCCTCTTCGAGACCTCCTCGCCCCGGAGGAAGGCGTCGTAGGCTGCGAGGTTCTGCGTGGGCTTCTCGGCAAGCCGCTTCTCCTCACCCGCTCCGAACGCCACGCCGAGCGCCTGAGCCGCTCGCCTCGCGATGTCCGACTGCACCTGGAAGACGCCCATCAGCTCCGCGTCGAACCCCTGCCGCCACTTCGGAGCGGGCGCCCCCGAGCCCGACACTTCCACGAGCTCGGGACTGACCTGTACGCGGCTCGTCGTGCCCGCTCCCTTCTGCCGGCGCACCGTTGCCCTCAGGAGATACAGCACCCCGAGCTCTTTTGCGATCTGCACGGGGGTCTTCGACGCCTTCTTATAGGCAGTGGAGCTGGCTCGGGCGATGACCTCGAGACCCGGCAGGGGTGTGAGTTTGCCGCGCACCGCATCCGCAACGCCGTCGGCAAAATAGTCGTCCTCTGCGGCGCCCAGGTTTTCAAATGGAAGCACCACGACTCGCTTCGGGCCGCCGGCCACTGCGGTCCCCTTGTGAGCCCGCCGCCCGAGGAGGACCCCTAGGGCAAGAAGGACGGCGGCGCCGACGGCGACGAGAACGAGAGTCCTCCTCCTCGCCGCGGCCAACGGTGCCGTCGTCATGGAGCTTCAGACCTCATGCATTCAGCCCGCCGATGGCGAGAGGATCTCGTAGGGGCCAAGGCAAGACCCGGATGTGAGTGACAAGGCAGGGGAATTCTATTCCTCGTGGCGTCCGCGATGGGGACTGCCTCGCCGCAACCAACGTCTCGATGGCGTCTCCGTCGATGGGGTCAACGCTGAATTGCTGCATTATCGGGGGTGGGTCAGACTTCGCAGGACCGCCGCAACCGTATCTCTGGACTTCGCGTCCTCCCGCAGGCGGTTCTCTAAGCGCCGGACATCCCTGACGAGCGTCGACCCGTCCCGCCGAAAGTACTCGGCCACCTTGGAAAGCGGAATTCTTCCTTGTTCTCGCCCCACGTAGCCGGCCATGGCTCGCGCGGCCGAAAGATTCCGTAAACGCCTCGGACCCGTCAGGTCCGCCAGATCGACCCCCAGGACTTCCGCCACGGCGCGAACCACGCGCTGCACCGTCAGTCCTCGTCGCAAGAGCTCCGGCTCACCCCACTTCTCGAGGACCCGCGTCGCAAACTCTTCATCCCCCTTGACCAGCTGGCCGATACTTCGGAGCTCCTCGTAGTCTTCTCCTTGGTCCCGGGCCATGAAAGCCCGATACTCCCGCACGGCTGCCTGCCGCCCTCGCGCAAACATCCCCAGAACCGAATCCACGTCCAGCCAGGCCGGACCGCGCGCCTTCTGGTACCACTGGTCGCTCGACCATCGATACTCCGATGGTTTCTCAGCCATCCTCGCCCGGACCGGGTTCTCGTGGATATACCGAATCAGCGCCAGCAAGTACCGATCCCTCTGTACTACCAGAGCCTTGTACCGCCCTTGAAACAGGTGGCCCACGCGACCGTGCCGCCGATTGAATGCCTGGGTGTAGGAGCCCTGAAGCCCGAGCATGATCCGCGAGAGAGGCGCCTTCCCAGTCTCGATGGCCAGATGAACGTGGTTCGTCATCAGGCAGTACGCGTGGACGCGAAAGTCAAACCGCGCCCGGTAGTGCTCCAGCCGCCCTAGGTAAAACTCCCGGTCCCTGTCATCCCGGAATACAGCCCTACGCTCGTTACCACGCGCCATCACGTGGTAGACCCCACCCGGATACTCCAGCCGCAACGGCCTGGCCATCGGTCCGAAATAATACAGGAATTCAGCGTTGACCCCATCCCCCTCCTCCAGCCGCAACGGCCTGGCCATCGGTCCCGAAATAATACAGGAATTCAGCGTTGACCCCACCCCTCCCGCCCCTCCCGCTCCTCGCGGGAGTCGAACGAATAGGGAGCCGAAATAACGAGAGGCCGGCTGTTTCCAGCCGGCCTCACTTTCTTCTACTTCCTTCCTTGGTTACAGGTCCGCGTGACTTAGCCCTAAGGCGTCGGCGTCGGCGTCGGCGTCCGCGTCACACCACACGGCGGGTCGTTGGTGATGACGAAGCTCTCGCGCCCACAGTTCCCGCTGGTGCTGAAGCCGCCGTTGCTGTAGACGACGTTCCAACGATAGGTCCCCTCATCGCTGGCCGTGTAGCAGGCCGGGATGCCCGCACCACCTTGCTGGCAGTTTGTCGTGCTGGCGGTGGTGCCGGTCACACCTACCACCGACTCAGTGTAGACGGGGGTTGAGGAGCATGTTCCATTATCGGCCGGGCCGTAGAGGCTGAAGGTGACCGTGCCGCCGTCAGCATTGGTAATCGTGGCGGTGTCGTTGGCGCGGATGGCCTGAATGGTGCCGAAGCAGGGGGTCGGCGTTGCGGTCGGCGTGTTGGTCGGCGTATTCGTCGGCGTGTTGGTCGGCGTATTCGTCGGCGTGTTGGTCGGCGTATTGGTCGGCGTATTGGTCGGCGTATTCGTCGGCGTATTGGTCGGCGTATTCGTCGGCGTGTTCGTCGGCGTGTTGGTCGGTGTATTGGTTGGCGTCGCTGTCGGCGTTGCCGTCGGCGTATTGGTCGGCGTATTGGTCGGCGTATTGGTCGGCGTGTTCGTCGCCGTTGCCACGGACACTGTGACGCATTCGTTCGTTGTCGCTGTACTGACTGTTGTGGAGTACTGTGCGGCGGCATCAGGGGTGTATTCCACGCGGAAGCAATACGTGCCGGAGGCCGTCGGTGTGAATCCCGCATTGCTGGTTGCCACGCCGGTTGTCCCGTTTACAGTGACTGCCGTACCTACTTGATTGGCGGTAGAGAGGCAGGGTGAGGCTGAGGTGGTCGGGCCACACTCAAAGAAGCTCACCGAGCCCGTCGGGATCCCGTTGGCACCGCTCAGAGTGGCTGTGTCAGTCACCGACTGGCCGTCGTTCAGTACTACGGTCGCCGGACTGACTTGGGTCACGATATTCGCCTCGGGCAAGACCGCCGCAGCTTTGAGTGAGCGATCCTGGTTGCCGGTCGAGGCGCCGTCCAAAGTCTGGACGCGCATGTGATACGGAGACCCGCTGACAGAGGCCGCACCACCTGACGCCCAATCGATGGAGGTGGCGATGTGGCCGCCCCAGGCCAGGACCGGGTTCGAGACGCCATTTTTCGTGTTGAAGTGGAGCAGGATCGAGGTCGAGCTATCTCCTAAGTAGGCGTCGCTAGCGGGCGTTGTAACCGGCGTAAGGCTGTAGGCGTCAACCGATATAATCTCGCAGTTAAAGCAGGTGAAGACTTGGCCCCCGATCTGCGACTTCCCAGAATTCATGTTTGGTGTAACGTTGGGATCGAGCGGGATGGGAAACGTTAGGGGGGCAGTACAACCACTTATTCCCGAGCAGGGGTCGTCACCTGGAGCTACCTCTGTCCGGCTATAGGTCGTGAGATAGTCGTAGGCGTGCTTTCCGCCTTTCGTCGTGTCCCACTGGATCAGGACCGTGTGGGTGCCAGCGCTGGTGGCAGTGGTCGACAGGTTGGAAAACTTGAGCCGGAACGGGACCGAATCGCCCTCCCGGTAATGCGAGTTGTTGGTGTTCAGGTCGCCGTTCACCCAGGCAGCACCTGTACATAGAACTTTAGAAGCGAAGGTTCCGTTCGCGCACTGGTCGATGTTCGCGGCGGGGTTGCCGAATGCCGCCTGCGTCGTGAGGCCGGAATTCCGACCCGTTGCCGTCACGTAGAGCCTGACGTTGTGTGCGTCCTGGACGAACTGATTGTCGAAGATGTTGCCGGAAGAATCGGCTATCACGGTCACTCTGCGGTCGGCGTGGAGCGCGGGCTCTTCGTGCAGCAGGAGGGTCACGGCCTCGCCGGGATCCCAGCCCGAGCCCGTAATGACGACGACCTCACCGGGCGCGTACTCCATCTTGTCTGTCTGGAGGCTGACGCTGCGATCGCTGTTCGGGTCCGGCGCGATCTCTCTTGCAGGATCGCTGGGATTGTTCGCTAGAACAACCGGTTGCGCCTGGATTGCCGCCGGTGCGCCGCGGATGAACGACGGCAGCTTCAGCTTGCTGGCTGAAAGCGCCAGCGCCATGCCAAGGATGAGGAGAAGGGTCACGAAGGGGTGCCGGTTCGAGGGTTTCATGGTTGTCTCTCCTTCAGGGCCGGTGTTTCCTTTCCGACGCTATTCAGTTTCCAATTCGCGAAATTGCATGTTCGATGGTCTGTGAATGTCAGAAATGGCTTCTTCTGGATCGGATGCTAGAAGGGGCGAACCCTTGAATCCATACGCCGGCAGGTAGCTTTTCGTATATCCAACGGCCATGGGAACACGGGACTCAACAACTGGCCGATCGGCACGAAGCGTTGCGAAAAACTGTACCGAGCGTCTCATCCGGCATTTCCTTCCGCGCCCCCCGGGCGAACCTCAAAGAAAAACGTGCCTGCCGACCCACCGATCGGACAGTCGCAAAGATCCTTGGTCTTCTGCCGTGAGACGCTATTCGGAGCGAGAAGCCCGATCTATCCACCGCGGGATAGCTTTTTGTCTATCCGAAGGTATAGGTCAAAGGTACCGGTAAGCGCGGTCCGGCCAGACGCCCCGCAGGGCCACGCGGGTCGGAACTCCCTGGATCCTGAGGAGGCTTCGTGGTGCCGAGATAGGATTGGCGGTGCCCACAGTCGCGCGATACGGCCCTGCTGGATCCGGTCGGGCTCGCTTCGTAAGGCCGTTTTTCAGCGCACGAACTTCGCGCTGTTGAGCGTATCGAGGTGGAGAATAGAGAGCGGTTCTTGGAGATGGAATGAGTTCTTCAGTCGTTGAGACCAGCCCTCGGGCGCAGGATGTATCTGTCTCGGAGGATGAACTGACGGTGACGCTAGCTGATGGCCGGAGGGTCAGCGTACCGCTAGTCTGGTTCCCGCGCTTGCTTCATGCGTCTCCAGCGGCGCGGGCGAACTGGGAGCTCCTTGGCGACAGAGAGGGCATTCACTGGCCAGAGATCGACGAGGATCTCAGCATCGCGGGGATCCTCCGCGGTACGCCTGCGCCCCCTATCCGCCGATAGGCGGAAGACTGCCGGAGGCTTCAGGTCGCTGGGACATCATCTCGGTAAGCCGTTTCACAACGTTCCTCAGGACTCTCTCAGACTCGCTTCGATTGCCCGCTTCAGTCCGGGCAGTTCACGTTGAACTGCGTCCCAAACCAGATCCTCATCGATGCCGAAGTACTGGTGAACCAGAGCATTGCGCATTCCGATGATCTTCTTCCAAGGAACCTCGGGATGGGAATCCCTGAATGGAGCAGAGATCAGCCTGCAGGCTTCTCCGATAATCTGAATGTGGTGCACGATCCAGGTTTGAATGAGTTCGTCGTGGTCGAAGGCCTGACGCCCGCGCGCCGCGTATTTCTCGACACGCTCGATCGCCTCTCTAACAGGCTGCTGAAAAATGGATGCGGGCATCGTGTCTGGCCTTTTGCAGTTCGCGACGCAAGAGAGCATCGTTTGAGAAGAGGGATTCTCGGACTTAAGGCGTCGCGAGCAAAAGGTCAGCCACCGCAAGCGGTTGCGGCGGCGCGGGGCCGTCTGCGGCGTCGCCGCTCCTCCCCGATGCGCCGGCATCGCCTTCGTCGCGGCTCCTGGCATCCGACCCCGCGGCGCTCGCAACGCCGCCTCACACCCTTTTTCAGCAACCTGTTAACGTCGGCTAGTCGCTCGAGATCGGTTCTCAAAGAGAAACCGCTTCCCGCAGAACGCGGGAGCGGATGCGGACGCGCAGCCCTCTTTCCGTGACCACATCGACCCGACGGCCCAGGAATTCCTGGAGATCCATCAACAAACCTCCCAGGTCAAAGAGACTCCGCCCTTTCTCCATCTCCACGAGAAAATCCACGTCGCTGTCCGGTCGGGCCTCGCCCCGCACTACCGAGCCGAAAACCCGGACATTGTGCGCTCCGTATCTTGCCGCGATTCGGAGGATTTCCTCACGCTTGGCCTTGAGAATCTCATCAACACCCATGACTGAAGTATAGCGCCGCGTTTCAGCCTCAAAACGGGATCAACGATGAATTACTGCATTCTTAAAGGCCGGTTACCGCAGGCGGTTGCGGCGGCGCGGGACTACTGTCCGTATCTCGGGGTTTAACTCAAGCCCTTTTCCCGGCTGTAGAGACTGAGCTGCAGGCGGTCTCGAAGCCTGAGCTTTTCGTAGATCTGGTGCAGGTGTGTCTTGACGGTGGCTTCGCCGATGTGAAGCTCCTTCGCGATCCGCCTGTTGCCCAGGCCACCGCAGACGAGCCTGATGATCTCGATCTCCCGAGAGGTGAGTGCGCCGCTACGCCCCGACGCTGTTGGACTGCTCCTCGCGGGGAAGACTTTGGGACTTCCGTGCAGCCAGACTCCGCCGGCGTGCACTTTGCGGACACACTGCGCGAGAAGACTGGGCGCGACGTCCTTCGGGACGACGCCGGCAACACCCAGACGGATTGCGTGCGTCAGCTCGCCTTCCCCGGGCGTCTCGGCCAGGAATATGACGCGCGTGGGCAGCGCGGCTTCCCTGATTTCGCGGAGCAACGCCAGTCCTTCCCTGAAGGAGGGAGGGAGATCGAGAAGAAGAATGTCCGGTTGGAGGGCCCGAAGGACGCCCAGAACATCCTCCCCCTTTCCGCAGCGAGCCATGACGGCGAAGTTCTCTTCCATGGCGAAAAGCCGTTCCAGGCAGGCCAGAACGATCGCGTTGTTGCCGGCCAGCGCGAGGCGTATCGGCATCGTGGCTGTCATGCGCGCACCCTTCGCCGGTGAGCCGGTGGCGGCATCCGGCGAGACGAGCCTTGAACGAACATCCAACAGCAGTTGAAGGCATCCTCCTTCGCCTCCATCCTTTCGAACCAGAGGATGCCGGCCAATGAGGGAATGACCTCATTTTGCCGCCCGGCTCTTCCTCATTTTGCGCAGCCGCTTCAGCCGCAGATGGACAATCAGCGCCCCTGCGCAGGGGGTCTTGGGAATTCGACGCTCGCAACTCTCAGGAGAACCGCGACCCAAATCGCGCCGGTGTCTCAATGGCGAACCGAGTCCTACCAGCCAGCCGCAGGAGGGACTTGTCACCCGTTACGAGGACCTCCGCATTGCCGACTGCCGCGAGTACCAGAAACATCTGATCGGCCTCATCCGAGCAACGCGCGAGAGGCGGGACGGACAGTCGCTCCACCGCCACGAGTTCGGCGTTACGGAAGATAGGCGCTCAGGAGGATCTCGGTGTCCGCGGGTCAGCCGGAACTTGGGGTACGCAAGCACTCGTATGAGTTCGGCGACTGTGGCGCGGCTGCTCAAAGGCAGGAGACGCTCTTCTCGCCACATCTGCCGGAGCCAAGTCAGACGACTGCGCGAAAAGAGTATCGAAGACAGGTTCACGTTCGTGTCGAGAACCGTTCTCAATGCCTCTTCCTTCTCGCCCACACGATCGCGCTTCGAATGTCCTTCTCCGTGATCCCCAGAGTCGCCAACCTTTCACGGCGCCGGCGACGGAGAGCACCACCACGTTCTCTGATGCCGACTCGACGACGATCACCTGATCTGCCCGCAGAGCGGGAACCTGGCCTGAAGGGCAGGTGACGGGACAGGTGGACCCTGTCCCATTCCTGTACTCCTGACCAGTAGTCTGAACGATCCCTCGCGCCCTACCCTGAAGCCCCGAGGCTTCGGGTCTTGCTGCTTCGTGAAATCGCCGCAGGCAGTGCGCTCAAGGAGGGGGTGGACTCCGATGATTACCCGCTCTTCCGCGACTAACGGGTCCTGCCCAAAGAAGAGACATATCCTGTCCCGCCGGTGGTCGGGGACCGTGGTTCTTGTCTCCCTCGTGCTCTACGGCGCCGATGCCGCCCTGACGCCGCAGGCGCTCGAGGCCCAGACGCACAGGGTGTCCACTTCGGTCTCTCTCAACGAGCACGGAGTCCCGGTTGCAACCACCGTGGGTACCGGTGCTCCCGCCTATCACCCGTCGCGCGTCCTGGTCCGGTTCCGGAATGGAGCCCCGAGAGGTTTTCTTCCAGGCTCCGGGCCCGCCCGCGCCTTCCCGGGGAACGTCAATCTGTTTCTGGTCGAAAACCCGCCCGGACTTTCCGTGGCCGACGCCGAGCGGCGCTACCGAACGAATCCAAACGTCCTCTATGCCGAGCCCGACTTTCTGGTGCAGACGACCGCCACCCCTCTTGACCCACTTTGGAACCAGCAGTGGGACATGTTGCAGATCTCCTGCCCGACGGCCTGGGATGGACAAACGGACGCGAGCGACGTGGTCGTTGCCGTCATCGACACGGGGATTGATTTCACGCACCCGGACTTGCAGGGAAACCTCTGGACGAACCCATCGGACGGCTCCCAGGGCTTTAGCTGCATGAACGGCTCGTGCGTGGCGGGGGGGGCAGACGACTTCGGCCACGGGACGCACGTGGCGGGGACGATCGGCGCGGCGACCAACAATGGGATCGGCATCGCCGGGATCAACTGGAAGGTCCAGCTCCTGTCGCTCAAGTTCCTCGGGTCAAACGGAAGCGGCTACATCTCGGATGCGGTTCTCTGCTTCCAAAAGGTGCTTGCGCTCAAGCAGCAGGGCTTCAACATCCGCCTGACGAGCAATTCCTGGGGGGGCGGGGGCTTCACTCAGTCGCTCAAGGACGCTATGGCGCAGGTCGAGGCAGCCGGCGTCGTGCATGTCTGCGCCGCTGGAAACAGTGGGCAGAACGCGGACGCCTTTCCGGCGTACCCGGCGGCGTACGACAACCGGGGGATCATCTCCGTCCTGGCCTCCGACCAGAATGACGCGGGCGCAGGCTTCACCAACTACGGCCTAGCGAGCGTGGACATCGCGGCTCCAGGCGTCAACACCCTCTCCACTGTCCCCACCGGGACCTGCACGCTTTGCGATCCGAGCGGCTACAAAGTCCTCTCCGGAACTTCGATGGCAACGCCTCACGTGTCGGGCGTTCTGGCGGCCCTTCTCCGCAAGAACCCGGCGCTCTCGGCTGACGAGGCGCGCGATGTCGTCCTCGACCCGGCAAGCTACGACGCGCTAACCGATCCTAAGGCGCAGAGCACTTCGACCGGCGGACGCTTGAACTTCGCGAAGTCGCTCGCCAACCCGCTGCTCTTTGCCCCCAAGCTCAACAACTTCCCGTCGCTCACCATGGGGCCCGATGTCTTCGTCTCGGCGGGGAGTCAGGTCAACCTGACCGCGACCGCGTCCGACCCGGACAATGATCCGCTCCGATTGGCCTGGTATAAATCTGTGAATCCGGGATCGCTTTGGCTCTTCGGCTACATGCTCGATGCCATCTTCCCGAACCCCGGCGGGAACGCCGTCTCGTTCACCGCCCCAACCCTCGCGCGCACGGCGCTAATCTCGTACGACGCTTCAGTGGCGGATGGTCGAGGGGGAGGAGCGCATGGTCGCAATTATGTTACGGTCAGTCCAGCCTCAAGCCCTGGACTGCCTCCATCCGGAACGCTTTCCGTAACCGTTTCTGGCTCTACTGCTACCGTTATTTTCCCAGTAACTGACCCTGATGGTGGTCAAACCATGTGGGATCTCTGGGTTAGCTATGATCACGGTGCCGGCGGCTCCTGCTGTTACACCAATTCTTCAACACAAACAACGTTGGGTACCGTCGGGGTGTACCGATTCTCGGCGCAGGCCATCGACAGCACGCTCAACCTCTCCGCGAGGCAGAGCGTCGTGGTTCGGACTGGCGGTGCTATCGGTGAACCTCCACTTATCAATGTTGCGGTTGACAAACAGAGCGGCCCTGTTCCACTGACCGTCAATATCGATTTAAGCGGAAGTACCGATGCGGATGGGACAGTCCAGTACTACTACTTCAACTGTGGGGGCGGTTCTTTCGCGTCGGGCCCCCAGAACTCGAAGGGGAGCTGCACGTTCGTCACACCGGGCACTTACTACCTTCTGCTTGAAGTCCAGGACAACAGCGGCCTCTTAGATATCGCCTCCGCCTATGCCGTGGCGACACCCGTCCAAGGGGGAGGAAGTGACACCACGCCCCCGACGGTCAGCATCACGAGCCCGACATCCGGAGCAAGTGTGTCGGGAAGCGTGTCCCTAACGGCCAGCGCCTCGGACGCCTCCGGGATCAGCAAGGTGGTCTTCTACAGGGACGCCGCGGTGCTTCTGGGAACGGCGACCGCTTCACCGTATGCCGTCTCCTGGGACTCCAGCACCGTTTCCGCCGGGGCGCACACCCTCTACGCCGTCGCCACTGACAACGCCTCGAACACCGGGACCTCTGCCTCGGTCGGCATCACTGTGATCGCCCTCACGCCCCCCCAGGTCTCAGTCACGAGCCCGACGAACGGGACCACCGTGCCGCGCAAGTCGAAACTCACGCTGAAGGCCTCGGCCACGGACACCGTCAGCACGGTCAGTCGTGTGGACTTCGTCGTCGGCTCGAGCGTGGTCTGTTCCGCCACGACCAGCCCCTATAGCTGCAACTGGCTAGTGCCGGCGAAGGCAAACACGAGCTACCAGATCCACGCGAACGCGTATGACACCATGGGGCAGATGGGTGTCTCGAGTAACGTAACGATCACTGCCAACTAGGAGCCCGCGCAGGACGGACCGCTTCCAGGCGCGAGATTCCGATCATCGGGATCCAGCAGGATCTGGCTTGATCTGCTTCGGCGGCGGAGGCTTCGGTTCGGGCTGCAGAGACTCCGGCGTCAAGCCTCTCGTCTGGCCGTAGATGCTGAGCTGCAAGCGATCCCGCAGCCGAAGCTTCTCGTAGATCCGATGCAGGTACGTCTTCACCGTCGCTTCGCCGATGCGGAGACGGCTCGCGATCTCCACGTTGCCCGTGCCTCCGCTGATGAGTCTGACCACGGCGATCTCCCGAGACGTGAGCTCGCCGCGTTTTTCCCGGCGCTTCCGGCGCCCGGTGGCGGTCGAAGCATCCTGAGGCAGCCAGACCCCGCCGGCGTGGACTCGGCGGAGACACTGCGCCAGGGTTTTCGGCGCGATGTCTTTCGGGGCGATGCCGGCGACACCCAGATGAACTGCCGCCGCCAGATCGTCTTGCGCAAGCGCGTCGGTCAGGAACACGACGCGCGCCGGCAGCTCGGCTTCCCTCATGACGCGCGCGAGCGCGAGGGCTTCGCCGGCTGAGAGTGTCAGGTCGAGGAGCAGAACGTCCGGCCGCAGCGCCCGGGCAGCACTGAGAACGTCCTGCCCCTTTCCGCAGCACGCGATGACTTCCAAGTCTTCTTCCAGAGCGAAGAGGCGTTCCAGACAGGCGAGCACAATCGCGTTGTTGCCGGCCAGGACCAGACGTATCCGTGTCGGGGCGGTCATGCCCGCATTCCTGGAGAGACAGTCGGAAGGAGTGTCGGGCGGTCGGGGCCCGGGCGAGGGGGGGCGAGAAACGGGCGCGGCCGAGTCGTGAAGGTGCCTCCTCCACAGCCATCTTTTTCAGGCCGGGGGACTCCAGCCAATGAGGGAATGCCCTCATTTTGCCGCTCGGTCCTTCCTCAATAGTGCAGTCGCTCCCGGCTTCCTCGAGGAGCTCGCGCCGGACCGGAGTCCAGACGAAGCTGTCTCCGAACGTATCTTGGCCTTGATTCTATCCTGCTATATGTGTATACTCCAAATCCACGGAGATTCAATGCCTCAGTTGCATTTGTACGTTCCCGAGGAGATCGCCGAAGCCGCGAAGGCCAAAGCGAAGGCCACCGGCAAGACTCTCTCCGCCTACCTGGCGGAGCTCGTGCGTGATGAGGTCGGTGGCGAATGGCCTCTGACTTTCTTCGAGAGCGTGGTGGGCGGCTGGAAGGGTGGCCGCCTCCAGCGCCCCAGGCAGGGTCGCCTCGAGCGGCGCGACCGGCTCTAGCAGAGTGCTGAAAAACAGATGCGGGCGTCGTGTCTGGCTGTCGGCCGAAGGCATTCGCTTCGCGAACGGCGGCCGAGAGAGTTCAAGGACCGGGGCTTGTCTCCCCGGCGCCTCTTGAAAACTCTCGGCTGCCGGTCGCAATGCGACCGCCGCAGCCGAAAGCCTCG
>Ga0070708_100003438_pt1 | contig 12398 bp, 13 predicted proteins | sample KBSK5503metaG_FD_65469 | JGI IMG/M metagenome (GOLD analysis project Ga0070708, IMG submission 65469) | Corn, switchgrass and miscanthus rhizosphere microbial communities from Kellogg Biological Station, Michigan, USA - KBS K5-50-3 metaG | ecosystem: Host-associated > Plants > Roots >...
GCTTTGTCGAGAAGCGGCCGCTCAATACATGGCAGAGGCAAGCGCCGACCGAGTACGGCTTCTATGCGAACGTCAATCCCACGGTGGACCATCCCCGGTGGAGCCAGGCCTCCGAGCGGCGCTTACCTGGTTTCTTCAAGAACCACAAAACGCTGATGTTCAACGGCTACGCCGATCAGGTCGCCAGCCTGTACACCGGCATGGACCTGCGGAAGAACTTCTGAACGATGCTCTCCAATCACACAATCCGGTGGATCCTCAAGCCGGCGATCTTTCTGGCGGCACTGGGCCCGTGTGCGTGGCTGCTGTGGGCCGCGCTCACCGGCACCTTCAGCGCGGATCCGCTCGCCGATATCACCAACGAAACCGGTGTCTCGACATTGCGGTTCCTCTGCATCACGCTGGCAGTGACGCCGCTCAGGCGGCTTACGGGTTGGAACGGCGCGATCCGCTTCCGTCGGATGCTCGGACTGTTTGCGTTTTTCTACGGTACGCTCCATCTCCTCACCCACGTCATCGCCGATCGTTTCGCTGGCCTCGATCTGCCCGCCGGTATCGTGAAGTGGAAAGCAGTGCGTGACCTCGCCGCCTCAGTTGGGACCGACATCTACAAGCGCCCGTTCATCATGCTCGGGTTCACAGCGTGGATCGTCATGGCGCCGCTCGCGGCGACGTCCACAGCTGGCATGATTCGCCGCCTCGGTGGCCGCCGGTGGCAGCTGCTCCACCGGCTGATCTACGTGTCGGCGGTGGCCGGCGTAGTGCACTACTGGTGGCTAGTGAAGGCGGACGTGCGGCGGCCTGAAACCTACGCGCTCGTGGTTGGCGGCCTGCTCGTCGTCCGGTTGTGGTGGTCACAGTCACGCAAGCGACCCGTCGCGACGGCTGTGGCGGCATGATCCGGAGATGTGAAGTGGTGTTTTCGTTGGAGGGACGCATGCGACAATTGTGGCTGTTAGTGCTGTCGGGGCTGTTGTTGACGTCTGGGGCGGCCTGGGCTGACGATCGGATCGACGTGGGGCTCTTGCTCGGCTCGACGAGCGCGAGCGACGAGGGCGTGATCGTGCAGTTCAATCGCGCCCAAACCTACCAGGCGACCTTCGCGTGGCGTATATGGGCTCGTGAGCGCATCGGCCTGTCGATCGAGGTCCCGTTTCTTGCTTCGCCCGCGTTTGACGTGAAGCCACTCCGCGGCTTGCTGCCGAAGGAATACGCATCGTTGTACCTTACTCCAGGCGTGCGTGTGACGCTGCCCCTGCACCGACCCTTGTCAGTATTCGGCGCGGTCGGCGCCGGGTACGCACGCTACTCGGAGTCGAAACTGCATTTCGACGGAAGCCCGAACCCCGGCCAGCAGGATACGAACACCGGTGCGCTGCAATTCGGGGGCGGCATCGACGTGCGCGCGTTGCGCTGGCTCGGATTTCGCGGGGAGATCCGCGATGTGTACACGGGCGCGCGCAAGTTCTCGATTCCCACTCCCGGCTCGGGCGTCCACAACGTCGTTACGTCCGGCGGTTTCGTGTTGCGCTTCTAGACGGCACAGACTGCATGGGCCGGGTTGGTGAAAAAGGAGGAGCGGCGATGTCACCGGTGGCGTACACGTCGAGGGCTCGCATCGAACGGCGCAAGGGACCACTGCGGATCGCCTATCTGTCAGGTGAAGTGCAGCCGGTGACCTTCAGTGTCCATGGGGCGATCGCCGAGCATTACAAGATCGATCCCGCCAACCTCTCAGAATCACACGCCTCGACGATCGACTATGTGATCGCGGCGACCGCAGGTTGAATGGTTGGCACGTTTGGAGGCGCGCTGGAGGCGCGTCAGATCGATGCCAGCGACGGCCGTCTCACGGCAAACGTGACGGGAGAAGTCGAGACTGACGAGGGCGTGCTCGTGATTCGCCGGATTCACGTCACGATGCAGCTCGTCGCGCCGGAACACGCGCGAGCGACTGTGGACCGCGTGCACGGCGCCTACCCGATGCGCTGCCCGCTCTATCGCACACTCCACAACGCCATCGCTTTGTCCTCGTCGGTCGAATTGATTGATCACAAACCAGACGCGTGATGTCACGCCAGGCGATGGCCCGCGCTGGTGCCAAGACTCCCGGCAAGCGACAGCCAGTGTCAGTTCGATGGCGTCGATCATGTTCGAGCCGCGGTCCATGGGTCCATGTAAGGGTGTTCCACTCAAGATCGCGTCGGCATTTGGAAACAGGGAGTACGAGCCGAACGGGTCGATTTGCGCAAGGAGCTTGAACAGCGCAGCGTCAGTTGCAATGGCGCTGGTGCCTGGTGACGGCGCAGGACTGGTGCTTGGCGACGGCGCGACGGTCGATTGACTGCCGCCACCGCACGCCATGGCGAAGTCGAGCGTGGCAAACGCGCCGGACAGAATCACGGCGCGGAAGGTGCTCTTCATTGATATGTCACTGGGACGTATATTGGGGTCGGCTTAGCGGCTAGACGTGGGTTCGCCGATGATCGCGGATCCGGCACCGACGATACGGCGGCTCTGTCGTTCCTGCACGAAACTGATCACCCGAACGTTCGCTGATTTCCACTCCGGCGCCCACGGCACGGAAGCTGCCGTCGAAAACATGTGCTCCTGAGGAGTCAGGACGCCAACCGTCGTCAAGCTGCGCACCACGGCGCTGTGCTTGAGCGTCCGGCCTCGGTTCTCACCGCGACGAACATCCGACACCAAACTGTCTTCCGTGACGGCGACGAGTACGTCGGCAGCGTCGCGAATTGCGAGGTCGGGTGGCACATTCACGTGCACCTCGACGCGCAAATTGGGATCGGTCGCGCGGGCGAGAGCGACCTCGACCGCGGCTTTTGGAGCCTGCGCGGCCTGTTTGATCGCCCGCTGGACTGCGTTGACGTCGCTGCCAACGCGTTCGAGCTGGCCGTCAACGACGAGCTGCGGTGTGTAGATGTTGCCCGTGTGGAAGACGCGCGCCTCGTACTCCGATTGGCGGGCCGTGAGGGCTGGAAACGAAAACGGATCCCGCCACCCGAGCCGATCCCAATAATCCACGTGCTCGCCGAGCGCCAGCACGTCCACACCGGCCACCGGTTGCCGGTGTACCAGCTGACTCAGCACATCGTCGGCGGGGGGACAACTGGAGCAGCCTTCCGAGGTGAACAGCTCAGCGACCACGATGGTTCGGGTTGTCGGCACAGGCGCCGCCCCAAGCCCCACGCCGTCACCACAGGCAGACGCGCCTGCCGCCAGCACTCCGAACGCGCACGCCAATCTGTTACCAGTTCTCATGGTGATCTCCTGAACCCTGTATCACCGCGGAGTGCTGGATTATTCCTGCGTCTGCAGGCGATTCACCTGGCTGGCTTCGCCCCCCCCGGCGATTACTCCGCGCGTGCTGGAGAATCCTGACTAGCCACGCGTCCCGTGCATCAGTCCGGGAATATTTTGGCCCGCCCCGAGATTAGGGTGAGTATGCAGATGCCGGCCGCCGGCCGGGTCGCAAACCCTGAAGGTACGCGAACTCACCGAAGAGAAGCGATCAAATGAGCAGGTTGATTCTTGGAGCATGCGTCACGGTGGCCATGTTGGGTGTGGCACTCGGTGCGCAGGACAAAATGGCGGACACGGGCAAGATGGACAGCATGGCGAAGGAACAGACGTACACAGGCTGCGTGGAAAACGCCCAAGCCGGTCGCTACAGCCTGACGCATGTCAAGTCGGCTGACGCGATGAAGCAGAACACGAAGAAGCACGATGCCATGAGCACGAAGAGTGGCAATAACGACGGTATGGCCAAGGACGCGATGAAGACGGATTCCATGAAAGGCGACGCGATGATGAAGGATTCGATGGCGCCGGAGTCACTGGGTCTTTCGAGCAGCGCGGTCGATCTGAGCCGGCATGTCGGACTTAAGGTGTCGGTCACTGGGGCTGGGGGCGACACGATGGGCGGCATGGTCACGTTCACCGTCAAGTCGTTGAAGATGGTCGCAAAGTCTTGCTCGTAATCAAGGCGAGGGCACATGGTCACTGTCGCGTTATTAGTCCGGCTCGAGGCGAAGTCAGGGAAGGCCGAGGAGGTCGCGCACCTCTTGCGAGACGGCCTTCCCCTGGTGCAGGCGGAACCCGAGACGACGGCGTGGTTCGCCGTACGGATCGGACCGTCGACGTTTGGGATCTTCGACGCGTTTCCGAATCAGAGCGGCAGGGAGGCGCACCTTGCCGGGCAGCTCGCTGCGGCGCTTCTCGCCCGGGCACCGGACCTGCTCGCGCAACCGCCGTCGATTGAACCGGTGGACGTGCTCGCCGCAAAGCTTCCCGGCTAAAGTCCAACGCGGCGCGTGCTGGTCGATCGCAGAGAATTCGTCTGTCGGATGGCGGGAACCGTGGCAGTGGGCTCGTCGGTTCCCGTTCGGCAGCAGCGAGAGCTGCGAACACACGACCGATCTGCCAACACACGACAAATAAGGAGAGCACGACATGAAAGCGGTACAGCTGGTGGGGTTCGACGGCGTGGCGAGCCTGAGACTCGTTGACGTGGCGACTCCGGTCCCCCAACCACACGAGGTTCTGATCAACGTCAAAGCCACCGGTGTCAACTTTGCGGAGGTCGAGCTGACCAAAGGAAGGTATGACGTCGCGAAACAACCGCCTTTCGTGATGGGCTTTGAAGCCGCAGGCACCGTTGACGCGGTCGGCTCGAAGGTCACGCACGTCAAAATCGGCGACAGGATTGTCGCATTGGTTTCGAGCGGCGGTTATGCCGAATACGCCACCGCCGATGCGAACCTAGCCATCACGATTCCCGAAAACGTCACGTTTGCTGAAGCGACGACGATCACGGTTCAAGGGTTGTCGGCCTACACATTGCTAAAGTTCGCAGCGAAGGTGCAGCGATCCGATAGTGTGCTCGTTCAGGCCGCCGCCGGCGGCGTTGGTCTGTACCTGGTGCAGCTCGCAAAGACGATGGGGGTGAAAAAGGTGATTGCGTTGGCCGGGTCGAAACAAAAGCTCGACCTCGTGGTCAGCCTGGGAGCTGATGTTGCCATCAACTATAGCGAACGAGGGTGGGCGGACGACGTGAGACACGCGACCGACGGCGAGGGAGTTGACGTTGTGCTTGAAGCCGCGTCCGGCGAGATCGGCGAAGGGAGCTTCAAGCTGATGGCACCGTTCGGCCGTATGGTGATCTATGGAGCAAGGAATATCCATGACACGTTCTCGCCGGAGCAGATTCAGCAGCTGATCTACCGAAATCAGTCTGTCATCGGGTTCAATTTTCCATCGCTGCGGCCCGAATACCTCACGGACGCAATCCCGCGTCTGCTTGAGCTCATCGCGCGCCACAAGGTGCAGATTTTCGCCAATCATGTGTTTCCTCTCGCCGATGTTGCTGTGGCATTCGAGGCGCTGGCGAGCCGGCAGACGATTGGAAAGGTCGTGCTCGTGCCGTGACCTCATCGGCGAGCTCGGTGGGTGAAACATCTGACCCATTTGTCAGGCAGTCGGTACGCCAGAGATTAGAGCAATTTGTATCACAATCATCGAAGAGTCGACCCAGTGAAAGGGTGAATGCTCAGTGACATCGCAGCCCATCATCGGGAGCTACGACGAAGAACTCTGCCAACTCAAACGTGCCATCCTGGGAATCGGTGGATTCGCCAAGAGCCAATTGCCGCGGCTGAAGCGGACCTGGTGCGATGCGGTGTCCGCCGTCAGCTCGCCAACGATGCCGCGTCGGAGGCCAAGCCTCCGACGCGGGATACGGGCACTTCGCCGACGTCGTTCAGTCAAGCCGGGCAGCGACGCCGCATACGATGACGGGACCGGCGCTGCCGAACGGCGCACCGTTCGGCCCGGTGATGTATCCGTCTCTTGCCAGCTGCAAAATGCGGAACTCCTCGTTCAGGAGACCTCGAAAGCCCTTCTCGATTGCGTCTGGGGTCCACTCGTAGAGGTTGGCGTCCCAGACCGGGCTGTAATCGGTAGCGGTCGTAGGAATGCCGCCAAACGTATTGTTCGGCCGATGCCCGTCCCTCAGCGCAGCGAACAGGCCCTGACGCTGCGGATTGTTGCAGCCGCCTTCTGAGGGGCCGTTCACCGCGATGAAAATCCGCTCGACAGCGCTGCGGGAGATGTCGTCGATCCCGACCTCGAGTCGTTGCAGACGGGGCGCGAACGTATTTGCTTCGATCGCGGCCACGGTGGGATCGCTTGCCTCGCTCGAGATGTACCAGACCGGCTTGCCAAAGCTGAAACCGTTGATCAGGTTGAGCGTGACTGTCCGATTCGCCGGATCAATGGCGATCACCTGATCGTGTACGAGATGGTAGTTCGGCTTTCCGCTTGGGAAGTTGATCTCCTTGTCTTCCACCGCAGCGGCGACGATTGGCGCGTTGTACACGATACCGTCGACGTTGACCAACGGGCTGTAATCCGCATCGCCGAACGAGCCCGGCTGTGCCTTCGCGGGCGGGAATGGTTGATCGTCAGAGCCTGGCACGACCACCCGGTTTGGACGAAAGTCTACGAGGCCGGACTCGAACAGAAACGTCCCGTCGTCGCGAAACGTCGCGGGGCGTGCGGCATCGCCGGCGTTCCGCAGCTTTTCAGCCACGTTCACGCCAAGGCGGTCCGCTTCGTCTTCGGTGCTTGCATCGGTGATGATGTACCATGCGGGCCGCAGACCAGACGGCGTGTTCACTGCGCCTTTGTAGAGCGGCATGGTGATCGTTCCTCTGGCGCCGTCCGGGACATCCGCCCGCGTCAGCGTTTCGATTGGTATGTCTAATTGACCTGAGCGCAGCAGCTGGACGGGCCCTTGGAGTCGCGGATCGACGGCGACCGAGTCGGGCGGCGGAAACTCCGTTATGTCGGCGACCGTTCCCACCGAGGCTATCGGTGGGACAAGGTTGCATCCGGGACCAGGCCCGAGCGGTCCCGGCCCGGGACCATTCTGAGTTCTTGTGAGTCCGTCCTCCTGTTGCTCTGGTGCCGCAGATCCCGCGCCCGAAAAGAGCGTGATTGCCGCCGCTGTTGCAAAGAGTAGTACTACGCTTGCTCGTTTGGATACTCTGCTCATCTTCACAGTCCTCCTGAGTGTTGTCGACGTTTGCCCCTGCGGATTTCACTGACGGATTTCTGCTAGATCTATCCCATGCAGGTTCCTCGAAACGCCGCCGCATCGTCCTGGACGATTCGTCTTCGGACCGTCCGCGGCATTTCTCATAAGACCCACCGCACGTGGTTTTATTCCGTGAGCGGCGCTCTTGGAGCGCGCGCCGCCCGCAGACTGACCTGCGAGCTACGAGGTCGAAACTTTGCCCGCAGTTGTGTAAATACGCGCGCCGCGGAAATATTCCACGCGCCGTGCGGTTGGGAAAAAATGGCTATGTCCGGCGCACCACTGCTCGTTAGTCGTTCCTTCTCGATGACGATTGAGTACTCGGGGAGTCGAACGGCCTTGAAAGCTGCGCGGTTCGAGCGATGACCGCTGACACCCGGCGGATTCACGAAAAACCTCGCCCAGCCAGCATCCTGGGTGTATAACGGTCAGCATCCCGGACGGCCGAAAATGGAAGTCCCGAACGACATTACCGACCTTAAGCAGTCGGCAGATCATGACGAGAAAGATCGAGTAGGTGCGCTTGAGCGCTACGGCATCCTCGATACACCTCCCGATCGGAACTTCGACGACCTGGCGCTTTTGGCCGCCCACGTATGCGCCGCGCCGGTCGCGCTCGTGAGTTTCGTCGACGCCAATCGGCAGTGGTCCAAGGCCCGGGTGGGGCTATCCATCGCCGAAACCCCACGCGATGTAGCGTTTTGCACGATCGCGATCCGACATGCAGACCTGTTTGTTGTGCCTGACACGCTCACAGATCTGCGGTTTTCAGCCAATCCGTTGGTGACGGGCGATCCTCACATTCGGTTTTACGCCGGCGCACCTCTCGTCACGGCAGAAGGACGAGCGCTCGGCACAGTCTGCGTCCTGGATCGCGTGCCTCGAGACCTGACGGCCGCACAGGAAGACGCATTGCGCGCGCTCAGCCGCCAGGTGATCAGTCAGCTGGAGCTACGTCGCGCCGAGGCGGTGCTTCATCGAACCATCACCGACCATCAAGCGGTGGAGGAGGCGTTGCGCGCCAGCGAGGAATTCAAGACGCGGATGATCGAGGCAAGTCTGGATTGCATCAAGGTGCTCGATCTCGACGGACGTCTGCTGTCGATGAACGCGGGCGGAATGCAGGCGCTCGATATCTGCGATTTTGCTCCGTTCTGCAACTCGTTGTGGGCCGAGCTATGGCCGAGCACGTCACGAGACGCCGTTCGAGGTGCTGTCGAGACGGCGAAACATGGCGGCGTCGGCCGCTTCGTCGGTTTTTGTCCCACCACAAGCGGTAGGCCCAAATGGTGGGACGTCGCGGTCAGCGCCATCCTCGACAAACAGGGACGGCCGGATCGAATTCTCGCAGTCTCGCGTGATATTACGAAACGAACAGAGACGGAGCATCTTCTCCGGGCGATTACCGAGGGAACGGCGGCCGCTGTCGGCGACGCTTTCTTCGCCTCGTTGGTCGAACATTTGGCCCAGGCTCTTCAGGTCCGGTATGTGTTCGTGGCCGAATGCATGAAAGACAACGTCGCGCGGTCCCGCGCTTTTTGGAGTGGCTCAGCCTTCGCGGAGAATTTCGAATACAACCTCACGGGCACGCCCTGCATGAGTGTCGTCGCGGGCAGCGTGTGCTGCTATCCGCAAAATCTGCAACAACTGTTTCCTACCGACGAATTGCTCGTTCCCATGGGTGCGGAGAGCTACGTTGGCGTACCGTTGGTGAATGCATCGCGTCAGGTCATTGGCCACTTGGTGGTCATCGATGACAAACCAATGGAGAGAGATCCGTTTTGGGTCTCCGTGCTGCAGACGTTTGCCGGCCGCGCCGGCGCCGAGTTGGAACGGCAGAAGGCCGATGAGACACTGCGGGAGGTGCTCGCCGAGGTCGAACGCCTGAAGGGTCAGCTCCAGGCCGAAAATCTCTATCTTCAGGAAGAAATCTATCGAGAACACAATTTCCACGACATGGTGGGCAACAGCCCGGCGCTGCTCGACGCGCTTCACAAGGTCGAGCGAGTCGCTCCAACCGACTCGACGGTCCTGATCCTGGGAGAGACAGGATCCGGTAAAGAACTGTTCGCCCGCGCGGTCCACAGCCGCAGCAAACGCAGTCACCGACCGCTCGTCAAGGTCAACTGCGGCGCGATAGCCCCGGGACTCGTCGAGAGCGAGCTCTTCGGACACGTCAAGGGAGCATTCACAGGTGCCATTGACAAGCGCATCGGGCGATTCGAATTGGCCGATGGCGGGACGATCTTTCTGGACGAGATCGGTGACCTGCCGCTCGATGCGCAGGTCAAGTTGCTTCGCGTGCTTCAGGAGCAAGAGTTCGAGGCGGTCGGAAGCAGCCGAACGGTGCACGTGAGCGTCCGCGTGATTGCGGCCACCAATCGAAACCTCGATCAGGCCGTCCGCGAAGGAAGATTTCGCGCTGATCTTCTCTATCGTTTGAACGTCTTCCCTATCGAGGTCCCGCCGCTGCGCGAGCGCAAGCCGGACATCGGATTGCTCGTCCGCTTTTTCTCAGACGCCATGGCGCGAAAGACAGGAAAACCCATTCAAGGGTTCAGCGCCCGGAGCATGGCACTAATGGCCACCTATCCTTGGCCGGGCAACATACGGGAACTGCAGAACGTCGTCGAGCGGGCTGCAATCCTGGCGAAAGGCCCGGTGCTCGAGCTCGAAGGCACGATCTTGGACGATGCGGCGTCGACCGGGTCAGCTCCCGATGCGCCGCTCACTGGGCCTGAAACCGCCGATGTTCAAACCGCACAATCGCTGCAGGATGTGCAGCGTTTTCACATCGTCCAGGTGCTGAAAAGTACTGGCGGCGTCGTCGAAGGGGCGCGCGGTGCCGCGATCATCCTCGGCCTTCACCCGAACACCCTGCGTAATCGAATGAAAAAGCTAGGGATCCCCACGTCATCTGGTGAGGTTCGCAAGAATCTCAAAGAGACCCCCACGCACTCAGGCCACCATTCTTCGTAGCGCCTCCCATCCTGAGGGGGCGCTGCCCACCACATGTGGTGGTGCGCCAGGGAGACCCCTCTCTCCGATTCGTCTAAGTGCTTCAGCCTCCATCACATCGACAAACAATAACAAATGTTTTCTCACGGGCACACCATTTGCCTCACGCCAATGGTGACTGTGGGAAAAGGATACAGATGCTCAGGATTTCGGTCGTGCAATCGTCGAGCGAGGCCGTGACGCTTCGGATCGAGGGTGACGTGCGAGGTCGTTGGATCGAGGAACTCCGCCGATCGTGTGACGAGGCGTTGTCCCTAGGAACCCAACTCACTCTCGACCTCGCTGGCGTGTCATTCATCGATGAGGAGGGGATTGCCCTCTTTCGGGTTCTGATGGATCGCCACGTCGCTGTTGCACGTCCCTCCCCTTTCATATCCGAGCAACTTCGAGACCCACAACGATGACGCTCAGAGACAAGGTCCAACTGTGAGCCGAGCCCCGTCAGGGAGACATCTCCATTGAACGAGAACTTATCAAACGGGAACTTTATGAAAGACCGTGTCCCCCGTCACGGGACGTGTTCTCGCGACCGCACGAAGCCAGTGACGCGACGACCTGAGGTCGACGACATGGGGAGTTTTGACGACGTCATCCTTCCGCATCTCGATGCCGCGTACAACCTGGCGCGATGGTTGGTGCGAAACGGCCACGACGCAGAAGACGTGGTTCAAGATGCATATCTGCGAGCCTTTCAGTACTTTGGCACGTTTCACGGCGGGAATGCGCGTGCCTGGTTGCTCGCGATCGTACGCAATACATACTTCAGATGGCTGCAGAAGAACCGGGCGCAGCAACCCGCCGCCGATTTCGACGAAGAAATACATAGCGACGCACGTGAAGGCTCGACTCCTGAAACCTTGCTGGTCCAACGCGATGACAGCAAGTGGCTCGAGCAGGCGATGAGGACGTTGCCCGTGCGCTTCCGGGAACTGCTGGTGCTACGCGGACTGGAGGGTCTGTCTTATCGAGAAATTTCTGAAGTGGTTGACATTCCCATAGGTACGGTGATGTCCAGACTTTTTCGCGCTCGCGAAGCATTGAGCGCCCTGCTGAACGGGCATGCGTCACAGAAGTGGGCGTTGGTCGCAAAGGAGGAATCAGTAGACTTAGACTATGACTAAGTAAACCTCAGTAGCCCGTGGAATAAGCCGACCCGCTGCCGGGTATACCAATAGAGTCTGCCGCCGCCGGCACGATGTCATAGTCGGTTCGGACGATCGGCTTGGCTATGCCTTTCTCAGCGACGGAAATAACACCATTGTTCGAGTAATGGAGGGCGCCACGGCCCCGGAGCCGTATTTTTATGACCGGGATGCAACTATCGAGGAGGGATTCCCGGGTTTGTGCGGGTTGTCGACGACAAAACGCTCCTGTTCCCGGACTACAATGGCAACGGCTCGTTCATGAGCCTGGGAAATCTCACTATCAATCCTCATATCGGGATGCTCTTCATTGATTTCGAACAACAGCGGAGGCTTCGCGTGAATGGACGCGGAAAGATCTCTGACGATCCTGGTCTCGTGACGCAGTTTCCGGGTGCCGAACACGTGGTCAAAGTGACCGTCGATCAAGTCTTTCCGAATTGTTCGCGGTACATCCACAGGATGGTACGCGTAGACGAATTGCTTGAAGATCTTGCGAATGACAGGGTCTGAGAAGGACTTCCTCATCGGACAATCAGCCTGCGTTGCTCGCGGTCATCATCGGGACACCCGAGAGTCGGTCACGACCTGTCAATAACTTCCGATATCAACCGGTGATTCGTCGGCGATGCGTTCCAATCGCGCCGCGTAGTTCGCCAGATGATGCCGACGCTTCTCGTTGGTCAGCCCAGCGGGCTCGTGCGCGATCTGGGGTGCCAGAACACGCGTTTCTTCTCGGTCGTCATATACACGAACCGCGTCTGTCGTAGAGATATTCCCGCCTCAACTCTCAGCAGACTCCTCTAACAAGGGATGCGATCCGGGTGGGTGTGGCGTTCACCCGCTCCACACCGTGACGCATCACGTCGTGCTCATGTGCCTGGATCCAGTCGGAACGAATAGCCGAGTGCCACGAAGTGGTGTGGAGCGCTTGTGGTGAGCCCATAACCAACGTGAACGTCGAACTGGTGACGACGGCTCACGCGATACATCGTTCCCACGTGCATGAGTTGACGTGCCGAGTTGAGGTGAGAGTAGTCGCCCGCATACTCCACGAACACGGTCCATGGCTCGGACACCTCCTTCTCCACATAGAACGTTGATTCCCACGTCGGATTCCGTCT
>Ga0070708_100003439_pt1 | contig 12394 bp, 2 predicted proteins | sample KBSK5503metaG_FD_65469 | JGI IMG/M metagenome (GOLD analysis project Ga0070708, IMG submission 65469) | Corn, switchgrass and miscanthus rhizosphere microbial communities from Kellogg Biological Station, Michigan, USA - KBS K5-50-3 metaG | ecosystem: Host-associated > Plants > Roots >...
GCCGGACCGGAAGTAGCGAGGGACGGGGACAGTGGTGGGGATCCGGCGATCACGTTGGCTGGTGGCCGCGCTGACGCTCGCGCTCGTGGCGGAGCAGATCCCCGCGCGCCTGCCGCTCCTGAGTGCGGCGATCCCCGCGCAGGCGAGCGCCGCAGCCGGTTTCGACGCCGCGCTCGTCGGCGAGAGCGTGAACCGCATCACGCTGCAACCCGGGCAATCGCAGCAGAACGTCATCATCTTCCAGAACACCGGCACCGCATCTTGGATCGCCGGCTCTGCGACGCAGGTGGACCTCGCGGTCTGCGTGCCCGCGGCCTGCGATGTCGCGTCGCCGAACGCCGCATGGAACTCAGGCTGGCTGTCGCCGACGCGCTACGCGACGACAAGCCCGAGCGTGGTCTCTCCCGGTGAGCTTGGCACTTTCGCATGGAATATCACGGCACCCGCCGGAACGGCGCCGGGTGTGTACGCCTTCGGTGGGGATCTGGTCGTTCACACGACCGCCGCGACGATCCACCGCTTCTTCTACGAGCTACGCGTCCTCGTGCCCGGATCGACCTTCACGGTAAATGTCAACACCGATTCCGTCGGCGACACGACGTGCGACGCCACGCACTGCAGTCTGCGCGGCGCGATCACCGCCGCGAACTCGAACGCCGGCCCCGATCTCATCGCATTCTCGATACCCGGTGCGTCGCCCAACGCCACGATCGCGGTGACAGCCCCGCTCCCTGCGGCCACTGATCAGGTCTGGATTGATGGCGCGACCCAGCCGGGCTTCGCGGGCTTCCCCGTGATCGAGATCAACGGCGCGGCGGCGGGCGCCTCCAGCGACGGCCTCGTCGTGACCGCGGGCGGCTCGGTGGTGAAGACCCTGGTCGTGAACGGCTTCGGGAACGCCGGTATTCGTCTGACGACGGGTGGCGGCAACGAGCTGCTCGGCAACTACATCGGCACGAACAGCGCGGGCACCGGCGCGGTCGCGAACGGCGTCGGCGTCCGTGTCGAGAGCGATGGGAACGTGATCGGTGCGCTGGCCGCCGGACAGAACGTGATCTCGGGGAACGGCAGCGCTGTGGTCATCTCCGGCGCAAACAACTTCGTGCTCGACAACTTCATCGGGATCGACAGGACGGGCGGCGCGGCGCTGCCCAACATCGACGGCATCGTCATCGGTGGCAACAACAACACCATCGGCAGCACGATCAGCGGGCGCAATGTGATCTCCGGCAACACGTGGGGCATCCTCGCCACATTCGACATCGCCGCGCCGACGGGGACGGTCATCCAAGGGAACTACATCGGCACGAACGCCGCGGGCACGGCGGCGATCCCGAACAGTCAGGCGGGAATCAGCGCGACCAGAGACACGACGATCGGAGGCTCGACGCCGGAGGCGCGCAACCTGATCTCGGGGAACCGGACCGGAATCCTTCTCAGCAGGACAAATCCGCCGAGCACCTCACCGGCCGGTGGCAACTTCGTGCGCGGGAACTACATCGGCACGACGGCGTCCGGACTGGCGCCGCTGCCGAACGCCGGCTTCGGCATCGACATCCAATCTCCTCGGAACACGATCGGCGGGTCCTCGTCCAGCGATCGAAACGTGATCTCGGGCAACGGAGGCGATGGCGTCCAGATCGAGGTGGGTGCGGACACCAACACCGTCCAGGGCAACTTCATCGGACTCGGCTCCGATGGCCGCGCCGACGTCGCGAACCATCACGCCGGGCTGACCGTGCTGTCCGCCAACAACGTGGTTCGCGGCAACGTGATCTCAGGCAACAACGGCACGAGCCCGGCCATTCCCTTCGATGACGGCGTGATCGTGAGCGGCACAGGCGCGACCGGCAACGTGATCGCCGGCAACCTGATCGGACCAGCGGCGGACGGCACACGAGGCTTCCCGAACGCAGGGGTCGGCGTGCTGATCGACGGAGGCGCGTCGAACAACACAGTCGGCGGTCCGTCGCCGGCGGACCGGAACGTGATCTCGGGCAACAGCGGGAGTGGCGTGGGCCTCGGGACCGATGCAGCTGGAAACATCATTCAGGGCAACTACATCGGCCTCGCGGCAGACGGCCAGACCGCGCTTGGAAACGGCAACAACGGCGTCACGCTGTCCCCGGCATCGGGTACGACGATGGGTGCGAACACGATTCGCGGCAACGTGATCGCTGCGAACACCGCATATGGCATCGCCATCCAGAACGCGGCCGCCGCGCATGTCATCCAATCGAACATCGTCGGGCTGGCAGCCGACGGCAGCACGCCACGCCCGAACATCAGTGTCGGCATATATGTCTTCCTCGGCGAGACCCCGCAGCCCGCGGCGATTGACATCAGCGGGAATACGGTCTCGGGAAACAGCGTCCACGGTATGTACATCTACGGCGTCGCGGGTGCGACGATCTCCAACAACCACATCGGTTATGCCACCGACGGAACGACCGTGCGCGGCAACGGCGGTGATGGCATCGCGATGCTGAAGAGCTCCGGCGTGGCTGTCACCGGCAACTTCATCACCGGCAATGCCTCGGGGATCACGCTCGGTCTGAACGACGCCTCGAACACGCTCGTGAACAACACCGTGGTAAACAACACGCTCGACGGCATCTCGCTGAACACCGTCGGCACCACCGGCAACGTCATCACGGGCGGAAGCATCAGCGGACACCCTGGCAAGGGCATCGCGCTCACGAATGGCGCGAACGGGGGCATCGTTCCGCCCGCGATCACGCGGATGGTCTTCGGCGCGACGTTCGTCGTCTCGGGCACGTCGGCCCCGAACGCGGCGGTGCAGATCTACGCGGATCCGGACGATGAAGGCCTGGAATTCCTCGCCACGACGACCGCGACCGCGCGCGGCACCTGGACGAACAGCACGTGGCCGTCGCCCGACACGACGGCGCTGCAGGCCGCGATTAGGGCCGGCTCGCGCAAGCTGCACGCGACGCAAACGACAGCCAGCGGCACATCCGAATTCTCCACGGCGGCAGCACCGCAACCGACGGTCGCGTACGTATACACGACGGACACGGCGGCCCGCGACGCGTTCGCGTCGCTGCTGACCACACGCGGTTACCAGGTCACCACCCTCACGGTCGACGCCGCCGCGTTGGCGACGAATCTCAGCTCCTACAACCTGATCGTGATCGGCCACGAGACCGGAAGCCTCTCGGTGTGGGGCACTGACGCAGCGCTCGCCAACATCAGAAGCGCGAACGTGCCGACCGTCGGTCTCGGCGAGGGCGGGTACGCGTACTTCGGCCGACTCGGTCTTGACATCGGGTGGGGTCACGGGTGGCACGGCAGCGGGGAGACTGGTGTCACCGTCGTCAACGCGACGGACCCGATCTGGTCGACGCCGAACATCGTGCCGGCGACCGGCGGCACGGCATCCCTGTACACGGCGGGCAGCACGTACGTCGCGATCTTCGCGCCCGACACGGTCGGCGGCGTCGACCGCATCGGCCGACAGGTCGGGGACGCGTCGCACTACGAGCTGATCGCGCAGGGCGGCTGCTCCGCGCTCTGGGGCTTCGACGCGAGCCCCGCGACGATGACGACCGCTGGGAAGGATCTCTTCGAGAACTTCGTCGCGCGCGACGCGAGCCTGTGCGGCGCCATTTCGGTCACCGGGACCGTCCGGAACACGTCGTCAGCGCTCGCCGGCGCGACAGTGACGGCGTTCGATCAGCGAGGCGTGGTCCGCGCCACCGCCACCACGATCGCTGACGGCTCGTTCACGATCCAGGTCCCACCCGGACCGCTTCGTTTCAGCGCGGCCGTGTCCGGCTACCAGACAGAGTGGTGGTTCGGGAAGCTCGACTTCGGCAGCGCAGATCTGCTCGACATCTCGAACGCGATCGAGTTCCCGGGGCTGCAGTTCGTTCTCTCGCCGCTCGTCAACGTGAGCGGTACGGAGACCTGCGGCGGAAAGCCGGTCGGCGGTGGGACCGTGAAGCTGTACACCGGCACCACGTTCCTCGCGCAGACGACCTCGAGCGTTGACGCCGCGACGTTCGGCGCCTTCACCTTCACCGGCCTCGGCCCGGGCGCGTACGCGCTGAAGTACCTGCTCGCCAGCGGAGCTGTGTGCGGCGGCGCGACGTTGACCGTCAACACGGACGGCACGTTCACTCTCGTGACGTCGCCGAACACCATCATCACGCTCAACAACTACAACTGGATGACCGCGTACGACCTGACGTCGTCCATGCTGCTCGACACCGCACCGGCGACGTCGAAGACCGCCACGATCCGCGAGCACATCGACCAGCTCGGGCGCGCAACTTGGTTCAAGGTCAGGCTGCCGGCCGGGTCGACGGCAGTCCTGAAGGCGACCGACTTCGACGTGAACTACGACCTCCTGTACTTCGGCGACATCGCGGGCGCGTTCGCGAGCCTGTCGACGAACGCGGACGTCCTGCGGCTTGGCGCCGAGATGAACAACGTGTACTCCTCGCCCGTCGGCCTCGACTCCCCCGTGGGTCTCGACTCACCGGTCGGCCTGGATTCGCCCGTGGGTCTCGACTCGCCCGTCGGCCTCGACTCGCCTCTGGCCTACACCAGCGCGCAGCAGCGCACGCTCCTCGCGTATTCGCTGAATAGCGGCACCGGGGACGAGCTGATCGTGCGGAACACCTGGGACACGGAGGGTTACTTCTACATCCGTCTGCGCGGCCGCGATGGCGCGTTCAGCGTCGTCAGGCCGTTCAGCCTGAGCGTGACGCTCCAGCCGAGCCCGTGCCCGGGCGTCGTGCGCCCGACGATGGCGCCTGGCGGCGCGACGATCCTGCGCGCCGAGGCTCAGCCGCTCACGATCATCGCGGTCGACCTCGCCCGGATGCCCGGAACGGCGCAGGAGAAGGCCGACCTGCGCACGGCGCTCATCGCGTTCGGCGCGCGGCCCGACGTCCGCGCGCTCGTCATCGACGTTGGCACGGACGCACGTGTCGCCTTTGCCAATCTGCAAGCGGACGCGGCGCTGCCCTGCCCGTTCGCGAAGAACATCGTCGCGAATGAGATCGACCGCATCATCGACGGTTCGCGCCTCGCGAGCGTGACGAAATACGTCATGGTCGTGGGCAACGACGCGGTCATCCCGTTCTTCCGCTACCCGGATCGCACGCCGTTCGGCAATGAGAAGCAGTTCAAGCCGATCCTGCGCGACCCGACCGCATCCAAGGCCGTCCTCGAGCTCGGTTACTTCATGAGCCAGGACGCGTACGGCTCGGTGCTGAACGTGAGCCGCGGCGACCACCTGCTCCCGATCCCGGATCTGCCGGTCGGCCGCCTGGTGGAGACCGCGTCCGAAGTCACGGGTCAGCTCCAGGCGTACAGCGGCACGCTGCTGATCCAGCGGCGCTCCGTCGCGTTCGGCTACGACTTCATGGCCGACGGTGCACGCGAGGTCCGTGACGAGCTCGATCTCGCGACGGGCGGCGGCGCGCTCGCGGCGCAGCGCCAGGTGACCACGACGAACAACGGATCGCCGACGACGTACGACCTCGTGTTCGAGGGCAGCGGCCAGGCGTGGACGGCCGACGCGCTGCGCGCCGCATGGTTGGACGAGCGACACGACATCACGTTCCTCGGCGCGCACTTCAGCAACGCCGCGGCGCTCGCCGCCGATGGCACGACGATCCTGCGCTCCGAGGACCTCGACAACGCCGCGGCGGACGTGTCGAACACGATCGTGCTCGGGCAGGGCTGCCACCTCGCGTACAACCTCGTGGATCCGGATGGCGTCCCGCTGATCACTCAGACGCTCGACTGGGCCCAGGCGGCCGGCCGGCGTCATGTGGGCGCGTTCATCGCGGGCACGGGCTTCCAGTTCGGCGCCGGTCCCGACGTGGGCGACACCGGCGACATCGTCGAATACGGCGAGCGGCTCTACCTGGACATCGCGAAGCAGCTGCGTGGCCACGCGCCAGGCAATATCACCATCGGGCAGGCCTTCATCGGCGGCAAGCGTGACTACCTCGCCGTCGTCGGCTCATACCTCGGCGGCGTGCACGAGAAGCAGCTCGCGGAGACGACGCTCTTCGGGTTCCCGATGCTCTCGGTCTCCCTCGCCGGCACGCCGCCACCCGCTGGCACGGTGCAGCCGGTCACGCCCAACGCGCAGGGTGACATCAGCGTCGACTTCACGGGCCTGCGCGCGCTGCAGAACCACGGAGGCTTCGACTCCGGCCCGTTCGGGACCCTTGGCGTGCCAGGGCTCCCGATCATGCCGGTCGACCTCGCTGACGCCTCAACGGCGCAGGTGCTGCGCGGTGTCGGCTTCCGCGAAGGTACGTACACCGACACCACCGGATTCCGTCCGACGATCAGCTCGCCCGCGACCGAAGCGAACGCGACGCTCACGGCGGCGTATCGGTCGCCGGTCTTCGCTCCGCTTCCGAACCGGCTCGCGACGGTCAACTATCTCGGCGCGCTCGCCGGTGGCACGACCTATCTGGTCCTCACGCCGGCCGAATACGAGTCGTCGTCCGCGGCGTCGGACACGGGCACCCTCCGCACCTTCACGAACCTGAAGCTGCGTCTGTTCTACCGCACGCCCGCGGGCAGCTCGCTCGAGTCACCGCCCTCGTTCGTGGATGTGCGCGCCACTCCGAACAATGCGGACGGCGTGTTGTTCGAGGCGTTCGTGACAGGCGACCCAGGCGTCACGATCGACCAGGTCTGGATCACGTACACCGACACGGGTAGCCAGTTCCCGCGGACCTGGCGATCGGTCGACCTCGTGCGCGACCTCTCGCAGACCGGCTACTGGAAGGCGACGAAGACGCGCGTCGAACTCGGCGTCGAGTCGCTGGACGACGTGGTGTTCATCGCGCAGGCCGCGAGCGGATCCGGTCTCGTCGGCTTCGCGACGCAGGCCGGCAACTACTTCCGCGTCGCGTCGCCCTCGGCGACGATCCAGACGCCGAAGCTGGCGACGGACATCGCGATCACTGCGAATCCCGGTACGGGCGCGTACCGCACGCACCAGACCTTCAGCGCGCACCTGCAGGAGCACGTCCTCGGCGGCATCGTGCCGCTCGCAGGGAAGCCCGTTACCTTCACGCTCGGCAGCCAGCGTCTCGCGGCCGTGACCGACGTGAACGGCAATGCGACGATCTCGCTCGCGCTGCTACAGAGCCCGAGCACGCTGTACCGCCTGAGGGCGGCGTTCGACGAGGACGGCACCAATCTCGCCTCCGCAGCCTCAGCGGCATTTACGATCACCAAGGCGTCGTCGTCGCTGACACTCGGCGCGTTGAGCGTGGTCCGCGGCGGACGCTGGTCGGGTATCGCGACCGTCCAGATCAACGGTGGCCAACCGTTCGAGACCGAGACGGTCTTCTTCACGGCGACGGGAGCCGCCGGCACCTTCGTCACGTCGACGATCAGCGGTCCGAACGGCGTCGCGACGATCCCGCAGTGGGACTTGCCTGCAGGGAGTTACAGCCTGACCGCGTACTTCGCGCTACCAGTGCCGCTGCCGAGCGGCGCGACGTACGACGCGACCAGTCGCTACTACGTCGGCAGTTCGGCGCAAGGCACGCTCAGCGTGGCCAACGCGGGTGTGGTCTACACGGGCGACACGACCGTCTTCTCAGGCGCGGATGTGAACCTTCGCGCCGCGGTGACTCCGCCGGGCGGCGGTAGCCCGGCGGGTGCGAAGGTCCGCTATGTCGTGAAGCGCGCTGACGGGACGACGATCTATGCCACGACGCCCGTGTCGATCGGCGGCGGCGACTGGCTTGCGACCATCAACGGTGGCCTGCCGAACGGCGTCTACACCGTCCACACCTACATCGTGGGGACGACCTATGACGGTGAGGGTCCAACGGCCACGCTCGCCGTGAAGTTCAAGCTCTGCCTGCTCTATGACCCGACCAAGGCCGTGACACGGGGCTCCACGTCCCCGATCAAGTTGCAGCTGTGTAGCGCGACCGGCGGCAATCTGTCGGCGCCCGGCATCGTCGTGCACGCGTTCGGCCCGCTCCAGAAGATCTCGCCAAGCATCGATGGCCAGCTGGAGGACTCCGGAAGCGCGAACCCGGACTCCGACTTCCGCTATGACGCGACGCTGGGCGGTACGGGCGGGTACATCTACAACCTCAGCACGAAGGGCCTGTCGACCGGGACCTGGAAGCTCACGTTCACCGTCCAGGACAAGGCCGGCAGCACGAGCACGCAGATCTACTCGACGACCTTCCAGGTGAAATAGCCAGCTGCGCTAGCTGACGAGGCGTCGCAGGTCGAGCACGGCGCCAAGCTCCTCCAGGATCGCTCGCGCGTCCGCTCGGACCCCCTCGGCGTTCGCATGGCGCGGATCGCTCACGGGCAGACTTGCGTAGGCGCGCGCAAGGAGCGCCAGTGTGCGGCCGAGCTCGTGTCGGTCGTCGCCGCCGGTCAACAGCCCCCGTGCCTCCTCGAGCGCCGCTGTAGCCCGCTCCGCGTCGCCGTCTGCGATGCACGCCGCGCCGAGCATCTGGAGCGCGATCGCGACGAGCTCCGGCAGCGCGAGCTCGCGCGCGAGCGCGACACCGCGCTCACCCGTCGACACCGCGACCGGCGAACGGATCGCGATGTAGCCGTCGGTGAGGTCGCGCAGGGCCTCGACCATCAGCGTGCGCTGCCCGTCGCGTTCGAAGTCGGCGATGGCGTCGCGCAACTGCGCGATGCCCTCGAGCGCAGAACCGCGTGCGACGTTCGTGGCGCCGAGCCCGACCAGCGCCGCGCCCGCACCGAGCGCGTATCCGATCGACCTCGCGATCTCGAGCGCGATCGAGTAGTGCCGCTGCGCCTCCTCGAGCTCCGCACGGAGGAAATGGATCTCGGCGATGTTGACGTGGCTGTGGACGCGTCCCAGTTGATCACCGATGCGTTCCCTGATGGCGAGCGACGTCGCGTAGCTGCTGAGCGCTGCCGCGTGGCGGCTGCGCCGCCGTTCGGTGCGCCCGATGTTGTTGAGCAGATTCGCCTCCGCGAGGGCGTCACCCATACGCACGTACGCCTCGAGGCTGCGCTGCTGGTGGTCGAGGGCGCGCGCAAGCTCGCCGCGGTACGAGTACACCGTCCCAAGTAGCTTCAGCGCCTCGGCGATCGCCTCATCATCGCGCTCTCGCTCACCCAGCGTGAGCACCACTGACAGGTGAGCGATGGCGTTATCGGCGTTGCCGCGGCGAAACTGCAGGTCCGCGATGTTGAGCAGCACGCGCACGCGCTCGCTCGTCGCGTCAGGTGGCAGCCGCGCGAGGACATCGTCGAACGTTGCCAGTGCCTCGCTCGCCTTGCCGCGCAGCTGCTGGACCAAGCCGGTCTTCCGCTCGACGCGGGCATGCGCGACAACGTCGGCGGCGGCATGGATGGCGAGAGCCTCGCCGTACGCGACGAGCGCTTCGTCGTAGCGGCCGGTCACGCGAAGGACATCACCGACAGCCTCGTGCGCGTCTGCGCGCGCGGTCGGATCAGCGGCACTTCGCTCGATGGCTCCTTGGAAGTAGTCCAGCGCCTCGGGGTTCGCATAGAGCCGCTGAGCGCGGTGACCGGCGCGTACGAGCCATCGCACGGCCTTCGGGTCGTCGTCACCGCGGCGGTAGTGGAACGCCAGCGTGTCGATGAACTCATCGATCCGCTCGCCGAACAGATCGGTGTATGCGTCGCCCACGGCGACGTGCGCTCGCTGGCGATGAGCGATCAACTGCGTTCGGTAGGCGACCTCTTGCACCAGGGCGTGGCCGAAGGAATACGTCGGCTCGACCACGCGGACTCGGCTGATGAAGTGCTCCCGCTCGAGCGTCCCGAGCTCAGGATCAAGGTCAAGGTCCGGCGTGACGCGGGCCAGCACACGTGTCCAGAACGTCCTGCCGATCACCGCGGCGCCCTGGGCCACGCGACGTGGTGAAGCATCGAGCGCGTCCAGGCGTGCCTCGAGGAGGTCCTGGACCGTCGCCGGCACCGTCAGCTCTTTCCCAGGCCGCAGCGAGCGCACGACCTCCTCGATGAAGAACGGATTGCCGCCGGTGCGTTCGAGGATCAAAGTGCGCGTCGCCGCGTCGAGGGGGACGGGTGTCAGCCGGTCGACGAGCTCGGCCGCGGCCGCGGACGGCAGGGCGTCAAGCGCGATCTGTTCTGCCGGCCAGGCGATATCGGTCGGCTCGCGCGATGTGCTGACGAACATGCACCGAAGCGGCGGCACCGCCGAAATGACAGCGCCGATAACGTCCGCCGACGACGCGTCGCGCCAATGCAAATCCTCGATCACAAGGATCAGCGGTGTGATGTCGGCGCGGCGCTTCACCGCATCGCGCAGCAGCGACACGATCAGCCGCCGCTTTCCGGCCGGATCGAGCGGCGACCGCACCTCGTAGCCGAGCAGCTCGAGGAGCAGCGTGCGACCTGCCAGTCCGGATGCGGCAAGATCCGGCGAGGCGTCGAGCGCGGCGCGCGCCGTGGCTTCGTCGTCGGTCGGGCCGATGGCAAGCATGCGTCGCACCAGCTCGGCGACGAGCGCATACGGCGTCGCTTGCTCGTAGGAGCTCGCGCGGGCACGAACGCGCGCCGTACCTCTCGGGAGCCCGGATAGCAGCTCGCCGATGAGTCGTGTCTTGCCGACACCCGCCTCGCCGTGGACATGGATGACCTGACCGCGACCGGCGAGCGCTTCGCGGTAGTGCACGTAAAGCTGCGCGAGCTCGGCCTCGCGGCCGACGATCTTCAGGCCGCCGCGGGGGCTGGCACGTCGCTCCGGCCCGAGCACGCGATAGACCGGGACGGGCTCCGACTTGCCCTTCAAGGTCAACGGTGGCACCGCTTCGACGACGAACGCGGCCCGAGCGAGCGCGAGGGTCGATTCGCTGATAAGAACGCCGTCGGGCGGCGCGGCGCTCTCGATCCGCTGAGCGGTATTCACTGCGTCGCCGGTGACGGTGTACGCAAGGACTTCGCCCGGCAGCAACCCGGCCACCACCTCACCGGTGTTGATGCCGATCCGGATCGCGATCTTGATGCCGTGAGTCTTCTCAAGGGTGGCATTCAGCGACTGGGCCGCGCGTTGGATCGCCAGCGCTGCACGTATGGCACGCACGCCGTCGTCCTCGTGGGACACGGGCGCACCGAACACGGCCATGACCGCGTCGCCGATGTACTTGTCGACGGTACCGCCGTAGTGCTGGATCGCCCGCGCGAGCACGCCGAAGTACGCACCGAGCACGGTCCGTAGCCTCGCGAGGTCGAGGCTGGCGCCGAGCGGCTCGGAGGACGAGATGTCGGCAAACAGCACGGTCACGACCTTTCGCTCCTCGGCGAGGACGTGTGCCCGATCGGAGCTGACTTGAAGCGACGCGCTCGTCGTCGTGCTGCGCGCCACGTTCACCAGCTCCCGGGTGGCCAGCCGCAAGCCGAGCACGCGATGCGCAGGGACCGTGTGCGACGATCCCTTCGGGCGCACCTGCTCGACCGGCCCGAAGCGGATCGCTCCGCGCGCCGCGGTGCGCGTGGCGGGGCTGACGAGCACGGAGCCGAGCGCTGCGGCCGACTCGAGTGCCTCCGCAAGCGCGACCGGCGCGCCCACCACCGTGTATGTGGCCTGGACGTCCTCGGCGATCGATCCGCCAACGACGGATCCGGTAGCGATCCCGATGCGACAGGCCAGCTGGACGCCGTAGCGGCGTTGCAGCTCGATGTTCTCTCGCTCGATCGCCTCTTGCATCGCCACTCCGGCGACGACCGCGCGAGCGGCGTCATCGTCACGAGTCTCGGGAACTCCGAATATCGCGATGACCGCGTCGCCGATGTACTTGTCGACGATGCCGCCGCGGCGGTGGATCTCACGCGCGAGCGCTGTGAAATACGAACCGAGGACCTTACGAAGCTCTTCCGGATCGAGGCGCTCGCCCAGCGGCGTCGATCCGGAGATATCCGCTTTGAGAACCGTCACGACCTTGCGGTCGGACGTGGCCTCCTTCACGATGGCGGCCACTCTACGGGGCGGGCACGGCGCGGCTTACGGCGCGACTGGTACCGGCTTTGGCGCCTCGACCTCGGTCTTCTCGATGACGAGCTTGCCCTCCACGGGATTCACGCGAACGGTGTCGCCCGCGTGGAACTTGCCCTGCAGCAGCATCTCGGCGAGCGGGTCGGCGATCTCGTTCTGGATCTGTCGCGCGAGCGGCCGCGCGCCGAAGTTCGAGTCGTATCCGATCGTCGCGATGTGGTCCTTCGCCTCGTCGGTGACGACGAGCGTGATCTCCTGCGACGCGAGCTGCTTGCGCACGCCCTGCAGCTCGAGCTCCACGATCTGCCGGATCTCTGGCTTCGTGAGCGGCGTGAACACGACCGTCGCGTCGATGCGGTTGAGGAACTCCGGGCGGAAGAAGCGCTTCATCTCTTCCTG
>Ga0070708_100003440_pt1 | contig 12392 bp, 13 predicted proteins | sample KBSK5503metaG_FD_65469 | JGI IMG/M metagenome (GOLD analysis project Ga0070708, IMG submission 65469) | Corn, switchgrass and miscanthus rhizosphere microbial communities from Kellogg Biological Station, Michigan, USA - KBS K5-50-3 metaG | ecosystem: Host-associated > Plants > Roots >...
GAGACGCCGGCCGAGGTCCGCCTCTACGCCGCCCTCGGCGGCCACGCCGTGGGCATGTCGACCGTGATGGAGTGCATCGCCGGGCGCTGGGCCGGGCTCGAGGTCTGCGGCGTCTCGCTCGTTACCAACGCCGGCGCCGGCTACACGGGCGAGCCGCTGTCGCACGACGAGGTCCTCGCGGCCGGCGCCGAGGCAGGGCCGCGCCTCGCCCGGGTGATCCGCCGCTTCGTGCTGGACCTCTGAGGCTCCCTCAGCTGACCGGATTGACCGGCAGCTCGCGGCCGGCCGCTCGCGCGGCCTTCGCCTTCTCGGCCCAGGCTTCGAGGACGCGGTCCTTGTGCGGCCGGATCGGGCAGTGGCCGTCGCGGTTGTTCATCTCGTCGCAGTAGCCGAGGGGGACGCACTTCGGCGCGAGGAATGCCCCGAGGAATGGGCTGACCGAGAAGATCTCGTGGCGGATCTGCTGGAAAAGGCGACGGATCTCCCACTGGGCCATCGTGCACAGGCGCAGGCCGGACATGTGGATCAACGCACGCAGGTTCGTGGTCATCACCAGGTTCGTGCGCGTCGCGTTCGGGAACACGAAGCGCGCGTCCTCGCCCGGGATCCCGGCGCCGACCAGGTCGCCGTACAGCGACATCGCGCCCTCGATCTGCTCCTCGTAGCGGTCGCGCACCGCAGGGTCCGCCTCGGCGATCGTCTGGGGCAGCATCGTCGCCGCCTTCTTGAACGTGACGTAGCGCTGGCTCTGCTGGTCGAACGCGACGCCTGCGCGATGGCGGACGAGCTGGTGCGACAGGGTGCGTGAGACGCCCGTGATGCCGAAGGTGAAGACGACGTGCTCGATCGTCGACCCGTGCCCGGACTCGATCACGTTCGAGATGAGGCGCTGCATCTTGGCGACCTCGATCTCGCCGGTTTCCGCCTTGCGGAAGATCTCCTCCGGCGCGAGCTCCGAGTAGCACGTCCTGCAGGCCGTGTAGATCAGCGGCACGTAGTACCGCTCGACGATCTCGCGGTTCGGGAAGAGGAGCGTCGCCTTGAGGCCCAGGTCGGAGCGACCGGGGTTCTTCGGGATGCCTGTGGGCTCTCGCGGGGTGGCCTCGACGGTCATACGGCGAGTCTAGTCGGCGCTGCCTCGCAGCGCGCCGACGGGCACGTCCAGGGCGTAGGCCACGAGGTCGTCGAGCTGGTACGCGGCACCTTCGGCCGCGAGGGCCTCCAGGCGATCCGGCGGAAGGGCCTTTCGAACATTGGGCCGGACGCCCGACTCGATCTGCTCGTCGACCAGCGACGCGAGGGTCGCGCCGGTCGTCGTGGCGAGGCTGCGGGCAGCACCCCAGAGTCGCGCCGCGCGCTCGAAGTCCTCGTCCGCGACGGCCTGCGAGGACAGGTCGTCGAGCACCAGGGTGATTCCCGCCGTATCGCTTGCCTCGTGGAAGGTCCGCAGGGCGCTCCGGAGCGCCTCGCGCGCCTCGTCCAATCGGCCGCGGCGGAGGAGCGCCCCGCCAAGCATGTGCTCCGTCCACGCCTCCATCGTCCGGTCGCCGACCTTTCGGAATTTCTCGAGGGCGAGGCGCATGTCCTCGGAGCCGGGATCGATGTCGTTCGCGAAGTAGCGCATGTTGCCCATGCCCCAAAGCACGTTCGCCTCGCCGCGATCGTCGCCGAGCTCGCGGTAGATCGCGAGTGCCTCTTCGAGCGTTGCGAGGCCCTCGCCGGTCGGGTCGGCCGGCGCATTCGCCGAGGTCGGAACCGTGAAGGCAAAGGAGTAGTTGTAGAGGGCATTCGCCAGCTCGGCGCGATCATCGAGCTGACGCCAGAGCTCCGCCGCCTCGCGGTAAGCGGGCGCCATCGCCAGGATGTCGCCCTGCCACCACGCCACGCCGCCGAGGGCCTCGAGAAGTCGCGCCCGGAGCCTGGGATCCCGGCGTGACCAGCCGCTCGCGGCCAGCGCCTCGAGACGGCGGCGGGCTTCGTACAGGTGACCGCGTTTCTGCCAGAAGCGCCACGTCGAGAAGGCCAGGTTGATCGCGATCCCGGCGTCTTCCCGCGCGGCGGCGCGGTCGAGCGCGACGCGGATGTTGTCGTGGGCGTGCTCGAAGCGCTCCAGCCAACGCCGCTGGTCGTCGCCGTTCAGCTGGGCGGCGGCCTTTGCCGCGAAGGCGCTGAACCAGGCCCCGTGCCGGTGCTCGATGGCCTCGCGGTCGCCGTCGGCGTCGAGCATCTCCGCGGCGAACTCGCGAATCGTCTCCAGCATCTCGAATCGGGGCTCGGTGGGGTCCTCGGTTGCCCGCAGGAGGCTCTGGTTGGCCAGCGTGAGGACACCGTCGACGACGTCGCCACCGATCTCGTCGGCAGGGCCGCACACGGCCTCCGCGGCCTCGAGCTCGATGTCGCCCGAGAAGACGGACAGCCGATCCAGGAGCTTCCGCTCCGCCGGCTCGAGAATGTCGTAGCTCCAGGTGATCGCGCCACGCAACGTCTGCTGCCGCTCCGGCAGGTCTCGGGAGCCGGCCGCGAGCAGCTGCAGCTGGTGCTCGAGCCGGATGAGGATGGCGTCGGGCGACAGGAGCTTGATCCGGGCAGCGGCGAGCTCGATGGCCAGGGGCATCCCGCGGAGCCGCGCACAGATCGCCGCGACGGCCGGCGCGTTCTCGTTCGTGACCAGGAATCCCGGGCGGACGGCGGTGGCGCGGGCGATGAACAGGCGAACGGCCTCATAGGTCGCGAGCGTCGCCACGTCGACCCGGCGTGACGCCTCGGGCAGGTTCGCGCGCTCCAACGCGGTGAGCTGGCTCGGGTCGGGCGGCGTCGGCAGGCCCGGCACGGGATACTCCTGCTCGCCCGAGACCCGCAGGGGCGCTCGCGACGTGGCGAGCACCTTGAGGTTTGGCGCCGCCCGGAGCAGGTCGGCCACGATCGGCCCGGCATCGAGCACCTGCTCGAAGTTGTCGAGCACGAAGAGCACGCGCTTGGCGTCGATCCATTCCAGGAGGACCTCGGTCGCCGTGCGCCGCGCCGTCTCGGCGATACCGATGGCGGCGGCCAGCCGCGAGACGACGAGCGCCGGCTCGCGCACCGTCTCGAGGGCGACGAAGAAGATGCCGTCCATGAAGTCGTCCGCGGCGTTCGCCGCAACCTGCAGCGAGAGGCGCGTCTTGCCTGTCCCGCCAGGCCCGGTCATCGTGACCAGCCGGTTGGTCGCGAGCAGGGCCCCCGCCTCGGCGAGCTCCCGCTCCCGGCCGACGAACGAGGTGAGCTGTGTCGGCAGGTTGTTGGGCCTGGCATCGAGGGAGCGCAGCGGCGGGAACTCCATCCGCAGCCCTTCGGCGACCACCTGGTTCAGCGGCTGCGGCTCGCGCAGGTCCTTGAGCCGGTGGCTGCCGAGGCCGTGCAGCGAGATCCCCGAGCCGAGCGCCGGCGTGACCAGCCCGCGCACGGTGTCGGACACCACGATCTGGCCGCCGTGTGCCGCGGCGGCGATGCGGGCGGCCCGGTTGACGTCGATCCCGACGAGTCCGGCCGCGGAGCTCGACGCCTCGCCGGCGTGGATGCCCATCCGGACGTTGATCTCGACGCCCGTGGGCCACGTCTCGCCGGCGAGCGCGCGCTGTGCCTCGACGGCAGCGCCAACCGCCTCGACGGCGCTGTCGAAGACAACGAAGAACGAATCGCCCTCGGTGCCCTCCTCGCGCCCGCCGTGCGCCACGAACGCCGCGCGCAGGAGCGCCGCGTGGCGCTCGAGGACCGCTTTGTACGCATCGCTGCCGAGCTCGTCGAGCAGCCGCGTCGAGCCCTCGATGTCCGAGAAGAGGAAGGTCCGCGTCCCGCCCTGCGGCGCGGGCGCGTCGGTCATCGCGTCGCGTCTCCTAGTGGCGGGCGGATTCCGTCACCTCGCGGAGGCGTCGCGCAACGCCGCGCAGGATCGTGAGCGTCAAGGCGGGTTCTTCGAGGAGCACCTTGTCGAAGTCCCATGAGGCGAGGGCGAGGCAGCTGGTCGCCGACTCGGCGGCGACAGTGGCATTGCGCGGCATGCGATCGAGCACGGACAGCTCGCCGAAGAACTCACCCGGCCCAAGGCGGGCCACCACGGCGCCGTCGCGAACGACTCGGACCCCACCAGAGACGATGACGAAGAACCCCGTCCCGATCTCACCCTGACGGGCGATCACGTGGCCCGCGGGAAAGTCGACCGGGGTCGCGAGCTCGGCAAGCTTCGCGAGTCCGTCGGCGTCGATGCCATTGAACAGCGGGCACCCGGCGAGGAGCTCGGCGCGCCGGTCCTGGGTGAGCGTCAGCGGTTCCTCCGTTCGTCGATTCGCCAATGGATGCTGAACGCGCGCCCGCATGTCGTCAACTGATGCAGAATCGCCGCACCGCAGCCGCCCCGCGGAGCTGGAGGCCTCGATGGCGACCCGTGACGAGATTGCCGACGCGATCGCTGGCATGGCGATCTTCGTCGACCTGGCCCGCCCGCAGCTCATCGGCGTCGCGAGCCGGTTCGAGGAGGCGTTCTTCCCGGCGGATTCCCGCGTCCTCCGACAGGGCCTCACCGGGTCGGGCTTTTACGTGATCCTCGATGGCGAGGCCGACGTGGTTGCCGACGGGCAGAAGCTGGCCACGCTGGCGAAGGGCGACTTCTTCGGCGAGGTGAGCGTGCTGCTCGGCGAGCCGCCCACGGCCGATATCGTCGCAACCCGGCCGTTGCGCTGCATCGTCCTCGGCGGGCCGGCCGTCGAGGGCTTCCTCGTCGATCACCCGCGGGTGATGTTCCGGATGCTCCAGGCGTCGGCCCGGCGCCTGCGCAACGCGAACCGGCGGCTGACGGCGAACCAGTGACCGCTCGCCGGCCCGCGCAATCGGCCGCCATGGGCTCGGAGGCCTACCCGCCGGGCGAGTACCCGATCGTCATCGTCGGGTCGGGGCCGGGCGCGCTGCAGACCTCGTACTTCCTCGGCCGCCTCGGCATCGACCACGCGGTGATCTCGGGCGACTCGGGACCCGGCGGGATGTTCCGGAAGTGGCCGTTCTTCCAGCGCCTCCTGTCGTGGACCAAGCCGTATGCGCCCGCCGAGCGTGACTCGCGCGAGTTCGAGCGCTGGGACTGGAACAGCCTGCTGGCGCTCGAGCCGGAGCTGCGCGGGATCGCGACGGAGTTCATGGACGGCACCTCCGACTTCCCGTCGCGGCCGCTCATGCAGTCGAATCTCGAGGCGTTCGCGGAGCGCACCGGCGTGACGGTGCGCTTCGGCTGCCGCTGGGAGTCGACGCGACGCGAGGAGACGCCCGATGGCGATCGGTTCGTCATCGTCACGTCGGACGGCGAGTACCGCTGCCGCTTCCCGATCTTCGCGGTCGGCGTCGCCGAGCCATATCGCCCCGCCACGCCGGGCATCGAGCTCGCCGTCCACTACGCAGACACGCGCGACGCGCCGTCCTATGCCGGCAAGCGCCTGTTCATCATCGGCAAGCAGAACTCCGGCTTCGAGCTCGCCACCGGGCTCCTGCAATGGGCGAGCCGCATCGCGCTCTCGTCGCCATCGCCCGCGAAGACGTCGATCGAGACGAGGTCCCTGGTCGGCGTCCGAGCGCGCTACGTCCAGCCGTTCGAGGACTCGATCCTCGGCGGTGGGGTGGACATCCTGTCTGCGAGCACGAAGGGCATCCGCCGGCTCGAGTCGGGCGCGTTCGAGGTCCAGCTCGAGCGCAGCGATAACGCGATGCCGATGACCGTCGAAGCGGATGAGGTGATCGCCGCGACCGGGTTCACCTGCCCGCTCCGCGACCTGCCCGATCTCGGCGTTGCGACGTTCGGACAGTCGAAGCTGCCGGCCCAGACGGACTTCTGGGAGAGCGCATCGGTGCCCGGGATCTTCTTCGCCGGCACGATCACCCAGGGCGCCGCGGGCCTGAAGAAGCACGGCATCCCGGCCAACTCCGGTGCCCTGCACGGCTACCGTTACAACGCTCGCGTCCTCGTGCGCGAGCTCGCGCGTCGCCATTTCGGCATCGCCCCTGAGCGGCCGGCGCTCGACATCGGTGACCTGCGCGACCACCTGCTCGCCGAAGCGACCCGGGCACCCGAGCTGTGGCACCAGAAGGCGTACCTGGCGAGCGTCGTCAGCCTCGATCCCGACGAGGGCGTTCGCGACGAGGGGATCATGCCGCTCACGCACTTCCTCGACGCGGACATGGGCGACGCGGTCGCGATGACGGTCGAGTCGGACGGGGCATCGATCTTCCCGGTCCTGTACGTCCGCCGCGGCGGCAACCAGGAAGAGCACGCGCTCGACCCGGATCCGCTCCACGACTTCGAAGGGCTGCCCCACCGGCGCGCCCTGGCGACGATCCTCGATCGGTTGACTGCGGGCGCTTCAGCCGCCTGAGGACCTCGGCGATCAGGCCGGCTCGAGCTCCTCGTCGTCCTCGAACTCGTCGAGGTCGTCCTCGTCGTCGCCGGCGAGGTCCTCGTCCGCCGGGTTGAAGAAGCGGAACAGGCCCCAACCGAGGATCGCACCGAGGAAGGGTCCCGTGACGTACACCCAGAGGCCGTCGTAGGTCCCGGACACGACCGCCGGTGCGAGCGACCGGATCGGGTTCACCGACGCGCCGCTCACCGGGATGCCGGCGAAGTGGATCGCGATGAGCGTCAGCGGGATCACGAACAGGGCGGCGTTCGGTCGCCTGGTGGCGACGGTGAGGATCACGGCGACGAAGATCGCCGTGAGCACGATCTCGACAGCGAACGCGCGGATGTACTGGTCCGGCGACCCGGTCCCGACGTCGATCGGCTCGTTCACCGTTGCCTTGACGAACTGCGCCGAGAGCGTGAGCTGGATGAACAGCGAGGCCGCGAACGCACCGACCGCCTGGGCGATCGCGTAGCCGATGCCCGACATCCAGTCGAGGCGTCGATCGATGACTGCGGCGAGGGTGACGGCCGGGTTGAAGTGGCCGCCCGACGTCTCGCCCGCGATCGCGATGGCCGCGAGCAGGCCGAGGCCAAAGGCGAATGGCACGATCAGCATCACGGCGAACAGGCCGGCGCTCTGGCCGATGATCACGGCGCTCGCCACCCCCAGCGAGCCCATGCCCACGAGGATGAACGTGCCGATGGCCTCGGCCGCGAGTGCTCGGACGTTCATGTGTGGCTCCTCCGTCTCCCGCTCGCCGGCGAACCAGGGCTGGCGCTCGGCGGCCGAAGGATAGCCCGCGCGCCCAGGCCGGTCGCGGCCGCCTGGACGAGCAGCGCATCGCGCCAGGTCCGGCACAGGACCTCGACCAGCTCGAGCCGGTCCAGCGCCTCCCGAATCGCCGCGACCGGATCGGCCGCCGCCCCATGGCTCGCGCCCTCGCCGACCGCCACGGCCCCGTGTCGCTCCAGCAGCGCGGCACCCGGCAAAGGTGCCTGGCCGTGGGTGAGCGCGGCCGCGATCGCCGCGGCCAGCTCCTCGCTTCCGGCCGCGGCATAAGGCACGAACGGCAGGCTCGGCAACAACACAGCGGTTTCGGGCAGGAAGGCGGGATCGGGCACCTCGCCCGCGAGCGTCAGCGCCATCGCCGCGGGCAGGTGGGCGTGCGCGACCGCCAGCACATTCGGGCGCGCGGCGTAGATCGCGCGGTGGATCGCAATGTCCGAGCTCGGACGAATCCCCGGATCGGAGGGCGGGGCAGCCTCCCCGGCACGCGCGTCGACCACCAGCAGGTCCGCGGGCGCGAGCTCGTCCTTGCGCAGGCCCGTCGCCGTGATCAGCAGCCGCTGATCGGGCGTTCGAACGCTGATGTTGCCCTCACCCGCCGCGATCAGGCCGCGTGCGCCCAGGCGCCGGCCGGCCGCGACGATCGCCGCTCGGAGGCGAGCCATGTCCTCGGATGGGGCAGGGGAGCGCGACGACATCGCGCGCCATCCTACCGACCGTCCGGGTCAGGCAGCGACGGGCAGTGCCTCGGGTGCGGAGTCCGCCAGCTCCAGGACCACGCCGCACGTCTCGCAGCCGACGACGTCCGCCAGCTCATCCACCCGCGTCGAGGTCCCGCAGCAGGGCATCTCGATCTCGATCATGGGCGAAGGTTGCAGCCACGTCGTGCCACCTTGTCTGTCACGATGATTCGCATGCCGCGCCTCTCGCTCGATCTTCCGGCAATCGAGACCACCGACCTGCGCAAGCGCTACGGCGCGGTCGATGCCCTGGCCGGGCTCACGATGACGGTCGGGCGAGGCGAGGTGTTCGGCTTCCTCGGCCCGAACGGCGCAGGCAAGACCACGACCGTCAAGCTCCTCCTCGGCCTCGCACGCCCAACGGCGGGGAGCGGCAAGGTCCTCGGCGCGCCGCTCGGTGACCTCCAGACGCGCCGCAAGGTCGGCTACCTGCCCGAGCTGTTCCGCTATCAGCCCTGGCTGAAGGCGCGCGAGGTGCTAACCCTGCATGCGGAGCTGATGGGCATGCCCGGCGCGCGCCGCCGCCCAGCCGCGGACGAGGCACTGCACCTCGTCGGCCTTGCGGACCGCGCTGGCGACCTCGTGGCGAAGTTCTCGAAGGGCATGCAGCAGCGCCTCGGCCTCGGCGCCGCGCTGCTCGGCGAGCCCGCGCTCGTGGTCCTCGACGAGCCCACGTCGGCGCTCGACCCGGTCGGGCGCGTCGATGTCCGGGGCATCGTCCGGACAGCCGCGGACCGGGGAGCCGCGGTCTTCCTCAACTCCCACCTGCTGAGCGAGGTCGAGCAGGTGTGCGACCGGGTCGCGATCATCGACCACGGCCGTGTCGTGGCGAGCGGCGAGCTCGACGACGTCCTCGGCCAGGCCGAGACGCAGATTCGCGTGACCGGCCTGAGCCCATCCGACCTTTCCGCCATCGAACGCTTCGGCACTCCGACGCTTGAGGGCGACCTGCTGGCCATTCGACCGATGGCCGCCGCCGATGTGCCGGACCTCGTCGCCCAGCTCGTGTCGATGGGCGTCAGGGTGTTCGAGGTGCGATCCGGACGGAGCTCGTTGGAGCAGCGCTTCCTCGAGCTCGTCGCCCGCGACCGGCCGCCGGCCGGGACCCCCAGCGCCCCACGGTTGCGCTGAGCAGATGCTCACGATCGCGAAGCTGACGATCGGCGAGGCAGCGCGCCGGCGCGTGCTGTGGATCCTCGTGATCCTCGCCGCCGTGGCCGTGTCGCTGACCGCCTGGGGCGTGTCCAGCCTGATCACTGCGGCGCGAGAGCATGGCGTGACCGAGCTCGACACGAAGTTCGCCGTCTCGCAGGTCCTCATCTTCATCGCCTTCATGTTCGGCTTCGTGCTGGTCATGACCGCGGCGTTCTTCGGGTCGCCGGCGATCGCCACGGACCTCGAGAGCGGGATCGCCCAGGCGATGCTCGCCCGGCCGCTGCGGCGGTCGTCGTACCTGCTCGGGCGGTGGCTGGGACTGGCGATCGTCATCGTCGGCTACGCGGCCGTGTCGGGGTTCCTCGCCATCGGCGTCGTCGGCGCGATCTCGGGGTATCTCCCACCCGACCCGCTCCTGCCCGTCGCCTACCTCGCCGGCCAGGCGCTGGTCCTGCTGTCGCTCACGGTGTTGCTGTCGACTCGCCTCCCGCCCATCGCCGGCGGCGCGATCGCGGTGGTCGCGTATGGGCTCGCGTGGATGGCGGGTGTCCTCGGCAAGATCGGAATCGCGATCGGGACGACGACGCTCATCGGGGTCAGCGACGCGTCGCGCTTCCTCCTGCCAACCGACGCGCTCTGGCAGGGTGTGGTGTACGGGCTCGAGCCAGCGTTCGTGATCAGTGCCGGCGAGGGCCAGTTCGTCGCCCGAAGCAGCCCGTTCTTCGCCTCGAGCGGGCCGGCTCCCGCGATCGTCGCGTGGGCCGTCATCTGGGTCGTCCTGGTGCTGGCGCTGGCGGTCGCGCAACTGCGACGACGGGAGCTGTAGGCGCCATGGCGCGCGAGGGCGTGCACCTCTACCTCGGCCACGGGGCGAGCGGGGACGCGGCCAGCATGGCCCCATTTGTCGACGGGTTGCGACGCCGCGGCCTCGTCGCCGACGCGGTGGACCTCCCGAAGCGCAAGGCCGAGGACGCTGTGGGGGCGTGGCGCGCCGCGGTCCCCGATGGTCCCGGGACGGTCGCGGGTGGGCACTCCTACGGTGGTCGCGTGGCGAGCCTCGCCGCCGCGGCGGGTGCGGGCTACGCCGGGCTCGTGCTCTTCAGCTACCCACTCCATCCGCCGGGCCAGCCGGCCCGAACTGCCGCGAGAATCGCCCACTGGCCCGCCATCGAATGCCCGGTGCTGCTCCTGTCCGGCGAGGCGGATCCGTTCGCCCGGCTCGCGCTCCTCCGCGAAGGTGTCCGAACCTTGCCCATCGCAGAGCTGGTGACCTACCCCCGGCTCGGCCACACGCTCAAGCCCGTGCTCAACGATGTGCTCGACCGGGTGCGTGCCTTCGTCGAGGGCCTGCCTTAGTCGACCGAAAGCACCCGGTAGCGGACCGGCCCGCGCGGGGTCCGGACCTCGACATCGGCTCCGGGCACCGCCCCGAGAAGCGCCGCCCCGACCGGCGAGACGCTGCTCAGCCGGCCCGCGGCGGGGTTCGCCTCGGCGCTGCCGACGATCGTGTATTTGAGCTCGTCGCCGTCGATCTCCACGGTCACCGTCGAGCCGATGACGACCCGTCCCGTGGCCACCTCCCGCGTGACGACGGCCCGGCGGAGCCGATCCTCCAGCGCCTGCACGCGCCCCTCGAGGAAGGACTGCTCCTCGCGGGCGGCGTGATACTCGGCGTTCTCCTTGAGGTCACCGTGCTCGCGCGCGGTCTTGATGCGGAGGACCACCTCGGGTCGCTTGACGCGCGTGAGCTCGTCCAGCTCGGCGTTCATACGATCCAGCGCACCCTGCGAGACCTCGACGGCCGCGAGTGCCGGGACCACGTGCGCCGCCGGGATGCGCGTTCGCGTCGTTCGCGCCGCGACCGGCCTCGCGGGCACGTTCGGTCGCCCGGGGCGTCCGCTCGCGGCCGAAGGCGTCGTCGGCGCACGACGCGTCGTGCCTGCGCCCTTGTCCTCGGTGCGCGCACCATCGGCATCGCCCGGCGGAACCTCGACCACGCGACGTGGCGGCTCCGGGGTCCGAGGCGGCTCGGGCAGGACGGCGCCGGTGATCCCGTGCGCCTGTCGCTCGCCGGTCGGCCGGCGGGTGTTCGCCCAGGGCAATGCGAGGGCCGTCGGCGGCCGACCCGGCGGCGAGACCCGCCCCTGCCCGAATGCATCGAGCAACGCGTCGAGGTACTCCTCCGGCGCGTTCGTCTGGGCCCACCAGATCCGGATACCCAGGCGATCGAGGCCGCGCAGCAGGTGCAGCCACTGCCCGTCCGCGTGGGGCTGTCGCTCGCCCGGGACGTGGGCGAGCAGCGCGGCGGCCCGACCACCGATGGAGCGGTCGGTCGCACCGGCATACAGCACCTGCGAGTCCGGCCACCAGAACGCCGCGAGTCGCGACTGGAGCGCGCGCGACGTCGGCCGCGCTCCGTCCATTCGCAGCTCGGTCAGATGCTCGAGCCACTTGCCGACCAGCGACAGCTCGAGGGGGGCGGTCGGCATCGGGGCCCCGAGCTCGACCACGTAGACGCCGGGCCCTCGCGCTGGGACCGGCTGGCCCCAGCGGACCGGGCCATCCGCGAGAAGGCCGATCGAGCGGATCAGGTCGGCTGCGCCTCGGTCGGGTCCGGTCACCGGCCGGACGGTACCACTGGCCACGCCGCCAGGTACGGGATGATGGCTCCACAGGGCGCGCGCGCACGCGAAGATGCGGGGACATCCAGCGACCGCTTCGGGGGAAGTCGATTGGCTGAGGTCGAGATCTACACGCCCACCGGCGTCGTGGCCGGGGTGACGGCTCGTGTCCCGTTGAGCACCGAAGGTCCGGACCTCAGCGAGCCCCTAGCGATCGGGGACGCCCGCTGGTATCCGCTTGACGGCGGCAAGCCGACGAACCGCGGCGATGTCCGTCTCCAGCCCGACGAGATCCTCCTCCTCGTGACCGACGAGCCGGACATGACCGTCCACATGAACCTGTACGCGATCACGATCGAGGTCGGGCCGTATCGGATCTCGGCGTCGATCGCGATGCTTCCGGGCTTCGATCCCGATCGAGCCCTGACGCGCCCGGGCGGCTCGTTCATCCCCCTGCGCGACGCGACGATTGAGCTCCTCGGCCGCCCCGAGATCGCGCCCGCCGAGCGTGTCCACATCCACGTGAACCGATACGCGGCCGAGCGTGTGACCTCCAGCCTGGTCCTCGGCTTCTACTTCCCGGGTGCCCAGTTCGCCACCGCCCCGGAGGCCGTCTCGGTCGCATAGCCGGCCGACAGAAGAGCAGGGCGCCCGGCCCGCGGAGCGCGCCACCG
>Ga0070708_100003441_pt1 | contig 12391 bp, 12 predicted proteins | sample KBSK5503metaG_FD_65469 | JGI IMG/M metagenome (GOLD analysis project Ga0070708, IMG submission 65469) | Corn, switchgrass and miscanthus rhizosphere microbial communities from Kellogg Biological Station, Michigan, USA - KBS K5-50-3 metaG | ecosystem: Host-associated > Plants > Roots >...
CGCCGCTGAGCTGGATGAATACACATATTTAGTAGCGGGCTCTGTGGGCGAATTCTGGACGCGGCTTTGCTTCAGACACATTCGCAACTTTGCTGCACGGCCAGAAAACGAAATGCTCACCCTGGGGAAATCCTACGGCATGGGACTTCAGCTAGTTAATATTCTACGGGATGCCGGAGCTGATCTTCGATCGGGCAGATGTTATTTCCCAGAAGAGGAATTGATTTCCACTCGTCTGACTCCGGCACAAGTTTTCTCGGAACCGGAGCGCTTCCAGCCGATCTATCAAAATTGGGCGGGGAAGGCTGAGCGCGGTCTGGAATCCGGGATGCAATACTCGTGTGCGATAGGAAATAGGCGTGTCCGCGCGGCGACGGTTTTACCGGCATTGATTGGGGCACGCACGCTTGCGCTTTTGCGCGAGGCAGGCGCAAGCGCGTTGCATCGCAGGATCAAAGTTTCGCGTCGCGAAGTGCGTCGGATTATTGCGTCGACCGCGATTGCATTTGCGTCGCGAACAAAGCTCGACGCGATCTTTCGTCGATCGCTGTAGCCGTCGCCCTGTGGACGGCGCGACGTACAATGTGAATAGCGCAGTCTGGGGTGCGCTTCGCACAGCGAAGCGGCTACAAAAAATAATTGCGCTGCTTTTCAGTGATTGGCTTCTCGAGTCGCTCGAGCACTTGCAGCATGTCTTCCCAAACTTTTCGTTTTTCTGAAGGTGCCTGATTTCGAAGCAAGTAGGCTGGGTGATAGGTGATCATTAATGGTGTTCCGTTGTGGGAGTGCCATCTGCCGCGCAATTCCCGCATCGTCCCTCGCGTGCCGAGCAAGCCTTCGACAGCAACAGCTCCGAGCGCGACCAAAACTTTCGGCTCAATGACGTCGATCTGCTCGAGAAGATAGGGCCGGCATGTCTGCATTTCACGCGGTGTTGGCGGGCGATTGCCGAATGAACCCGACGGTGTGTCGGGCCGGCATTTCAGAATATTGGCGATGTAGACTTCTTGCCGGGTCAAGCCCATCGTCTCAATAATTCTCGTGAGCAATTGACCTGCGCGCCCAACAAATGGTTCGCCTTGTTTGTCCTCATCAGCGCCGGGAGCTTCGCCGATGAACATTAATTCCGCATCCGGATTTCCTACGCCGAAAACCGTCTGCGTTCGTGAGCAAGCGAGATGTGGGCATTTTGTGCAGACGCGCACGCGTTCTCGAATCGGCGCGAGCAGATCCGCTTTATTCGGTGCAACGAATCGCAATCGCTCAAGCGAGAATCGTGAGGCGCATGGCAAGCGGTCACTCGTCTCGCGAATCTTCTCCAGCGCTGCGATAACCAGATCGAGAGCCGGCTCGTTCATTGAACCGATCATTCAAAGTTTTGCGCGCGCCTGCAAACTCTTTCATGATGACACGGCATGAGTTTTGTGCTGAGCGATTATGCCTATGATCTGCCGCGGCAACTAATTGCCCAGCGACCGTCAAGACGCCGCCAAGATTCCCGGATGATGGTGCTTCGTCGGGAAGAGCAATCAATCGAGCATCGCCGATTTGCCGAGTTGAAAATGTTTCTTCGCCCAAGGGATCTTCTCGTTTTGAACGACACGCGAGTGCTTCCTGCAAAAAGGATGTCCAGCGATGGCGCGATTGAATTCCTGTTTGTCGAAAGGATTGCCCCAAGGCGCTGGAAATGCCTGCTTAAACCGGGCCGAAAAATGCGTGTCGGTGCGACCGCGAAGATCGACAATGTAACTTTGCGCGTCGAGGAAATCTTACCGGAGGGCGAGCGCGTTGTCTCGCTCGATAAAGATGTCGATCTTTACGCAGGCGGTTTGATGCCGTTGCCGCCCTACATTGGACGCGAAAGCGATGAGGGGGATAACGTCCGTTACCAAACTATTTTTGCCCATGCGCCGGGCGCGCTTGCCGCGCCCACTGCCGGCCTTCACTTTACCCAGCAAATCCTGAGCGAGATTCCGCACGTCTTTGTCACGCTCCATGTCGGGATCGGAACATTTCTGCCGGTGCGATCTGAAAATCTGGCCGAGCATCGAATGCATGCGGAACGCTTTTTCATTTCAACCGAAGCGGCAAACAAGATCAACAATGCCCACTGTGTGGTTGCGGTAGGGACGACCACGTTGCGCGTGCTAGAATCAGCGAAATCGAGAGGCGGCGGGCTTCTTGCGCAAGAAGGATCAACCGATCTTTTTATTTATCCGCCATATCGATTCCGGGCTGTCGATCTTCTTCTGACAAATTTCCATCTGCCGCGATCGACGTTGCTCATGCTCGTCAGTGCGTTTGCCGGTCGCGAGTTTTTGCTTCGGGCTTATCAGGAAGCCATTCGCGAACGCTACCGCTTCTACAGCTACGGCGATTGCATGCTGATTTTGTAGGGGGAGTCGTTGGCTTGCTCAAGGGACGACAACGTCGTCCCCTACAGATTTTCCTTGGTTGTGTTATTCTTCGCGCCAAATGGATGACGTCGATCAACCAAAAGGCGAGTTGGTCATCCAAACAATCGCGATGCCCAAGGACACAAACCCAAATGGTGACATTTTTGGCGGCTGGTTGACGTCACAGATGGACTTGGGCAGCAGCATCCTCGCGGCAAAAGTAGCGCAAGCGCGAGTTGTCACCGTGGCGATGGAAGGAATGTCCTTTCTTGAACCCGTTCGGGTGGGGGACACGGTTGCCTGTTACGCGTGGGTCGAGCGAATTGGGCTGACTTCGATAGTGATTCCTGTGGAAGTTTGGGTGCGGCGATACATGCATGGAAAACAGATCCGCGTTACGCGTGGCGTGTTCACTCACGTCGCCATCGATGACTCCGGAAAACCGATCCCGGTAAAACGCGGCGCCACGTGAGGAATTTGCTATCGGTCGCGGATCGATGACGCACTTTGCTTATCTGTTCGAGCGATTCCCGTCATTCGGACAGACGTTTTGCTATCGAGAGGTCGCGGAGCTTGCTCGACAAGGCGTGATGCCTCCTATTTTTTCGATTCGCAAGCCGAAGGATGAGCCGCCGCAAGATTGGGACAAACAGATTGTCGAGCGTGTCCATTACCTTCCGGAAGAAAAAGAATTGCTGGACGAGGTCGGCCGAGCTGCGCAGAAGCAAAAGATAACGCGAGAAGTCATCGCCGCATTAGATGAGTGGGGGAGGCGCACCGACTTTCTCCGTCTTTATCAGGCTGTTTATATCGGACTGCGCTTGCAACGAATGGGCATTACTCATATTCATGCACATTTTGCCGGAATGGCGGCACGCACCGCTTTTTGGATCCAGAAGTTTTTTGGAAGCAGTTTTAGCTTTACTGCGCACGCCAACGACATTTTTGCGCCGCGAGATTTCGAGATTGGTCTGAACAAGCTTGTCGATGCAGCCCGTGTAGTCGGCACCGAGACCGATTACGCGAAGGAATTTTTGCAGGAGCGTTTCCCAAAGCGCGCGGATCGGATCCATCGGATCTATAACGGCTTGAACCTTGCCGAATTCAGACGGGCGGATTTCTCGTCTGCTTCACCAACGGTCATTGCGGTCGGCCGTTTGATCGACAAGAAGGGGTTCGCCGATTTGATCCGGGCCTGTCGATTGCTTGTGGAGCGCGGGAAATCATTCCGTTGTCAGATCTTCGGCGAAGGTCCTCTCGAGCAGAAATTGCGCCGGCAGATTGAGGAACTGAAACTGCAAAACTGCGTGGAGCTGCCTGGCCCCAAGCCGCAACACGAGATCAGAAAGTATTTGGCGACAGGAACTGTTTTTGTCTTGCCGAGCGTGATTGATCCCGAAGGTGGCAGGGACAATCTGCCCACTGTAATCATGGAGGCGATGGCAACAGGCTTGCCGGTCGTTTCAACAGGGATCGGGGGAATTCCCGAAATGGTGATCGACAACGAAACGGGGCTACTCGTGTCTGCAGGCGACGCCAATGGACTCGCGGATGCAATTGACCGAGTGATTATCGATCTTGCGTTGGCGAAAAAACTTGGTCAGGCTGGGCACGAGCGCGCTGAAACGCTTTTCTCGATTCAGAAGAATGTGCGTTCCCTGCTTGCGCTCTTTGACGCGAACCTGCCGTAACGCTGTAGCCACCGTCCTGCGGGCGGTCGTCGGAGAAAACGTGAGGTTCAACGGCTCACAGAGCCGTGGCTATAACAACTCGCGAACGCAATTGAGGGCGTGCAGATAAACGTGGTGCGGTCCGCCACGCATGAGTTCTTCGCTCATCAAGCTCACCGGATCGTTGCTGCCCGCCGGCATCAGTTGCGGCATGTGTTTCTCGCCCGGCTTCCCGCGCGAAACCTCAAGGAGATCACCGCACTTGGCACGGGCTACAACAAACTCCACTTCACGCGAGTTCAAAGCGATTTGGCCGATCGGCTCCCCATTCCGCTCGCGCAGTTCGATGTCGATCTTGTGGCCGCTTGAATCGACAAATTGAAGCGCGCCATTACGTGTCGTCTTCTCGGCGTTCCAATTTAATTGCGCGGCGAGCCAACCGGCAAAGAGGACAGCGGTCGATCTAAAGCCCGGCGCGAAATCAATGCGCGCATTTTTGATTTTCGCGAAATGATGATGCGATGTCGGATGATCGAAGAATTGAGCGAGCGCGAAGCGGGCCTTGTCCAGCCGCGTCCAGTTCAAATCGCAAAGCACAATCCGCTGTTTCGCTTCCTTTCGTGCGGACTCAACCAGGCGCATTTGTTCGGGAAAATCCTTCCACCTCTGGCTGTCGTAAATGACGCGATCGACCCACGCCCACAACTGGGGATCCATCGGCTCGCGAAATTCGCCCTGCCACCAAAGGTAAAACGGTAGGTCCGAATCCAGGTGGGAGAATACGATGCTCGGCAAGAGACTTGTGCATGGTCCCTCGAGCAGAAATGAAATTTGGTCCGAGCAAATTTGTTGGCTCCCCGTGCGACTGACATGGCAGTGTGCGCTAATCCAGGCTTCCACGCGATTTGCTTTCGCTTTGCAATCAGCCTCAATGACAATGGCGCGACACGCGTGGTTCTCAGCAATCTTTGCAATAAGCTGCGTATTCTTTTCCAGTGACCCGGGCACTTCGCTATAAACCGCAAGGTTCACCAAAGAGGCGCGAGTCATTGCGCCTTGGCTCTCCGCCCACAGTTTCTTCAGCTCGCTATCAATCTTGTCGAGCTGGACTTGCAGGCCTAACGAATAATTTTCGGTGATCGCAGCCATACGTCACAATCTTCGCCAGGCGTGGCCGTCGCGCGCGAGCAGATCGTCGGCTTCTTCCGGGCCCCAGGATCCGGCAGGATAAAAGAACAGACCCGGCGCACCTTTTTTTGCAGCCCAAGCATGCTCGATAACGTCAATAAAAGCCCACGCTTCCTCGACCTCATCGCGGCGCGCAAAAAGTGTGGCGTCCCCGCTCATCGCATCGAGCAGCAAACGTTCGTATGCTTCCGGACTGGCTTTCCCGAATGACGTCCCATAATGAAAATCCATTTTGACCGGCTCGACGCGAAAACTCGCGCCCGGAACTTTTGCATGAATGCGCAGCGCGATTCCTTCGTCGGGTTGAATCCGAATGACGAGCACGTTTTGATCCCGTAAATCTTTATTAAAGAGAACAGCGGGCGCTTTTTTGAAGTGGATGGAAATCTCAGTGGCCGATTTCGGAAGGCGCTTGCCGACACGCATGTAAATCGGCACATCGGCCCACCGCCAGTCGTCGATGAACAGGCGCAATGCCACAAAGGTTTCTGTCTCGGAATCCGGCTTCACGTTTGGTTCCTGACGATAGCCTACAACCGGTTTACCATTGATCGCACCCTCGGTGTATTGGCCACGCACAACGTTCGCAGCGACCTCACTCTGCGCGAAACGGCGAAGGGATCGGACTACTTTGACTTTTTCGTCACGGATACTATCGGCGCTCAAGTCCATTGGCGGCTCCATTGCGACAAGACAAAGAAGCTGGAGCAAATGGTTTTGCACCATGTCGCGCAAGGCGCCTGCACGCTCGTAAAAACCGGCGCGACCCTCAACCCCCAGCGTTTCGGCAGCCGTGATTTGCACGTGATCGACGTAATGCGTGTTCCAGAGCGGCGCGAAAATCGCGTTCGCGAATCGCAAGACCAAAATGTTCTGCGCGGTTTCCTTTCCGAGAAAATGATCGATCCGGTAAGTCTGATCCTCGGTGAACGAACTGCGGACGATGCGGTTGAGTTCGCGCGCCGAAGCGAGATCGGTGCCGAACGGCTTTTCGAGAATAACGCGGGCCCAGCTTCCTTTGCACGTTTCGTTTAACCCCGCTGCCTTCAGGTGATTTAAAATCGATTCGAACTGGTCGGGGGCAGCCGCGAAATAAAACAACCGGTTGCCACGCGTGCCGCGTTCCGTGTCGATCTTGTCGAGGCGTTTGGCTAAGGATTTGTAGCCGGCTTCGTCGCCGAATTCGCTTTGGTGATAAAAGATCGATTGCGCAAACGTCTTCCAGATGTCATCGCGCACGGCCTGGCGCGAGAATTTGCGGGTCGCGTCTTCGAGTTCAGTCCTGAACTGCTCGTCATTTTTCTCTCGTCGTGCAAACCCGATGATTGCGACAGCGGGTGGGAGATCGCCATCGGCGGCGAGGTTGTAAAGCGCAGGAATCAATTTGCGATGCGTGAGATCTCCAGTGGCGCCGAAGATCACAATGCTGCATGGCTGCGGCACGGCGCGCGTGGACAGTCCTTCGCGCAAGGGATTTGGCTCAGGTTGATCGGCGGCTCGATTCATGGACTGTCGGCAACCTACGCAGATTTTCGCCGGTTAGGTAGAGCGAAGATGCTAGCCCGGAATCGGAAATTTTCTTGTCACTTCGCGCACTTTTCCGCGCACTCTCTCTAGCGCGTCGGCGTCGTTGCGATTGCTTAATGCTTCGGCAATCAGGTCCGCAATCTCCAGCATTTCTTCTTCTTTCATGCCGCGCGTAGTCACCGCCGGTGTGCCGACGCGAATGCCGCCGGGTTTAAAAATTGGATAGGTATCGAACGGGATCGCATTTTTGTTCACGGTAATGCCGGCGCGATCCAGAACCTCCTGCGCTTCTTTCCCGTTAATTTCCTTCGGACGAAGATCGACAAGCATAAGGTGATTATCGGTGCCGCCGGACACGATGCGGTAACCATGCTTGGCGAGCCCGGCCGCAAGAGCCTTGGCGTTGATGACGACTTGCCGTTGATACTCGCGGAATTGCGGCTGAAGCGCTTCGTGAAAACAAACTGCTTTCGCCGCGATCACGTGCATGAGTGGACCGCCTTGCACTCCGGGAAAAAGCGTCGAATCGATTTGCTTCGCGAATTCTTCCTTACACAGCACGATGCCGCCACGCGGCCCGCGCAAACTTTTGTGCGTTGTCGTCGTGACAAATTGCGCATGCGGAATTGGGCTGGGATGCTGACCGCCCGCGACCAGCCCCGCGATATGCGCCATGTCGATGAAAAGAATCGCGCCAACCGAATCGGCAATTTGCCGCAGCCGCGGAAAATCGATAATGCGCGGGTAGGCGGACGCGCCGGCGGTAATCATGACCGGCCGCACTTGCTCAGCCTGCTTTTGCAACGCGTCGTAATCAATCGTCTCGGTCTTTTCGTCCACGCCGTAATGCGTGACTTGATAAAATTTGCCCGAAAAATTTGCCGGATGCCCGTGGGTGAGATGACCGCCGTGGGCGAGGTTCATCGTGAGAATTTTGTCGCCCGGTTTAATTGCGGCGAAATAGACCGCCATGTTTGCCTGCGCGCCGCTGTGTGGCTGCACGTTCACGTGTTCTGCGCCAAACAATCGCTTCGCGCGATCAATCGCCAGTTGCTCGGCCGTATCGACATTTTCGCAACCGCCGTACCAGCGTTTTCGCGGATAGCCTTCGGCATACTTGTTTGTAAGAACGCTCCCCTGGGCTTCCATGACTGCCCGGCTCGTGAAATTTTCCGAGGCGATCAACTCGATATTTTCGCGCTGCCGTTTTTCCTCGGCGGCGATGGCATCGAAGATTTCCGGATCGACTCTGCGCAGGCTGCCGCCGGAACCGAACGATGGTGTTGATCCGGCTCCGGCTTGGATTGGATCCGGAAGATCGCTCATTAGGTAAACAGAAGTTCGTCGGCCAGGCGAAGTGGGCGCCAGTTCGCTTTGTTCTACGAACGCAAGCACACTCGGTAAAGCGTTTTTGATTGTGCGGGCGCAGACTTCGTAAACATCGCGGCCAAGACCGATTGGATCTGGCACGTCGCGCCATACCGTCGTGTCTGGCTCTTCGAATTCGCGAAGCAGGAAGGATTTTTCGGCGCCATTGGGGAAGAGCAGCTGGATTGTCTCCAGGTGTGCGCCGGTCATAGCAAAGATGTGCGTCGCCTGATCGATTAGCGCGGCAGTGAGCGGTTGGCTGCGCAGACCGCTGATGTCCACGCCTTCCTCTTCGCAGACTTGCACGGCATAGAGACTCGGCGGCTGGCCGCGCACCGCGTGCACTCCAGCCGAGGCGACTTCGATATCTTTCCGATTTCCAAGCAATCGGCGAAAAAGTCCTTCCGCGATGGGACTACGGCAAATGTTACCTGTGCAGACAAAGAGAACGCTTTTCACGGTTAGGACAGCGCGAGCGAGCGCGATTCCAACCTAGAATCGAACGTGACCAAGTCAATTTGCCGAATGTGGAAGCAGCTCCAGCGTCACGATTTCACGCAACTCTGCGCTGCTCGCCTGAAATCAGCCGAAGGAAACCTTACCCTCTGGGTACTTGCAGCTTAAACCTGTGCCAAAGGTACAGAACCAGAATCGCGCCAAGAATGGAAAAGATCAGCCCGGCGGGATGGAATCGGCCGCCTCCGCTCGGCGGGGAAAATAGATGAGTGACGGCGCCGCCGATAATTGAGCCGACAATGCCAAGCGCGATCGTCCATAGAAGCGTCAGATGCGTATGCATCAGCGATTTAGCAACGAAACCCGCGATTAAACCAACAACGACATACCAAATGAGATGAAGCATGATTTCCTCCTTTTGAATCCTACGATTCGAAGATCGAATTGCAGAAATATCAGACCGGCACGGCAGAGGCTATGCAAAAATTAGGGTGGGATCCGGTTTTCGACCCGGGCAGAGCCTTATATAATTGGCGCTTCTCCGAAGCGGTCTTTTCCGCTACTCTTGGGGCATGACCATGCGCCTCTCTAATTTTGTGCACCTTGTTATTCCGATTAGCGTTCGATCGGTTTTTATCCGATGACCATCGACACCCTTCGGCAAGTACCACTGTTTGGATCGCTCGATGACGACGCGGCCAAACAGTTGTGCGAATTGCTTGAGACGCTCGACTGCGAAGCGCAGAAGGTCTTGTTCCGCGCCGGTGACGCCGGTGACGCGATGTATGTAATCGAGCGCGGAAAAGTGCGCATCTGCGTCCAGGCGACGGATGGGCACGAGGTAACGCTGACAGAGCTGGGCCGCGGTGATTTCTTTGGCGAAATGGCCTTACTGGACGGGCAACGTCGTCGCTCGGCCAATGCCGTCGTCGCCGAGGACGCCCGGCTGGCTGTTCTTTCGCGCGAGCATTTTCTTTCTTTTATTATGGGGGGCAATCCCAATGTCGCGCTCGAAATGCTGACTGCGCTTGCGGACCGCTTGCGACACACGGACGAGCTTTTGCGCCACAGCACAACCCGCAACGTCAATGAAGAAGAAGCCGCCCAACTAACGATGGCGGACCGAGCTGCGGATAAGATCGCCGAATTCGGCGGGAGCTGGAAATTCATTATATTCGAGATCGGGTTGTTCCTTTTGTGGATGTTGTTAAACACATGGCTCCTCTTCGACAAAGGCTTCGATCCCTACCCCTACGTGTTCTTGAATCTCGTCCTCGGAATTATTTGCGGACTCCAAGCCCCCATCATCATGATGTCGCAAAACCGCCAGAGCCATAAGGATCGGCTGCGTTCCGACCTTGATTACGAGGTGAATTTGAAAAATGAGCTGGCGCTGCAGGAGATTCTTCAACGATTAAAGATTCTTGAACGCGAGTCTCTGCGAGCAGGAGCGGAAAAGCGGCATGAATAAGGGGCGGCGAGCTCGAAGCGAGAGCGGTGTCTTTAAAATAACCCAGAGATGATTGCTTGGTCGGTTAGGCTGACTATGATAAATTCGGTATGAAAAGTGTTATGGGGTTCCTGGTTCTCGCGTCGGCCGTCGTCGTTTTTCTATCCGGCTGCGCAAGCTCAAGACCGAGTCCCGAGGAGCAGACGCGGGAATTGGATCGCCAACGGGAAGCTGAGCGGCAGCAGGCTGACTTTCGGAAGAGTCTTCCTCCGGTAACTAATCCCGGCCAGGGACAATAATTCCCAGCGCATATTCAGAATCTCGCCTTCCGCTGAGAGCCGTGGTTACAGTGGGGGATGCATTCCCGATGGAAACGAGTCCGGTACAGGCTTGAATGGTTCGGACTTTGGCTCGCGGTGAAGCTTGTGCCCGTGCTCTCGCGCAAAGCCTGCTTCCGTTTCGGCCAAATGCTGGGAGCGCTCATCTCGATCTTTGATCGGCATGGATACAAAGTCGCACTGGACAATCTCGAGGTCGCGTTTGGCAATCAAATGTCGATCCACGAGCGGCGAAAAGTCGCCCGCCAATCGTCTCAACATTTTACGCGAACAATGCTCGATCTTCTCTGGAGTCCGCGCCTGACACCGGAAAATTTCTCCCGCTACATCGAGATAGAAAATCTCGAGCGCTTTGAGCGGGACATTGGCGAAAGACGCAGCTGCATTTTTGCATGTCTTCATTACGGGAATTTTGAATGGGTGAGTATCGGAATGGGCTTTCGCGGCTATCCCAGTTACATTCTTGCTCAGGAATTCAAGAATCGGCTCCTGGATTCAATCTTCGACAATCTGCGCGCGACCTCGGGACATTGGATGGCTCACCGCGAAGGCGGAATCGTGCGGCTTTACAAAGCGTTGAGGCGAAACGGCCGCGTCGCGATTTTGATCGATCTGACTTTGCCTCCCTCGAAGCCCGCGGTCGTGATTGAATGTTTCGGGCTAAAAACGTGCGTCCCGTTCGCTCACGCCTGGCTGCGAGAGCGCACTGGCTCGCCCATTATTCCCCTGCACAGTGAGCCTTTACCAAACGGCCGTTGGCGCGTGATTTTGCACGAGAAACTTGAGGTCCGGCCGGAGATGAATCATCAGCAAGTGGCGCAGGCCTGCTGGAACCGCTTCGAACCTGTGATCAGGAAAAATCCAGCGCCCTGGCTTTGGATGTATAAACATTGGCGTTATCGTCCCGCAAACGCCGAACGGCCTTACCCCTTTTACGCGCACGTTATGCCACGATTCGACGAGATGCTTCAACGAGATCAGGCGTCTTGAATAAGTAGTCGCGATAGGTGATCGCAGCCGGCACGGGTTGAGGCGTAAAGTGTAGAGGCATTTGTGCCCGCCACCCCGAAGCAGAGCGAAGGCGGGTCAAACGCCTGCTCATTAAAATGTGGGAGGGACCTTAGTGTCCCGATCGGCCGCAGGAGGGATTCGCATGGCGGGTCCTCGCGGCGAGACAAGTGGATGTAGGGGCGCGTGTCCTCACGCGCAAACTGCGGCTGAGGACAGCCGCCGCTACACGGTTGCTGGAAGAGCTTGCCTATCGATCGTTAACGACTACTTGCCTCGCAGGTTTGCTCGCTTCAAGCTGCGCGCTGACCTTTTGGATTTTTGAATCCTGCTCGTTGAGGCGCTCGGAAAGAACCTCCATTCCCTTCTGTTGCTGCGCCACCGTAGATTTTAACTCGGCGATCATCGCTGCTTGCTCCTCCACTTTGCGGTGTTCCTTGAGGAACTCGTTGAGCAACATCGCGTTCACCGCATCGTAGCGCACGGTCTCGGCCTTGCCTTTGTCATTGCGAGTCACCAGATAGGGATCCACCTTTTCCACTTCCTCGGCGATGAGTCCAAACATTATGACGCCATCGGGTTCAATCTCTTTTTTATAACGGAAGGTGACCGGTTTAAGCGCCAGGATTGTTTCGCTCGCTTTGTCCATCGGTTTGATCTCGTCCTTGAACCGTCGCGAGGAGGCGAGTGTCCCGATCTTATTGTCTGAATTAACGTAAACTGCCCGGCTAGACGCGACAGAGGAGTAAACATTTCCGATACGCGTGGTGTTGCTCTCGCCGGCAACGCCAAGAACCTGGGCGCCGATACAGACATTGCCACTGCCGGTGGTGAGACTCTTGCCGGCATTGTAGCCCAACCCTCGGCCGTATTGGTGGTGCCGGTTTGGTTAGAATAGAGTGCCTGATAACCGTTGGCGATGTTATTGTTGCCGGTGGTGTTGCTAAAGAGCGCCTGATAACCGTTGGCCGTATTGTAGCTGCCGCCAAT
>Ga0070708_100003442_pt1 | contig 12390 bp, 8 predicted proteins | sample KBSK5503metaG_FD_65469 | JGI IMG/M metagenome (GOLD analysis project Ga0070708, IMG submission 65469) | Corn, switchgrass and miscanthus rhizosphere microbial communities from Kellogg Biological Station, Michigan, USA - KBS K5-50-3 metaG | ecosystem: Host-associated > Plants > Roots >...
CGCTACTGGAGCCTGCCCCCGCATGAGCTTTCATCCGAACGACGTCGCTCGCCGGGCAAGAATGAGCTCGCTGGCACTCGGACTCGGATTCGTGTTGCTGGTCGGCGCGTTCTTCAAGACGCAAGTCATCCAGAACAGGCAGTATGTGATGCAGTCGGAAGAAAACCGCCTGCGTCCGATACCGCTGCCGGCGCCGCGCGGGATCATTTACGATCGACACGGCCAGGTTATCGCCGAGAATCTTCCCGCCTACTCTGTTTCGATAACGGCGCCGAGCGTCGACAGTCTGCGTTCTGCGCTGGCGCAATTGGCGCCGACGCTCCAGCTCACGCAGAACGACATCAATCTCGCCGTCCGACGCTATCGCCGCGCGCCGACGCGTCCGACGGTAATTCTGCCCGACGCTTCCATCGACATTGTGTCGGTGCTCGAGGAGCACCGGCTGGATTTCCCACGCCTGATCATTCAGTCGGTACCGAAGCGCTACTATCCCGACGGCCCGATCGTCGCTTCGTTCGTTGGGTACACGGGCGAGATCACCGAGGCCGAGCTGAACGATCCAAAATACTCGAGCTACAAACCCGGCCAGTCTGTGGGCAAAGCGGGACTCGAGAAGCAGTACGAGAACATTCTCCACGGTCGTGAGGGAGTACGCTTCGACGAAGTAGATGCGCGTGGTCGTCCCGTTCGCGGTGAAGGACCGCGGCCCGACCTCACTGCCGAGGGCGCACCGCCTCTCTACACCAACATCGATCTCGACCTGCAAAAGTTCACCTCCGGAATTTTTGCGGATTCTTTGCAGGGTGGTGCGATCGCAATCGATCCGAACACAGGCGAGGTACTAGCTCTCTACAGCGCCCCGAGCTGGGATCCCAACAAGTTCACCGGCGGAATTCCGGTCGAGTACTACAAGAAGCTCCTCGATGACAAGCGTCGCCCGCTGGTGAACAAGGTGATTCAGGGACGCTACCCGCCCGGCTCGACGTTCAAGCTTGCCACGTCGGTAATCGCACTGCAAAGCGGCCTCGTCGCACCGAAAGATCACATGCCGGTTCCATGTACAGGTGGATATCAGTACGGCAATCGCTACTTCCGCTGCTGGGAGAAAAAGGGTCACGGCTCGCTCAGCCTCGAGGACGCGATCAAACATTCCTGCGACACCTACTTCTACCAGCTTGGTTTGAAGGTTGGGCTGAGCAGACTGATCGCCGGCGGGATTTCGCTTACCATGCGCGACAGATCGGGAATCGATTTGCCGGAAGAGAACCAACCGTACTGGCCCTACAGCACGGAGTACTATGACAAGAAGTACGGTCCGCGCGGCTGGAGCAACGCCGAGACGTTGAACCTTGCCATAGGGCAGGGCGCTAATTCCCAGACGGTCGTTAACATGGCGAAGCTCTATACGGCTCTCGCCAGCGGCGGGATGGCGTCGCGGCCGGAGATCGCGCACCTCGTTGCGCAGAGGAAAGCGATATATAAACTGTCGCCCGACCTGCAGACGACGCTGTTGAATGGTTTGAAGGCAGTGACCGAAGCCGGTGGTACGGCGGCGGCATCGGCGCTGACGGGAACCACATCGACTGGAGAGAAGGCGGTGCTCGCTGGTAAGACCGGCACCGCTCAGAATCCTGGCGGGAAGGATCATGGATGGTTCGTGGGATTTGCTCCAGCTGATAATCCAAAGATCGTCGTCGCCGTTCTGCTCGAATTCGGTCTCCATGGCTCGCGCGCAGCGCACATCGCGTCTGCGATCATCTCGCATTATCTGAAGGTCGCGCCGATTCAGGCGACGATGGACGAGGGTTAATGAGTCGGCCGATCGTTGCCGATTACAAACTTCTCGCCGCAGCAGGAATCCTCTCGGTGTTCGGCGTGGCGATGGTGTACTCGGCGGGACAAACCGATACACCCACTGCAGTCGCCACCGTTTACAAATCGCAGATCCTCTGGCTGCTGATCGGGCTCGGCTTCGCTTACGCCGTGGGCCGTTCGTCGGTGCGCTTCATCGAGTGGGTTACCACGCCGCTATACCTTTTTTCAGTATTCCTGCTTGGGTTGACTTTGGTGATCGGCAAGGGAGCCGGTACCGCGGCGAGTACGAAGAGCTGGCTGGCGATCGGAAGTCATCGCATCGGCCAGCCGTCGGAGATCGCCAAGGTGACGGTGGTGCTGATGCTGGCGAAAGTGCTGGCGAATCAGCGCGAGGCACCCAAGTCGTTGCTCGATCTCTGGAAGCCGGCGCTGATCGTCGCGATTCCGTGGCTGATCATCATGCTGCAGCCGGATCTCGGCACCGGCATCGTCTTCATCGGGATCTTCTTCGCGATGTTGTATTGGGCGGGTGTCGCCTGGCCGTTGCTGATTCTCATCGCTAGCCCCGCCATCAGTCTGATCCTTTCTTTCAGCGTCGGCCTCTGGGGTGCGTGGTTCTTCATTTTGCTGGCGCTCGTTCTGTGGTATCGGCCGTACCTCATTGAAGGCATCGTGCTGATGGTGCTGAACGTTACCACGGGGGTCATCGCGCCGATGATGTGGGAGAAGCTGGCGCCTTATCAGCAGAATCGACTGAAAACGTTCATCGACCCCACCGCGGATCCGCGAGCGTCCGGCTACCACGTCATCCAGTCGAAGGTCGCCATTGGCTCGGGCGGCTTCTTTGGCAAGGGTTTCACGATGGGAAGTCAGAAGCGGCTCGCATTTCTCCCCGAGCAGCACACCGACTTCATTTTCTCCGTCGTCGGCGAGGAGCTTGGCTTTCTTGGTGTGACAGTCGTGCTGGCGCTTTTCCTGTGGCTGTTCCTGCGTATCACTCAGGTGGCCGAGCGCGCCAACGATTCCTTCAGCAGTCTCGTCGCGTTTGGGCTGATGTCGGGCTGGTTCGTGCACGTGCTGGTGAACGTCGGAATGACGCTCAACCTGATGCCGATCACCGGAATTCCTCTCCCGTTTTTCAGTTACGGCGGCAGCTTCATGCTCGCGAGCTGGCTCGCCATCGGCATCCTCATGCGCATTTCCGGCGAGGGTCGCGGCAGCGCTCTTTCCCTCTACCGATAGCGCTGGACCAAGCTGCGTGGTCGTGTTGCCTCGGGTGCATCGCGCGGGGTCGGCGCGGGATATCCTCTTCGGCAGCTAACTCGCTTACACGCTGCGAGCCTCGCGCGCATAAAACAACGGCGCGCGCGAGTCTCTTGCTACGCGAGACGCTGCCTACGAGGACACCCCGCGCCTCCCACACGAGATCTGTAACCGCACCGCGCCACTAGCGCGTGCGCGCCCGATCGGCGCGGCAGCTTGAACACGGGCAAGCCGAGCGAAGCTCGGCACGCTCCCGCGCGTGGGGGCAGACAGCGCAGTATTGCGGCGCCACGCGCCGCTGCAGTTGCGGGCTCAGTGGGAAGGAGGGTGAGGGCGTCCTCGTAGGCAGCGTCTCGCGTAGCAAGAGACTCGCGCCTTCATTTCAACAGATCTCTAGCCGCTAACCGCGAGGCTCGCAGCGTGTAAGCGAGTAGCTGCCGAAGAGGATGCCCTCGCCCGACTGACCCTCAGAGATGCCGTAACGCCAAGCCGCGATCCAACGCGCCACAACGGTGCCGCTGTAAGCTCCAGCCAGCGGTAAAGTCGAGCCGTATCGCCTTGCCCAGTGCAGAGTTAGCCGCGGTGCGATAAATTCCGCGCATGGCATGGTTCCGCAAGGAAAAGAAACCGCGCCTTCCGCGGCACGAAAAGCACGAGATTCCGCCTGACGCCTGGGAAAAATGCGACCAGTGCGGTCACACGGATCTGCGCGAGAAATTCGTGCGCAATCTCAACGTCTGCCCGAATTGCGGCCATCACCGGCGTATTCGCGCCAGCGAATACGCAGCACTGCTCCTCGACGAGGGCACCGCCGAAGAAACGGAAATCGAGATTCGTTCGACCGATCCCCTCGGTTTTCCTGATTACGAAGGGCGCCTCAAGAAGGCCACGACGAATGCCGGCGAAGGCGACGCAATGCTCACTTTTACCGGACAGCTCGGCGGCATGCCGGTATGCCTCGCCGTCATGGATTTCGCGTTCATGGGCGGCTCGATGGGCTCCGTAGTCGGTGAGAAAATTGCCCGACTCGGCCAGCTGGCGATCGAGCGCAAGTACCCGCTGATCATCATCTCCGCCTCCGGCGGAGCGCGAATGCAGGAAGGCGTGCTCTCGCTGATGCAGATGGCCAAAGCCGCAGCAATTCTGTCGCAGCTTTCCGAGCGGCGGATTCCGTACGTCTCGATTCTCACCAATCCAACCACGGGTGGAGTCAGCGCCAGCTTCTCGATGCTCGGCGATGCGATTCTCGCCGAGCCGGGTGCGGTGATCGGATTCGCGGGTCCGCGGGTGATCAAGCAGACGATTGGCCAAGAGCTGCCGGAAGGATTTCAGACGGCGGAGTTCCTGCTCGAGCATGGCATCGTCGATTCGGTCGTCCCGCGCGCCGAGCTGAAGAGAACGGTGGGACAGCTGCTGCGTCACATGAGTGGCAAGCCGGCTTCGGCAGGGTGGACGACGTCCTGACGTCTTACGGCGAGGCGATCCAGACACTCTTCGCCCGCACCACCGGCGGCATAAAACCAGGTCTCGAGCGCACCGAAGCTCTCCTCGCAAAAGTCGGCACGCCTCACCGCAAGCTCACAGCCATTCATGTCGCTGGAACGAACGGGAAGGGCAGCGTCGTTGGAACCTGCGAAGCCCTGCTCCGCGCCAAGGGATTCAAGGTCGGGAAATACACATCCCCGCACCTGATCGATTTTCGGGAGCGGATCACGGTTGACGGCCAGCCAATTTCCGAGCGGGCAGTTCTCCGATTTCTCGAACGGTGGATGCCAGCGGCGGAATCCCTCGGCGCAACGTTTTTCGAGGTCACCACTGTACTTGCGTTCGACTGGCTCGCCAGGCAACAAGTGGATTTCTGCGTCATCGAGACCGGCCTCGGTGGCCGGCTCGACTCCACGAACGTTCTGCAGCCGCGGGTCGCCACCGTTACCTCGATCGGCCTCGATCACACCGATCTCCTCGGTGACACACTCGAGGCAATCGCCGGCGAGAAAGCAGGAATCTTCAAAGCCCTGGCACCGGCCGTCATCGGCGAAGCTTTGCCGGAGATACGAGATCTTCTCGAGCGACGCGCCGGCGAAGCGGGTGCGCTGCCCGTTTTGGTCCTCGACCGCGAATACGTGATCCAGAATGTGAAGGTCTCGACGACAGGAACTTCGTTCAGCCTGACGCACAACGGCGAGCGACATCGCATCACCACCCCGCTTTTCGGTACGTACCAGGCACGCAATACCGCGACTGCGATCGCGACGGTCGCAGCGTTGGGCGATGATTACCTGCCCGCGGCAAGTCAGATCACGCGAGCACTGTCGAAGCTGTTTCTTCCGGGCCGATTTCAGCGCCGCGGCCGAATGGTGTTTGATGTCGCCCACAATCCCGCCGCTGCCCGCGCTGTCGCCAAAACCATTGCCGATCTGAATCTCGCCCGTCCCCGAACGGCACTGATCGCCGTGCTGTCAGACAAGGACTGGCGAGGCATCATCCAGGAGCTCGCTCCGGCCATCGATCGGTTTCTGTTTACCACGGCGCCATCCGCTCCCGCTGAACGGAAATGGAATCCCGATGATGCGCGCGCGTTCGCCAAAACTCAGGGGTTGGACTCGGAGAGCAAGCCGAATTTGGACGCCGCCCTGGCAACCGCGCAGAAAGGCCGCGGCACACTGCTCGTCACCGGCTCGTTTCACACCGTCGGCGATGTGATGTCGCGCTTGCACGTGTCTCCATTCGCCGCGTAGCTTTCCTAAATGTCACAGGGGGCGTTGCCCGGATTTCGAGATTTTTATCCTGAACAGCTGGCCACCCGCAATTACCTCATGTCGGTGTGGCGTGACGTCGCGCGGAAATACGGTTTCGTCGAGTACGATGGCCCCCCGCTGGAGCCCCTCGAGCTCTACACTCGGAAAAGCGGCGAAGAAATCGTCGGACAGCTTTACGCTTTCAAAGACAAGGGTAACCGCGACGTTGCCTTGCGCCCCGAGATGACGCCCACCCTGGCGCGCATGGTCGCGGCAAAAGCAAATGCGCTGCGCAAGCCGATTCGCTGGTTCTCCGTCCCGCAGCTGTTTCGTTACGAGCGCCAGCAGAAGGGACGGCTGCGCGAGCACTTCCAGCTGAACGCCGACATCATCGGCGAAGCTTCTGTGGTCGCCGACGCCGAGCTGTTGGCACTGGCGATCGACGTGATGCGGGCGGTCGGTCTCACCGCGAGCGACATCCGCGCCAGAGTGTCCGACAGGCAGCTCCTCACCGCGGTCCTGGCCGAAGTTGGAGTGAAGACGACGGAGATGGTGGCGGTGTTCGCCGCCATCGACAAGGTTGGCCGCGAGCCGCGCGACGTGACACTCGGCAAAGTGGAGAAGGCGGTATCCGGTGCCGAAGCGAGGCGTGGAGTGGCTAGAGTTCTCGAGCGCACCAGCGATCTGAACGCGCTCGCCGCCGAGTTTCGGGGCTCGAAAGATGTGATCGAAGCCGTGACTCACATGCGCGAGTATCTCAACTTCCTCGACGCGCTGGGCGTCGGTGACTGGGTTGATTTCGATCTCTCGATCGTACGTGGTCTCGCTTACTATACAGGCACGGTGTTCGAGCTGTTCGATGCGAAGGGTGAGTTCCGCGCGATCTGCGGAGGCGGTCGCTACGATGATCTGCTTTCCAGTATCGGGGGCGTCGACCTGCCGGCGCTTGGATTCGGAATGGGAGACGTCGTGCTTACCGAGATCCTCCGCTCACGCAATTTGCTGCCGACTCCGGAATTCGGAACTGACTACTGGGTTGTGGCCGACGACGAATCGATGTTGCCGGATGTGATGACGGTCGCCGGGCGACTACGCGAGAAGTCGCGAAGCGTGGAATACGCGTTGAAATCGCAGTCGCTGTCGCGACAGCTCAAGACAGCGTCGACTGTCGGTGTCAGGCAGGTAGTGCTGCTCCGCCGTGACGATTACGCGAACGGAAAGATCACGTTGAAGACACTTGCCGATGGATCGGAGCGAAGCATCGCTCTCGATGCATTCCTGAACACTCTGTAACGCCAATGGCCGACGACAAGAAACTGACCAAACGCTCCGAAGACTTCAGCGCCTGGTACAACGAGGTCGTGCTGCGCGCCGAGCTCGCCGACTACTCTCCCGTCCGCGGTTGCATGGTCATCAGACCGCGCGGCTATGGGATCTGGGAGCGGATGCAGCAGCAGCTCGATACGATGTTCAAGGACACCGGCCATGAGAACGCGTATTTCCCGCTCTTCATTCCCGAAGGTTTTCTGCGCAAGGAAGCCGAGCACGTCCAAGGCTTTGCACCCGAGACTGCCGTCGTCACCCATGGCGGCGGGAAGAAGCTGGAAGAGCCGCTTATCGTCCGTCCGACGTCGGAGACGATCATCTACGCCATGTACGCGAAGTGGGTACAGAGCTATCGCGACTTGCCGGTGCTGATCAACCAGTGGGCGAACGTTGTCCGCTGGGAGATGCGCACGCGGCTATTCCTGCGCACGCTCGAGTTCCTCTGGCAGGAGGGGCATACCGCCCACGCGACGCACGACGAAGCGGAGGAAGAAGCGCGCCGCATGCTCGGCGTCTATCGCGATTTCATGGAAGGCTGGATGGGAATGCCCGTTGTCACCGGCCTGAAGACCGACGCGGAGAGGTTCGCCGGCGCACTGCGCACATATTCCTGCGAAGGCATGATGCAGGACAACAAGGCGCTGCAGGCGGGAACATCGCACAACCTCGGTCAGAACTTTGCCAAGGCATTCGAGCTGAAATTCCAGACGGAATCGGGCGGGGTCGATTACGCCTGGAACACGAGCTGGGGTGTATCGACGCGGTTGGTCGGCGGACTGGTGATGACCCACGGCGATGACAACGGTCTCCGGGTGCCACCGCTGCTGGCCCCGATCGAAATCGTCATCGTACCCATCTGGCGATCGGAAGAGGACAAGGGCCGCGTCAAAGCCGCGGCGCATCTGGTCAAGGAAAGTCTGCTCGGTTGGGAACGTCGGGTTCCCGGACGGCTGCGTGTGCACGTCGACGATCGCGAAGGGATGAAGCCGGGAGCCAAATATTACGAGTGGGAGCTGCGTGGAATTCCTTTGCGCATGGAGCTCGGTCCACGCGATCTCGATCAGAATCAGGCGATTATGGTCCGGCGCGATACGGGGGAAAAGAAGCCCGTCTCGCTCGGATCGGTCGGCGAGGATGCCGCAGATCTTTTGCATCAGATTCAGGAATCGATGCTGATCGATGCGCGCGAGCGCAGGGAGCAGCACAGCATCCGCGGCGGCATCACCTACGACAAGTTCCGCGAGGTGATGGACGGCGAAGGCGCGTTCGTCTACGCCGGTTGGTGCGGTGATCCCAAGTGCGAGGCAGAAATCAAGGAGGAAACCAAGGCGACGATTCGCGTCCTTCCCGACGAGGAATTCAGATCCGCCGAGCCGCCGACGAAGTGTCTCAAGTGTGGCCGGCCCTCGACCACCGAGGCTCTGTGGGCAAAGGCGTACTAGATATTCCGACGGCCGCTCTATCCGAAAGAGTTTCGCTGGAGGCAATAGCGCGGGAAGTCGGAACGCCGTGCTACGTCTATAGCTCCGCGATGATCCGTGCCCAGTACCATCAGTTAAAGAGCGCGATGGGCAAGCTCGACGTGCGGCTGCACTACAGCGTCAAGGCCAACTCGAGCATTGCCATCCTCGCGCTTCTTCGCGAGCTGGGTGCCGGGCTCGACATTGTTTCGGGGGGCGAGCTATTCCGCTCGCTGAAGGCAGGGTACACCGGCAAGGACATCGTCTTCAGCGGCGTCGGCAAGACGGAGCGCGAGATGGAAGAGGCGCTTCGCGCCAACGTCCTGCTATTCAACGTCGAGTCGGAGCAGGAGCTACATGTCCTCGACTTGGTCGCCAAACGACTCGGCGCGAAGGCGCCGGTTGCTCTCCGCGTAAATCCGGAAGTGCTCGTCGATACTCCGCACCCCTACACGCGGACGGGTGAGAAGGGAATGAAGTTCGGCATTCCGTTCGACGAGGCTCTGTCGGTGGGGAAAGTCGCCGCGTCGCTTCCCAATCTCCAACTGCTCGGCCTCGACATGCACGTCGGCTCCCAGATCTCGCAATTCGCGCCGTACGAGGTCGGCCTGCAGCGGTTGCTCCATCTGCGACGGGAGATCGAGCGCGAAACGAAAGTCCGCCTGGAGTATCTCGACATCGGTGGCGGCCTGGCGGTGACCTACGACGCGTCGGACCGGGCGGTGGACGTCGACCAGTTTGGTCAGGTCGTCAGCGCTCTCGTCGGCGGGTCGGGACTCAAAATAATTCTCGAGCCGGGGCGTTTTCTGGTCGGCAACGCAGGAGTGCTGCTGACGCGCGTTCTCTATAGAAAGCGCAGCGGTGGCAAAGAATTCATCATCACCGACGCCGGGATGACCGACCTCCTGCGCCCGTCTCACTACAACGCGTTTCATCGCATCGAAGCGGTGAATCCAACCGGCCGAACTACCGTCGCGGATGTCGTCGGTCCCATCTGCGAGAGCGGTGACTTTCTCGCGCTCGACCGGCAGATCGATGACGCACAGCCGGGCGATCTTCTTGCGGTGCAGTCGACCGGTGCCTACGGATTCGTGATGGCGTCCAACTACAACTCGCGCCCCCGACCGCCAGAAGTGCTGGTCGACGTAGACAAATTCGCAGTGATCACGAAGCGCGAGAGCTACGATGACCTCGTTCGCAACGAGATTCCTCCGGCCTGGAGATCCGCGCCGTGAAAATCGGGGTCATGGCCGACACACACGATCGAGTACCGGCCATCGCGGATCTCCTGGAGCGATTCGCCAAAAAGGGCGTGAGCATGGTAATGCATGCCGGCGACTACTGCTCTCCGTTCAGCCTCGCTCCGTTTCACCAGCGGGGGATGGCGCTACTTGGCGTATTCGGCCGCAACGACGGTGACCGGGAAACCCTCAGCGCCTACGCGGCGCGCGGGATGGGAACGGAGATCTACGAGTCGCCCCATAGCTTTGATGTGGGAGGCAAACGGGTTCTGCTCGTCCACGAGATCGCCGAGGTGAGTCCCCGCTCGATTGAATCGCACGATTTCGTGATCCACGGTTCCTCGCACTTGCAATCGGAGAAGAAGATCGGGACGACAGTGGTGATCAACCCCGGCGAAGCCTGCGGCTGGATTCACGGTAAGTGCACGGCAGCCATTCTCGACACCGACACCGGAGAGGTGGAAAACATCACGCTATGACCAGCCGGATCCTCATCATCGATTTCGGCTCACAATTCACCCAGCTGATCGCGCGGCGCGTCCGCGAGGCGCGAGTCTACTCCGAGATCCATCCGCCGAGTCGCAGCGTCGACTGGATTCGCGAGTGGAAGCCAACAGGAATAATTCTCAGCGGCGGACCGAATTCAGTTTACGGCGACAACGTCCCCTTGGCCGACCCCGCAGTTTTCGACATCGCTCCGGTGCTCGGTATCTGTTACGGCATGCAGTTGATCGCCCACATTGAGGGCGGTCAGGTGATACGCACCAATCGTCGCGAATACGGGCGCGCGCAGATGAAGGTTCTCGAACCGACAGGCTTGTTCGCCGGGTTTAGCTCCAAGGAGCCGGTGACGACCTGGATGAGTCACGGCGATCACATCGAGCAGCCGCCAAAAGGTTATCGAGTGACGGCTGAGAGCAACGGCAACCCGATCAGCGCATTCCGCCACGAGAAGCGGCCAATCTTTGGAGTCCAGTTTCATCCCGAGGTGGCGCACACTCCGCGAGGCGGCGAGATCATCTCGAACTTCCTTTTCGACATCTGCAAAGCGGAGCCGACCTGGACGACAGGCGCGTTCATCGAGGAGGAAGTCGCGCGGATTCGCAAGACGGTCGGGAAGTCGCGTGTCATCTGTGGACTCTCGGGCGGGGTCGATTCTTCTGTGGCGGCAGCGCTCGTTCACCGCGCCATCGGCGATCAGCTCACCTGCATTTTCGTCGACACCGGGTTGCTTCGCTTGCACGAGCGGGAGCAAGTCGAACGGACTTTCCGCGCTCACCTCGGCATCAAGCTGGTAACGGTCGACGCGGAGAAGCGGTTTCTCGAAAACCTCGCCGGCGTCGAAGACCCGGAGAAGAAGAGGAAGATCATCGGCCATACCTTCATCGACGTATTCGAGGAAGCGGCAGCCGAAGTCGGCGGCGACGTCGATTTCCTGGTGCAGGGAACTCTTTATCCCGACGTGATCGAGTCATTCTCGCCGCGTGGCGGACCGTCGGTGACGATCAAGACTCACCACAACGTCGGTGGGCTCAAGCAGGACATGAAGTTCAAGTTGATCGAGCCGCTGCGCGAGCTGTTCAAGGACGAAGTGCGGAACGTTGGTCGCGAGCTCGGACTACCCGAAGAGATTGTGGCCCGTCATCCATTCCCCGGACCGGGCCTCGCGATCCGAGTGCTGAGCGACGTCACCAAGGAGAAGCTCGACCTACTGCGCGCCGCTGACGCGCTCTACCTCGAAGGAATCCGCGAGGCGGGATTGTACGACGAGATCTGGCAGGCGTTCGCGGTGCTGTTGCCGGTGCGCAGCGTGGGGGTGATGGGGGATGAGCGGACCTACGAGTACGTCCTCGGCCTGCGCGCCGTCACAAGCACCGATGGGATGACGGCCGATTGGTTCCACTTCCCGCACGATGTGCTCGGCAGGATATCGAGCCGGATCATCAATCAGATCAAGGGGATCAACCGGGTCGTGTACGACGTGAGCTCGAAACCGCCGGCTACGATCGAGTGGGAGTAAACTCGCAACCATTCGCGGCCAAGCTGGCAACTACACGCACCTCGCAACACGTTACGGTTGAATGCGAGTAGAAACACCCTCTTAGAGGCTTTTCTCCTCCAGAAGTTGCATGAACTCCCTCGGCTGCTTCAGTTTGAGCAACCGCTCGGGAACGTCTGCCTCCTTCGAGAACTGCGCAATTTTCCCGAGGACAGGCAGGTATTGATTCGATACCTCGAGCGGCGGCGCGACGATGAGGAAGAAAAAGAACACCGGCTTCTCGTCGATCGCCTTGAAATCGACTCCCTGACTCTTGCGCCCGAACGCGACGCGGAGTTTCGAGACCACCAGCGATCGACAGTGTGGAATCGCGATCCCTCGCCCGATTCCCGTGGAGCCGAGATTCTCGCGTCGCTTCAACATCTTGAACAGCATTCCTTCGGATTTGTCGTCGAGGCCAAGGAGATCGATCAGCTCCTTCAGAATTTCGTCCTTGGTGTTTCCCTCGAGCTCCAGCTTGATCGCGTCTTCAGAAAAAAAATCGCGTA
>Ga0070708_100003443_pt1 | contig 12386 bp, 12 predicted proteins | sample KBSK5503metaG_FD_65469 | JGI IMG/M metagenome (GOLD analysis project Ga0070708, IMG submission 65469) | Corn, switchgrass and miscanthus rhizosphere microbial communities from Kellogg Biological Station, Michigan, USA - KBS K5-50-3 metaG | ecosystem: Host-associated > Plants > Roots >...
CTGCTCGAGCGCGCCCACTCCTACAAGGACAAGCTCGCGCGCGGCCTGACGCCGAGCGCCGGCCTCTTCTTCTACCCGGTGCTCATGGCGGCCGACATCCTGATCTACCGCTCGAACCTCGTGCCGGTCGGCCAGGACCAGGTCCAGCACATCGAGATGACGCGGGACATGGCCGGCTCCTTCAACCAGGTCTACGGCCGGGTCTTTCCTCTCCCCGAGGCGCGGCTCGACCGCGCGCCGACAGTGCCCGGCACCGACGGCAAGAAGATGAGTAAGTCCTACGGCAACACGATCGAGATCTTCGCCGAGGGCGCGGCCTTGAAGAACTCCGTCATGCGGATCGTGACCGATTCGACGCCCGTCGAGGCCCCGAAGGACCCGGACCGGGACAACCTCTTCGCCCTCTACAGCCTCTTCGCCTCCGACGACGAGAAGGGCGCCCTCGCCTCGCGCTACCGCGCGGGGGGCCTCGGCTACGGAGATGTCAAGAAGATGCTCATCCAGAAGATCGAAGCCCATTTCGCGCCGGCCCGCGCCCGCCGCAAGGAGCTCGAAAAACATCCGAGCGTCGTGGAAGCCGCGCTCCGCAAGGGCGCCGAACGGGCCCGCGCGGAAGCGAACGAGACGATGCGCCTCGTGCGGGAAGCGACCGGGCTGCGCTAGGGGAACCGGCCGCAGAATCTCGGAACTCGAGCAAAACACAGATCCTTCGCTGCGCTCAGGATGACAGGTAGGCGCCATTTACGCTAAACTTACGCCTAGGTGCTGAAGCCCGTTTCCAATCCTCCGAATCCCTGGGAATCCACATACGTGGAATACCTCGGTGAGCCGCCGGAAGCCGAGCTGGAGGTTTTCGAGGAAGAGGCCCGGAGCATCCTCGCCGAAAATGAAAGCCCCGACGTCGGCTTCCGCTGGAGCCTCAACCCCTACAGGGGATGCTTTCATGCATGTTCTTACTGTTATGCGCGGACGAGCCACGAGTATCTGGGGTTCGGGGCGGGGACGGACTTCGACCGGAAGATCGTGGTCAAGGTCAACGCGCCGGAGCTCCTCCGGCGGCAGCTCCTGAGGCGGTCCTGGGAGGGGGAGACGATCGTCTTTTCTGGGAACACGGACTGCTACCAGCCGCTCGAGGCGGTTTACGGGCTGACGCGGCGGTGCCTGGAGGTCTGCGCGGAGTTTCGCAATCCCGTCGCGATCATCACGAAGGGGGCTCTCGTGCGCCGGGATGTGGATCTGCTGGCCCGCATGTCCCGCCACGCGTCGGTCTTCGTTTCGCTGTCCATCCCCTTCTCCGACGACGGGATGTCCCGGGCGATCGAGCCGAACGCGAGCCTCCCGTCGCAGCGGAACGAGACGCTTGCCCTGCTCTCGGCGGCCGGCATCCGGACGGGCGTCGGCGTGGCGCCGGTGATTCCGGGCCTGAACGACAGCCAGATTTCCGCGGTCCTCGAGCGCGCGCGGGCGGCCGGAGCGACGAGCGCTTTTATGACGCTCGTGAGGCTCTCCGGCCAGACGCTGCCGGTCTTCCGCGAGCGTCTGGAGCAGGCGTTCCCCAACCGGGCGGCGAAGATCTGGAGCGCGATCCGGCAGGTCCGCGGCGGGAAGTTGAACGAGTCGGAGTTCGGCGCGCGCATGCACGGCGTCGGCCCGCGCTGGACGGCGATCCGGAGCCTCTTCGACGTCGAGTGCCGCCGCCTCGGTTTCAACGAGGAACGCACGGGCGAAGAGTCGAGGAACGCATTCCGGCGGCCCGCCGCCCAGCGGGACCTGTTCGACAGAGAAACTTGATTCCGGGTCCTCCTACTTTGTACCAGAGAGTACTTGACAAGAAGCTGTCACACCCATAGCATCGCCCCGTGGAGAGACCCCCGCTGAAGGCCGTCCCCGAGCCGCCCGCTCTCGGCAGCCGCGCCATCGAGAACCTGCATTTCATCCGCGAGACGATGGAGAGGGCCTCCGCGTTCACCGCCGTGCCGGGGTGGGGCGGCGTGGCCATGGGGGCGAGCGCGCTCGGCGCGGCGTGGGTCTCCCGGCTCGCGCGGACTCCGGAAGAGTGGTTGGGAATCTGGCTCGCCGAAGCGTTCCTCGCCGGCGCGATCGGCGTGTGGGCGATCGCAGCCAAGGCGCGGCGTTCGCGGATCCCCCTCTTCGCCGGGCCCGCGCGGCGGTTCCTCCTGACACTCTTTCCCCCGCTCGCCGCCGGCGCCCTGACCACACTCGCGCTTTCGCGGGCCGGGGCCTCCGCGGCCCTCCCGGGAATCTGGCTCCTGCTCTACGGCACCGCTGTCGTGACCGGGGGGGCCTTCGCAGTCCGGATCGTGCCGGTGATGGGCGTGGGATTCATGCTTCTGGGAGCGGTCGCGCTCTTCTGCCCGCCGTCCTGGGGCACGGCATTTCTGGCCGCGGGATTCGGGGGCCTGCACATCGTCTTTGGGATCCTGATCGCTCGGCGGTACGGAGGCTAGCGTTGGGGGGCCAGGGTCCGAAGTCCAGAGTCCAGGGGCGTGCCGGCCGGGCGCCGAAGGCAGCGCCCGTTCCGAGCCCGCGGACGCTGCCGGAGCTGGATCGCATCATCCACGAGAGGATGCGTCTGGCGATCGTCTCGGCGCTCGCGGCCAACGCGTCGCTCTCCTTCAACGACCTGAAGGCCCTTCTCGGAACGACGGACGGGAACCTCTCGGTTCACGCCCGGAGGCTCGAAGAGGCGGGATACGTCGCTTTCTCCAAGTCGTTTCACGGGCGCATGCCCCGGACCGTGTACCGGCTGACTCCCGAAGGACGCCGCGCCTTCGAACGCTATCTCGGCCACCTGGAGGCCCTCGTACACGGAGCGCGGCGGCCGTAAAAAATTTGGGGGCATACTTTATGGCGCAAAGAGCCGCGAGGAGAATCTCCGCAAGGGAGACTTGAAGTATTTCTGCGAGATCGACTGCCATCTCGCCTACTCGCTCGAAGAGGCGTCGCGGGCGATTACCCCTCGGAAAACCCTCAATGCCCGCGATCGAACGCTCAGGCAGACCTTGTCGGTCCACCATCCACGAAGGCGACGGTGGCAGAATGCGGGCGTGAAGATTCCGGGAATGACTCCCCGGCGGTGGATCGAATACACGGCCGCGATCCTGGCGGGAAACGGGATCTATTTCCTCGTGCTCTTTCCGGACCTCTCACCCGCTCTGCAGCACCAGCCTCTCCGGTTCGACGCCGGCCTCGTTCTGGATTTCCTCTGCTGCGTCGTCGTCTACTGGGTCATCCGGCTCGGCGTGACGCACGCGCGCCGGATCAATCAGGGTTCGGGGCAGTCTTAGGTCCCTAGGGCTTCTCGACGATGTCCGGCTTGAGCGACGACACGATGGCGAGCAGGTCGTCCTTCTCCTTCTGCGGCACCTTGAACTTGTCCAGGGTCTCCACGAGAAGCTTGACGGACTGGTCCCAGTCGCTTCCGGTGATTCCGAGACCCTTGTGGGCGGTCTTCGTGTCGCGGCCGACGTAGACGCAGGGACCGCCCGTCGCCTGGCAGACCTGGTCTATGAAGTTCTGCCGCAGCCGGCTCTTGGAACTGTCCGAGAGCCCGACCAGGAAGCGGCCGAGCTGCTTGTCCGTGACCAGCCTCACCACGAAGTCGTCGGAAACGGCCGCGATCGCGTCGTAGCCCCCGAGCCGCTTGTAGAGAGACGGGTCGGCAGCGGGCGACGCTTTCGTCTGAGACACAGCGGGAAGCGACATGAACAGAAGTGTGGCCAGACCGAGAAGAGTGCGTCTCGTCATAGTTGTTCCCCCTCTTTCAAAAAGGATCCCGAACTCGAAGGTTCGCCTGTCTCTGCAATAGTTGCCGAGACTCTAGCACTCCCTATGCAGCCAGGCAGGAATCCGGATTCACAACCCGAGACGCGAGACGCGGGACCTGAGACGTCAGACCTTCGACGTTCGACCTTCGACCTTCGACCTCTGCCTCAAACGATCACCGGCACGATCACCGGACGGATGTCGAAGGTGCGGCGGCACGCCCTCCTGGCCGCCAGCGCGATCTCGGCCCGCAGCCATTCCGGGTCGTTGCGCTCTTCCGGCGTGGCGCGCGCGAGCACGGAGCGGGCCGCGCGGCGGACCTCGGCCGCGATCTCGGCTTCCGGCGCGGCAACGCCCCGGGAGACCACGGTGATCTCGCCGGCGCGAATGTCCGCCGGCGCGAAGACGACCACGAAGCCCTCCTCGGCGAGCTGCTTGCGGTCGCGCACGACGGCGGCCTCGACCGGCTCGGGGCGCGAGTCGTAGTAGACGCGGCCCGCCGGCACGGCCGCCGGCTCGAACCCGATGCCCTGCGCGGAGAGCGTGAGACGGTCGCCGTTGTCGAGCAGGAAGACGCGATCCCGGGCGATGCCCGCTTCCACGGCCGCGTCGGCGGCGGCGGCGAGCATCCGGCGCTCGCCGTGCACCGGAACGACCGCCTTCGGCCGCGTCAGACGGATCCAGTCCACGATGTCCTCCCGGTGCGCGTGCCCGGAGACGTGCACTGGCGGGTCGGCCTCGCGCACGACACGCGCCCCGCGCCGCACGAGGTGGTCGGTCACGCGGTTGACGGAACGCTCGTGCCCCGGAATGGTGCGGGCGGAAAAGATGACGAGGTCCTCCGGTTCGAGCTTCAGGTCCGCGTGCTCGTCCAGGGCGAGCCGGTAGAGGGCTGAGAACGGCTCGCCCTGGCTCCCCGAGGTCAGGCAGAGCAATCGGTCCGCCGGGCAATCGGAGAGATCCCCGGGCGCCACGAGGCCGCCGGCGGGGAGGGAAAGGCGGCGCAGGCGCTGGGCGATCTCCGCGACGGTGCGCATGCTGCGGCCGAGGAGCGCGACGCGGCGGCGCAGACGGCGGCCGGATTCCACGGCCTGGCCGATGCGAGCCACGTGGCTCGAAAACGTCGTCAGGATGATCCGTCGCGGCGCTCCGGCGAAGGCCGCCGCGAGCCCCTCGCCCGCGACCCTTTCGGACGGGGCCTTCCCGGGCCTCTCCGCGTTGGTGGAATCCACCAGCGCAAGGTCCACGCCTTCTCCGACCGCCGCCGCGATCCCCTCGCGGTCGGTCAGCTCGCCGTCCGGCGGATCCGGGTCGAGCTTGAAGTCGCCGGAGTGGAAGATCCGCAGGCCCCCCGCCTCGATCAGGATGGCCGCGGAATCGGGCACGGAGTGCGAGACGCGGAAGAACGTGAACGCGAAATCTCCCGCCCGCACTTTCTCGCGCGGGCGCGCCTCGAGCAGGCCTTCGAGCATGCCGTCGGCCTCTTCCAGACGTCGCCGCGCCAGCGCGAGCGTAAAGGGGAAGCTGTACACGGGAGCCCGCGTTGCCTCCCGCAGGAGGGGAAGCGCGCCGATGTGATCCTCGTGCCCGTGCGTGAGCAGGACCGCGTCGATCCGGACTCCCGAAAGGGCGGAAAGGTCCGGCGCGATCCGATCGATCCCCGGAAACGTCTCATCGGGAAAGGACACGCCCACGTCCACGAGGATGCTCGAGGGCCCGCACCGCAGCCACAGGACGTTTCTTCCGAACTCTCCGAGCCCCCCGAGCGGGACGATCTCGACCGGCGCGCTCGTCACGGCGCCACCTCCGCGAGCTTCAGGTAGTCCTCGAGGGACAGCTCCTCGGCCCTGGCCCGCGGCCCTTTGCCGAGCGTCGCGAGCGCTCGTTCCCAGTGTCCGCGCGCGCCGGCTGGCGTGAGGGCGTTGGCGAGCGTCTTGCGCCGGGTGCGAAACCCGAGCGACGCCAGACCGATCGCCCTTTCCCGCAGGCCCGCCTCGATCGCGGGCGAGCGGGGCACGAGCTCGACCACGCTCGACGTGACTTTCGGCCGGGGCCTGAAGGCGCCGGGCGGGAGATCGAACAGGATCCGCGCCCGGGCGAAGGCCGCCGCGCGCACCGAGAGATAGCCGTAGGCGTCCTGCCCCGGCCGCGCGGTCAGGCGCAGCCCCACTTCCCGCTGGACCGTGACGACCGCGCGCGTGATCGCGTCGGGCTCTTCGATCGCCGCGAGCAGGATCGGCGTCGCGGCGTTGTACGGCAGGTTCGCGAGGAAGACTACCGGGCCCTCCCAACCCGCCTGCGCCAGCCACGCGCCGAACGGCCGCTCGAGCGCGTCACCGCGCGCGATGCGAACGCTGGCGACCGCCGCGAACTCCTTCTCGAGGACGGCGGCGCGCCAGGGATCGATCTCGATCGCAAGGACACGGCGCGCGAGCGCCGCGATCGGGCGCGTCAGGGCCCCGTCGCCGGGCCCTACTTCCAGGACCGTGTCGGAGGGGCTCAACCGCGCGGCGGCAACGATGCGCTCCGCCGTCTCTCCCCGGGCGAGGAAGTGCTGGCCCCAGCGCTTCCTCGCGGGGATCACCGAACCCTCCGGAAGACCGGAAGCTCGCCGACCCTAAACCGTTGGGCCCGACAGACTTCCTCCGGCTCCACGAAAGCAGCGTATCAAATGGTAAACTCTTGCTTTAGCGGGGATTTCTGTGCTGCCTGTACATACGCTCGACAACCGCCGCCTCGAAAACTTTCTCGAGCGTCACAAGGCGTATTACGCCTATTCCGGCGAAATCGACATCGATGTCTTCCTGCGGGAGATTCTGCAGAAGGCCAACGAGTTCGTCCCCTCGGAAGCGGGATCCATCCTTCTCGACGATCCGCTGACCAAGAACAACGAAGACCGGATGGAGAACGAGCTCGTCTTCATCGCCACCTTCGGCGCCGACGCCGAGACCAGGCTCGCGCGGCGCGTCAACGCCCGGATGGGCATCGCCGGCCACGTCTATTCGACCGGCGTCACCTACATGACCGAGGACGTGATCGAGGACCCGTACTTCTACCCGACGTTCGACACCGCCGGCGGATTCCGGACCAAGTCGGCCCTCTGCGTCCCCATCCGCATCGAGTCGGCGGTCTGCGGAGTCCTCGAGCTCGTCAACCGCACGGGCTCGCAGGCGTTCCGGGACAAGGACCGGAGGCTGCTTGAGATCTTCGCAGACTACGCCGCGATCTCGATCCAGAACCTGCTCGACGCGCGCCGCGCGCACGAGGTGGCCAAGCGCGACGGTCTGACCGGCCTCTTCAACGAGCGCTACCTGCATCTGCGTCTGACGCAGGACCTTTCGCGGATCTCGCGCGACGGCGGAGACCTGAGCCTGATCTTCCTCGACCTGGACTACCTGAAGTCCGTCAACGACCGCCACGGGCACCTGGCCGGCAGCCAGGTCCTCCGGGAGGTCGGCTACGTTCTGAAACGCACGATCACCGACGAACGAGCCACCCTGACGCGCTACGGGGGGGATGAGTTCGTCCTGATCCTTCCCGGCCATTCGCTCCGCGAGGGAATGGAGGTGGCCGAGGCCGTGCGCCATGCAATCCGCTCGACGACGTTCGTGCCGCGCCCGTACGGATTCAACAACCCGGCTCTGAACCTTCAGGGGATGATCACAGCGTCGCTCGGGGTTTCCGCGATCCGCGCCAACGCGACGCCGGCCGCCTCCGTCGAGCAGCAGAAGAACGAGCTGCTGCGCGCCGCCGACGCGGCTCTCTACAAGGCCAAGGAGCGCGGCAAGGACCGCTGTCTCGCGGCCGGCGTGGCGATCGTGCCGGAGGCCGCTCGAGCCGGATGACATAATTGAAGATTGATGATTGAAGATTGAAAACTCGATTCTCGCGTCTGTTTTCAATCGACAATCTTCAATCGACAATCGACAACTGCTCCTAAAACACCCGAAATGGTAGGTTGAGACGCATGTCCTCGATAACCCGTACCCGTCATCTGTCGCCTGACGCCGTCGTCGACGTTCTGTCGCGCCACATCCTGGTGGACGGGTACCACGTCGTCATGGATCTGGAGAAGAGCCGCGGCTCCTATCTGTTCGACGCCCGCAGCGGCCGTCCGATGCTCGACTTCTTTTCGAACTTCGCGACCTGCCCCATCGGCTACAACCATCCGGGAATGCAGGACGCGGAGTTCCGCGAGCGGCTCCTCCAGGCCGCATTGATCAAGCCGGCCAACAGCGACATCTACACGAGCGATTACGCGGAGTTCGTGGACACGTTCACGCGCCTGGCGGTCCCTCCCAGCCACGCCGGCCACGTCTTCTTCGTCGAAGGGGGCGCCGCGGGAGTCGAGAACGCTCTGAAGACCGCCTTCGACTGGAAGGTCCGCAGGAACCTGGCGCGCGGAGCCGGGGAGAAGGGAAAGAAGGTCATCCACTTCCGCGAAGCCTTCCACGGGCGCACCGGCTACGCGCTGTCGCTGACGAATACCGCCGACCCCCGCAAGACCCAGTACTTCCCGACCTTCGACTGGCCCCGCCTCTCCTGTCCCAAGCTCCGGTTCCCGGCGACCCCGGAGGTCCTGCGGGCGGCCGCCGCCGCCGAGGAGGAGGTCGAGCGAGAGATCCGGAAGGCCTGCGCGGAATCGCCGGGCGACATCGCCGCGCTCATCCTCGAGCCGATTCAGGGCGAGGGTGGAGACAACCACTTCCGGCCGGAGTTTTTCCGGCGCCTGCGGGCGCTCGCCGACGAGCTCGAGTTCCTCCTCATTTTCGACGAAGTCCAGACGGGGGTCGGGTTGACCGGCTCGATGTGGTGCTGGCAGCAGTTCGGCGTCGAGCCGGACCTCTTCGTCTTCGGCAAGAAGACGCAGGTCTGCGGCTTCGCGTCGAACGGACGCATCGACGAAGTCGACAACGTCTTCAGGATTTCTTCCCGCATCAATTCGACGTGGGGCGGGAACCTGGTGGACATGGTCCGGTGCGCGCGCTACCTGGAGATCATCGACGAGGAAAACCTGGTGTCGAACGCACGGACCGTCGGCGAGCACCTGCTCGCGCGCCTCTCCGAGATGGCGGAAGAGTTCCCGCGCGTCGTTTCGAACGTCCGGGGCCGGGGGCTCTTCGCCGCGCTGGACCTCCCGGACAAGGCCATGCGGGATCGGGTGCTCGCGGCGTGCCTCGAGCACGGGATGATCGCGCTCGCCTCGGGGGCTTCCGCCATCCGCTTCCGGCCGGCTCTCACGCTCTCGCGCGAGGAGGCCGAAGAAGGCGTTCGGAAGCTGCGCCGGGCTCTCCTCGACGCGAGGGGATAGGAACATCGGGATCCCGGTTCCAGGTCCCAGGATCGGGCGGAGGCGAAGACGTGGAGGCAGCATTCGATGCTCCGCCGGAGCCGGCCCGGCGAAAGACGCGGTGGGTACTGCGGGTTCTCCTCGGGCTCGTCGTAGGAGCGTGCCTCGCCGTCCTCGTCTTCTTCGCGACCCTTCCGGACGTGACGCCCTTGAAGACCAAATTTCCGGCAACGACAGCCTTCATGGAACGGCGCAAAGCGGAGCTTCGCGGCGCCGGCCAGGACGCTCGCCTCGAATGGGTTCCGGTCCCGCTTTGGCGGATCTCGCCCCGTCTCGTTGCCGCCGCCGTCGTGGCGGAGGACGCCCGGTTCTACGAGCATGCCGGTGTGGACTGGGCGGCGGTCCGGGGCGCGCTGGAAAAGGACTGGGGCGGCCGGAACCTGCGACACGGCGCCTCGACGATCACCCAGCAGCTGGCGAAGAACCTCTACCTGTCTCCCCGGCGGACGCCCTGGAGGAAGCTGCGCGAATGGGCGATCGCCCGGAAGCTCGAAGCGGCCCTCACCAAGAGGCGGATCCTCGAGCTGTACCTGAACGTCGTGGAGCTCGGCCCTCGGACCTTCGGTGTGGAGGCGGCGGCGCGGCGCTACTTCGGCAGGCCGGCGGCAAGCCTGTCCGACCTCGAGGCGGCGACCCTGGCGGCGGTTATCCCGTCGCCGCGTCTCTATGACCCCGTCCGGCACCCGCAAAGGGTCGCGCGGCGCGCGCGGCAGATCCTGCGGGCGATGGGAGGGCGGAATTAGGGTTCGGGGCTCGGGCCCGACGGGAGTCCTGCTATTCTCCTTCTCAGCTTTTACCGGGAGGCCATGAAGAATGCGTCGTTATCTGCGGGGAATCCCATTCGTGCTGCTCGCGGCGGCGTGCTCGAGCAAGCCCGCGGCGATCGAAGTCTCGCCCCGGCCGGTCAGGATTTTCGGCCTGAAGCGGGTTCAAAGGCTGACGGGACATCTCGTGGACAAGAAGGGGCGCCCCCTGCAGGCCGGAACCCTCAAATGGGGGTCTTCCAAGAGCGATGTCGTCACGGTGGACGGCTCGGGCAAACTCGAGTCGGTCAAGGAAGGCCGATCCGTCGTCACGGCAAGCTTTGAAAAGCTGTCGGTCCAGGTTCCTGTCGAGGTCGTGGACGTGAATTCGATCGAGCTCGCCCCAACCTCCGTCCGCCTCCTGGGCCCGGCCGGAACCACGATCGCGGTCTCATCGGTCGTCAAGAACTCGAGCGGCAAGCCGATCTCGCGGCCGATCACCTGGACGTCGTCGAAACCGGCCGTCGCGACGATCTCGGGGGACGGCGTCGTCACGTCGGTCCGCCCCGGAACGACGACGATCATCGGCAGGATCGGAGAGCTTCAGGGCGCCCTGGAAGTCATCGTCACGGTGGGCGAGATCGCCCGGCTGGAGATCCATCCGACGACCGCTCTGGTCCGGGTCGGAGATTCCCAGCGGTTCGAGATCGTCGCTTACGCTCCGGACGGCAAGGCGTACGAAGGCGGCACGGCCGTGTTCCAGTCTTCCGATCCGGCCGTCGCGACGGTGGACCCGAGCGGTACGGCCTCGGGCATCACGCCCGGCACGGCCAGCGTCAAGGCGACCATCGCCGGCGTCAGCGCCGAGGCCACCCTCCTGGTCAACTGACGGCGCGCCGCACGCGCGCCGTCATCCTGAGGGCCGTGAGGCCCGAAGGATCCCGTCCTCCAACGCTGCGTTCCGGGCAACGCAGATGCCCGGCTGGAATAGGAACGAACACAGATCCTTCGCTGCGCTCAGGATCACAGGGGGGGTCTGCGCTCAGGATGGGTTGGGGCGAAGGATGACAGATAGGACAATAATCCAAACATGACCATCCGCCCTCCGGCGGTCGCGGGGATGTTCTACGAGGCGCGGCCCGACCGCCTGGAAAAGGACGTGCGGTCCTATCTGGAGGCGAGCGGCGGGCCGGAGCCCCGGGAGGTCTTCGGCGCTATCGTCCCCCACGCCGGCTACGTCTATTCCGGGCCGGTCGCGGGAGCCGTCTATGCGCGCGTCGCGATCCCGCCCGTAGCGGTCATCCTGTGCCCCAACCACACGGGGCGCGGCTCCCGCGCGTCGCTGGAGCCCTCGGAGGCCTGGCGCACGCCGCTCGGCGACGTGCCCGTCAACCGCCGTCTCTCGCGGCGTCTGCGGGAACTGGCGCCCTCGCTCGAGCCCGACGCGGCGGCACACGCGCGCGAGCACTCTCTCGAGGTCCAGCTCCCCTTCCTCCAGGCCCGGCGCCGCGACATCGAGATCGTTCCCATTTGCCTCGGCGGCAACGACCTCGATCTCTGCCGGGAAGTGGGACAAGCTCTCGCCGCGATGCGGTCCGAGGAATCGGAGCCGCCGCTGCTCCTGGCATCCTCCGACATGAACCACTACGAGCCGCGCGCCATCGGCCTCCGGAAGGACGAGAGAGCGATCGAGCGGATCGAGGCGCTCGACCCGGATGGCCTCTTCGCGACGGTCCTGTCGGAAGGGATCTCGATGTGCGGCTTCCTTCCGGCGACGGCCCTCCTGTTTGCCGCGGTCCGGGCCGGGATCACGGAGGCCCGGGTCGTCGCCCGCCGCGACAGCGGCGACGAGACCGGCGATACGTCTTCCGTCGTCGGCTACGCGGGGATCATTCTCGGGGAATTGTCGATTTAATGATTGTCGATTGACGATTGGGAGCCCGGGTCAATCATCAATCTTCAATCTTCAATCAGATTTTCTCTTCCGGCGCGAGAGACGAGGCAACGCGGAGGACCCCGTCCACAACCCCGGGCGATCCCGCGATGACGTTGCCGCGCTCCCAGAAACGATTGCCGCCCGAGAAATCCGTGAGCCGGCCCCCGGCTTCCTCGATCAGAAGCGCGCCGGCGGCGATGTCCCAGATCGAGAGGCGGAACTCGAAGAACCCGTCGAAGACGCCGGCCGCGACCATGGAGAGATCGAGCGCCGCCGAGCCCGCCCGGCGGATCGCTCGGGCGCGGAGGAAGAGCTCCCGGAAAACCGAGAGGTAGAGGTCAATCGACTCGTGGGATCGGAAAGGGAACCCGGTCGCGAGAAAGGCGCCGTCCAGGCCTTCGCGGCCGGTCACGCGGATCGGCGCCCCGTTCAAGAAGGCCCCCGAGCCGCGCTCGGCCGTGTAGAGCTCATCGCGCAAAGGGTCCCAAACGACGCCCGCCACCACCTCGGTCCCCTCGCGGGCCGCGACGGAGACGCACCAGAAGGGGAAGCCCGCGATGAAGTTGGACGT
>Ga0070708_100003445_pt1 | contig 12382 bp, 13 predicted proteins | sample KBSK5503metaG_FD_65469 | JGI IMG/M metagenome (GOLD analysis project Ga0070708, IMG submission 65469) | Corn, switchgrass and miscanthus rhizosphere microbial communities from Kellogg Biological Station, Michigan, USA - KBS K5-50-3 metaG | ecosystem: Host-associated > Plants > Roots >...
GGGATCAACCTGGTGCACCGCGGCCTGGCCGGCGTCGCCCTTCTGCTGGCGCTCGGCCTGGTGGCGCTCTACGCCATGGCCGCCCCTGAGCGCCGCGACCTGGTGGGCGGCGCCTGGGTGCTGGTGGGGGCGCTGCTCGTCCAGGCGCTGGCCGGTGCCTACCTGGTCTGGGCCGGCTTCTCGCTCCTGCCCGAGCTCACCCACGCCGCGGTCACGGGACTGGTCTTCACGGCGGCGGCCAACCTCTGCCTGCGGGTCAGCCTGGGTCAGCCGAGCCGGGTCAGTCGCCAGGCGGTGCTGGGCGGGCTGAGACCCGAGTCGGTGACCAGCGGCACCCGCACCTCCTGATCCCCCAGCCGCAGCAGCAGGTCGCCGGCCGGCGCGCCGGCTTTGACCGGCGCTCGCGCGGCGGGCACCTCCAGCTTCCGTACCACCTCCATTCCGGGCCATTCCACGAGTGGTGCGCCCTGGGTGGTCAGGAGGGCGGCCTGGGCGCCCCAGGGCGCCTCGTAGAGGCCGACCTTGATGCCGTCGTTGATCGCGTCCGCGACCTGGACCCCCTGTTTGGCGAAGTCGATCAGCTGGCGGCTGGCCGCGAAGGCCTCGTCGAGGGTGTCGAGGCCCATCACGGCCCCGACCAGGGTCAGGTTCTGGCCCGCCACCTTGAACCCTGAGGAGAACATGAAGCCGGCTCCAGAGCCGGGGTTGGACCCGGTCTTGAGGCCGTTGATGCCGCTCTGGCCCAGCGCGTAGTCCACGTTGTAGACCACCCCCGCCACCGGCAGCTGGGCCTGGGGCTGGGCCGTGATCGCGACCAGCACCGGGTTGGCGATCGCGACCAGCGCCAGGCGGGTGAGGTCGGTGGGCGTGGAGACCGTCTGCTCGGACGCCCCGCTGGTGTCCGCGAAGCTGGTCCGGGCCAGGCGCAGCGAGCTGGCCCTGGCGTTCATCTTGACCAGGAAGGCGCTCACGCTGCCGGCGTCCCAGTTGGCCAGGAGGTCGCCGAGGTTGTTGCCGCTGGGGATCAGGAGAGCCTGCAGCGCCTGATACTCGGTCAGCTTCTCGCCGGCCTGGACGGCGACCACGGACTCCTGGTCGGCCTTCTCCTGCTGGTAGAGCTTGACGTCCGCATCGGTGACGGTGATGGAGGGGCCCTGCTCGTCCTTCTTGAGGGGCTTGTCGTCGAGCACCACCAGCGCGGTCATGACCTTGGCGATGCTCCACATCGGCAGCGCGCGCTCCCCGGGGCTGGTCTCGATCAGGCCCAGGCCGCTCACCCCCAGGGCCGCGATCCCGGTTCGGGGCCAGGGCAGGTTGGGGCGGGGCCCCGGCAGCGCCGAGCGCGCGGCTATGGTCTGGCGGGCGGCGGCAGCCGGTATGGGCCGCCGCAGCTGCAGGTAGGCGGTCCCGCCCAGGAGGGCGGCCAGGAGCACAAGCGCCAGCAGGGGCCGCCAGGCGCCGCCCCGAGCCGTGGGCCGCGCGGCGCCCAGGAATCGGCTGGGGGGCATTCCCGTCAGATTACGGCCAGCGTCCCCCTCCCCCACCCTGCGGGCGGGACCTCCCCGCCGGGCGGGGAGGAGTTCTTCGTTCTACTTGCCCTTCCAGTTCGCGGGGCGCTTGGCGAAGAAGGCCTCGATGCCCTCCTTGAAGTCCTCGCTCATGTAGGCCTGGACGACCAGGTCGGAGCCACCGCCGGGCGGCATCATCTGGGCCCGGATCCGGCGCAGCGCCTCCTTGGTGGTCTGCAGCGTGAGCGGGGCGTGGGAGGCCAGTTTGAGGGCCAGCTCCAGCGCCCTCTCCTCCAGCTCGTCTTCGGAAGGGACGATCTCGCTGACCAGGCCGGTCGCCAGCGCCTCGCGGGCGTCGACCAGGCGGGCCGTGAAGATCAGGTCCTTGACGCGGCCCATCCCCAGCAGGGCGCTGAGGCGGACGAAGTTGCCCAGCGAGAGCGTGTTGCCGAGGGTGCGCGCGATCGGGAAGCCGAACTTCAGGGAAGGGGTGCAGATGCGGAGATCGCAGGCCGCCGCGATGCCGGCGCCGCCCCCCGTGCAGGCGCCCGCGATGGCGGCCAGGGTGGGCACCCGCACCGACTCCAGGGCCGTCAGGACCCGGTCCATGCGCTCCTCGTAGGCGAGCGCGTCCTGCTCGCGGTCGAAGGCGCGGAACTGGGAGATGTCGGTGCCCGCCGCGAAGGCCCTGCCACCCGCTCCGGTGAAGACCACAACCCGGACCGAGGGGTCGGCGTTGACCTCCTCGGAGAGCTCGCGAATCCGGTCGTACATCGCGAAGGTGAGCGCGTTGCGGGCCTGCGGGCGGTTGAGCGTGAGCCAGAGGATCTCGCCGCGCTCGCCGCGCCGCTCTTCGAGGATCTCCGCCTCCGTCACGGACATACGATCACTCCCTTGGCGCTGAGCTCGGAGATCTGCTCGGGGGTGCGCCCGAGCTCGCGCAGAACCTCGGCCGAGTGCTCGCCCAGCCGCGGGCCGGCACGGTCCCGGCGCACCGGCGTCTCCCGGAAGCGCATCGGATTGCCGACCTGGCGCACCGGCCCGGACGCCGTCGAGGGGGCGTCCCAGAAGAAGCCACGGGCCTGCAGGTGGGGGTCGGCGGCCACCTCGTCGTAGCGCTGGATGGCGCCGCAGGGCACGCCGGCGGCCTGCAGCCGCTCGATCCAGTGGGCGCGGGGGTGCGTCACCGTCACCGCCTCCACCAGCGGGATCAGCTGCTCCCGGTTGCGGTGGCGCGTGGGGTTGTCTTTGAAGCGCTCGTCCCCGGCCCACTCCGGGTGCTCCAGGGCGGCGCAGAAGGCCTGCCAGTTGCGCATCGAGGTGGCGCCCACGGTGAAGAAGCCGTCGGCGGCGCGCACCGCCTGGTAGGGCGCCGAGGTCTGGTGGGCGGAGCCGAGCGGCTGCGGCACCGCGCCCGAGCCGAAGTAGCGGCCGGCCTCCCACACCTCCAGCGAGACGCCGGCCTCGAAGAGGCAGACGTCGATCAGCTGGCCCTTCCCGTCCCGCTCGCGCGCGCGCAGCGCGGACACGCAGGCCAGCGCGCCGTAGAGGGCGCAGACCAGGTCGGTGACCGGGACCCCGACCTTGACCGGGTCGCGGCCGGGCTCGCCGGTGATCGACATCAGGCCGCTCATGCCCTGGGCCATGATGTCCAGCCCGGCCAGGTGGCTGTAGGGGCCGTCCTGGCCCCAGCCGGAGGCGGCCACGTAGACCAGGCCGGGGTTGAGCGCGGCCAGGCGCGGGTAGTCGAGCTCGAGGTCGGCCATGGTGCCCGGGCGCAGGTTCTCGACCACCACGTCCGAGCGCGCGACCAGCTCTCGGAAGACCTCCTTGCCGGCGGGCGACTTGAGGTCAAGCGCCAGTGAGCGCTTGTTACGGTTGAGGCGCACGAAGTTGGAGGACTCGCCGCTCTCCAGGAAGGGCGCGGTGTGGCGCACCTCGTCGCCGCCGCTGGCGGGGTTCTCGATCTTGACCACGTCGGCGCCCAGGTCGGCCAGCTGCAGGGCGCAGAAAGGACCGGCCATGAAGTTGCCGACCTCGATGACCTGGATACCCGCTAACGGAGGAGCCACTGCCTGGAGGCTAGCGGGTCACCACGCGGCAGTGCTCGACGGGCAGGAAGACGGTCACCGGCGAACCCACCGCCAGATCAGACGCGGGGGGTGCGCTGACCCGCAGGCGGGCCCCGCCGTCCAGCTCGACCTGGTAGTCGCGCACCTCGCCCAGGTAGGCGGAGCGCACCACCCTGCCGCGCAGCTGGTTGGCCGCGCGCTCGCCCGTCTCCTCGAGCAGCACGTGGTGAGGGCGCACGCAGACCGCCACCGGCGTGCCCGGCGGGCAGCCGGTCTCGTCGACCGCCCGCAGGCCGACGCCGCCGGCCTCCACCTGCCCAGCTGCCTTGAGCGTGCCCTCCAGCGTGTTGGTGTGGCCGATGAAGGAGGCCACGAACTGGGTCTGCGGGCGCTCGTAGACCTCGTACGGCGACGCCACCTGCTCGATCCGCCCCAGGTTCATGACCGCGATCCGGTCGGCCGTCACCATGGCCTCGGCCTGGTCGTGGGTTACGTAGACCATGGTGATGCCGGTCTGGTCGTGCAGGCGCCGGATCTCGAAGCGCATCTCCTCGCGCAGGTTGGCGTCGAGGTTGGAGAGCGGCTCATCCAGGAGCAGGATCTCGGGCTGCACTACGATCGCGCGGGCCAGCGCCACCCGCTGCTGCTGGCCGCCGGAGAGCTCGGCCGGGTAGCGCGCGGCCAGGCGATCCAGGCGCACCGTCTTGAGCACGGCGTCGACGCGGGTCCCGATCTGGGCGCGGTTGACCCGGCGCACCTGGAGCCCGAAGGCCACGTTCTCGCGCACCGTCTTGTGGGGCCAGACCGCGTAGGACTGGAAGATCAGCGACATGTTGCGGCGCTCGGGCGGGACCACCGAGTGGGACGTCGAGACCACGCGGTCGCCCACCCTGATCTCGCCCTGGTCGGGGCGCAGAAAGCCGGCCAGCAGCTGCAGGGTGGTGGTCTTGCCGCACCCCGAGGGGCCGAGCAGGGCCATCACCTCGCCGCCGGCCACCTCCAGGTCGATGCCGTCGACCGCGAAGGAGTCGCCGTAGGCCTTGCGCAGCCCCGTGATGGAGATGGACGCGCTCACGCCTGGGCGGCCCCACGGGTGACGTCGCGGCCCAGGAAGCGGTAGGCGACGAGGACGACGAAGAACGTCACCACCATCATCAGCAGCCCCATCGTCGACACCGCCTCGTAGTTCCCCGCGTCGCTGAAGTCGAACATCACGGTGGTGATCACGTGCGTGCGCGGCGTGAACAGGAAGACCGAGGCGGACAGCTCGCGCAGCGCGGGGATGAAGACCAGGAGCCAGCCCGAGAGCAGGCCGCGCCTGAGCAGCGGCAGCGTGATCGCCCACATCGCGTGGAGGCGGCCGGCCCCCAGGGTGCGGGCGGCGTTCTCGAGGTCGACGTTGATCCCTTGCAGGATGGCGGCGCCGTTGCTGTAGGCGATGGGCAGGAAGCGGGTCGTGTAGGCCGCGATCAGGATGAAGGCGGTGCCATAGAGAAGGATCGGCGGGCGCGAGTAGGCGGCGAGGAAGCCGATCGCGAGCACGATCCCGGGCACCACGAACGGTGCCATGGCCACGAAGCCGAGGACCCGGCCCAGCGGCACCAGCGCCCGCACCACCAGGTAGGCGATCAGGGTGGCCAGGACCACCGCCACGCTGGCGGCGGCGGCGCTGTACTCCAGGGAGTGGACGATCGCGGTGCGGGTCACGGGGTTGTCGAGGATCGCCCAGCGGTACCAGTAGAGCGTGAGGTTGCCGGGGGCGAAGGGGCCGCGGCCCCAGGACTGCTGGAGGGACACCACCAGCAGCGCCCCGTAGGGCAGCACGACCGCGAACAGGGGCGGGATGAAGGCCACCACCGCCAGCGGCCAGCGCCCGCGGCCCAGGCGCATGCGGCGGCGGACGCCGCCCTTCCCGCTCACGGTCGTGAAGCGGCGGCGGCCGATGATCCGGCGCTGCACCAGCAGCAGCCCCACCGTGACCAGGAGCAGCGGCATGGCGTAGGCGGCCGCGACCTCGATCTGCGGTGGGAACTGGCTGAAGAAGAGGTAGAGCTGGGTCGTCATCACCTGCTCGCGGGCCGGGATCAGGATGAACGCCGGCGGCCCGAACAGCTCCAGCGCCTCCAGGAAGGAGAGCAGGAAGCCGGAGAGGATGGCGGGCATGGCCAGCGGGAGCGTGATCGCCCAGGTGGTGCGAAAGGTGCCCGAGCCGAGGGTGGTGGCGGCGTCCTCCATCTCCGAGGACATCAGCTCCAGGGTGCCGGTGACCAGGGAGAAGGTGTAGGGGATCGAGTAGAGGGCGATCACGAAGATGCAGCCGTTGAGGCTGTAGATGTCCGCGGGCCCGTGCTCGGTGTGGAAGAGCGCGGCCCAGAGCTGGTTCAGCATCCCCGAGTTGGGCGCCGCCAGGAAGATCCAGGCGTTGGCGCCCAGGAAGGAGGGCGTCACGAAGGCGGCCAGGATGAGAGGCCGCAGGAGCGCGCGACCGGGGAGGTCGGTGCGGGCCACCAGCCAGGCCAGCGGGGTGCCCGCCAGGACCGCGATCACGGCCACCGAGAAGGCCATCCGGAGGCTGTTGGCGATGGGCGCCAGGTAGATCCGCTTGGTGAAGGCGACCCGGTAGTTGTCGAGCGTGAGGCTGCCGGTGTCGGGATTCTGGAGCGAGGTCCAGGCCAGCCAGCCCAGGGGCACCAGCACCAGGAAGGCAAGGACGGCGATGGCCGCCGCCCAGAGCAGGAAGGAAAGGTCCGGGCGGCGGCTTATTGCCTGAACCACTCCAGGGCGGCGCTCACGCCGGCTCCCAGGCGCCAGCTCGGTGGCGCGCTCAGTCTCAGACTCCCATGATGTCGCGCCACTTGGCGATGGCGTCGGGAAGATCCTTGGTGAGCTGGTCGACGGTGTTGCGTATGTACTTGACCTTGTCGATGGTGGGTACGCCGGTGGCCGGCGACACGTCCGAGCGCAGCGGGTAGTTGGAAGTTGACACCAGCGCCTCCGAGTACTCCTTGGAGTACATGAAGTTGGTGAACAGGCGTGCCGCGTTGATGCGCTTGGAGGCTTTCAGGATGCCCACCGGCCCCGGCACGATGACGGCGCCGTCGGTCGGAAAGACGATGTCGATGGGGCTGCCGCTGGCCTTCTTGGCGAGGCTGAAGTTGTCGGGCCCGCTGCCCACCTGGCGCTCGCCGGCCACGATGTCGGTCACCGTGTCGTTGACCGAGCGGTTGATCTTGGGCTTGTTCTTGGCCAGGTCCTTCAGGTACTGGTCGCCGTAGGTCCGCAGCATGGCGGTCACCCACTGGCCGACGTAGCCGCTGAAGCCGGGGTGGCCGGTGGTGATCTTGCCGCTCCACTGGGCGTCGAGCAGGTCCTTCCACTGCTTGGGCGGGGTGGTGACCTTGTCGCTGCGGAAGTTGATGACGTTGAACCCGATCGCGCCCAGGTGGTAGTAGCCGTCCGGGTTCAGGTTCTGGAAGTCCTTGGGGATGAGGTCGAGGTCGGGGGGCGTGTACTGGTCCAGGTAGCCGCCCTTGATGAGGGGCGGGTAGTGGCCCTCGTCGGTGCTGCAGAAGACGTCGCACTCGGTGCCCCCGGCCTTGAGCTCCTGGTTGAGCCGGGTGTTGATGACCTGCGCGGTCTGCCGCAGCAGGTTGACCTCGATCCCCGGGTACTTCTTCTTGAAGGCCGCGGCCATGGTCTCCGCCGCGGACTGCTCGTAGTGCGCCGTCCACCAGGTCACGGAGCCGTCCTGCTTGGCCAGCGCGTAGAGCTTGCTGACGTCCTTCTCCACCGGCTTCGAAGGCCCGCTGCCGGCGGGCGCGCCGCCGCAGGCTTCGAGCAGCCCGCCCACGCCGCCTACCGAGACCAGAGCCACCGAGCCGCCCGTCCAGCGCAGGAAGTCCCGCCGATTCACATTTCCGTCCACGGGCGAAAAGCTATACCGGACTGCGGTGTTTGCGCCAGGCGTCGGCTTCGGCTAGATCTCCGGGCTGTCGAGCGAGCTGGCGACGGCGTAGTCGAAGATCTCGAGTCGCTGGTATTCGGTCTCGATCGGGGCCGGTTCCGGGAGCGCGTCCAGCACCTCGGCGTCGGCGATGATCTGTGCCATCGGTCTCCCCTCCTGAGTGAGGCAGTGGTCTGGGGGCCATTCTAGGCACCCGCCGCAGAGGTTGCTTCGGGTGGGTGACACGTGGTTGCATGGGACGGGTGCGTCTCCTCCGAACGCTGGAGCTCGCCCTCGCGATCGGCCTCTGGGCGCTCTTCCTGACCGCCGTCGGCAACCTCCCGGCGGCGCCCGGCGCGGCCTCCCCGGCGACCCTCTCCGACAGCCGGCCGCCGGCCGTGGCGCCTGCCCCCGATGCCAGGTCGCTGCTCGACGCGGCCGCCGACCGGCACCAGCTTCCGCGCTCGCTGGTGGAGGCGACCGCCTACTGGGAGTCGGGCTGGGACCAGTCGCGGGTCTCGGATACCGGCGCCGTGGGGCTGATGCAGATCGAGCCCGATGTTGCCGCCGAGATGGGGCCGCGCCTGGTCGGGCACCCGGTCGACCTCCACGACCCGGCCGAGAACGCCGACCTGGGAGCGGCCATCCTGCGCGCCTACATCGACGGCCAGGGCGGCGATGTGGAGGCCGGGCTGGCGGCCTACTACGAGGGGCCGGGCGCCCTGGCCGCCAGCGGATTCGCTTATGACACCGCCAGCTACGTCGGCGGCGTCGAGGCCATCCGTGGCTTGCTCGAGCGCGGCGAACCCTTACCCTCTGCCCCAGGCTGATGTCCGATCTCGTCTTCGACTCCACCGAGGCCGCCGAGCTCTGGCGCGCCGGCGCCGCGCGTCGCGCCGCCTACCTGGGCGAGGCGACCGAGCGCATGCTCGACGCGGCCGGGGTGGTGCCCGGGGCGCGGGTCCTCGACCTCGGGACCGGCACCGGCGACAGTGCCATCCTGGCGGGCGCGCGGGTCGGCCCGACGGGGCGGGTGCTGGCCACCGACATCTCGAAGCCCATGCTCAAGGCGGCCGCCGAGGGGGCGCAGGCGGCCGGGGCCACCAACGTCGAATTCCAGGTCGCGGACGCCGGCGCGCTGGAGCTGGACGCCGGCTCCTTCGATGCCGTGATCGCGCGCTTCTCGCTGATGTTCGTGCCCGATTTCCCAAAGGCGCTGGGCCGGATCAGGCAGGTCCTGCGGCCCGGTGGCGGCCTGGGCGCCCTGGTCTGGGCGGCGCCGGAGGCGAACCCGTTCCTCTCGCTCACCCCCCGGGTCGCCCGGCGCACCGGCCGGCTGCGCGTCCCCGAGGAACAGGTGAACGGGCCCTTCCGGTTGGGGGACGCGGACCTGCTCGAGAAGACCGCCCGAGAGGCGGGTTGGGCGGAGGTGGCCGTCGAGGCGATCCCCCTCGAGATACGCCTGCCCGACGTGGCCATGGCCCACGATGCTCTGCTCAGCTCGCCTCTGGCCACCACCGTCATCAATGCCCTCGCGGAGGCCGAGCGGGCGTCGTTCGAGGACGACGTCCAGGCGGAGCTGGAGCTCTGCCGGGCCGGGGAGGGCTACGCGTTCCCGGCACTGGTGCTGCTACTCCGGGCTCGGAACCTCTCTTAGCCGGCGGAGCGGCGAGAAGATCGCCGGCAGGGCGGCGGTCGCCGAGACCGCGCTGGCGACCACGATCGTCCAGAAGAGGCCGATCGTCTGCCCCAGCGCCCCGCCGATGAGCGACCCGGCCACGTTGCCGATCGCCACCACCACGAACAGGCCTGCCGACACCCGGCCCAGCATCGGGTTGGGGACCACGGAGCCCCGGATCGCCTGCTGGTTGATGTTGTAGGCCATCAGGCCGAAGCCGGAGATCAGCCCGCCGAGGACCAGGATCGGGAAGATCCAGGGTCGGGGCGCCAGGGCCGCCGGCACGGCGAGGGCGATGCCGAACGCGAACAGCCCGGCGCCGCCGACCATCACGGTCCCCAGGCGGCCGCGGTCGATCAGGGGCTTGGTCACCTGGGCGCCGACCAGCGAGCTCAAGCTGCCGGCGGCGAACGCGATGCCCAGCTGCGCCGGCGTCACTCCCAGGCGGCTCACGAAGAGCAGGACGAAGACGGCGCCGCTGAGCCGGCCGCCCATATTGGCGCTGATGATCGTGATGGTTATCGAGCGCACCAGCGGGTGTGTCCAGAGAAACGCAAGCCCGTCGCGTGCCTCGCGAACCAGATGGCGTTGGGTGGTTGGCGGGCGCGGCGGCTCCGCGACCCGGATCCAGGCGGCGGTGACGGCGCCGACCAGGAAGGAGGCGGCGTCGAAGGCGATCGCGATCGGCGCCGTCAGCACCTGCACCGTGAAGCCGGCCAGCCCCGGACCCGCCAGCGAGGCCACCGTCATGCTGGTCTGGTACTTGGCGTTGGCCTCGACCAGGTTCTCGCGGCCGGCCAGCGCGGGCAGGAAGGCGCTCTGCGCGATCGAGTAGAAGCTGTTGGCCGACCCGGTCACGAAAGCCACCGCATAGAGCTGGGGCAGCGAGAACACGTGCGCCAGGGCCGCCGCGGGGACCGTGGCGAGAGCCCCCATGTCGATGAGCTGGGCGGCAATCATCACCGGGCGGCGCCGCGTGCGGTCCAGCCAGACTCCGGCTGGCAGGCCGAAGAGCAGCGCCGGCAGGAACTGAAAGGCGCCCAGCAGGCCCATCTCGAAGGCGTCGGCGCGGAGCGTGAGCGCGGCCGCCAGCGGTAGCGCCAGGAACGAGAACTGGTTGCCGAACAGGGAGACGGTCTGGCCGAACCAGAACTTGAGGAAGTCCGGCTTCCGCCAGAGGATTCCGCCTACGCGATCAGCTCCGCGAAGAGGCCCTGGAGGACGCGGGAGAAGGTCGGGAAGCCGTGGACGGTGTCGTCGAGCACGCTGAGCGGGATCCGGGCCTTGATCGCCAGCGCCAGCTCGCCCACCATCTCGCCTGCCCGGGGGCTCACGATGGTGGCCCCGACCAGGACCTGCCCGCGGCGGTCGGCGACCAGCTTGACCAGTCCCTGCTTGAGGTCGTGGATGTAGCCGCGGGCGGCCTGGGCGGCGTCGGCGGAGGCCACCTTCACGTCCAGCCCGCGCTCTTTCGCCTGCGCCTCGGTGAGCCCGACCGAGGCGATCTCGGGGTCGGTGAAGGTGACGCGGGGGATGGCCTCATGGTCGGCGACGGCCGGCTCGCCCCGGATGCGGCGGCCGATGACCTGGCCGTGGTACCAGCTGACGTGCGTGAAGCCGTAGATGCCGTTGACGTCGCCCCCCGCGTAGACGCCGGGCTCGGCCTCGAGGGTGGCCCGGTCGACGGTCACGAAGCCGCGCTGGTCCCGGGCGATCGCGAAATCGTCCGTGTTGGGGATGCGCCCGGCGGCCACCAGCACCACGTCGCCTGGGGGGGCGTGATCGAGGTGGGCGTCGGTGCGCACCTCGATGCCCTCAGCCCGGAAGGCATCGCCCAGGATGTCCCCGGCTTCCGGCTCCTCCAGGTGGACCAGCCGCGCCATCGCCTGGTGGACGGTCACCCGGGTGCCGAAGCGGGCGAAGGCCTGGGCCAGCTCGACACCCATGGCGCCGCCGCCGATCACGGCCAGCGACGCGGGCAGCCGCTCCGCCAGCACGGCCTCGCGATTGCTCCAGTGGGTCACCTGGTCGAGGCCGGCCAGGGCCGGGATCGCAGGCCTGGTGCCGGTGGCGATGACCACCGCCCGGCGCGCCCGCAGGCGGTCGCCGGAGTCGAGCTCGACCTCCCGGTCGCCGGTGTAGCGCGCGGTCGCCCGGTAGAGGCGCGCCCCGTTGCCCTCGAGGGCCCGGGCGGCGTTGGTGTCGTCGAGGTCGCGCGCCATCCAGTGCACGCGCTTGGCGACCTTGGGAAAGTCGACGGTCCACTCCACCCGCGAGGCCGCCAGCTCGCGCGCCCGTCCGGCTTCGGCCAGCACCTCGGCGGAACGGAGCATGGTCTTGGAGGGGATGCAGCCCCAGTACGGGCACTCCCCGCCGACCAGGCGGTTCTCGATCACCGCCAGGCTGAGGCCGGAGCCTTTCAGGCGGTCGGTGAGCGACTCCCCGCAGGGCCCGGCGCCCAGGCAGACGACATCGAACTCTTCGATGCCGTCAGTTTGCCGAAATTACGCCTTGGCGGCTGAGGGCACGATCACCGGGCTCTCCGGCTCGCGCTGGGCGCGTGTGACCCGCTGGACCTTGCCGATGGCCTCGGCGACCTCGGGCCGCCCTACCTCACGGGCTCCCCGCGCACCCAGGTTGAGCATCGACTCCAGGCCGCGGCGGGCGCGGGCCCGGCGCTGCGCGCCGCTCTTGGGGTCGAGGAAGTAAACGAGCGTGCCGCCGATCACCATCGCGGTCAGGGTTCTTCTCATGCCCTCAGCCTACTTTTCGGTGGGGGCGAGCGGGAGCCGAAGGCCGCGGCGAACTGGACTTTCCTCAGATCCGGCCGCCTGCCTCTCGGGACGCCTCGATCTCGGGATCCTTGCCCAGCTCCAGGTCGCCCAGCCAGCGCGTGCGCCGGTCGGCCTCGCGCCACACCGTCTCCAGCCGGTCGCGGACGCTGCGGAAGAGCTCGAAGTCGGTCATGGCGTATGTAACCTCCATCGTGGGATAACCGGTATTTCGTCTATGAGGGTTATGATACCACCAACCACGTGTCAAAGGTTACTTTTGGTGGTAGGCTCCTGAACGTGAGCGAGCTGGCCTTGGTGGAGCAATTCATAAACACGCTCGACCTGGAGAGGGTTGCGGACGCGGTCGGCTCGCCGGCGCAGCTCGCGGCCTGGCTGGAGGATCAGGG
>Ga0070708_100003453_pt1 | contig 12365 bp, 15 predicted proteins | sample KBSK5503metaG_FD_65469 | JGI IMG/M metagenome (GOLD analysis project Ga0070708, IMG submission 65469) | Corn, switchgrass and miscanthus rhizosphere microbial communities from Kellogg Biological Station, Michigan, USA - KBS K5-50-3 metaG | ecosystem: Host-associated > Plants > Roots >...
GCCGGCCGCCGTCGGCCTCGAGCTGCTCGCTCACGCAGCCGGCGCGCGCTCGATGCCCAGCAGGAAGCCGTCCACCGCCTCGAACCACGGGATCGGGTTCTCGAACTGCGGCGAGTGGCCGGCGTCACGCACGACGACGAGCTCGGCGCCCGGGATCGTGGCGCCCATGTCGCGCGACGGCCCGACGAACGACGCGTCCTGCTCCCCCACGATCACCAACGTCGGGCATCGCACGGCGGCGAGCAGCGCGAGCTGGTCGGGCTGGTGTGCCATCTCGCGCGCCATCGTCGCCCACATCACACCGGAGAGCGCATCCCACTTCCGCAGCTCGAACGCCTCGAACCCGGGCCGTTCCGTGAGCAGGCGCGCGTACGCAGGCGTCTCGAGCGTCGCCGCCGCGTCGAGCATCGGCTTGAGGACGTCCTTGCCCTCGGTGAGCGCGATCCCGGCGGCGAAATCGACGAGGTCGGGGTCGAGGCCCGGCACCGGCCCGGGTGAGGTGTCCATCAGGACGAGCGCATCGATTCTCTCGGGCGCGGCCAGCACGACCCGCCGCGCCACCATCCCGCCCATCGAGTGCCCGAGCAACCGAAAGGCGTCGATGCCGATCGCGTCGGCGACGCCCAGCACGTCGGCGGCCATCCGGTCGAGCGAGTAGGCGGCCGGGTCGGGTGGTCCGTCGCTTTCGCCGTGCCCGCGGTGGTCGAAGGTGACCACTCTGTGTCGCGCCGCCAACGCGTCGACGTGGTCGGCGAAGTCCTCCTTCGCCCCGCCGAACCCGTGGACGAGCAGAAGCCCCGGCCCGCTCCCGGTGTCGGTGACCTCGAGAGCAACGCCGTCGTCCATGGTCACGCGCATGCCCATTCCCCTCCCGAACGGCGCGTCCGTCGCCCCCCGACGTCCGTCGGGGCAGGCAGGATGCGCTTGTAGGCTACGCCGATGGCCGTGACCGACACCGCGGCAACGTCACGCCGCCAGTCCCTGGGCCGATGGCTGCGTGTCATCGTCAGCGCGGCGCTGCTCGCGGTGCTGGTCACGAAGATCCACCTCGACGATCTGCTCCCCGAGCGGCGCCACCTCTCCACACTCGCGTTCCTGGCCGCCGGCCTCGTCATCATGGCGCTCGGCATCGTCCTCTCGGCATGGCGCTGGCAACGGGTGCTCGAGGTGTTCGACGTCCGGGTCCCGCTGCGGACGCTCACGAAGCATTACTTCGCCGGACAGTTCGTCGGGAACGTGCTCCCCTCGACGATCGGCGGTGACGTGGTGCGCGTGAGCCGCGGCGCGACGACGACGGGCTCGGGCAGCGTTGCGTTCGCGTCGGTCGTCCTGGAACGGCTCTCGGGATTCATCGCGCTCCCCCTGCTCGTGTTCCTCGGCTTCCTGCTCCGCCCATCGCTGCTCGACAACAACCACGCGTGGATCGCACTCGCGATCGCGTTCGGCACGCTGGTGCTGCTCGGTCTGATCCTCGTGGTCGCCGGACATCCGAAGATCGCGGGCCGGTTCGCCGAGCGCGAGAACTGGATGCGTTTCATCGGCGCGGTGCACGTTGGGATCGACCGCCTCCGGCACCGACCCCGCGAGGCACTCGGCGTACTCGGCGCTGCGCTCGTCTATCAACTGTCAGTCGTCGCCGCCGTGTACTGCGCGGTGCATGCGCTCGACATCTCGATCCCGAACGCAGCTGTGATCGCGTTCATCCCGGCGGTGGCGATGGGACAGACGGTCCCGCTCTCCGTGAGCGGGTTCGGCGTCCGGGAGGGCCTGCTCGTGCTGCTCCTGCACCCGCTCGGCGTGTCGACCTCGAGTGCAGTCGCGCTCGGCCTGTTCTGGTACGGGATGCTGCTCATCGTGAGCCTGATCGGCGCGCCGGCATTTGCGATGGGCCAGCGGGCAGTGCGCTCGGCGACACGGTCGGGCGGCGACAAAACCAAGCAGTGAGCATCCTGGAGCGGCCCGAAGGCCGCATCCTCCCTAGGCTGCCGGGCGGACGCCGGCTCCGCGACGGCCACTACATCTACTGGTGGCTCGAGATCCTCGCCATCATCGTGTTCTACCTCGTGTATTCGGCGATCCGGAACGCCAACGAAGGTGGGACCGCCGAAGCGTTCACTCACGCCAAGGAGCTCATCCGCATCCAGGAGGTCCTCGGCATCAACCACGAGCAGGTCCTCCAGCAGTGGGCCCTGCACTTCACGCCGCTCATCGTCGCCTCCAACTACTTCTACGGATCGCTGCACTTCGTCGTGACGGCGGGCGTCGGGATCTTCCTGTTTCGCAGGTGGAGCGACGACTGGCCGCTCTGGCGGAACACGCTCGCCATCACGACCGGGCTCGCGCTCATCGGCTTCATCCTGTGGCCGCTCATGCCCCCGCGCCTCCTGCCCGAGAGCTACGGCTTCGTCGACACGCTGGCGAAGTACCCCACGTTCTGGTCGTTCAACTCGGGTGCGGTGAGCAAGATCTCCAACCAGTTCGCGGCGATGCCCAGCGTGCATTGCGCGTGGGCGCTTTGGTGCGCGTGCGTCATGGTGCCCCGGGCGCGTCGGCGGTGGGTCAAGATCGCGTTCGTGCTGTATCCGTTGGGCACGGTCACCGCCATCGTCCTCACCGGGAACCACTACGTCCTCGATGCGGTCGGGGGCTTCGCCGTCCTCGGCATCGGGTATGCGCTCGCCCGCACCTTGACCCGCGCCGGTCAGGGCCCACCCGTTCCGGCCACCCCCTAGCAAGGAACCTCGCATGGACCTGGACCACGTAGCCCTGGCGACGCGCGACGTCCGCGACGCCCTCGACGTCCTCGTGGGCGAGCTCGGCGGGACCGTCTTGTTCGGCGGCAACAGCGTCGGGTTCCGGCCCATGCAGCTCCGGCTGGGCGATGCCACGGGAGGCATGAACATCGAGCTCCTCGAGCCCTGGGACACCGAACGGAACGACTTCCTCGAGCGGTTCGTCGACCGGCACGGCGCGGGTCCGCACCACCTCACCTTCAAGGTCAACGACCTCGCCGCGACACTCGAGCGTGTCCGTAGCGCCGGCTACCGCCCCGTCAACGTCGACGTCTCCGACCCCGACTGGAAGGAGGCGTTCCTCCACCCCCGCGAAGCGCACGGGACCGTCGTGCAGCTCGCCGAGGCCCACGGGGACTGGGGCACGCTGGCGGAGCAGATCGACCGCTCCCGGCGGAAGGGCGCCGACGGCCATCCCCGGTGGTGGCCCGACCCGCCCCCGAGAGGCGACCGGGCCGGGTTCCTCCGGCGCGTCGTGATCGCCACGCCATCACTTCCGGCGACCCTCGGGTTCTTCGCCGGCCTGCTGCAGGGCGACGAGATTGCCGGGGGCGAGGGCTGGGTCGAGCTGGCGTGGCCGGGAGCCGGGCGCGTGAAGCTCGAGGACCGGCCGGGCCGCCCTCCGGGTTTCGACCGGCTCGAAGCCGACGTGGTCGGCGAGGGGCCCCTCGGGGAGCGGACCGTGGCCGGGACGCGCCTCCTGCTCGAGCCGCGCTCGGTGTTGTAGTCATCGCCGGGCGTCACGCGCGTGCGGTGCGGTCGTAGCGCGCCAGGACTGCCTCACCCACCGTCTCGATGGACGTGAGTTGCAGGTCGACGGGCGCGACGAACAGTCGCTCACCCGCTCCGAGCGCGGTCGGGATCACGAGCAGCCGGTACTCGTCGACGGCATCGGCGGCGGCGAGCGCATGGACGACACTCGTGCTCCCCACCACGACCACGTCCTGCTCGCGTGTGAGATCGGCCACCCCGGCCACGAGCTCGCCCTCGAGCAGCGACGAGTTGCTCCAGGCGTCGAGGGCCGGCGCGGACCGCGAGACGACGACCTTCGGAATGCGGTTCATCGTGTCGGCGAACTCGTCCGAGCGGTTCGGCCAGCGGCCGGAGAACACCTCCCACGTCGTGCGACCCATCAGGAAAACGCACGTATCGAGGATCGGACCGAGCTTGAAGTCGTCGCGGGTAACTCTCTTGGGCCCGGAGCGGAACGCCCAACCACCGCCCGGCGTGCCTCCCGAGCCGTCCGGGTCCTCCACGACCCCGTCCAGCGAGATGAACTGGTTGACGATGACCTTGCCCTTGTCCACAGCGGTTCCTCCGGTTCATGGTCGGCAGGAACGCCGATCCACCCCTACGTACCGGTGAGGATCCGCTGGTTCATCGGTCGAGCGCGAAAAGATCGAACACCGTCTCGTCTTGGTACACGGTCATGCGCGTCACCCTTCCTGCTTCCACGGTGAGGATCGACAGGGTGCGAAGCGCTCCCGACGCGTACGCCGCGAAGCCCGCCTCCCCGTTCGCCCAGAGCGGCACGGTCCGCCACTCCTCGCCGCGCGTCCGGAATATCCGCCCCATGAACGCGCCGAAGTCGTCCGTGCCGCGGTACCAGTTCCACATCGGCGGCATCTCGATCACGACGTCGTCGGCAAGCAGTGCGGTGAGCTCCGCGACGTCAGCCCGCTCGAACGCGGCGACGAAGCGGTTGACGACGGCGCGCTGCTCGGCCGCCGGCTCGGCCTGCGCGTCCGGGTCGACGCCCACCTCGCTCAGGCGCGCCCGTGCTCGCTGCAGGGCGCTGTTGACGCTCGCGGTCGTCGTGCCGAGAAGGTCTGCGACGTTCGCGGCGGGCACGTCGAGCACCTCGCGCAGAATGAGCGCCGCCCGCTGGCGGGGCGGGAGCAGCTGCAGCGCGGCCACGAACGCCAACCGGAGCTGGCTTCGCTCGACGGCCGACGCCGCCGGGTCGACGGGGAGCGGCTGGAGCCACGGCACCTCGAAGCCCGGGACGAACGCCGCCTCCGGGTCGTCGAAGACCGGGCCGACCCCTGATGGCAGCGGCCGGCGCTTCCGGCTCTCGAGCGCGTTCAGGCAGGCGTTCGTCGCGATCCGATACAGCCACGTGCGGATCGAGGCCCGCTCGGGGTCGTAGGTGGGGTAAGCCCGCCACGCTCGCAGCATGGTCTCCTGCACGAGGTCGTCCGCGTCGTGGGCTGACCCCAACATCCGGTAGCAGTGCACCCGCAGCTCATGGCGATGCGGTTCGATCGCAACTTCGAACTCCATCAGCGGCGTGCGGAAGCTGTCAGTTCTCTCGTTCACCTCGCCGCACACGGCGGCGGCGCCGCCCGAGCAGGTAGGCGACGAACATCCCGAGGAGCGCGGAGACGACGATCAAGTAGATGACGCGGGCGTCCCAGTGGAAGAAGAGGAAGGAGACCCGCACCTGTTTCGTGTTCTGGATCGCGAAGATTACGAGCAGTGTCGCGATGACCAACGCCACGATTCGCATTTGGTTCTCGCGGCTCGGCGACCGCCCCTGCGGTCGCTGCGGCTCGTCGGCCATGGCTCGCTCCCTCCAGTGGCTGACGCTACCTCGCCGCGCCGGCCGCGGCCGCTGCCGCCGCTTGCTCGTCCCGATGCCGGGCGACGAGCCTGCGAACGCCGTCACGTACGGCGCGATCGGCCAACGAAAGGTAGGACTCGCGCGCCGTGATCAGCCCCAACCGCCGGGGAGGAACGTCGCGGAGCGCGACGCGGCGGACACGCGTCAGCTCGGGGGGTATGGCCGTCTCGGGCAGCACCGACGCGCCACCGCCGGCGGCCACCATGTCGGCGATCAGCCTGATGCCCTCGACCTCGACCGGCACCGCGATGCTCAGCCCGCTCGCGGCGGCGGCGTCGTCGACCTCGCGGCGCAACGGGTTCCCGACCGGCGGCAGGATCATCGGCAATGCGGCGAGGCGCCCGAGCGACACCGGCTCCGGCCCGAACTCCGTCGCGTCGCCGGGCACCAACCCGACGAGCGTCTCGTCGAGGAGATGCTCGACCTCCAAGCGCGGTGACGTCATCGGCTCGGTCACGACGGCCTGGCCGAGCTCGCCGGCGAGGACCTCCGAGGCGAGCCGCTCGGACGCGCCCTCGTTGATGCGGAGCTGCACACCCGGGGCCTCGGACCGCAGGTCGGCGACCAGTGCCGGGATCATCCAGCGGCTCGCCGTCCCGACGATGCCGAGGCTGGAGTGCCCAGTGCGCAATCCCTGCAGCATCGAGAGGTCGGCCTGCATGGCCTCGAGCTCCCGGCGGATCCGGCGCGCCCGCTCGAGGACCGCGGCGCCGCACTCGGTCGGCATCGCTCCCCGCCGGCCCCGAACCAGCAGGTCGGCGCCGAGCTCTTCTTCGAGCTGGCGGACCTGCTCGGACACGTTCGACTGGACCGTCGACAGCACGTCGGCGGCGGCGGTGAACGAGCCCTGCTCGGCGATGGCCAGCAAGGTGTCGAGGTGCCGGAGTTCCATCGCCTTGCCCCTTTTGGTCGCCCGTATGCCCATCAGAGAAGTTGATGGGTTCCATCAATCCTAACTGTTGGACAGATTCGAGGCCAGCGGTCAGGATGAGTTCAGGACGACTCGGGGGGTCGGTAGCCCCCCACCGGCTCCCCGGAGTCTCCTACTCAAAGGGCCACAGCGGAGGTTCGGCCTTGGCGGCCGTGGAGACCATCTCCAACTTGATCTTCAGCGGACCCCTGGCGTGGACCGCGGACGCGTCGTGCCAGGGACGCAGCGAGCTGTTCTTCGCTCCCGCCGGTGAGCGACCCGAGGCGCGCGTCCTGCGCGAGGGCCAGGCCCGCTCCGTGTGCAGGGCGTGTCCCGTGATGCGGGAATGCCGCGACTGGGCGCGCGAGCACCGGGAGTACGGCTTCTGGGGCGGTGAGTCCGAGGAGGAGCGCGCCGCGGCCGGCTTCCGTGTCGACATGCCCGTCGGCCGGGTGGCGCGCTATCCGAAAGGCGCCGGCAGCCCCGTTCGGCCCCGCGCTCCCCGCGTCGCCTGACGCCGATCCGAAGGGCACCCGCATAGGCTGCCCGGCGTGACCACGGGGGGTCCGGAAGGCGTCGATCTCGACGCGTTGCGCGCGTTCTTCACCGACCACGTCGCCGGAGCCGAGAACCGCCCGCTGTCGGCGGAGCTGATCGCCGGCGGCCGCTCGAACCTCACCTACGGCATCACCGACGGCGTGCACGAGTGGGTCCTCCGCCGCCCGCCGCTCGGGCACGTGCTCCCGACCGCGCACGACATGGTGCGCGAGTACCGCGTCATCACCGCGCTCGGTGACACCGACGTTCCCGTCCCCCGGACGTATGCGCTCTGCGAAGACAACGACGTGAACGGCGCGCCGTTCTACGTGATGGAGCGCGTGCACGGGCGCATTCTCCGCGACGGTGAGGACCTGGCGGCGCTCACGCCCGACGAGGCGGCGGCGTGCTCCCGCGAGCTCGTCGACGTGCTCGCTCGCATCCACAGCGTCGACTACGAGACCGTCGGGCTGGGTGACTTCGGACATCCCGACGGGTTCATGGAGCGCCAGCTGCGGCGGTGGGGCCAGCAGTGGGAGCGGTCCAAGGCCGAAGACCTCCCCGCGATCGACGACCTCGCGCAGCGGCTGCGCCGCGCGTTGCCGGAGTCGGGCCCGCCCACGATCGTGCACGGCGACTACCGCCTCGACAACACCATGCTGGCGGACGACGACGCAGGCCGGATTGCCGCCGTCCTCGACTGGGAGATGTCGACGCTCGGCGATCCGCTCGCCGATGTCGGGCTGTTCCTCCTCTACTGGGGCCAGTCCGAAGCCCAGATCATCGCCACCGGTCAGGCGATCGACGAGCAGGCGGGATTCGCGAGCCGGGACGAGATCGTCGAGCTCTACGCCAAGGAGAGCGGGCGGCCGGTCGACAACCTCGACTTCTACGTCGTCTTCGCGTTCTACAAGCTCGCCATCATCGTCGAGGGGATCGCGGCGCGGTACCGCATGGGCAAGACGCTCGGCGAGGGCTTCGAGCACATGGGGCAGATGGTCAAGAGCCTTGTCGACGAGGCGCTCGAGCAGGCCAACCGGTCGTCGATCCCCGCGCTGCGCGGCTGACGCGCCGCTGCTTCAGACGTAGCGGCTGATGTAGCCGCGGGCGCGGAACACTGCCAGCATCCGCACGACGAACCACACCGACGCGACGGCGAGGACGAGCGCGCCGAACGCGGCGATCCCGAGCTCGTCCCACGGCAGGGCGTGCCCGTCGAGGACAGCACGCGCCGCGGCGAAGATGTGCGTGAGCGGGAGCACGCGGCCGATCGGCTGGAGGATGCCGGGCAGCGCGCTGACCGGGTAGAAGATGCCCGAAAGCGGCATGAGCATCGCCAGCAGCCCCCAGGCGAGGATCTCGGCACCCTGGCCGACGCGCAGGATCAGGCCGATCACGATCATGCCCACCGACCAGCCCACCACGAGCAGCAACGCGACGATGGGCACCAACGCCAGGCCGACGTCGGTGATGTTGAACGCGAACAGCCCGAGCGCCACGAGCCCGACGACGGTCACGCCGATCGCCAGCTTCGCCAGTCCGAACAGCACCACGCCGGCTGCGTACTCACCCTCGCGCAACGGCGTCACGAGCAGGTTCAGCAGGTTGCGCGACCACGTCTCCTCCATGAAGCCGGTCGCCAGGCTGATCTCGGCCTGGAACACGACGTGGAAGAGGAGGATTCCGGCGAGGAGGAAGCCGGCGCCCTTCGCGCCCGCGCCCGACTGGCGCGCGAAGTAGACGCCGATCGCGCCGAAGAGCAACGCGTCGACGACCGGCCACACGACCACGTCGAACCAGCGTTGCGGCGACCGTTGCAACACGTACGCGTGCCGGCGCGCCACCGCCCGGACCCGCAGCCAGCTCACGCTCCCCTCCTTCTCCGTTGCTCGGGCACGCGCTCCTGACGCTCCTCTGCGAGATGCAGGAAGACCCCTTCGAGGTCGTCCCGCCCGAAGCGCGCCGCGACGTCGCCGGGATGGCCGTCGGCGACGATCTTCCCCTGCGAGATGAACACCACTCGGTCGCAGAGGCGCTCCACCTCGACCATGTTGTGGCTCGTCACGAGCAGGGCGGCGCCGTCCTCGGCGCACAGCCGGTTCAGCCCGGTGCGGACCTTGAGCGCGACATCGGGGTCCAGGGACGCGGTGGGCTCGTCGAGGATGAGGAGCGCGGGCGAGTGCAGCGCCGCTTTCACGATCCCGACCAGTGTGCGCTGGCCCGAGGAGAGCTCGTTGCCCATCGCGTCGCCGAGGTGGGTGATGCCGAATCGCTCGAGCCCGGCCTCGACCTGGGGGGTCGGGTCGTGGAGCCCGTAGAGCTTCCCGAAGAGGCACAGGAACTCGCGGACGCGCAACCGCTCGGGCAACGGCAGGTACCCGGCGGCGAAGCCGACGCGGCCGGCGGCGGCGCTGCGGTGGCGGGGCAGCCGGAACCCGGTGATCTCGACCCAACCGGAGTCCGGCGTGACGACGCCGAGGAGCATGAGCAGAGTCGTGGTCTTGCCGGCGCCGTTGGGCCCGAGGAGCGCGACGCGCTCACCGGCGCCGACTGTGAGGTCGATGCCGTCGACGGCTCGGATGCGCTTGTATTGCTTGACGAGCCCGCGAGCGCGCAGGACGTCGCCGTCGAGGGGAGGCATGACGCGAGCATGACAGACAGCTGGGCGCGTCATCGCGGGGATTTAGGATCCGCGCGGCGACGGCGGCTTTGCCGACCGTCGCCGCAGAGCCGGAGCTTGCGACGGCGCCAGGAGAGCAGATGCGATGGATATGGAACGCGGGAGAACGGCAGGTCGTCGAAGCCGAGGACGCGGCGGCGCTCGCCACCAACATGAACCTCGATCCGCCCGTCGAGCGAGTGCGCATGGTGTGGGCGATCGGTCTGAACTACCGCGACCACGCCGCCGAGACGGGAGCGCCGATCCCGACCGAGCCGGTGGTGTTCGTGAAGTCGACCGGTTCGGTCGTCGGCCACGGAGCCGACATCCTGATCCCGCCGCACGTCACGGAGCCCGACTACGAGGGCGAGCTCGCAATCGTCATCGGGCATCGGGCCCGTGACGTCCCCGCCGACGAGGCGATGGACGTGGTCGAGGGCTTTACCTGCGCTCACGACGTGAGCTCCCGGGACCACCAGTTCACGACCGGCCAGTGGGTGTGGTCGAAGTCGTTCGACACGTTCTGCCCGCTCGGCCCGGCGCTCGTCACCCCGGACGAGCTCGACCTGGGTCATCTCGACATCGAGACGCGCGTCAACGGGGAGACCCTGCAGAGCTCGAACACGGACCAGCTCGTCTTCGACGTCCCGCAATTGATCGCGCACCTGTCGCAAGGGCTCACGCTCGAGCCGGGCGACGTGATCCTCACGGGCACGCCGGGCGGGGTGGGCATGGCCCGCAGCCCGCAGCGGTGGCTCGAGGACGGCGACGTCGTGGAGATCACGATCGCCGGGATCGGTACGCTGCGGAACCGGGTCATCCGGCGATAGCCGCCGCGACGAACCGGCGGCGCCCGGAGATCGAAGGGGGAACATGGGCTCTGACCTGCACGAAACGGCTCGCCGGCTGCGCAACCTCGTCGAGCCGATCGCAGCGGGGGTGTACTTCGCGCCCGAGGCGCAGCAACGCTACGAGGCCCTCGGGCTCAACTATTTCGAGGGCTACTTCTGCAGCCGCAGCGCGTGCCTGGGGAAGGCGCCCTGGAGCGTCGTCACCGCCGCCTTCGGCGCGTTCAAGCCCGCAGTGGTCGAGCAGGCCGTCACCGGTGGCTGGTCGAAGACCGACCCCGAGCATTTGCTGGCGGCACGGCGGGACGGCGCCACCGACCAGCTGAACCGGTTGCTCGGTGAGCCGGGGCCCGAGGTGAAGCAGGCGACGGAGATCCTCTTCGCGCTCACCGACGGTATCGACCCGTCGGGCCGCATGCTCTACTCCGGCCTGTCCGTGCAACCTGTGCCCGACACGCCGATGGGTCAGTTGTGGCACGCCGCCGACCTCGTGCGCGAGCACCGCGGCGACGGCCACATCGCGGCGTGGATCTCGCGTACTGACTCGTGCGAGATCACCGTTCTGACGGAGCTGTCGTGGGGTCTGCAGCCCGGGGCGTACGTGTTCACCCGGGGTTGGAACGCCGAGGAGGTCGACGCCGCCCGCGCCCGGCTCCAGGATCGTGGCCTGCTCGACGGCGAAGGCCAGATGACCGACGCCGGGCGCACGTTCCGCGCCGAGATCGAGCACAGCACCGATCTTGCCGAGCGGGAGGTCATCGAACGCCTCGGCGACCGCGCCGGCGAGCTCTTCTCGCTGATCCAGCCGATCGCGAAGACGATCGTCGAGAACGGCGGCTATCCCGTCGACTTCAGCCAGCTGCGCGGCACCCGCGGGTAAGGCTGTCCCGCGGCCGTAAGCTCACGTGATGGCAAGCCTTGCGTGGGAACAACGCCCCGAGTTGCGCCGTCCGGTCCTGGTGGCCGGCTTCGAAGGATGGAACGACGCCGCGAGCGCCGCGTCCGAGGCCGCCGGGTGGCTGACGCGCCAGTTCGGCGCCACGAAGATGGCTTCGATGGACCCGGAGGAGCACTTCGACTTCCAGTCCGCCCGCCCGACCGTGGAGCTCGTCGACGGCGTCACGCGCGACCTGACCTGGCCGGCCAACGAGTTCTTCGCCGTGCCCGTCGACGCACGGGACCTCGTCGTGCTGCGCGGCGTCGAGCCGAACTTGCGCTGGCCGTCGTTCTGCCGCGAAGTGCTCGGCGTCGCCAGCGAGACCGGGTGCGAGATGGTCGTGACACTGGGCGCCCTCCTCGCCGACGTCCCGCACACACGGCCGGTGCGCGTGACGGGCGCCACCACCGACCCCGGGCTCATGGCGAGCCTCCACCTGCAGCGCTCGCGCTACGAGGGGCCGACCGGCATCGTCGGCGTCCTGCACGACACCGCCCGCGCCACCGGCGTCGCGTCGGCGTCGTTGTGGGCGCCGGTCCCGCACTACGTGTCGACGCCGCCCAACCCGCTCGCGACGCGCGCGCTGCTCGACCGGCTGGCCCAGCTGCTCGGCACCGCGTTCGAGCTCGGCGACCTCGACGAGCTCTCGCAGGCGTGGCAGACACGGGTCGACGAGGTCGTGTCCCAGGACGACGACGTCCGCTCCTACGTCGGACAGCTCGAGGAGCGGTACGACACCGAGGCCGAGACCGACATCCCCTCGGGCGAGGGTCTCGCCGACGAGGTCGAGCAGTTCCTCCGCGACCGGGGTGACGACTAGCCGCGAGACGTCGCTCGACCTGCGGCCAGCTAGCCGAGCAACTCCTTGGCGACTTCTTCCCACAGCGCTGTGCAGAGGCCGAGCGATTCCTGGTCGATGCGCTCGTCGTTGCCATGGAACATCGTGGCGTAGTCCTCGAACGAGAGGCGCTCGCTGAACAGGCCGAACCCGTAGCCAACCGAGCCCGCGCGGCGGAAGAACCGGTTGTCGGTGCCGCCGACCATCACGAACGGCACCAG
>Ga0070708_100003455_pt1 | contig 12361 bp, 12 predicted proteins | sample KBSK5503metaG_FD_65469 | JGI IMG/M metagenome (GOLD analysis project Ga0070708, IMG submission 65469) | Corn, switchgrass and miscanthus rhizosphere microbial communities from Kellogg Biological Station, Michigan, USA - KBS K5-50-3 metaG | ecosystem: Host-associated > Plants > Roots >...
GCCCTCCAGGTTGGCCTTGGCACCGCGATCTCGATCGTGTGCGTGGCCCTGGTACTCCGCGCCGCCGATCTCAATCGGGTGACGGTCTTGATTTCACGGGCCCCGTTGCCGCTACTGCTCGTCGCGGTCGCCGCAACGATAGTCGACATCCTCCTCCGCGCATGGCGGTGGCGCATCCTGGTCGCGCCATTGACCGTCGTGCCGCTCGGGCGCGTCATCACTTATCTGCTGATGGGTTACCTCGCAAACAACGTGCTCCCGGGGCGCGTTGGGGAATTGGTCCGATCCCATTACTTGGGAGACCGGGAAGGGGCCAGCCGTGCATCGATTCTCGGAACCGTGCTCGTGGAGCGCGTGCTGGATGTCGTTGCGCTTCTCCTGATAAGCGCGGCTGTGTGGTGGCTGACAGGGGCGGCGCCGCGGCTGGCCGGTCTTCTCGGCGTCGGCTTGGTCGGTGGAGCGGTAGCTGTGGTCGCCGTCATGATCGCGGTGATTCAGCCCGGGAAGAAACGACTGCTACCTTGGCTGCGGGTGCGACTGCCGGTCGCCATGACCTCGATGGGTGCCAAACTGACGGTCGGTATCGCGGCAGCGTTGGATCCTCGGACGCTCATGTCATCAATCGCCCTAACCCTCGGCGCGTGGGCGGCAACTGCGGCCGCCTTCGCCGCGGCCGCTGGTTCGGTTGGCTTCCAAGTCTCTCCCGGGCAGGTGCTGCTTATCGCTGCGGCCGCAAACTTGGCGACTGCGATCCCATCGGCACCCGGCTACATAGGCACCTTCGAGTTCGCAGTCGTGGCGACAGCCGGGGCCATCGGGCTCCCTAGTTCGCCAGCGCTGGCCATGGGCGTCCTCGTCCATGGGGCAATCTTGCTGACCACCACCGTAGGCGGCCTCGCGGCGACGTATTTCGTTACATATCGCGGTCGAATGCGAGTGGCGGAGCCCGTCTTAGCGCGTGGAGACGTTGATCCTTATCGGTGAGCCTCGGCGCCATTTGCCGCCCGTGTGAACGTGTCGCAGGACACGTTTAGGCAAGCCTCAGGGCTCGAGCCGATTGTCCGCCGACAACGGATGATGCCGGTTGCGCGCGCACTGCCCGCGCTGCTGATCGCAGCCGCCCTCCTCGCTCGTCTGGTTCTCGCTTGGGGATTCCACGGGAATTTCGACGAGGACAGCTACGAGATCGTGCAGGGCATCGTCCGGGCCGGCGGCAATGTCTACGCCGAAACCAGCCGGTACAACTACGCCCCGCCCTGGTTCCTAGTGTTGGGTGCCTTTAACTGGGTTCAGGACGCCACTGGTCTGCCGGCCCACGGGATCATTCGCACCTTCTTGACCCTCATAGACGCCGCGCTGGCCGGTGTTCTGTACGCAGTGGCCAGGCAGCTCGGGCTCTCGCCACTGCGGGCCGTACTGATATTCCTGCTCAACCCCGTCGGCATCTTGATCACCGGGTTCCATGGGCCGGTTGATGGCCTGGCTGTGCTCTTCGTCTGGTTGGCCGTACTGCTACAGCTGGATCGGCCGCAGCGCTGGCGAGCGTCCGCCCTTTGCCTCGTTGGCGTGCTATGCAAGCCGATCGTTGCGCCCGCGCCCCTTTACGCGCTGGCTCCGTCAATCCCGTCCTATGTGCGGCGGGTACTGGTTGTGGCCGTAATCGGAGCTGTCTTTGCTCTGACGTTCCTACCATGGCTGGCGGAGGGTCGAGAGGCGATCGCTAGGAATGTCTGGGCCTATGGAGCTGCGTCGGCCTCGGTTCCGGGTGCGGGGCCATCCGTCATTGGGCTGCTGCGGATAGGGATCCTCGTCGGCTTCGGCGTGCTGGCGACAAGGATGTCGATCGACCGCGCCGTCCTGCTCTGGGCGCTGCTAACGGTCGTAACACAACCGTTCGGACCCGATCAGCAGTACATCTTGCCGCTCGCGGCCGGCGCGTTGCGGCCAACCCGCAGCTTCGCGATTTTCTCCGTTGCCTCGACCGTCGCGCTGCTCGGCTCGCCAGACAACGTGCACCTGCTCTCATTCGGCCAGTTTGGGGAGTGGCTCGTTTGGCTGGCCGCTGTTGCTTGGCTTGTCCAGCTCGTGCTCCCGCTGTGGGTGCGCCGTCCCCAAGCGGTGCCAGCCGCCGCATGACGCGCGTTTGCGGGAGCGAGGCCGTTCAAGGTCGGCTCCGATGGTTCAGCCGTAGCGCCGACGCAAACGCTGGTCAGCGGGTGCGCGATGCAGCGGGTGTGCAATCGTGATGCTTAGCAGCCGATCAGCCCGATCGAAGCGCAGGTCCGACCCCCTGACGCCGCGCGCCCTTCACTATCTCATCGCCATCAGCTTGGCCGTCGCGGGCCTTGCGTCAATGCGCTGGGTTCTCCTGTCCCCGTGGCAGTTTGGTGGCGATATGGAGGCGTACTGGCAGGCCGCGTTGCGGATCCGGGAAGGATTGCCGCTATACCCGTCCTTGCACGACCTAGACGCGCACAGTGTCTTTCGGTACTCGGCGTGGTTCGCCATCATGTGGGTTCCGATCAGCTATCTCCCGAAGGCGGCCGTGGTTGTCATCTGGGTCGCACTGCAGATGGCTGCTACGTCCGTCGTGCTGCGACCCCTCCTTGGCAGGGGAGCCGCAGGTTGGGTCCTCCTGCTTCTGCTGGCCCCTCTGATGATCCAGTCGGCCTGGTACGGCCAGATCCAGCCTCTCGTCGTCCTGCTCATTACTTGGGGCTTGCGACGAGGCAGCGGACCCATCTGGGTTGGCATGTCCGCTTCGCTCAAAGCATCACCACTGCTCTTCGCCCTTGTTTATGTTGCGAGGCGGGAATGGGGTCGAGCAGCGCTTACGCTGGCAGTGGCCATCGTATTGTCTGCCCCGACCCTTCTCTTCGATATCAGTAATTATCCGTTTGACGCGGGACTCACCGTTTCCTTTTGGAGCACCTCACCACTTCTGTGGCTCGCGACCGCTGCTGCCTCGCTTGCCGTCGCGGTCGCGCTAGCCTGGCGTCGCTCAAAGTGGACGATGCTTGCTGCTGGTTCGGCGGCTATCCTCACTAGTCCCAGAGTCTATCTCGACATGATCAACTATCTTTTGCCTGCGATCCACCACCCGCCGCCAGCGGATGGCGCAAAGTGATCGAACCCGTCCGATTCACGCCCTGGCTACGCGGCGTCGCGCTCAAGTATCTGGTACCGGCTTGGTTCCTGATATTCGCCCTGGTGCACGTGATGGACATCGTGCCCGAGGGCCGACTTGGATTTGATGGGAGGATTTACCATCGCGCTGCTGCCGCATGGCTGGGTGGGATGGACCCTTGGAAGACTGGGATCAGTCTCCCCGAGGGCACCTATCATTTCGCCGGCCTGCCCCCCACTGTCCTGGCATTCGTACCCACGACCGTGGTGCCGGAGTCGGTCTTCGGGGCACTCTCGTTTGTCTTTTCGGCGGCGGCAGCTATATGGATCGTTCAGAAACTCCGCCTGCCGTGGTCGTGGCTGCTATTCCCACCGCTCGTCCAGGGAGTCCTCCTGGGACAGCCGGGCATTGCTGTTCTGGCGCTGTTACTAACGGCACATCCCGCGGCTGAGGCGCTTGCCGCCGCCTTCAAGGTATACGCGCTGATACCGCTGCTTGCGAGTCGGCGCGCAACCGGGATCCTGGTATTCCTGGTAGCGACTGGTCTTTCCATAGTCCTCTTCCCGGGGCTATGGTTCCTTTGGGTGAGCCAAGGGGCTGCGGTGGCGTCAAGACTGGTTGGCGAGGCGGCCGGTGGCGTGGGTGCCACCGCGCACTGGTGGCTGCTTGCTCCGACAGTTGCCGCAATAGGAGTGATCGCCATCTTGGACACGCGTGCAGCGGGTTGGCTTGCTGTCCCAGCACTCTGGCCATCCGCCCAATACCACTACCCCGTGATGGCGCTACCCGCAATCCGAATTCTGCCTGCTCTCGTCTTCTCTATTCCCATTCTGGGTATGCCGGCCGTTGCTGTGATCCTGCATGCGTGGCTGATGCTATACGACCGATTCGTTCGGCGCGAGCAGGGGAGGTCGATGTTGAACGGACCTAGTCGAGTCAGGGTGGATCGCAATCTGGCTTGACGACAAGCACACCCGTCGCATCGGCGCTAGATCACGAACCCGTTGCAAAATGCTCAAAGCCTCACTACCAATCTGGCAGCTCACCCTCCACGTCGCTGAGGCTTGGCAGCCCGCGATCGCGAGGGGACATCATCGGATCGGCGATCGGCCACTCAATGCCCAGCCTCGGGTCGTTCCATGTGATTCCTCGCTCGGCCGCCGGATCGTAGTAGGACGTCACCCTGTAGCAGACGTCGGCCACGTCACTCAGGACGAGGTAGCCGTGGGCGAACCCCACGGGCACATAGAGCTGATGATGTCCGATGTCGTCGAGCTCAACAGCCTCATGGTGACCGAAAGTCGGCGAGCTCCGGCGGATGTCGACCACGACGTCAAGCACCCTCCCCCGAGCCGCTCGAACGAGCTTGCCCTGACCCGTGCCGATCTGAAAGTGGAGACCGCGCAGGGCGCCCCTACCCGAACGGGCATGGTTGTCCTGAAGGAACTCCTCCTCTAGGCCAAATCCTGTGAGCTCGTCGCGGCGGTACGTCTCGACGAAGAAGCCGCGCTCGTCGCGATGCACCTCGGGTGCGATCCGCACCAGGCCGCGCAACTTCGTGGGAATGCGCTGGATCACAACGCGGCCGCAGCCAGCAGCCGGGCTGAGTACTCATCCGTCGGTGGCCGCCAGTACATCGACGCGATACCCAGTGATCGCGCCAGGTCCATGCTCAGCACCGCCCTCGCCGGCACGGGAGCCGGTCGCTCGTAGTCCGAGCGCGAGATCGCGCGCAGCTTGAGGTCTTCGACCTCGGCCAGGATTGCGAGCGCCCATTCATAGCGAGTTGCTGGCGGCTCGCCCGCGAGGTGAAGGACCCCACTAATGCCTAAGGTCATTGCCGTGACGACCCCGCGAGCGAGGTCCGGCGCCCAGGTTGGGTTGCCGTGCTCGTCGGCGACGATACGCAGTGGTTCGTCGCGCTCCCGTGAACTGAGTGCTGCAGTCATGATCTTCGACGGAAAGTTCCGGCCGCCGGGTCCGAAAATCCATGCGGTCCGGACAATCAGGTGGCTCGCGTTCGAGCTCGCTACCGCTCGTTCGCCGGCGAGCTTCGACGCGCCATAGGGATTGATGGGATTCGGTTGCGCATCCTCCAGGTAGGGGTCCGCGCTCTCCCCGTCGAATACCTCATTCGTGCTGATCTGCACGAAGGTTGCACGGACCTCTGAGGAGGCCGCCGCCAGGCGGCCCGGTGCCGCTCCGTTGATCTCTATCGCCCGTTCAGGGTCGCGCGCGCAGCCATCCACGTCCGTCCAGGCGGCAGAATTCACGACGATTTCTGGTTCGAGCTCAAGCAGGTCACGCGGAGCGTCGGGATCGCCCAGGTCGAACTCGCCACGTCCCAGACCGATCACGGCGGCCCCGGCAGCCTCGAAGGCCGACACGAGCTGTCTACCCAGCTGACCGGCGGCTCCCAGGACGACGACCCGCCGACCCCTCATTCGAGCGGAAGACTGGACGCCAGCCGGTCGGCGTACTGCCGTCGGTAGTAATCGAGATAGGCACCGGTCTTGAGCGGCTTCCACCACGCAGGGTTGTCGCGATACCACGCGATGGTAGTGGCGAGGGCGTCAGAGAACTCGTGATTCGGCCGCCATCCGAGCCCCCTGATCTTTGTGGTGTCGACCGCGTAGCGCCGATCGTGGCCAGGCCGGTCGTCGACGAGGCGGATGAGGTCGACCGGCTGGCCAACCTTGGCGAGGATCGCCCTCGTGAGGTCCAGGTTGGTAAGCTCGTTCCCGGCTCCAACGTTGTAAACCTCGCCGGCAGCCGCGCCCATCAGAACAGCCTCGATTGCCGCGCAGTTGTCGGTCACGTAGAGCCAGTCGCGGACCTGCATCCCATCTCCGTAAACGGGTAGTGCCTCTCCGTTCAGGGCGTTCGTAACGAAGAGCGGGATGATCTTCTCCGGGTATTGGAACGGCCCGAAGTTGTTACTGGAACGCGTGATGGCAACTGGGAGACCGTAGGTCGTTGCGTAGGCGAGGACGAGCAAATCCGCCCCGGCCTTGCTTGCCGCATACGGGCTGCGAGGAGCGAGTCCTGCATCCTCGCTCGATAAGCCGGTCGATACGTTGCCGTAGACCTCATCAGTGCTGATCTGGAGGTATAGCTGGTGCGAATGGCGCCGAGCCGCCTCCAAGAGGACGTGCGTACCGACGATATCCGTCTGGATGAAGTCACCCGGAGCCTCGATACTTCGATCGACGTGCGACTCCGCAGCGAAGTTCACGATCGCATCGGCCTCCTTGGCAAGTTTACCAACGAGGCTCGCGTCAGCAATATCGCCACGCACGAACCGGAAACGACGGTTATCCGTGAGATCCGCTAGGTTCGCGAGGTTTCCCGCATACGTCAGCTTGTCAAGGACCGTGAGCTCGAGCTCGTGGTGGCGATCGATCATCCACCGCACGAAGTTGGATCCGATGAAGCCGGCTCCGCCGGTGACGACGATTCTCGAAAACCGTCTCATCGATACCTGGCTCTAGGGTTGAACAGTAGAAGGGTCTACCGCCTCAGCCGCGACATCGTCGACGCTCTGCGCCGTGCCGAGCGGGGCCTGTGGTAAGAACGATGCGGCGAGCTGCCCAGAAGCCAGCAGCGACTCGATCGTCCCAGCGTCGTGCCATTCCCCTTCGTAGTTGACGCTCATGAGCGAGGCGCGACGGACGTACTCGTTGAGCACGTCAGTGATTTCGAACTCGCCGCGCGCCGAGGGCTTGAGGGTGTGGAGAACATCGAAGACACTCGGGCGGAAGAGATACGCCCCGATCGGAATCATGTTGCTCTTAGGCCGCGCCGGTTTCTCTTCGAACCCAAGGACCTGCCCCTCATCCCCAAGCTCGGCAACGCCAAAGCGTTGTGGTTGCTCGACCTGTTTGAGCACAACGCCTGCCTCCGCTGTACTGCTCATGAACTTATCGGCAAAACCGCGCAGAGAGCCGTGGAGGATGTTGTCACCCAGCACCACTGCGACTGGATCCTTCCCGGCGAAGTTTCGAGAGAGCGCCAAGGCGTGCGCGATTCCCAGAGCCCCCCGCTGATATCGGTACGTCAGCTCCATGCCGAACTCGGAGCCATCGTGCAGGAGCTCCAGGATGTCGCCAACGGACCTACCCCCTACGACGATCATCGCCTCCCGCACCCCCATCTGGCGGAGCGTCTCGAGCGGGTAGAAGATCATTGGTCTGTCGAAGACCGGCAAGAGGTGCTTGTTCGTTACGAGGGTCAATGGGAACAGCCGTGTTCCGCTTCCCCCGGCGAGGATTAGCCCCTTGAGCGTCATTGGAGCAGCGCCACTCCGCTTATGCAGCGGCCAACGCCCGTCAGCCTACACGGATGCTTCGTCGAGCGGGCCCTCCGACCTCCAAACGCGGCTACGGCATGTGCAGATCTGGCTGCTGGATGACGATCTTCGGCTGCGTTAGCGGGCCACCGAGCGGGTAGTCGAGGATCGGCAGCTGGGTGCCGGCCAGCTTGAGCCCGCCCCCAATGAGGAGGAGGACGAGCAAGAAGAGCAGGAGTGCCTTCATCAGGCCTGATCGTACTCGCTGCGAAGCAAGCGGGCGACCAGTACCAAGGTGCGACCCTGAATCCTTTTGGCGTCCTCGTCTTCAACTGCGTCGGCGATCTCAAAGTCAGGCGACCGCTTTGACTTGCAAAGCACCCCGGCGTACGCTCGCGAGGTGACCCCCTCGCGTCCAGGCGCCGATACGCGCACCCCTGATCACGAAGCCGCCATCGCGTCGGCGCCATACCTGCGCCCTCGGCGAGTCAATCGGTCCCGCGGGCACCTGCGCCCCCGGATCCTCCAGCTGCTCGCCACCGGCGGTACGGGCGGTGCGCAGGAGAGCTACACGGAGCTCCTGCTCCACCTGGACCGTGAGAAATACGAGGTTGCGGCTCTTTCTCTGAGCCGCGGCAGTGCCGTGCAGCGGCTGCGGAGGCTGGGTATCGAGGTGGACGTCATCGACGAGACCGATGACGTCGCCGCCGTTCGTGCGCTGGCGAGCTACCTCCGGCTCCGAGAGATCGACGTGGTCCACGCGCACATGTACCGCGCCGAGGTGGTGGGGACGCGCGCGGCCATCGCGGCGGGCGCGCCGGTGGTCATGGCCACGGTCCACTCCAGCCGCCAGCGCTCTCCCGAGGACGTCGCGGCGCTGGCCGCGTTGACGCCGAGCATGGATCGGCTGATCGTCCCCTCCGAGTCCATCGCGGCCAAGATTCGCCGCGAGGGTCGGGGATCGGCGCCATACACCGTCATTCCCAATGGCGTGGACCTGGCGCGATTCGCCGCTCCCGCCCCGCCGTGCACCCTGCGCGACGAGTACGCCATCCCGTGCACGGACATTCTCGTCGGTGTGGTGGCGCGCCTCGAGCCGGAGAAGGGCCATCGGTATCTGATCGAGGCCATACCGGTCGTTATTGCCAAGGCTCCCCGCGGTCCCACGCCGAACGGAGTCTGGCTCGCCATCATCGGCGAGGGTTCAATGGAGGCCGATCTGCGCGCTCAGGCTCGCGCGCTCCCGTCGCCTGCTCGGGATCGGATCATCTTCACGGGCCGCCGCGACGACATCAGCGCCATCACCGCCGACCTGGACATTGCCGTCCTGCCGTCGCTGCGGGAGGCGCAGGGCATCTCCATCCTGGAGGCCATGGCCCGCCGCAAGCCCGTGGTTGCATCCGCGGTGGGAGGCGTTCCTGAAGTCGTGACCGATGGCGTCGACGGTCTCCTGGTGCCGCCCGAGTCTCCGGCGGCGTTGGCCGAGGCGCTCGGGCGTCTCGTCGCCTCGCCCGCCCTCCGCGAGGAGCTGGGTGAGGCCGGCTTCGAGACCGTGGCCCGGCGATTCAGCATCGATGCCATGGTCCGCCGTGTCGAGGAGCTCTACGACGAAGAGCTTCTTCGCTCAGGCGCTGGTGCGCCGTTGCAGACGGCACGCGCTGGGGAATCACCAGCGGGACCTCGAGAGCCCGCCTCCCCCCCGGGCCGAGCGGCCCTCGAGATCCCGCCGGTCTAATTCCGCGATACGCCGCCGCTCCCTACGCGGACGGCTCGCGGTTTGCGATCCGCAGGATCGCGTCGATCAGCACACCGATCAGCACCCAGCCGACGATCGCCACGAGGGCGCCGACGTCGAGGATGCTCTTGCCGGTTGGCCGTACCGTGTCGATCGAGAAGATGCCGCGGAAGGGCGCCACCAGGGGCTCGGTGATCCCGTAGATCCCGTCCACGATCGCGTTGCCCGTGTTCGCTCCAAGCAGGAGAAGCAGGACGCGCAGCGCAATCAGGGCAAAGATGATGCCGAAGATGAGCATCACGGTGCGATGAATGGTCCATCCCGTGGTGGACCTGGGGGCGACGGGCGTCCCCGGGGTGTTCACGTTGACCTGCGACGGCGGGACCGGTGCTGGGTCGTTCTGGTACTGCGTCATCGGTCTTGGACCTCGTACCTTGCTCAAAGAGACTTCCGGAGAGACTGACGAACTGCATTATCCATGCCATTCGGCAGCGAATCGCCTGTGCGGCATGGTAACGAACGACAAGGAAAGGCCGGTCGACCCGCCGGCTACCCCTCGAATCCGTGCTCCCCGACAAGGGGCACGAACACAACGGGATCCCCTCGCTGCGACGAGAACGTGTTCCCGTGGCGCTCGAGGACGGTGAGGAACTGGTGCTCCCGCGCGCCAACGGGCATGATCAGGTTCCCGCCTTCGGGTGAGAGCTGACGCTGGAGTGGCGGCGGGATGATGGGGCCGGCTGCCGTTACCAGGATGGCATCGTAGGGAGCGCCGGCCGGCCACCCGAGCGTCCCGTCGCCCACAACCACCTGTACCGCCGAATACCCGTTGGTACGGAGCCGCTCGACGGCCGCGGCCGCCAGCTCCGGGTAGCGCTCCACCGTCGTAACCGTCGCTCCCAGCTCCGCGAGAATCGCGGCGGAGTAGCCGCTCCCCGTCCCGATCTCCAGCACCCGTGCCCCGCGCCAGCCGGCAACGGGCCAGGCCGCACGGATCATCTCTGCCACGACGTAGGGCTGCGAGATCGTCTGGCCCGCGTCGATCGCCAGCGCTCGGTCCGAGTACGGATCGTCCGAATCCACGAATGCGTGGCGCGGAACCGTGCGGAACGCACGGACAAGCTCCGGATCGTCGATCCCGCGTGCGATCAGCTGTTCGTCGACCATCCTGGACCGTTCTGCGGCCCAGGGGTCGTTATCGGCCGGGACGGAAAACTCGCCGGGCTCGGGGCTCCTGCGCTCGCGCACGCCCCACCGCCCGAACGAACTGCGACTGCGGCGGAGGTTGCGCCAACGCATCGGGCTCGATCCTCAAGGCCACCGGCGTCGCCCGTGCCAGCCGGCGGCCCGGCTCAGGCCTCCCGACCGCTCAGGCTCGGCTCGCCCGACTCGATCGCTGAGTCCTTCTTGCCGGCGGCGCTGCTTGCGGCCTTGACGGGAGCGCCATCGGTCCTGGCAGGCGTGGGCAGCGCGAAGGTGGCCGCGTCCAGGACGTCATTGAAGAGCCGATCGATGCGCTCGCGCACCAGGCGTCGGGTCTCGACTCCACTGCGCGGCGCGAGCAGGACGCCCACCGCCAGGCCCACGATGAAGAAGCGGATGGCGATGCGTACGCGGCTCAGCATGGTGCGGGCCCTCGTTTCCGTGGTGAATTGGGTCGGATGAGTCTACTCGCCGAGTCCGAATTCGCGCATCTTGTCGTACAGGAGGCGCCGATAGATTCCCAGCTCCTCCGCCGCGCGCGTCCGGTTGCCGCCCGCCCGCTCCAGCGCCTCGAGGATCAGGCGCCGCTCCAGGTCGGCGACTTGCCGCTTGAATGGGCTGGGGGCACCGACCGGCACGGCCTCGCGATCCAGATCCGAGGCATCGGCTCCGGGTACGCTGCTTCCGTTGCTGTCGGTCGCGGCAGGCGTTGCAGTGGCAATGGCGGCCTCGCCCGCCTTCTCGGCTTTCTCGGCCTTCGTCCCGGACGCTCGCCGGGCGCCCTTCGCGGCCGGCTCGGCGAACGGCAGATGCTCGGCGGAGATCGGGTCGCCTCGGGAGAGGACCACGGCACGCTCCACGGCGTTTTCGAGCTCGCGCACGTTGCCCGGCCAGTCATAAGCCACGAGCTGCGCGAGCGCCTGCTCGGTGATCGTGGTGGGCGGGGCGTCCTGTGTCGATCGGTACTTCGTCAGGAAATGCTCGACGAGCGCCGGGATGTCGTCCTTGCGCTCGCGGAGGGTGGGCATGTGGATGTGGATGACGTTGAGCCGATAGTAGAGGTCCTCGCGGAAGCGGCTGCGGTCCACCTCCTCCGCCAGGTCGCGGTTCGTTGCCGCGATGACGCGGATATCGACCTTGATGGGCGTGTTTGAGCCGATGCGCTCGAACTCCCGCTCCTGCAAGATCCGCAGCAGCTTCGTCTGAGTCCCGAGCGTCATCTCCCCGATCTCGTCGAGGAAGATGGTCCCCTTGTTGGCGAGCTCGAAGCGGCCCTTGCGCATGGCCACCGCACCGGTGAATGAGCCACGTTCGTGGCCAAAGAGCTCCGTCTCAAGCAGCGTCTCGGGCAGGGCGGCGCAGCTCACCTTGACGAGGGGGAAGGCGTTTCTCGGGCTGGCCCGATGGATTGCCTCCGCCACCAGCTCCTTGCCGGTGCCCGACTCGCCGCTGATCATGACGGTGGCATGGCTGGCCGCCACCTTGCCGATCACCTTGTAGACCTCGAGCATCGGCTTGCTGGATCCCACGATCCGTTCCCGCTTCGCGGCGGACTTGCCGAGCTCAAGGCTGAGGTTCGCTACCACTTCGGCCATTTCGGCCCGCTCGAAGACGCGTCGCAACGTGGCGAGCAGGTCGTCCGTCTCGAACGGCTTTGTGACGTAGTCGTATGCGCCCTCACCGATGGCCTGGATTGCGGTGGAGCTGCCACCAAAGGCGGTCATCACGATCACCTCGAGCTCCGGGTGCTGGCGCTTCAACGTGCGCAGAACGCTGAGGCCGTCCTGATCTGGAAGCTGGACGTCCATGATCACGAGGTCGGGTCGACTCTTCTCGACCGATGCCAGTGCCCGCTCGCCGTTCGTTGCCCGCTGAACGGCGTAGCCCGATTCCGTCAGAAGGTCGGACAGCAGGTCCAACACGTCCTTGTCGTCGTCAACGAGCAGGATCTCTCGACGGTCGGGCATTCGGAAATGCAGTCTATCGTCCGTCCGCAATCCGTACAACC
>Ga0070708_100003456_pt1 | contig 12360 bp, 9 predicted proteins | sample KBSK5503metaG_FD_65469 | JGI IMG/M metagenome (GOLD analysis project Ga0070708, IMG submission 65469) | Corn, switchgrass and miscanthus rhizosphere microbial communities from Kellogg Biological Station, Michigan, USA - KBS K5-50-3 metaG | ecosystem: Host-associated > Plants > Roots >...
AATTGACTTTTGGGCGCCGGCGGTCTTACGTGGATGGGGTTGGTTTGAGTTAGTCTCTGCGTTAACTCCGCGGTCTCCGCGTCTCTGCGGTGAGCCTCTTTCGCGGCCCAAGATTCACCGCAGAAACGCTGAGGCCGCAAAGGCTGCGCAGAGAAAAGTTGAAATTAACCCACTGCCCTTTACTTGAGTCGAAACCTCAAGGTCGTGCCAAACACATTCAGGTCGCCTGGCTTGGTACGGCCATCGCTCTGTCTGAGGTAGTACACCTCACCCGTGAAGTGCTTATTGAACGTGTGGCCGACGCCTATGGCAAATCGATTTCGCACCCACGCATTGACGCTCCAGTCGTAAAAGATCTCGTCGGACACAAAACCATTGAATTTGGCCGCGCTGATTTTGAATGGATGCTCGAGCTGGAGTCGGTTGCGATACCGTGTGGCGTCAACCTGCGGATGCCGAATGCGGCGCTCAAAAAGGTTTCGATCGCTCAGGATAAAACCGCCACCAACTGGTCCATGCGCCGTCACCGCGAATGACAACCTGTTTTCGAAACCTTTTTGATTCTCCAGCGGCTGCGTCGCGACGTAGAGATAGCTGGGAGTTAAAGTAAGATATTTTCCCACCTTGAAGGCAAATCCAAGATCGATACGCTCGTAAACTGGCCGACTGACGTCTCTGCCGATCCGTAGTGATCCCAGCAAGAGAAAATCAACCTTCTTGTTGAGAGCGATCGCGAACTGCGCGTCATTCCAGATCTGCGTATCGTGACTCTGCGAAGATGTGGACTGGCCACGGACAGCGCCGGCAATAGAAAGGAGTGTTAATAAGACGCATAGACAGCCTTTCGTTGCTCTTAAAACTGCCATTTGGATGTCCCCTCTCCGACTCGTTGAGTTGTGCGTGGTCATACCGTGAAAGAAGTGAGATCGAGTACGACGTGATCTCTAACTCTGAACTTCACGGTGCCGGCCTCAGGCTTTGGTCCTTAATCCTGTTTATTGCCGCAGAGCTGTTCCTTCATTCTTTGCCTCAAAACCAGACTCCGTTGTCCGCTTGAAGTTTAGAACTGTACTGTACGACGCGACAGCCTGACCAGATCAGCCGCACCTGATTTTCAAAAGGGCTGATGGTTTCCGCAGGACTGATTGACAAGAAGAATGAGGGAGAATATCGTTCTTCGTTGTCGAAATCCGATACAATAGTTGAAACAAAGCGTGATGAGTGATAAGGAACTCTATTCCGGAATGATCCGGCTCCACATTCTCTATCACGCCTCCAAGGAACCGGTCTTCGGGCTCTGGATCATCGAAGAGTTGGCACGGCACGGCTATAAACTAAGTCCGGGAACTCTTTACCCGATTCTTCATGCGTTAGAGCATAAGGGTTATCTGCGTTCGGTTGAGAAAAGAGACGGACGGCAGGCGCGACGCCTTTATCGGGCGACGCCCGCGGGGCGGAAGGCGCTTGCGGCCGCCAAGATCAGGGTTCGAGAACTTGTAGGCGAACTGTTCGAGGCCTAGACGCGAATTGAAGGCACCAATCTTGAAGCGTAAAGCATTCACAGGAATCCTTGTTCTCTGGTCCTTCTGTCTGGCGCAGGCCGGTCTCGCCTTCGGGCAAACAGCAAACCCGCCGCCGCCCTTGAAGCTTGACGCGGCGGTCGAGTTGGCGCTGACCAACTATCCGGCGATCAAGACAGCGCAAGCGCAAGCCGCCGCCGCGAAGGCGAACATTGATCTGGCGCGCACGGCGTACTTGCCGCGCCTTGATCTGCTGTACCAGGAAAATCGAGCGACCAGAAATAATGTGTTCGGCGCCGTGCTGCCGCAATCAGTCATTCCAGGTATCTCCGGGCCAGTGTTGGGCACTACCTCATGGGAGAGTACGTTCGGCAGCGCTGGGGGAACTCTCTTCTCTTGGGAGCCATTTGACTTCGGCGTGCGCAAAGCGCAGGTCGATGTCGCCCGAGCCGCCACGAACCAGGCGAACGCTAACATCAGCGTAACCGAACTCGACGTCGCCACGTCCACGGCTGACGCTTTCATGGCCCTGGCAGCTAACGAGCAAGCGGTGCGTGCTGCTGAAGCAAATGTTTTTCGAGCGCAAGCGTTTGCCGATGCGGTACACGTGCTGGTGAACAATCAACTGCGTGCGGGCTCGGAAGCTGCGCGCGTCGATGCCGAGTTGTCAGTAGCCAGGACCCAGCTCTTGCGAGCGCGGCAACTCGCGGAGATTAGTCGCGCGGCGCTCGCCGAAGCGGTTGGCCTCCCCGGAACCTCACTGTCTATCGTTTCAGATCCACTGCTTGAGTTTCCGGCAGACACAACCACGCCGGTTCCGCGATTTGATTTTCATCCGCTGGCGATCGCGCAAAAATCCGCGATCGAAATCGTTCAGGCCCGCGAACATGTTCTGGCTCGCTCTTATGTTCCACGGTTAAATCTTCAAGCCTCTTTGAGTGGACGTGGAACCGGCGCCCTGACGAATGGGTTGTTTGAGGGAGGATGGCATGGTCTTTTCCCGGACACAACCAATTACGGAGTCGGCCTGACGGTGACCTTCCCCGCGTTCGACATTTTTTCAATTCGCGCGCGTCGGCGCATCGAAGCCGGCAATGAAGCGGTCGAGAATGCGCGATACGACCAGACGATTCAAGCATTGAAGGGCCAGTACGCTCGGGCTCGGGCACTCATCGATGGAGCAGTGCGCATCGCGCAAGAGACTCCCTCGGAATTGAAAGCGGCGCAGCAGGCGGAAATGCTAACACGCGAACGATATAAGTATGGATTAGCAACTGTGAATGAAGTCGCTGACGCACAACGACTGCTGGCCCAGGCTGAGGTAGACAATTCAGTCGCCCGCTTGAATGTTTGGCGAGCGCTGCTGGTAGCTGCCAGACTTCAAGGTGACCTAAAGCCTTTTCTTGAACGCGCCAAATACTGAGCAATAAGCGCCGAAGGAGTAGTAGATAGCATGTGGCTTATTAACGCTGCGATGCGACGTCCGATCACCGTACTTATCGCCGTGATCGCCATCTCACTCGGTTCAGTTCTCGCCTACCTCCGCATGTCAGTCGATATCTTTCCGGACCTCAATCTTCCGGTCATCTATGTTGCGCAACCCTATGGTGGTATGGACCCGGCGCAAATGGAGGGATACCTGGTCTCTTATTACGAGTACCACTTTCTCTATATCACCGGCATTGAGCACGTCGAATCCAAGTCGATCCAAAATGTCGGTCTGGTCAAGCTTTACTTTCATCCGGGCACTGATATGAGCCAGGCGTTGGCCCAGACGGTTTCTTATGTCGAACGGGCGCGCGCGTTCATGCCACCCGGGACGGTCTCCCCATTCATCGTGCGCTATGATGCCGGCAGTGTTCCGGTGGGCGAACTGGTTTTCTCCAGCGAGACCCGCAGCGTTGGCGAGATACAGGACCTCGCATTGTTTCGTGTCAGGCCGATGTTTGCCACGCTGCCGGGAGTGTCGGCCCCACCACCGTTTGGTGGCAATCAGAGAACAGTGGTGATTCATGTCGATCCGGATCGGCTTCGTTCGTATCGGATGTCACCCGAAGAGGTCATCAGAGCCGTAGCGTCGGGCAATGCCATTCTCCCGGCAGGTAACGTGCGGACTGGTGACCTCAACCGCATCGCTCCCGTCAACTCAGTGGTGCCGCAGATTCAGGAGTTGGCCAACCTGCCGATTCGAACAGGTTCAGGGCCGACTGTCTTCATACGCGATGTTGGCAGAGTCGAAAACAGCACTGACATACTTACCGGTTATGCGCTCGTCAATGGACGCAGGACCGTCTATATCCCGGTCACGAAGCGAGCTGATGCATCCACGCTGGATGTGGTCAATCGCGTGAAGGCGGAGTTGCCGCGCATGCAGACGCTGGTCCCGGATGACATCAAAGTCACTTTCGAATTTGATCAATCGACCTACGTCAAGAACGCCATTCGCGGGCTGGTCACTGAAGGAGCGCTGGGCGCGCTGCTAACGGGACTCGTGGTTTTGCTCTTCCTTCGTGATTTGCGCAGTGCATTGATCGTGGTGGTAACCATTCCGTTTGCGTTGCTTGGCGCGCTGGTGGGTCTGTGGCTTGCCGGACAGACGATTAACATCATGACCCTCGGTGGACTCGCGCTCGCGATCGGTATCCTGGTCGATGAATCGACGGTGGCCATTGAGAATATCCATACTCATCTGGCGCGCGGAGAAGAACGCGCGCGAGGAATTCTCGAGGCCGTACGCGAAACGCTCACGCCGCAACTACTGGCTTTGCTGTCCATCCTCGCAGTGTTTGTGCCGTCATTCTTCCTGGTTGGCGTTGCGCGCTCTCTGTTCGTCCCGTTGTCGCTTGCGGTTGGCTTTGCGATGGCCGCCTCGTACTTCCTGGCGAACACGCTTGTGCCGGTGCTCTCGACGTGGTTCCTGCGAACAAACCAACACAGCGAACATAATCAAGAAGTCCTAGGGGCGGACCCGCGTGTCCGCCCGGAGCAAGACCGTTTCAGCAAACTGCAGCAAGCGTATGGACGGCGCGTTAAGCGTGCGATGAATTTCCGCTGGCAGATTCTGGCCTGTTACCTGGTCGTTGTTAGCGCCTGCATCTTTCTGGTAGGTCGCCGACTCGGGACAGACATCTTCCCGACCGTTGACGCAGGCCAGTTTCAGCTTCGCCTGCGCGCGCCCACGGGTACTCGCGTCGAGCGCACCGAAGACATTGCGCTCAAGGCGCTCGATACCATTCGCGCCGAGGCTGGCCCGGACAACGTCGCGATTACGCTCGCCTTTGTCGGCGCCCAGCCGGCCAGTTATCCAATCAACTCAATTCACTTGTGGACCAGCGGGCCGCAGGAAGCTGTTTTGCTGGTTGCTCTGAAGCCAGGCTCCCACGTTCGACTGGCCGAATTCCAGGAACGCCTCCGCCAAAAGCTGCCAAACGTTTTGCCCGGTACATCAATCTCTTTTGAAGCCGGAGATATCGTAAGCCGGATAATGAACTTTGGCGCGCCAACGCCTATTGAAGTTGGGATGAATGGTCCCAATCTGGCCGCCAACCGCGCCTTTGCCGAGAAGGTGAAGGCCGAGATGCAGAAGATTTCCACGCTGCGAGACATTCAGTTTGGACAACCGTTGGACTATCCAACGGTCGATATCAAAGTGGATCGTGAACGCGCGGGACAACTCGGAGTGACGGTTCAGCAAGTGGGACGCTCGCTGGTTGCCGCCACCTCCTCGAGCCGCTTCGTGCAGCCGAACTACTGGCTCGATACGAGCACCGGCACCGCCTATCAGGTGCAGGTCGAGATCCCGCAGTCGGAAATGAATTCTATCGAAGCTGTCGAGAGCATTCCGGTAATGCCTGATGGCGCGGCGCGCCCGATGCTTGGTGACGTAGCGCAAGTGAGCTACGGCAATATGCCCGGCGAATACGATCGCTATAACCAGCAGCGCATGATCACTATCACTGCCAACACTGCGGGAAAAGATTTGGGCAGCGCTGCGCAGGAGGTGGAGGCGGCCGTCAAGCGCGCCGGTGATCCGCCGCGCGGGGTGACGGTGAATATTCGCGGTCAGATTCCGCCGATGAGGCAGACGCTCTTTGGCCTGGAGATCGGAATCGCGGTCGCGGTCGTCGTGATCTTTCTGATGCTGGCTGCGAATTTCCAGTCGATGCGCGTGGCTCTTGTATCTATCGCCACGCTGCCCGCCGTAATTGCCGGTGTGGCCGTGGCATTGTGGATTACCGGCACTACTTTGAACGTGCAATCATTCATGGGCGCGATCATGGCCATCGGCGTCTCGGTGGCGAACGCGATATTGCTCGTGACCTTTGCCGAGGCAGCGCGGCGCGAAGGACTTTCTGCCGAAGAAGCCGCAGCAGTGGGAGCCAGCAGCCGCCTGCGCCCGATTCTGATGACCAGCCTGGCAATGATTGCCGGCATGATCCCTTTGGCCCTGGCGTTTGGCGAAGGCGGGGAACAGACAGCGCCACTGGGTCGCGCGGTCATTGGCGGACTGGCAGCGTCAACGATCGCTGTGCTCGCGATCCTTCCACCGACTTTCGCAACTGTGCAGCGACGAGCAAGTCGTGAGTCTGCTTCTCTGCATCCTGACGACGTAGGCGCTCGGGTAGAAGAGGGTTTGTGATAGCGCATAACAATCGTCTGACGCGAGCGGTGGGAGCCCGCCTCTCGCAATCCCGATCCATCGGGACGGCGAAGGGTGCTTTGATTCGCGCCGCCGCATCAACTCTGACGATGTCGCCCTCTTTGAGGTTTGCCTGATTTGAACTTGCAGAGCCTCGTTTCGACTTCTATTCTAGGACTGTGAACATCCGGTTCTATCTTGATCCAACGAACGGCCTCCCTCATGTTTACAATCACGATGTCGACGAGGCTGAGGTTGAACAGGTTTTGGCGAATTCGGATGAGGACCGGCCTGGAACCAAGAAATCTCGCGTGGCGATTGGTCGCACGGACGCGGGGCGAATCCTGCGCGTAGTCTATGTGCGTGATCCGAAACCCGACAGTGTGTTTGTAATCACCGCATATGAATTAAGGGGCAAGCCGCTGGTGGCATTCAGACGACGCATGAGAAAGAAACGGAAATGAAAAGACGAAATCGATTTCCAAAGGGCTGGAACGAGGCTCGTGTGCGAGAGGTTCTCGAACACTACGAAAGCCAAACCGAAGAGGAAGCCGTAGCTGAAGATGAAGCGGCCTTTCGAAGGCGTGATCAAACCGTGATGGTCGTCCCGAAAGGACTCGTGCCCACAATTACCAAGCTGATTAGGCGTAAGGAGACCGTTGCAGCACGAGCTCGGCATACCAAGGCGTTGGACCGGAGCGCGGGATAGCCTGCTTCTCAATCCCGATGCATCGGGACTCCCACGCAGCTTGACTTATGTCGCCCGCGCCCGGCCAGCTCAACCGATGGATGTAGCGCAATGACCTCTGAAGATAATCAAGAAATGATCGAGACTGGAGAACCGCCAGGACGCTCGAAGCGCAAACGGATTGTGATTCTTGTCGCCGTTCCGATCGCGGCAGTTCTGATTCTCTCGCTGGTGCTGGTGTGGAGCCGCAACAGGAACTCTCAAACTCAGCAAGCCAAAGCCACAACCGACAAAGCGGCGCCGCCAACTGTGATCACGACCTATGTCGTATCACAAACCGTCAACAAGGAGCTGCGGTTGCCGGGCGAGCTTCATGCGTACCAGAATGTCGCCATCTATCCAAAGGTGCAGGGTTTCGTCGAGTCTGTAAACGTAGATCGTGGCTCGGTAGTTAAGCGCGGCCAACTGCTCATCCGCATGAGCGCGCCGGAGCTGGTCTCTCGCACCAGCGAGGCTGAGGCAAAGGTAAGGGCGGCAGAGGAACAGCGTGTTGAAATGGAAGCGAGAGTGGCAAGTGTTAGAGAGCAGCGCGCTGAGGCCGTGGCAAAGCTTGCCGTGGACGAGGGTACCTATAAGCGTTTGAAAGCGGCCGCGGCTACGCCTGGAGTCGTCGCGGAAAACGACGTGGATATCGCTCGCGGTGCAGTGGAAGCTGACAAGGCGCGAATTCGGCTGATCGAACAAAACGAAAAGGCCGCCCAGTCTGTAGCGCAATCGCAGAAGGAAAATGAAAAGGCGACGCGTGATGCGGCCAATTCAGTTCGTGACATAGAGTCATATCTTCGCATAACAGCGCCCTTCGATGGCGTGGTGACCGAGCGGAATGTCGATCGAGGGAGTTTGGTCGGGCCTTCGAGTGGCCCAGCTTCCACACCGATGCTGCGACTGCAACAAATCACGCGCTTGAGGCTGATTGTTCCTGTTCCTGAGAGTGATGTTGCGGGTGTCACTGCGGGATCACCTGTTAATTTCACCGTGCCCGCTTTTCCTGGCGAGAACTTTGCCGGAGTGGTCCAGCGCGTTAGTCACATGTTGGACGAGAAGACGCGAACCATGCCTGTTGAACTGGGCGTGATAAATGATTCAGGACGCTTAACCCCAGGCATGTTTCCTGAAGTCATATGGCCCACGAGCCGCCCCAAGCCTTCGTTGTTTGTGCCCGCGTCAGCGATAGCAACCACTACTGAGCGGAGTTTCGTCATACGGATTCGCAATGGTGTGACCGAGTGGGTCAGCGTCAAGCGCGGAGTATCGATGGGTGATCTAGTGGAGATATTCGGAGAACTCGAGGAAAACGATTTGGTAGCTGTTCGCGGCACCGATGAACTGCGTGCGGGTACTTTGGTCGCGACCAAGCCAGCTCAGCAATCTCCATCGTCTCGCTGATGCTCACAACCGGACACTAGTCTAGCTCAGTTTCAATTGGATGTTGCGCAGGGAGCAAATAGAAATAAGACTGGCTGTCCGAAGCGACGCCTCCTCAATCTCGTCCCTTCTATCCGAGTCTTTCATGGAATACAAATCTCTTTACACTGACGCTGGATTCGCGGCCACGACTCCCACGAGTGAACAGATAGTCGATCGCATGACTGAAGGACCGGTTTGGATTGCGCTGCACCAAGACCAAATTGTGGGAACGGTATCAGTCGTTCCCAAAGGCGAATCGTTGTACATTCGCGGCATGGCGGTTCTTCCGACCGCCAGGGGACAACGAATCGGGGAACTACTATTGTCGCACATCGAGCAGTTCGCTGCGGCGAATAGGCACCAACGTTTGTTTCTTAGCACCACGCCTTTTTTGACGCACGCAATTCGGCTCTACGAGGGTTTTGGCTTCCGGCGCAGTGATGAAGGCCCGCTTGATTTGTTTGGGACGCCTCTGTTTACGATGACTAAGACTTTAGCCCCTCAAGTCAGGAAGGGGATGTAGTGTTTTATTGATTTTCTCTCTGCGTTAACTGTGCGTTCTTTGCGCCTCTGCGGTGAATCCTGAGCGCGAAAAGCTCACCGCGGAGACGCGGAGACCACAAAGGCTGCGCAGAGAAGAACTGAGATCAGACAACCAGAAGAAGGCGCGCCTCGCTCTTTGACAGCGTCTTAAGACAACATCGGACCAAATCCACAGGAGGAACATATGGGATTAAGTGATGCATTGCTGCCGGAATTCGATCAGGAGATGGCGAACACGCGGAAGACTCTTGAACGCGTCCCCGATGACAAGTTCGATTGGAAGCCGCACCAGAAGTCGTCCCCAATGGGTGATCTGTCGACGCATCTCGCCAACTTACCGAACTGGGCGAGTGTGACTATTGATCAGGACTCACTGGATCTGGCTCCGAATGGTGAGGTAGTGCGCGCGTCGCCGTTGAAGTCGCGCGCTGAAGTGCTCGAACTGTTTGACAAAAATGTAGTCGCGGCCCGAACGGCAATCGCGGGCGCCAGCGACGAGCACCTGTTCAAGCCCTGGACGCTGCTCTCGAACGGAAAGACGATCTTGACGCTGCCACGTGCTGCGGTGCTGCGCAGTTTTGTGATGAACCACATCATCCATCATCGCGCGCAGCTCGGTGTCTATTTACGGTTGAATGACGTTCCCGTCCCTTCAATCTACGGCCCATCGGCGGATGAAGGCGGAATGTAGCCTCAGGTACAGAACCGCGAGCGGTAGCGAGCGGGTCGATGCCTCTTCCTCGCGAAATACCGGCTCGCTACCACTCACGGTCCTGTAACAAACTCGTCGCTACTGATCGTCGGTAGTCGATTGCGGTCGCGCCGGTCGCTCCGCTCGACCGACGCTAAGATTGTCATAGTTGAGCGCGGCATTGAACAGCAGGAAGAAGCTGCCCTGCGTCTGGTGTCGCCACATCGGATTGTTCGCAAACATCACCACGTGACCGCGTCCAACTGGAACGTCGACTATTGCGGGCTTGTTTGCGAGATCCGCACCGCCCGCGAGCATTCCGCTCACCAGCAAATTCTTTTCATCGGCAACAAAGCGCATGACTACCCGTGGCCGAAACTGGGGCGGCGTGAAAAACGGACTCGCACGCTGCTCGTCGGTAATCTGTTCTTCGCCGGGTCTACCCGGCGGCTGGCTTGGCATACCGCGCGGCATCGCCTGGACCACATCGGGATCGGTCAGGGTGCCGCGACCGGACGGCCGACCGGCTGGACCTCCACCACCTCCACCTTCACCACCGCCACCACCGAATCCTCCGCCACCGCCCGCCGCGGCCACCTGAAACAGCGGCGCCTGATTAAAATAGATCGGCAACGAATCAGCATAGCCATAAGCAATCGGGCTCTTGCGATCGGCGAAAGTAGCATTGTAGATCGATCCGCGCGCTTGCAGTCGATCTGATTGTTGAATTGCCACTCCACTGGTAATGCCGTAATCGATCGGTACCTGCGAAACGCCCGCGATGGTAACGAAAAGTCCGCCGTCCTCAATGAATTTCTGCAAGTGAGCCACGCCATTCACTTCCATTCCGCCGCGCATGTCGTCTGTCTGGTCAGGCGACTGTCCCATACTTGGCGTCAAGGCGGAACTTTTCCAGGGAATAGGATCCCCACGCTTGGGCATTCCGTTGACAATCGATTGAGCCGAGCCGCCGACCGGCGGAAAAATGATCACGTCATACTTCTCGCGCAGATTTGGCGTGTCACGAATGACGTGATCTGAGATGTACGTGTAAGGGACCTGCAGGCGATCGAACTCGATGCGGAACCATCCGTCGTTCTGCGTATTGGTCCAGGTGTGAAGTATGGCGATGCGCGGAACTGACAGCGGGTGCGTCTTGACTTCGGGCAGTTTGTCTATGGCCTTTGCCGCGAGGCCAAGCTCAGTCACTGCCGCGTCCAGTTGCTGTTTGAGGTCGGTCGCGTTGCCATCGGTCCTGATGATGAACGAGCCTGCATTGAACTGCTGATCGCCAATCTTGAAAGTGTCCTCAGCCGCGCTCATCTTCACATCCTTCAGTCTGAACCGCAGCGTCGCCAGGGTGTTGTCGGTGTTGTGATTAATCACATAGGCGACCGGCGCAGCCGAGCCGACAATCTTGCCGCGCACCTTCGCGTCACTCGTAAGCAAAGTCATGGGCGCGTCGAGAATGCCCTTCTCAGTCACGCGCACTGTTTTGACGTTGCGCATTGCTCCCATGGTCCAGCCAGTATCATCGTACGGTCGCGGATCGCTGACGTTGTAGTACTGCGTGTCGAGCAGCATGTCGGCCATGCGGGAATAGGGTTGATCCATGCGGATCACATACGAACCGGCGGGGAACTTCTGATCCTTGACCGTGATTTCTTTGTTCGCGGTGTGCACCTCGATGCCTCTCAACCGGAGCAGATTGACCATGTCCGCCGCTTCGACCGGTCGCGGCGTGTCGCCCGGTATGACGTAAGCCGCCGGACCTTCGTTCGACGCTTTAGCCACAGCGCGTTTGCTCTTGAGATAAAAGTTATTGAGAAAACGATCTTTGTCCTTCGCTACGAAATTCATCGCGAAAAGAATCGCCGACTGCTGCATGTTGATATTGTTTCGCATCGACCAATTGATGCGCGACATGGGCGGATTGGGCCGATACCAGAGACGCTGCGTATCGGAGGGCGGCAACGTGCGTTCGCGCGTGTCTGCGCCACCATTGCCAAACGTCTCGTAGAAGCGGCCGATCGCATTGTGTCCCGTCGCAATGTAGAGCATGTAGTTCGGCGCCCAGCCGTCATAGAATCCGTGCGTCCAAACGCCCGGCACACCGCGCTTGGTCATCTCTTCGATTTCGTGATAGGCGAGCAACTGAAACTCGTCGAGCGCGAGCGGATCGAGCCAGGCATTGTACGGTCCCGTCCCGGTCATCGTGTACAAGTAAGGCACCGATTCGTGCAGGTCGTGCAAAACTTGCGGATGATATTCGAGAAAAGTCTTCATCTGATTGCGCGTCAGCGCCAGCGCCATGCCCAAGCCATCGCGATTGTTATCGTGCGCGACGTACTTGCCCCAGTAGAGCAAAGGCGGCGAGGCTTTGTCCGGGTTGGCCTTGCGATAGTTGTACAAGTCAACCATGCGATCACGGCCATCGACTTCGAGCGCGGGCGTGATCATGACAATGACGTTCTTGCGAATGGCTTCAATGAATGGCGAATCTTCGACCGCCAGCCGGTAGGCAAGTTCCATCAACATTTCCGGCGAGCCGGTTTCAGGCGAATGGATCGAGCCTGACGCCCAGTAAAACGGTTTGGCTTCGCTGATCAACGCTTGGGCCTCTGCGTCATTAGTGTGCCGCGGATCCGCGAGCCTCGCAGTGATCTCTTTGTAACGATCGAGCTTCGCCAAATTCGCCTCGTCGCTAACCAACACCAGCATCTGCTCTCTGCCCTCTTCAGATTTTTCAGGCGCCATGAATACGCGCACGCGCGGCGTCGCTCTCTCAAGCTCGCGATAATAGCGATACATA
>Ga0070708_100003457_pt1 | contig 12359 bp, 9 predicted proteins | sample KBSK5503metaG_FD_65469 | JGI IMG/M metagenome (GOLD analysis project Ga0070708, IMG submission 65469) | Corn, switchgrass and miscanthus rhizosphere microbial communities from Kellogg Biological Station, Michigan, USA - KBS K5-50-3 metaG | ecosystem: Host-associated > Plants > Roots >...
CGCGCTGCTAGGAGGATTGACGCGCCATCCGCTCTGTCCCCTGACGGACCTGTGTGGCCGAAGCACGCGCCCAGCGGTACCCAGGAAAAAGGAATAGAGGAGAGGAGACTCATGACGAAGCGTCTCGTCGCGCTGTTCGGCGCGACGGTGATCGTTCTCGCTGCGTGTCAGCCGGGGACCCCATCGACGGCCCCGGGCGAGTCCGGCGGAGCAAGCGCTCCTGCCGGCACCGGCACCGCCGGCGGCGACCTCGCCGACGACCAGACCATCAAGCTGTATCTGTCGGATACCGACCCCGCGACAATGGACCCGCAGGCGGCCCAGGACTCCGTGTCGATCGGCGTGATCGATGCGACCAGCCGCGGCCTGCTCTATTACGACAAGGACCTCAACCTTGTGCCGGCGCTCGCCGAGGCACTGCCCGAGGTCTCCAACGACGGCAAGACGCTGACCTTCAAGCTGCGCGCCGGGCTCAAGTACTCGGACGGCAGCCCGATTGTGGCCGGCGACTTTGTCCTGTCGGCAAAGCGACTGCTCGATCCGCGCCTCGCGAATCCATACGCGTACATCGCGTGTGACCTCGCCGGCGCAGAACCGCTGCTTGGCAGCAGTCTCGGCTGCGGCACGGGCGAGACCCCGACCGACGATGCCAAGATCGACACCCTGCTCAAGACCACCGGCGTCGAGGCTCCCGACGACAGCACCGTCGTCGTGAACCTGTCGCGCCCCGCGACGTACTTCAGCTCGATCATGGCGATGTGGGTCTTCACCCCGCATCCGGCGGGCTGGACCGCCTATGCCGAGGCGAAGGATCTCGTCGCGTCCGGCCCGTTCATGGTCGGCACGTGGGATCACAACGCCGAGATCAAGCTCGTCCCGAACCCCAGCTGGGACGGCAGCGCCGGCACCAAGCCGACGCTGACGACGGTCGACTACCTCATCGGTGGCGACCCTGAAGCCGCCCTCGCCTCGTTCGAACAAGGCGGGCTCGACACGGTCCTCGTGCCCGGCACGAGCATTCGCCGCGTGGCAGATGATCCCGAGCTGAAGGACCTGATCCAGGACCTCCCCCAGCAGCTGATCACCTACTACGACTTCGCGAACTGCCAGGCTGGCGACGCCAAGTGCCCGAAGGAAACCGGCACGGCAGACGGCAAGAGCGCGACCGCGAACAAGGACTTCCGGATCGCACTCACCCAGGCTGTCAACAAGCAGCAGTTCATCGACCTCACCTACGGCGGCCTCGGCCAGGTTGCGAACGGCATGGTCATGCCCGGCATCCCGGGCTACGACGCCGACTACAACCCGTACCCGTACGACGTCGCCGCGGGCAAGACCCACATGGCTGCCGCGCTGACGGCGCTCGGCACGACGGACACCAACGGCGACGGTGCGGTCACCGCAGCCGACCTGGGCGTCCTGAAGTTCGGCTACAACTGCAACGCCGGCCATCTGCCGCGCGTCGCATTCCTGGCCGAGGCATGGCGCACGGGCCTCGGCTTCGCCGAGACCTCGTTCGACATCTCGTGCACGGACTTCCCGACGTTCCTCCAGGAGCGGCCGGCGGGCAAGTACAACATCAGCCGCGACGGCTGGGGTGCTGACTTCCCGCACGCCAAGAACCAGCTCGACCTCCTGGCCTGCGGCGCTGGCAACAACAACAGCCAGTACTGCAACCCGGCGTTCGATGCCGCGTTCCAGGAAGCAGCGACCATCGCCGACCCGGCGGCGCAGACCGCGAAGTACATCGAGGCGCAGCGAATCGCCGTCGATGACGCCGCGGTCCTGTTCCTCCGCTACGGCGTGACCCGCTACCTGGTCCGGCCGTGGGTGTCCGGCCTCACGCCGAGCTCCTCCGACCACCAGAACATCGGTGACGTCTTCCTCGAGACTATCAAGATCCTGAAGCACGACTGACGCCCAGCGGGCTTCAGCAAGATCGCGTGTGGGCCGGCCGCTGGGTCGGCCCACACGCCTCGTCGGCGCTCGTCACTAGTGGCACACTTTCGCACCTAGGTTCAGCTGCTCACGGAGAGATGAAGTGCTTGGTTTCGTCATCCGACGGATCCTCTGGCTGATCCCGGTTCTCTTCGTCGTCTCCCTGATCACCTTCACCCTGATGCACGCGGTCCCAGGCGGGCCGTGGGATCGTGAGAAGCCGCTCAACGCGGGCACGGTCCTGCGGCTCAACGAGATCTACGGCCTGGACAAGCCCATCTGGCAGCAGTACATCAACTGGTTCGGTGGGATGCTCCAGCTCGACTTCGGGCCGTCCTACCAGTACCGCGACCGCGGCGTGAACGACATCCTGGGCAAGGGCTGGCCCGTGACGGTCCAGCTCGGCGTCATGACCTTCATCGTCGCGGTCGGCGTCGGCATCCCGCTGGGCATCTTCGCCGCGCTCGGCCACAACCGCTGGCCCGACTACGTCGCCACGACCATCTCGATGGTCGGCATCGCGACCCCGAGCTTCGTGCTCGCAATCCTGCTGATCGTCATCTTCAGCGTCGGCCTGAACTGGTTCCCGGCGAGGGGCTGGAAGGGGCCCGATACGTGGGTGCTGCCGGTCATCGCGTTGTCGGGCTACCAGATAGCCCAGATCGCGAGATATACGCGCGCCTCGATGCTCGAGGTGACAAGGAAGGACTATGTCCGGACCGCCCATAGCAAGGGCGTCCGGGCCACTGCGGTGGTCGTGCGGCACATGATCCGCAACGCCCTCATCCCGGTGGTCACCATCCTCGGGCCGATCTTCGCCTTCCTCGTGACCGGCTCGTTCATCATCGAGAACTTCTTCGGTATCCCTGGCATCGGGCGCCTGTACATCGTTGCCATCGGTGGGCGTGATTACTCGATGATCATGGCGACGACCGTCATCTACGCGTTCGCGGTCGCCTTCCTGAACTTCATCGTCGACATCCTGTACGCCTACATCGATCCCCGCATCCGCTACAGCTAGAGGGGACCATGGCCACTCAGACGCGTTCCCTGCCGGGCGTTGCAGCAACCGCCCGGCGCAGCGAGGGAGTCTGGAGAGACGCCTTCGGGCGCCTTCGCAAGAACAAGCTGGCGCTCCTCGGTGCACTTGGCGTCTTCCTGCTTCTGTTCGCGGGCGTGTTCGGCCCGCTGCTGGCCCCCCTCAAGTACCAGGCCCAGGATCTGGTGGCGATCGGGCTCAACAACAACGAGCCGATCCCCCCGTTCCAGAGCATGGTGCATCCGCTGGGCACGGACCAGCTGGGCCGGGACATCCTGAGCCGGCTGCTGGACGGGGCCCAGGTCAGCATGACCGTCGCCTTCGTCGTCCAGCTCGTCGTGCTGTTCATCGGCGTGCCGCTCGGCGCCATCGCCGGCTGGTTCGGCGGGCGCATCGACACGTACCTCATGCGCATCACCGACATCTTCTATGCCTTCCCCGATCTCCTGTTCATCATCCTGCTCTCGATCGCGTTCCGCGAGACGGCATTCGGGAGGGCGTTAAACGGCGTCCTGCTCGTCTTCGTGGCGATCGGCCTCACCTCGTGGGTGACGGTTGCGCGCCTCATCCGCGGCCAGCTCTTGTCCTTGAAGGAGACGGAGTTCGTCGAGGCGGCCCGAGCCATCGGCGTGTCCGATCGGAACATCGTGACCCGGCACCTGCTGCCGAACGCGATCGGGCCGGTCATCGTCGCCGTGACCCTCGGCATCCCGACAGCGATCCTGGCCGAGGCGACCCTCGCCTACATCGGCATCGGCGTCCAGCCGCCCCGCGCCTCGTGGGGCACGCTCATCGCCGAGGGGCAGGGCTTCATCCGGTCCTACCCATGGCTGACCCTGTTCCCCGGCATCATGATCGCCACCGCGCTCATGAGCTTCACCTTCCTGGGGGATGGCTTGCGGGACGCGCTCGACCCCAAGCTCAAGGGCAAGCAGTAGCTTGGAGCGCACCTCCGTGGAGGAGGCAGTCAGCCTGGAGCTGACGCCCGACGAGGCCGCCCGAATCACGCGCGAGCAGCGCGAGAACAAGGCGGCCAGGTCGAAGAACCTGCTGGAGGTCAAGAACCTTTCGACCCACTTCTTCACGCCCGACGGCGTGGTCCGTGCGGTCGACGACGTGAGCTTCGAGCTCGGCTACGGCGAGACACTGGGCCTGGTCGGCGAGTCGGGCTGCGGCAAGAGCGTGACCGCGCTCTCGCTCACCCGGCTTGTCCCGAACCCGCCCGGCAAGATCGTGGCGGGTTCGGTGGTCTTCGATGGCGTCGACCTGCTCAAGCTGTCCGACGACGGAATGCGCAAGCTGCGGGGCAAGGAGATCGGGTTCATCTTCCAGGACCCGCTGACCAGCCTCAATCCGACCCTGACCATCGGCTTCCAGATCGCCGAGGCGATCCGGCAGCACATGGGCCTGTCCAAGAAGGCCTCCTACGATCGCGTCGTGGAGCTCCTCGGCAAGGTCGGCATCCCGCGGGCGCGCGACCGGCTGGGGGACTACCCGCATCAGTTCTCCGGCGGCATGCGCCAGCGTGTGATGATCGCGATCGCGCTGTCCTGCGACCCGAAGCTCATCCTGGCCGACGAGCCGACGACCGCCCTCGACGTGACCATCCAGGCCCAGATCCTGGAGCTGATCTCGGTGCTGTCGGATGAGTTCGGGACGGCTGTCCTGCTGATCACCCACGACCTCGGCATCGCCGCCGGGATGTGCGACCGCGTCAACGTGATGTACGCCGGCCGGATCGTCGAGACGGGCTCGGTCGACGTCATCTTCGAGAAGCCGCGAATGCCCTACGCGTGGGGCCTCCTGGATTCGCTGCCGCGCCTCGACGACGTCCGCGGCGAACGGCTGCGAACCATCGAGGGCCTCCCGCCGCTGCTCATCAACGTCCCCGACGCGTGCCGCTTCAACCCCCGCTGCAACTTCGCCCGAGATGCCTGCCGTGACCACGAGCCCGAGCTGACGCAGCGTGACGAGCCGGGCCATCTCGCGCGGTGCTGGGCGACCGACAAGGGCGGGTGGATCGCGTGACGGCCGCGACCAACGGCAGCAATCTCGTCGAGGTCTCGAAGCTCAAGGTCTACTTCCCGATCCGGGCCGGCATCTTCAAGACGGTCCAGGGCACGGTGAAGGCCGTCGACGACATAACGTTCGAGGTCCGGCGCGGTGAGACGCTCGGCCTCGTTGGCGAGTCCGGCTGCGGCAAGAGCACCACGGGTCGGGCGATGATCCGGCTGCGCGAGCCGACGGAGGGCAGCGTCAAGTTCGACGGGGTCGAGCTGACCTCGCTGAAGTCCGGGCCCCTTCGCCGACTCCGTCGGCGCATGCAGATCATCTTCCAGGACCCGTACGGCTCGCTCGACCCGCGGATGACCGTCGGCTCGATCATCAGCGAGCCGCTCGAGACCCACCGCCTGGCGAAGGGCGAGGAGAAGCGGGCGAGGGTCGCCGACCTGCTCAAGATGGTCGGCCTCGACCCCAGCTACGTGAATCGCTATCCGCACGAGTTCTCCGGCGGCCAGCGCCAGCGCATCGGCGTCGCCCGCGCCCTGGCGGTCGAGCCCGAGTTCATCGTGTGCGACGAACCGATCTCGGCGCTCGATGTGTCCATCCAGGCGCAGGTGCTGAATCTGCTGACCGACCTGCGCGACCGGCTGGGCCTGACGTACCTGTTCATCGCCCACGACCTGTCGGTGGTCAAGCACATCAGCGATCGCGTAGCGGTGATGTACCTCGGCAAGATCGTCGAGATCGGGCCGCCGGACGTGATCTACGCGGCGCCGGGCCATCCGTACACCCGAGCCCTGCTGTCGGCCGTGCCCGTGCCGGATCCCGTGATGGAGCGCAAGCGCCGCCGGGTGATCCTGACCGGCGACGTGCCCTCGCCGGCGAATCCGCCGTCCGGTTGCCGCTTCCACACCCGCTGCTGGCTGTACGAGCGGCTCGGCAAGCCGGAGAACTGCCGGACGATCGACCCGCCGCTCCGCGAGGTGGGCGGGACCGACCAGAAGGCGGCTTGCCACTACGCCGAGGACTCGCTGAAGTCCGACGTGGGCGTGGCGCATATCGATGAGACCCTGATTCGCCACGGGACCCCGGAGGCCGCACTCCGCGTCGCCCACAAGTCGACCGCCGAGATCATCGGCGAGATCCCCGAGGGCGACATCGACCAGGCGCTCATCCCCTCGATCGAGGAAGTGCCGCCTCCGGCCGACTCGGAAGCGTCCGACGAAGGGACGAAGCCGAACTAGGCTCCCACCGCCTCTGCTCCCCGCGGGATCCCCCGGTCAGTTTGTCGTCGAGGACGGCCGCGCCAGCGTCCCGACGCCCAGACCCGCGCCCCGGAAGTGGCATGCGACCTCGTGCTCCGACGCGCCGATCTGGATGAGGGCGGGCTCCTGGGCGGCGCACAGCTCGGGATTGCCGAGCTCGGCGCGCAGCTGGCAGCGCGGATGGAACCGACAGCCACTCGGCGGGTTGACCGGTGACGGCACGTCGCCCTTGAGGATCACGCGCTTGCGCCGCAGCTCGGGGTCGGGCAGCGGGATCGCGGACAGCAGCGCCTGCGTGTACGGGTGCTGGGCATCCCGGAAGAGGTCGGTGCGCTCCGCGATCTCGACCACCTTGCCGAGGTACATGACCGCGACTCGGTCGCTGATGTGCTCGACGACGCCCATGTTGTGGGCGATGAACAGGTAGGTCAGGTTCAGCTCGCGCTGGAGCGACTTGAGCAGGTTCAGGACCTGCGCCTGGATCGAGACGTCGAGCGCCGAGACGGGCTCGTCGCAGACCACGAGATCGGGCTCCAGGACGAGCGCCCGGGCGATGCCGATGCGCTGCCGCTGGCCCCCGGAGAACTCGTGCGGGTAGCGGCGCGCGTGATACGGCTGCAGCCCGACGAGGTCCATGATCTTGCGGACCTTCTCGCGGCGCTCCGGCGGCGTGCCGATGCCGTGGATCCGGAGCCCTTCGCCGATGCTGTCGGCGATCGGCGCCCGGGGGTCGAGCGAGCCGAGCGGGTCCTGGAAGATCAGCTGCACCCGGCGGCGGTAGGGCTTGAGCTCGCGCCCCCGCAGCTCCGTGATGTCCTGGCCGTCGAAGATCATCCGGCCGGACGTCGGATCGATGAGCCGCAGGAGCAGCCGCCCGACGGTCGTCTTGCCGCAGCCCGACTCGCCGACGAGGCCCAGCGTCTCGCCGCGCAGGACCGTGAGGCTCACGTCGTCGACCGCCTGTACCGAGCCGACGCGGCGGCGCAGGACCCCGCCGAGGATCGGGAAGTGCTTGACCAGGTGATCCGCCACGAGGAGGGGCTCGCCGGTCGCGGCGCGCGTCGCGCCGACCCCCGCGGACGGTCGCGCATTCCCAGCGTGCTGGGGCATGGCGCTCATGCCTGGGCCCCGCTCTGCGCCGTGCCGATGGCTTCGGGCGCCGCGACGCCCATCGCAACCTGGCCGCGCTGGCTGGCCGGTCCGGCGAGCAGGCGGCCCTCCTCGTCGTGCCACAGCCAGCAGCGCACCTCGTGACCGCTCTCGACCGTGAGCAGCTCCGGGTGGTGGTCCGGCGCGAGAGTGACGTCCTCCTCGACCCGGGCGACGCAGCGCGGCGCGAACCGGCAGCCGCCCGGCAGGTCGATGAGATTGGGAACGTTGCCCGGGATGACGGCCAGGTCGTGATCGATAACGCCGGGCACCGGGATCGAGCCGATGAGCCCCCGCGTGTACGGATGGCGCGGATCGCGGAACAGCCGCCCGACATCCGTCTGCTCGACGATCTCGCCCGCGTACATGACGGCCACGCGGTCGCACATCTCGGCGACGACGCCGAGGTCGTGGGTGATCAGGATGATCGCGGTGCCGAGCTCGTCGCGCAGGTTCCGCAGGAGGTCGAGGATCTGCGCCTGGATGGTCACGTCCAGGGCCGTCGTCGGCTCGTCGGCGATGAGCAGGTCCGGCTCGCAGGCGAGGGCCATCGCGATCATGACCCGTTGGGCCATGCCACCGGACAGCTCGTGGGGGTAGGAGCGCAGGCGGCGCTCCGGGTCGGGGATGCCCACGAGGCGCAGGAGCTCCAGGGCCCGGACTCGGGCGTCCTTGCGGCGCATGCCCTTGTGGATCTCGAGGGTCTCGCCGATCTGCCGGCCCACGTCCCAGACGGGATTCAGCGAGGACGTCGGCTGCTGGAAGATCATCGCCAGCTGCTGGCCGCGGATCGAGCGCATCTGCTCCGGCCGGAGGGTGAGCAGGTCGCGGCCCTCGAACATCACGGTGCCGGCCTCGATCCGGCCCGGCGGTGGGACGAGGCGCATGATCGAGAGCGAGGTCACGCTCTTGCCGCAGCCGGACTCGCCGACGAGGCCCATGATCTCGCCGCGGTCGACGCCGAACGAGATGCCATCGACGGCGCGGACGATTCCATCCCTCGTCGCAAATGACGTGCGCAGGCCCGAGACCTCGAGCAACGGCCGCTCACCACGCGGCTTGCGCCGGCGCCGCGCCGCTGCTGGGTCGATCTCCTCGATCGTCGTCTCGGCGAGCGAGGGTCCGAGCGTCGTGCCGGCCGCGAGCGTCGTCCCGGCCGGGCCGGACGTTTCCGTGCGCTCGGATGTCTCGGCGGTCGCGTCTGGTGCGTCGGTGGCGTCCCGCTCCGAGGCGTCGAGGCTCATCGGTTCAAGCGCGGATCGAGCGCGTCCCGAAGGCCGTCGCCGAAGAGGTTGAACCCGAACACGGTCATCGACAGGGCGATCCCGGGGAACAGGATGAGATGCGGGGCGGTGAAGAGATGCCCCCGCTCGAGCCCGATCATCGAGCCCCACTCGGCCAGGGGCGGCTGGGCGCCCAGACCGAGGAACGAGAGCGCTGCGACCTCAAGGACCGCGGTTCCGATGCCAAGGGTGCCCGTGACGATGATCGGCGTGATCGCGTTGGGCAGGATGCGTCGGAAGATCAGGCCTGCGGCGCTCTCGCCGAGGGCGCGGGACGCTGTCACGAAGCCGTTCTCCTTGACGGTCAGCACCGAGGCTCGCATGACGCGGGCATAGATCGGTATCGCGACGATGCCGATCGCGATCTGGGCGTTGATCAGGCTCGGGCCGAGCGCCGCGACGATCGCGATCGCCAGCAGCAGCGACGGGAAGACGAGGACGACGTCCATGGTTCGCATGAGGATCGAGTCGACGGGGCCCTCGGCGTAACCGGCGACCAACCCGATCAGCGAGCCGATGACGATCGCGAACCCGACCGTCGCGAAGCCGATCCAGAGCGAGATGCGCGCCCCGTGGATGACGCGGCTGAACTCGTCGCGAGCGTTGCCATCGAGGCCGAAGTAGTGCTCGACGTGCGTCGGCGCGCAGCCGAGCAGGTGGATGCACGGCGCGCTGAGCCGCTTCACGCCCTCCTCGTGGCCGAGCAGCACATCGTCCGAGCCGAACGCAGCGAGCTGGTCCGCGAAGATCGCGAGGAACACCAGGATCGCGAGGATCAGCAAGCCGATCTGGGCATTCCGCTGGCGCAGGATGTTGGCGATGGTGTCGCGCCACAGCGACGCCGGGCGGGCGGTCGCCAGCTGGTCGGCGACCAGGTCGACGGGCGAGGCGACGACGCTCATCGGGCTTCGCTCATGACAGCCGGATCCGCGGATCCAGGTACGCGTAGCTGATGTCGACGATGAGGTTGACGAGCAGGAACCCGAGTGCGATCACGAAGACGAAGCCCTGGATCACCGCGAAGTCGTGCGAGGTGATCGCGTCGTACAGCGCCCGACCGACGCCGGCGAGGTTGAAGATCGTCTCGGTGAGCACCGCGCCGGCGAGCAGGCCGCCGACCTGCAGGCCGACGATGGTCACGACCGGGAGCATGGCGTTGGGCAGGCCGTGCTTGCGAACGACCGCCGGCTCGGCGAGGCCCTTCGCCCGCGCGGTGCGGACATAGTCGAGGCCGAGGACCTCGAGCAAGCTGGAGCGGGTGATGCGGGCGATGATCGCGAGCGGGATCGTACCCAGCGCGACCGCGGGCAGGATCAGGTGGCGCAGCGCATCCGAGAGCACGTTCCACTGCAGGCTCAGCAGCCCGTTGAACGAGTACATGTTGGACACGAAGTCGACGATCGCCCGGATCGGCCCCCCGGTGTCCCCCATGCCCCAGCGTTCGGCCAGGGGCACGACCGTCAGCCCGGACGTGAGCCGGCCCGAAGGCGGCAGCGCGAAGAACGTGTCCTTGAGGACGATCGCGAAGAAGAAGATGAAGAGGAGCCCGAGCACGAACACCGGAATGCTCACGCCCAGGTTGGCGATGGCCATCGACACGACGTCGATCGCGGAGTTCCGACGGTACGCCGAGATCACGCCGACCAGGATGCCAACGGTCGTGGCGAACAGGAGGGCGTAGATCGAGAGCTCGACCGTCATCGGCAGCCGGCTGATCAGCAGGTCGCCGACGGGGAGATTCGTTCGGAGCGACCTTCCGAGGTCGCCGTGGGACAGAGCCACGACATAGTCCCCGAATTGCTCGATGACCGGCTTGTCGTAGCCGAAGTCATGGTTGAACGCGGCGCACACCGCATTCGATGCGCGCTCGCCGAGGAGGATGTGGCACGGGTCGCCGGGCAGGAGACGTCCGACGGCGAACACCACGAGAACGATCCCGAAGAGCACCGGGATCGTCACGAGCAGGCGGCGAACGATGTAGGTGGTCATGCTCGTCTGTGGTGCTGATACGCGGACGGGGTGGCCAAGACTTGCAAGGCCACCCCGTCCGAGCTGTGCATATGCCCGCCCGGAGGGCGGGTCGGCCGATCAGGCCGTTCCGGCTACTAGGTCGTTCCCGGGGCGTCACACGTCGCGGGCGCTGCATTGAGGCAGCCGCCGAACAGGTACTGGTTGTACCAGTTGCCCGGCAGGTTGCCCGTGTGCAGCGGATCCGTGGCGTCGATCTGCACCTGGAAGGACAGGACGACATCGTTCGCGTCGAGCGAGCCACCCTGCGAGAACTTCACGTTGTCGCGCAGATGGCAGGTGTAGACCGTGCCGTCCGTGCTGGGATCGCAGCTCGTCGCGAGGGCCGGGATGGTCTTGAGACCGCCGACCTCGTACGTGTACAGCGCGTCGAAGATCTGCTCGCAGATCCGGAGCGCGTCGCCGTCGCTCTCGTCACCGCAGTACAGGCCCGACGGCTCGCTGTTCTGCATCCAGACCAGCTGGGTGCGGTCGCCTGGCTTCATCACGGCGAAGTACTCGCTGCCGATCGGCGACGAGTGCGCGCCTTCGACGTCGGCCTTCCATGCCGTGGCCGAGCCACCGTGGACGAGCGGGATCATCGGGACGTGCTGGACGAGCAGGTCGTTGACCTGGCCGTAGATGCCCTCGCGCGTGGCGACGTCCGGCTGGGTCGCGCCCTGCTTGAGGAGGGTCTCGATGTCCGAGAAGTGGGTGCCGAACGCCTTGTCGGCGCCCGTCCCGAAGAAGATGTCGAGGAAGTCGGTGACGTCCGGATAGTCCGCGCCCCAGCCGAGCAGGAACAGCGGGAACTTGCCGAGCGAGGTGTCGCTGAGGAACGTGTCGTCCTTCTCGACCACCAGCTTGATCTTGATCCCGAGGTTGTCCTTGAACTGCGACTGGATGTCGGTCGCGACCTCGGTCGGGCTGGGCAGGTAGCTGCGGACCTTGGTCCGGTAGTGGAAGTCGTATGTCTTGCTGAAGTCGAAGCCGGCGTCGGTCAGCATCTGCTTGGCCTTCGCGGCGTCGAACGCGGGCCACTCACCACCGCCACAGGCGGCCGGGATGGCACACGGCGTGAAGTACTTCGCGGCCTCGGAGCCCGCCGGGTAGAAGTTGTCGGCGATGCGGGCGCGGTCGATGCCGATGCCCACGGCCTCGCGGACCTTCTCGTTGTTCCAGGGCGCCTGGTCCACGTTCATGCCGAGGTACAGGATGTTGAGCGCCTCGCGCTCCTTGAGTACGAGGTTCGGGTCGTTCTTGACGGTGTCGAAGTCGTCCGTTCCGACGTTGTCGATGCCGTCGACGCCGCCCTCACCGCCGGCCTGCAGGTTCTGGAGGCGCGATGCAGCCTCGGTCGCCCACTTGACGATGACGGTCTTTGCCTTCGGGGCCTCGCCCCAGTAGTTCGGATTGGCCTCGAGCGTGACGTGGTCACCCTCGACCCATTCCTTGACCATGTACGGGCCGGTGCCGTTCGTGGTGCGGACGTAGCTCTTGTCAGGCGCGTGGGCCTTCAGCCAGTCCGAGTCCTGGATCGAGCTCGATGCGAAGGCGAGCTTCGACAGGAACGAGACGTCTGGCGAGCAGAGGTGGAACTCCACGGTCAGCCGGTCGACCGCCACGATCTGGCTGATCTGGCCGGTGTAGTCCTTGGGCCGGTTGGCGCAGTCG
>Ga0070708_100003459_pt1 | contig 12357 bp, 13 predicted proteins | sample KBSK5503metaG_FD_65469 | JGI IMG/M metagenome (GOLD analysis project Ga0070708, IMG submission 65469) | Corn, switchgrass and miscanthus rhizosphere microbial communities from Kellogg Biological Station, Michigan, USA - KBS K5-50-3 metaG | ecosystem: Host-associated > Plants > Roots >...
CCCCACCCACCTTTCCTGCGCACGGGGGGCTCCCGCCCCCCGTCCCCCCTGGCCCATCCCCCCTGCGCTGGCGCCTCCTTCCCTCGTCGCTCCTTCGTCGCCCCCGGGGTGGGTCTGCGGGGACGAAGACTGCCCAGTCGGCGCCGCGGCCCTTTGACTCGCGGGAGGCTCCTGGGTCCCTGCGGCGCCGCGACCCTCCGGTTCGTTCACGCTGGCAGCCTAACCGGCCGAATACGCGCGCGTCACGCGGGCGGATTTGGACCTGCTTGGCCCACAGAATGGCTGCACAGGGGGCAAGCGATGTTGTTTAGCGTGAACGAGGTATTCCTCTGAGCTATAGTACGGATCACGAACGCCTCAGTGGGGGGGCGTGCACGTGCCGTTTCCGTTCCTTTAAAGGTAGTGCACATGACACGCGTTGATTTGGCTGCGCCATGATCAGGATCCGCTACCGCGATCCGAACGAGCTGTCCCCGGGATTACACGCTGAGGCGGAGCGTGGTTGCCGGGGCACCACGGTCTACCTGCTCTCCGGCCTGACCGCCCAGCAGCGCCGGTCGGCGCTGCGCAGGCTCAGGCTCTCGGCCCGGATGGGTCACTGCCCGCGGCTGCCCGCCAGGCAGCTGGCCCTCGCGCTGCTCGCCGACCGGATCCGGACCGCCCTCGGCCGGGCCGGCGCGGTCTTCCGCCTGCACCCGGCGGGCAGCACAGTGCCCATCATGGTGCTCTCCGGCGGGGCGATCGCGTTCCTGCTCTTCTCCACCGTCTCCATCCGGGTCCTGCACAGCCGGCCGGCCGATTCCCAGTCGTCGGCCGCGGGCACCTCCCCGGTGGCCTCGGCCGGCGCGATACCCATTTCCGGCGCGTCGCAGGGCCAGGCGGCCGGTCTGGGCGGCCCGGGCCAGGGGACCGACAGCAGGCAGCTAACCCAGCCGAGTTCGGGTCTAGGCTCCTCGCTGGGCACGTTGCCCAGCCTGGCCGGGGCCCACGGCGGCCAGCCCGGCGGTAACCGCGGCGGCGCCAGCCAGGGCGGCGCCAGCCAGGGCGGCGCCAGCCAGGGCGGTGCCAGCCAGGGCGGTGCCAGCCAGGGCGGTGCCAGCCAGGGCGGGGACGGCCAGAGCGGGGACGGCCAGGGCGGGGGGAGCGGGACCGGCGACAGCGGCACGACGGGCGGCGGGACGACCCTCAGCGGAGGCGCGAACCCGAGCACCGCGTCCGCCCCCGGCGGCGGCTCTGGCGCCAGCAGCGCGCCCGCCGCGACCACCCCGGCGGCCGCGCCGTCCTCGTCCGCGCCGCAGCCGGCGCCCAGCGCCACCTCGAGCTCGACCCGCGTCTGCGTGGACATCGGCCCGCTGGGAGTCTGCCTGCACATTTAGATCCGGACGCTCCCGAACTACTCTGGGTCAGACCTGACCCGACCCAGAGGAGGCGGCCTTGACCAGGCGCGGGTGGCTGCTGTTCGCCGCGATGGGCGTGATCTGGGGGATCCCCTACCTGCTCATCAAGGTGGCGGTCGGCGGCGTGTCGGTGCCGGTGCTGGTCTGCACCCGGGTGGCGCTCGGCTCGCTGCTGCTGTTGCCCGCGGCCGTCCGCGGCGGCCACCTCGGTGCGCTCAAGGGCCACTTCCGCTGGCTGGCCGCGTTCACCGCGCTGGAGATCGTCGGGCCGTTCGCGCTGCTCTCCAACGCCGAACGGCACCTGCCCAGCTCCACCAGCGGCCTGCTCGTCGCGGCGGTGCCGATCTTCAGCGCGCTGCTGGCCATCGCGACCCGGGCCAGCGACCGGCTCACCTGGGTCCGCTGGGCCGGCCTGGCCGTCGGGCTGGGCGGCGTCGCCGTGCTCGCCGGGCCGGGCGCGGGCCACGGCGACGCGTGGCCGGTCACCGAGGTGCTGCTCACGGCGCTTGGCTACTCCATCGGGCCGCTGATCGCCAACCGCAAGCTGGCCCACCTGCCGCCGGTCGCGGTCAACACGGTCTGCCTGGGCGCCGCCGCCGTCGTCTACCTCCCGTTCGCCGCGCTGACCTGGCCGCGCTCGGTGCCGTCGGTCCAGGTGCTGCTGGCGCTGGCCGGGCTCGGCGTCATCTGCACCGCGGCCGCGTTCCTCGTCTTCTTCCGGCTGATCGCCGAGGTCGGCCCGGCCCGGGCCACCGTCATCACCTATGTCAACCCGGCCGTCGCGGTGGCGCTCGGCGTCATCGTCCTGGGCGAGCACCTGACCCCGGCCATCGGCGTGGCGTTCGTGCTGATCCTCGGCGGCTCGGTGCTGGCCACCCGCCCCGGCTCCGCCCGCAGGGCGGAAGCCGCCGAAGATCGTGATACCCAGCCCGTTCGGTTTAACTTAGGACCATGACCGTAACTGAGGCCGCGGGGAGCCCGGCCCTGCGGCTGTCCAGCGCGCCCGGCCGGTGGGTGGTGACCGCCACCGTGCTCGGCTCCGGCATGGCCGCCCTCGACGCGACCGTGGTGGGCATCGCGCTGCCGGCCATCGGCCGGGACTTCCACGCCGGCGTGACCAGCGTGCAGTGGGTGGTGGACGCGTACACGCTGACCCTGGCCGGACTGCTGCTACTCGGCGGGACGCTCGGGGACAGCTACGGACGGCGCAAGCTGTTCGTCATCGGCACCGTCTGGTTCGCGGTCGCCTCGCTGCTGTGCGGGCTGGCCCCGAACGCCGCGGTGCTGATCGCGGCGCGCGCCCTGCAGGGGGTCGGCGGGGCGCTGCTGACCCCTGGCAGCCTGGCCATCCTGCAGGCGTCCTTCGCCGAGGAGGACCGCATGGCCGCCATCGGCGCGTGGTCGGGGCTGGGCGGCGTGGCCACCGCGATCGGCCCGTTCCTCGGCGGCTGGCTGATCGGCGCGGTGTCCTGGCGCCTGGTGTTCTTCATCAACCTGCCGCTGGCCGTCGTGGTCGTGGCCATCGCCGCCCGGCACGTGCCCGAGACGAAGTCGCCGGGCCCGGTGCCGCGTCTCGACATCAGGGGGGCGGCCTGCATCAGCGGCGCGCTCGCCGGGATCACCTACGGGCTGATCGCGGCCTCCTCCGACGGCTGGGGGTCGGCCGCCGTGCTGGTGCCACTGGCGGTCGGGGTGGTCCTGCTCGGGCTGTTCGTCCTGGTCGAGGCCAGGGAGCCGCAGCCGATGCTGCCGCTCGGGCTGTTCGCGTCCCGGCAGTTCTCCGCGGCCAACGCGGTCACCTTCGTGGTCTACGCGGCGCTGGGCGGGCTGCTGTTCCTGGTGCCCGTCGTGCTGCAGGTGGCGCACCGCTACTCACCCATCGCGGCGGGCACTTCGCTGCTGCCGGTGACCTTCATCATGCTCCTGCTGTCCTCGCGTTCGGGGGCCCTGGCCACGCGGATCGGGCCGCGGCTGCAGATGTCGGTCGGGCCGCTGGTGCTCGCCGCGTCGCTGCTCCTGTTCACCCGGATCAGCGATTCCGGCGACTACCTGACGGCGGTGCTGCCGGCGGTGGTGGTGTTCGGTTTCGGGGTGGCGATCATGGTGGCGCCGCTGACCGCGACGGCGCTGGCCGCCGTCCCGGCCGACCACGCGGGCGTCGCTTCGGCGGTCAACAACGACGTGGCCCGGGCGGCCGGGCTGATCGCCGTGGCGGTGCTGCCGGCCCTGGCCGGCATCACCGGGGACAGCTACCTGCACCCCGTCCAGCTGGCCCACGGCTTCAAGACGGCGGCGATCATGGCGGCCCTGTTCTGCGCGGCGGGAGGCGTGCTGGCCGCGCTGACCATCCGCAACCCGGCCAGGGCCACGTCCGCCGAGACGACGCCGCGCGAGTTCAACTGCTGTCTCGAAGCGCCGCCCCTTCGTAGCCTGAATCCGGCCACACCGACGGAAGGCACGCAATGACCACTGACGACGCGGACGCCCTCAAGGCCGTGGAGGAGGCCGCGCGCGCCGCGCGCGGCACGGTCGCCGACCTGGCCAGCGTCCCGGACGAGCGTCTCGACGCGGCCCTGCGGGGCATCGCCGGCGCGCTCGGCCGCGCGGCCGGGCCCGTGCTCGCGGCCAACGAGGCGGACATGGCGGCGGCGCGGGCCGACGGCCTCGGCGGCGGCCTGCTCGACCGGCTGCGCCTGGACCAGGCGCGGCTCGAGGCCATCGCGGCCCAGCTCCGTGCCCTCGCCGAGGTCCCGGCCGAGCCGTCCTCGCGGACGGTCAGGGAGCTGCCCGGTGGGCTGCGACTGACCGAGCGGCGCCGGCCTGTCGGCGTGATCGGGGCCAACTTCGAGGCCCGGCCCAACGTGGTGGTGGACATCGCCTCGCAGTTCGTCAAGTCACGCAACGCGGGCGTGCTGCGGACCGGCTCGGCCGCGATCCGTTCGGCCATCGCCCTGGCGGACGAGGTCATCGCGCCCGCCCTCGGCGCGGCCGGGCTCGACCCGGCCATGATCCAGCTGGTCCGGGTGCCCGGGCAATCCTCGGCCCGCGCGCTGGTCAGCCAGCCCGGGCTGATCCCGCTGGTGATCCTGCGCGGCAGCGGCGACAGCACCCGCTCGCTGGCCGCCGAGGCGGCCCGGCACGGGGTGCGCACCATGGCCCACGCCGACGGCGGCGCGGTCCTGTACGTCGACGCCGCCGCCGACCTGGCCCTGGCCGAACGGCTGATCGAGGCCAGCCTGGACCGGCTCGGCGTGTGCAACCGGCTCAACCTGCTCCTGGTGCACCCGTCGTTGTGGGAAGACGTGGTGCCGCAGGTCAGCGCGCTGGTCGGCCGGCTGGGCCTCGACGTGTCGCTGCCCCCGCACGCCCACCCGCTGGGCCACGAGTGGGCGCTCGACACTGGCCACGAGGCGACCGTGACGCTGGCCCCGGCCGACGGCCCGCGTGCCGCGGCCGTGCTGGCCAACGAGGAGACCTCGGGCCTGGCCGCGGCCATCGTGACCCAGGACCGGGCCGCAGCGGAGGAGTTCCTCGGCGCCTACGCCGGCACCGGCGCGTTCTGGAACGCCACCACCCGCCTGCTGGACGGCTTCAAGCTGTTCTCCGTCCCCGAGACCGGCATCAACATCGACGCCGTGCCCGGCCCGCGCGGCCCGGTGACCTTCCGCGACCTGTACCTGCGCCAGTTCGTCGTCACCCCCGCCTGACCCGAGGTCGCCGGGCGGGCGGAAGTCCGAGGGTCCGCTCAATGGCGCAATGTATATTGCGAGTTATGCAAAAAGGACCGACCAGGACCAGGTCGGGGTGGCCGGTGTCGCCCGCCACCAGCTGAGCGGGGATGCCCAGGCACATACCGATCCGCCTCAGCCGCTGCGGCCGGCTGGCGCCGGCTCGTAGGTGATCGACTCCAGCGTCATCTCGTCGCCACCGGTGATCTCTACGTCCTCCCCGTGGCAGCGCGGGCAGGTGGCAAGCACATCGTCGGTCTCGCTGGTCAGGCCGCAGTCCCGGCAGGCGATCGTGGCCGGCACCGTGACGAGCGTGACCGCGGCGCCGGCCGCCTCCGTCCCATCCGCTACGAAGCCGAACGCCTGCGCCATGGACTCCTCGTCGACCGCGTGCCTGATGCCGAACCGGACCCGGATCCCGGCGACCTTGCGGCCGCCGGCGCGCTGGCGCACCGTGGCCAGCACGCCTTCGGCCAAGCCGTACTCGTGCATTCTGCTCCCGTTTCCGTTACGCCGCGCGGCGGGCCTGGCGGCGCTCGATAAGCTCGTCGACCACCGAGCTGAGCAGCGCGGCCCGGCGGCTCTTCGACTTGTTTCCCATCCGCTCCATGGCCGGGCCCGCCACCGTCTCCAACGCGGACAGGCCCTCGCCGAGGAGCCGCTTGGTCTCCGGGGACGCCCATATCGCCTGCGCCGAGTACAACGCCTGCTGCAGACCCTGACGCCCCTGGCGTGTCCCAACCCAGTAGCCGACCGCGAAGCCGATTACCACTTCCACGCCTCTCACATCCTTCCCGGCGCATGTGGGGCTAACATTTCCCGAATCTCGAGGTACCGCTTGATGTCAGGCAGCGATTCGATCACCATCGCCAGCACCGCCGCGAGGACCGCCGCCTTGACCAGCCTGGTCAGCATCCCTAGCACCTCCTTCCCAGCTCAGGCCGGAACCGCGCCGGCGAGGATCTCTTCCACCGTCCGCACCGCATGCGGCAACGCCTCGCGGACCGGATCGGTCAGGCCCATGCCCGCGCTGACGTCGGCGGGCTCGCACGCCACCACCAGGCTGCGCCCGGGCCGGCCGCCGAGCGAGGCGAGCAGCGCGAAGATGGCATCCGGCGTCAGGTCGTGCGCGTCCATGACCGGGCTGGCCAGCGAGTCCGGCTCTGGCAGCTCCACCTCGACCACCGAGACCGTGCCCGGCGCCTCGCCGCGCGCCGCCGCGTCCACCAGCACGAACAGGTCGCAGCCGTTGAGCAGGTCGTAGACCAGGTGCACGCCGCGGATGCCGAAGTCGCGGATCTCCACGCCGTCCGGTACCGGGTGCTCGGCCAGCAGCCTGACCACCTCGACGCCGAAGGCGTCGTCGCGCAGGAACACGTTGCCCACGCCGGCCACCAGCGTCCGCCCGGTCACGCGATCCCGCCCTCCGCCGAACCGGCCGCCCCGCACGGCTCGACCTCGTCGCACATGAAGTAGAGGAAGCGCCCGTGCGCGATCCGCAGGTCCTCGTCCGGCTGGCCGGCCAGCGACACGGCCAGGTACGGGTTGTCGTCCACGTCGTGCAGCACCGCCTGGACCTCGGCGATCCGCCCGACCAGGAACATGTCCTGCGCGTCGGCGCGGCGCGTCCCCGGCCGCAGCCGGACCCGGCTGCCGCGGGCGATCTGCTGGCCGCCGATGGTCACGGAGTCGGTGTCCGGCGACACGGCGGCGTCCGCGTCCGGGTCCCACCAGGGCACCGACCTGCTAGGCGAGCGGCGGGACGAACGCCCAGACGAACGCACCGTGCCGTGGAGGCGTGCCATGGATTCCGCGTCCATCGACTCGACCCGGTCGAGCAGCACGGCTGCCCGCGGGTCGGTCGCCCGGGCCTCGGCCTTCTCCTCGTCGGACAGCGCCAGCGTGCGCAGCGTGAGGATCTCGTCGATCTCGGTGCCGTCGTAGAGTTCGCCGGGGCTCTCCGCGGCGAGTTCGGGGTGGTCGTACAGGATGATCGGGGAGGACAGCACGACCTGGTCGCCGACGTCGGCCAGCACCGGCCAGCCGCCCTCGTTCTGGCATTCGCCCACGGCAGGCTTCGCCCACTCCGGCGGGTCGGTCATCGAGATGAACTTCCCGCCGGTGACGGTGATGATCGTGTGCGCCGCGACCAGCGCTGTCGGCAGCGCGTCCTCGCGGCGCCGGGGCGGGGTGGCCAGGCCCGTTCGGTTCTCCACTGTGACCTGGAGCCGGACGGTGCGCCACGGGCCCGGGACCTCGGCCGCGCGCACCGTCACCGCGCCGGCCAGCGGCTCACGGCGCCGGACCACCCAGCCGGACTCGTCCCCGGCCTGCTCGCGGTCCTCGCCGCCCTCGACGGTGAACTCCTCGGTCACCCCGTCGCCGAGCAGCGCGGTGGTGTCCGCGGTCACCTCGACCTCGCGTTCCACCGCCTCGTCCCAGACCTGTCCTGCCACGGTGCGCCGCTGGACCTGGAGGAAGCGCAGCACGACCTGCACGCGGGGCTGGCCGGTGTGCTCCAGCACGACCTCGGCCCGGGTGAAGCTGCGCTCCGAGGGGTCCGCCGCGGCGTACCCGGGCGCCATGACCACGCCGAACTGCCAGCGGCTCTGGTTCTTCTGCGCCGAGGCCCGGTACGGGTACAGGATGTACCCCTCGTAGAGGACGGCGTCGGCGATGCCCCGGACGGCGTCGAGGTTCACGGCGGCGTCGCCTCCGTCTCGGGTTCGGCTTCGGGGGCCGGCTCCTCGCCGCCGGCCGCGGCCAGCAGCTCGGTGAAGGTGGCGTCCCAGGTGGGCAGCGCGTGCCGCGCCTTGTACCGGGACAGCGCGTCCAGCGTCTCCCGGCTGCAGCGCAGCCACGCGCTGCCGGGGAAGTGCGCGTCGACGAGCTCGCGCCAGACGGCCACCGGCATCCGGTAGGAGGCTTCGGCGCTCCACGGCACGAGTTCCACCGAGAAGCCCTGCTCGGTGGCGACGAAGACGGTGCCGCTGAACAGCATCAGCAGCGGGATCGTGCCGTCGTCCAGGCCCTGCAGGTAGCGGGCCGACGCCACCTCCAGGTCATAGGTGCACGGCACCGGAAGCTCGATCTCGGTCACCGCGGTGAACGTGGGGATCATCGCCGTCACCGTGGCGAGCTGGATCGGCTTGACCGTGTCGGCCCAGCGGGACGGGTCGCCGAACAGGTCGTGCAGCCGCTCCGCCTCGGTGGCGGAGTAGCGGCGGCGGTGCGGCTCGATGCGGATCTGGCAGCGCAGGGCGATCGCGTGCACCCGCACGCCGGAGCGTTCGGTGATGGTCAGCTGAAAGGACAGCGTGGGCGTCGCGGCGTACCGGTCCGCGCTCGCGCCGGTACAGCCGAAGATAAGGTCGGCCATGTCAGTGCTCTCCCATGTCAGTGCTGGCCACGGCTGGGCTCCCGGGCCAGGGCGACCGCCCGCCGCCGCACGTCGGCCAGAAACGTGGCCAGCGCCGCGTGGGCCTCGGCGCCGCCGTCGAAGCCCTGCCAGAGCAGCCGGAGCTCGCCGACCAGCGAGTAGCACATGTCGATCGGGATCAGGAAGACCTCGCCTACCCCGTTGTCCGGGGGGGTTTGGGGGGGTCGTCCCCCCGGGCTAGCACTGCCGCGGTTCACGAAGATCGCCTCGACGTCGGGGGCCATCTCCCCGAGCAGCGGGTACGCGGCGGCGAGCCGGTCCCACGCCGCGAGGTCCAGCTCGCACTCGGTCGTCCCGCCCGGGCTCGGGTAACCCGCCACCACCCGGCCAAGTGCCGAGTTGAAGAAGAAGAACGCCATCGAGACCGGGATCTGCAGCTCGTTCCAGTCCGCGTCGGTCAGCGGCCGGCCCGGGTCGTGGCTGACTCGCTCGGGTACGGCCCGGTATCGGCCCCCGGCCGCCCCCTCGTGGGTGAACAGCAGGTAGCACGCGCGGCAGGCGCACGACAGCGACCGCTTGTCCATGTCCACCAGATGGCCGTGCCGGTCGTCGAGCGGCGTGTTGCACAGCTCGCACCGTTCGGCGCCGGCGCCGGGGCCGGGACCGGGCCGGGCGCCAGGATCAGGCTGGCCGCCGAGGCGTTCCCGGGCGCCCGGCTGGGGCCGGGCTTCCGTCTGGCCCGGCGGCGTGAGGCCGGGCGGCCGCCTGACGAAGCGGCGCAGCCCGGTAACCCCGGTCACCCGGGTGGTAACGCCTCCATCCCCGGAGTCCTCGGCCGCCCCGGGAGTCTCAGTCGTCACCGAGCCCCCTGGATCTCCGCGGGACGCCGGGTGATCTGGAGCAGCGGCAGTTCGGCGGGCGCCTCGACCACCTGCATGTCGACCCCGGCCGCCTCGGGCGCCGCCGCCCGCACGGCCTGCTCGATGACGTCCCGGATCGTGGCCGCTGTGGACTGGCAGCCGTGGGCGGTGCGCTCCAGCCGCAGGTGGACGACGCCCTGGTCGTCGTGGCCGTGGTACTCGACCTCGCCGGCGTGCGCGCCGAGCTGGGGGAGCACCTGCTCGACCGCGCGCCTGACGCGGGCGCTGGTGTCGAGCGGGTGCAGGTCGTGCACCAGCAGCAGGCTCTCCACCAGCGGATCCGCTACCAGCTTGTCCAGCAGCTGCGGCCCGTGTTCGTCCGCGCCGAGGGTCGCGACGATCTGCGCAAGCCCGGCGCCGTACAGCTCGACCAGGCAGCTCACCAGTTCTTCCGCGGTGGCCGCGACCTGCGGCCCGGCGTGTGATCGCAGCTCGGCGAGCAGCGCCTCGACCTGCTCGCCTGCCGCCTGAGCGTCATGGCCTGCGGCCATCGGCCCTCCCTGGTGTTGGCTCTGGCGCTGATTTCCGGGACCGTTCATGCCGGATCCCCGGCTACATCGCGAGGGTCACTCCTGTCGGTGAGTGCGCCGTCTTGAGCACCTTGCCGCCGCCGAGGTACATGTGCACGCCGCACGGCAGGCACGGGTCGAAGCTGCGGACCGCGCGCATGATGTCGATGCCCTTGAAGCTGTCCGGCGGATTCTCCTCGAAGATCGGCGTGTTCTGCACCGCGTCCTCGTAAGGCCCGGGGGTTCCGTAGACGTCGCGGACGCTGCCGTTCCACGGGGTGGGCGGGTACGGGTGGTAGTTCGCGATCTTCCCGTCCCTGATCACCATGTGGTGCGAAAGCACGCCGCGCACCGCCTCGGTGAAGCCGCAGCTGAACGCGTCCTGGGGCACCGTGAAGGACTCCCAGGTCTTGGTCCGCCCGGCCCGGATCTCGGCCAGGGCCTGTTCGACGAAGTACAACGCGACCCCGGCGGAGTAGGCCTGGAAGTACGTCCGGGCCCGGTCTCGCTCGATCGCGTTGGACAGCGGCTGGCCCTGCTTGTCGACCGGGATCTTCCACTCGAAGGTCTTCTCCGGCCGGGACATGGTCCTGGGCAGGTTGATCTTCACGCTATGACCGGTGGACTGCACGTAACCGCAGTCGACCAGGCCGGCCAGCGCGGTCGCCCATAGCCGGGCGATCGGGCCGCCGCCGGTGTCCAGCGGCAGGAAGTCCTTGCCGTCGAACCAGCGCGGGGACATGGTCCAGCTGTACTTGTCGTCGAAGTCGCGTTTTTGCGGCCGCGGGATCGTGTGCTGGTTCCACGGGTGCCGCCGGTCGACCGGGTTGCCCAGCTCGTCGCGGGTGACGAACATCTCCTGGTCTTCCCAGTCCTCGTAGAACGAGTGACCGAGCAGGATCCGGATGCCCAGGTTGATGTCGACTAGGCTGGTGGTGACCAGCTGCCCGTCCACCACCACGCCGGGCGTGACGAACATCTTGCGACCCCAGTCGGCCATGTTCCGGTAGGTGAAGTCGCAGTACTCGGGGTTGTTCAGGCTGCCCCAGCAGCCCAGCAGCACCCGCCGTCTGCCGACTTCCTCGTAGCCGGGCAGCGCCTCGTAGAAGAAGTCGAACAGGTCGTCGTGCATCGGGACGACCCGCTTCATGAACTCCACGTAGCGCATCAGCCGGGTCAGGTAGTCGGTGAACAACTGCACCGTCGCGACCGTGCCCACCCCTCCGGGGTACAGCGTGGACGGATGGACGTGCCTGCCCTCCATCAGGCAGAACATCTCCCGGGTGGACCGGCTGACCTGGAGCGCCTCGCGGTAGAACTCGCCTTCCAGCGGGTTCAGCGAGCGCATGATGTCGCCGATGGTGCGGTAGCCGTGGTCGCGCGCGTGCGGCGCCTCGGTGGCGTTGGCCCGCTCCAGCACGCCGGGGTTGGTCTCGGCCACCATCCGCTCGCAGAAGTCCACGCCGACCAGGTTCTCCTGGAAGATGTTGTGGTCGAACATGTACTCTGCGGCCTCGCCCAGGTTGATGATCCACTCGCCCAAGTGCGGCGGCCGGACGCCGTAGGCCATGTTCTGGTTGTAGACCGAGCAGGTGGCGTGGTTGTCGCCGCAGATTCCGCAGATCCGGCTGGTGATGAAGTGCGCGTCCCGCGGGTCCTTGCCCTTCATGAAGATGCTGTAGCCGCGGAAGATCGACGAGGTGCTATGGCACTCCGCGACCCGCTTGGCCTTGAAGTCGATCTTGGTATAAATACCGAGGCTACCCACGATCCTGGTGATCGGATCCCAGGTCATCTCGGTGAGTTCGGCCTCGTCGGCGCCTGCGGACTGCCCGTACTCAGTTGCGGTCATCGTATGTTCACCACGTCTTCTCGTAGCCGGTGCGGAGTTCTGAGCCCTTCACGCGCCACTTCGGCTCCTTGTCCACCGTGCGGGCGGTGAAGCCGCGGAGGCTGCGGATCACCGTGCCGTACATGCCGCTGGCGGTGGTGGACACGGTCGCGCCCGGCGGCTTGTCCATGAACGGCATGAACTTGTCGGGGAAGCCCGGCATCGTGCAGGCGATGCAGATGCCGCCGACGTTCGGGCAGCCGCCCACGCCGTTGATCCAGCCCCGCTTGGGCACGTTGCACTTGACCACAGGACCCCAGCAGCCCAGCTTGACCAGACACTTGGGGGAGCCGTACTCGCTGGCGAAGTCGCCCTCCTCGTAGTACCCGGCCCGGTCGCAGCCCTGGTGGACGGTCGCCTCGAACAGCCACTTGGGCCGCAGCGCCTCGTCCAGCGGGATCATCGGCGCCTGCCCCGCCACCTGGTAGAGCAGGTACAGGATGGTCTCGGACAGGTTGTCCGGCTGGATCGGGCAGCCGGGCACGCAGACGATCGGCAGCCCGGCCTTGGACTTCCAGTCCCAGCCCAGGTAG
>Ga0070708_100003464_pt1 | contig 12349 bp, 10 predicted proteins | sample KBSK5503metaG_FD_65469 | JGI IMG/M metagenome (GOLD analysis project Ga0070708, IMG submission 65469) | Corn, switchgrass and miscanthus rhizosphere microbial communities from Kellogg Biological Station, Michigan, USA - KBS K5-50-3 metaG | ecosystem: Host-associated > Plants > Roots >...
GCACACTGAGAGAGACCGGTGACAAAGTCTCGGCAAACGTGCGTACCGAGGTAGAGGACCGGGTGAAGGCAGTGCGAGATGCACTGTCAGGTACCGATATCAGCCGCATTCGCACCGCTGCCGATGACCTGGAGCGCTCTATGCAGCGTATCGGCCAGGATGTCTACGGTCAGGCTGGAGACTCTGCAGGCTCTGGTGGAACGCAAGGCGGCTACACACCGGGCAGCGATTCCGGCACCGTTGAAGGTGAATATCGCGAGGTATAATGTAAGGGCGACCCCGGCGGTCGCCCTTCATTGATATTTTCTTAGGGAGAAGCACTCATGGCTGTTGATTATAAAGACTATTACAAGATCTTGGGCGTCAGCAAAAACGCGACTGACAAGGACATTCGCAAGGCCTATCGCAAGCTTGCACGCCAATACCATCCCGATGTCAATCCAGGTGACAATGCTGCCGAGGACAAATTTAAAGAGATCAACGAGGCTAACGAGGTGCTCTCTGATCCCGAGAAGCGCAAGAAGTATGACGAGCTGAGCAGCTACTACCAGCAATATGGACAAATGCCCGGTGGACCTGCGGGAGGCGATGGCGGCACACGCTACACGTACCGTACCATGAACGAAGAAGACCTCAACGATCTCTTTGGAGGACAATCACCATTCTCTGACTTCTTTGAGAACTTCTTTGGTTCAGATTTCTCCGGCCAGAGGGGTGGGCGAACGCGAACCACAGGGCGCACCCGCCAGCAAGCAACCGTGGGGCAAGATATAGAATCTCCGGTAGATGTAACCCTCTCAGAGGCTTATCAAGGCGCGACGCGAGTCTTTGAATTGACAGAGCCAGATGGCAGTACCCGCCGCCTGGAAGTGAAGATTCCCGCGGGAGTAGACGAAGGTTCGCGCATTCGCATCGCTGGCCAGGGTGGTCAGGGCACAGCGGGACGTGGTGATCTCTACCTGCGTCTTCACGTCTTACCCGACCCTCATTTTAGGCGAGAAGGCACTACCTTATATACAACTGTAGAGGTTCCCCTGGCAATCGCAATGCTCGGTGGTGAGGTGCGTGTTGCAACGCCTGATGGTCGTGGCCTCATACTGCGCATCCCACCCGAAACCCAAAACGGCAAATCGTTCCGCCTGCGTGGGAAGGGCATGCCCCAACTGGGGCAGCCTGACCAGCGCGGGGACCTCTACGCCGAGGTGAAAGTAGTACTTCCCACACACTTGACCGATGAGCAGCGCCGCCTCTTCGAAGCTTTCGCACGCTCGATCGGCGATCCTGCCAGCCAGACCGCCAGCTAACCGCAAAATCTAAAACGGATTTGCGAACTGTTCTATAAACCGCGTAGGGGTGGAGCTTGCTCCACCCCATTTGCATCAAGTGAAAGAAAAGCCCATCAGCATCCGTAGGGGCGAGGGCGGTGGAGCGGGGCGGGGAGGGCCTTTATGGTCGCCCGCGTCCTGTTCCCTGTGCTCATCTGTGGAGGAACGCGATTACTGTCATCGCCCCTTGCCGCAAATTCGTAATAAGCCTGGCCTAGAATGCCCTGCTCGCGCCGAGCAGCCGTTTGGTCAGCTCGCCCCCTTCAAAGACCAGTTCTTTCAGCGCTTCGTCGATGTGGCGGTCTTCGACGACGATGGCTTCGCTATCATGACTCTCGTCTGCGGAAAAGAGGGCGGCTTTGCGCATCAGCTCGCGAATGAACGCCGCGCTGACCCCCTCGGTCTGATCGATCAGTTCTGGCAGGTGTTCGAGGCGCAACGTCAGGCCCTGTCCGTACAGATCAAACAGCCGCCTGCGGCAGTCGCGGTCTGGTAATGGTATCTCGATGGCTTGGTCGATGCGTCCGGGGCGCGCCGCCAGCGCCGGTTCGAGAATATCGGGCCGGTTCGTGGTGAGCAGGAAGAGGATATCGGCATCGTCCGCCAGCCCGTCCATCTGGTTGAGCAGTTCAAAGAGCAGCACGTTGCACCCCGATTCCTGTTCGGTACGCTCTTCCGCGATCAGATCAACATCCTCGAGGATGATGGTAGCGGGTTGCAGCAGCCGTGCCATCTTGCACGAGCGTTCAATCAGCCCGACACCGCGCCCGGTGAGGAGCAGGGTGGTGCGTCCTTGCATCTGATGCGCCAGATACATCGCGGTGAGCGTTTTCCCGGTTCCGGGAGGGCCATAGAGTAGCAGGCCGCGCTTGATGTGACGCCCGGCTGCCTTCAGTCTCTCATTCAGCTGGGAAAAGCCAATCGTCTGTCGCTCGACGCGGCCCAGCACTCCCTCCGGCAAAATGATGTTGTCGCGATGAATCTCTGGCAGATGGTGGAAATGGACATCGAGCGCGCCCTGATTGCCCAGTGTTAGTGACACAATGTGGCTGCGATACACATTGTGCGCGCGCATGCTGTTACGCAGCGTCCCCAGGATATGCTCCGCTCTGGCCGGGTCGAGTGCCATCACCTCGAGATCAACCGTGTTATGCCAGTCGCGCGGGCCGCTGATCAGCAGCGCTACCGGCTCATTTCCGTCATGCGCCAGGTACAGACCGGTATTGACGCATACCTGCATGCGATCATCGTGCAGTAGGATGTTGAGATATTCGACGGGTCCCTCTTTTGCTTCCGTGCCGTAATGCGGGGTTAGCAAATGGCTGAATTTCACGCCCTCGTGGGCATGCGGGACGATACATCCCAGCAGTTGTGATACCCAGCCATCGCCTGAAAGGAGGCCACTGACGGCCAGGTGCAAGTTGGGATGATCGGCCTTTTCAAATGTTTCGCGCACCGTAGGAAGGTGTATCGGGTCTGTTCCGAAGTGATTGCGCAGCTTGCTCAGGAAAACACCCTTAGACTCTTCAACATGTACCTGCGCTGCTGTGTCCATAAAATGCTTGAATGATGTGAGAAAGCCGGTGAGATCAATCGGTTCTTCTGCTGTCACGCTCAGTTCTCCTTATATATGGCACATACATCTCTCGCCCCATGTATATAGACGCTATGATTATATATTATTTGCCGCGCTTGTTGGAAAAATGGCGGTTGTACGGGCAATGTTCAAAGTTTCATGTCAAACGGTTCGAACCAAGGATGAGAGCGAGGGGAAGAAACATTTCCTCTCTTAATATATCACTGATCTTCGTAGTAGTTAGTCCAGATAGGTCTTTGAGGTAGAAATGTAGTGACACCCCTCGCGGGTGTCAGGCCCCACCGCAAAATTCAAACTGGACTGACTAGTAGTTCCAGAATCTGCATTATCCCCTCTGCTTCGCCGGCAGCCTCCTCCCCGGCATCCACCAGTTCCATCGCCCCAACAAGCGCATCGTCGCGGGCACCAATAACGACCTGATGATCGTCGCATCCACCAGCACGGCTAGTGCCATCCCCAAACCCATCTCCTTCGTCACAACGATTGAAGTGAAAGTGAAGGCACCTGAGACGATCACGAAGAGCAAGGCAGCGTTCGTAATCACCCCACCCGTCTTCTCAAGGCCGCGTGCTACAGCCCAACGGTTATTGTGCGTAAGTAACCACTCTTCGCGGATGCGGCTGAGCAAAAACACCTCGTAGTCCATCGAGAGGCCGAAGAGAATGCAGAACAGCAGAATGGGAATGATGCTATCCAGGAAACCGCTGGACGTGAAGTCCAGGATATTGCTGAGGTTGCCCCACTGGAATATGAACACCAGCACACCCAGGCAAGCGCTCACCGATAGGACGTTCATCAGGATGGCTTTCAGTGGTAGGAACACTGAACGGAACATGATTAGCAGTAATATATAGGTCGTTACCAGGATGAACAGGACCGCTCGCGGGAAGTTGCTATAGAGGTAGTTATTGAAGTCCAGGCTATCCGCCTGGTTACCGCCGACAAGTACCGCCAGCCCCTGGCCTGCTCGTTGGTCACCCGCGCGCAGGTTATTAACCAGTGCTTTGCCCTCGCTGCTATCGACTTTCGCATACGTCATCACCGTAATCAAAGAGGTATTGCCGTTGGTAGTCGACGCGACGAGCTGTGCTATCGACGGGTTCTGCTGGTAGGCTCCAGTGCTATACAACGTAATCAATTGCTGCAGGCTCGGCGTAGAAGCGCCAGGTGTGGCCGGCAACTGCGTCAAGCTGATCACGCCATTCACATTCGCTTGCGTTGCGATCCATTTAGACAGGTGATCCAGCTTGTCCAGGTTGTCCCGCGTCAGCATACTGGAACCACCGGGCGCCTGCACGACAACGTAAATCGGATTGTCATTCGTCTCGGGGAATTGAGCATTTAGTATATCGATTCCCTGGCGTACCTCCGCGCTTTTCGGCAATGCAGCTGTGTTTGTTGATCCGAGAGCAATTGAGAAGATGGGCCAGCCTATGCCGGCCAGTACAGCCGCAACCAGCAGAATAATCAGCACTGGATGCTTCATTACACCCAGCGCCCAGCTCTGCCAGAATCCCTGGCCTTCCTTCTGCGGCTTCTCGCCGCTCTCTTTTTGCGGGGTATGCTTAGCGCGGTGACTGGTATGCATAGTAAAGCGACTGAGGAATGGGATACGAAGCGCATTGATACGGTAACCCAGCACACCTAGTAAAGCTGGCAGGAGTGTGAGCGCAGCCAGCACAGAAGTTGCCACCACGACAGCGCCGCCGATGCCCAGGGAGGTCATGAGCTCAATACTGATCAAAAGCAGACTGCAGAAGCCGATCATCACGATCAGGCCGCTAAAGAGAATAGATTCTCCCGCAGTTGCCACCGTCCAGCCAATAGCATCTTGTACGCTGCGCCCTCCGGCCAGCTCATCGCGGAAGCGCCGGATCATAAAGAGGCTATAGTCAATTGAAATGCCCAGGCCGATGATAGAAGTGATATTGAGCACAAAAACGCTCATAGAGGTGTGCAGACCGATGGCGTAGATCACCGCCATGGTTACGGGTATAGCAACAATTGCCAGTAATATCGGCATGGCTGCCGCGATCAGCGTACCGAAGACCACCATCAGCACAAACAGCGCAATCGGCAATGCAAACAGCTCGGCGCGCTCTATATCCTGTTGGGTGATTTGATTAAAGGCTTGATCGATCGGGGCATCACCGGTAAGATAGGCCTGTGCCGGTCCTGCCGCAGCGCCGCTGGGAAGCAGTGCGCGGAAGTTGTCCAGTTGATCCTCAACTTTGCCGGACCCTTGATTAAAGTTCACTGTCACATAGGTTGTGCGTCCATCCCACCCTGTACCGCTTTGCACAACGCCCGTGACATGTGCGAAGGAACGCGCCCGGCTCATAAAGTCGTTCACTTCTTTCTGGTAGCTGGCATCATTCACTGCCCTATTCGTTGACTGGAAAATCACCAGTAACTGCGTAGATGGCTGGCGTAGCCTGGCGTTGATTAAATTGTCGGCATGTGCCGACTCGCTGTTGTCATAGTAATATCCCCCACCTTTAAGTACGGATCCTATCTGAGCCGCGAATGGAATACTTGCGATCACTACGACTGCCCAGAACGCAATGATGAACCAGCGAAAACGATACACCTGGCGGCCATAACCCAGCCCCAGGCGATAGAGTCTGTGGGATTCAAGTGAAGACTTGGATTCGGGTGGCTTTATAACATTTTCCTGCGGTCGTTCTTGTATTTGCATAGAGAATATCCTTCCAAGTCGATTTATCGACTTTCTACCGTGTAGAGTGCGGATTTATCCAGCACCTCCCGGTAGTGAAGAGGTCAAGGTCGTGCTTGTAATCCTTCCAATAACAACCTGACCGAGCCTTCGCCAATGATATCCCACTCCACCACCTTCGGGTTAATCAGCCAATGTATCGTCAGCCCTTCGTAGATCGCAGAAAGGGTAACCGCCGTTTCGATCGTACTGACCGGGCGGAACTCCCCCCTATCTATACCTTGCTGAATGAGATCCACAAGCAATTCACGGAAGCTCCCGAAGTACTCGCCGATAAACTCTCGTACCCGGCCTTCGCGCACCGTCATTGCGTAGAACTCGACCAGGATTGGCAGCAGGTCGGCCAGGCGCTTGAGACCGGCAACACGAAAGCGCGTAAGCAGTAGCAGGCGTTCGCTCACCGTTCCCTCCGACTCCAACAAGCCTCGTAACTGTTCAATGTCGGTCGTAAACAGCCTGCGTAAGATACCCGTGATGATCTCTTCCTTACTCTTGAAATACCAGTACAACGCTCCCTTGCTCAGGCCGGATGCTTCAACAATATCGTCCATGCGGGCATGCTCAAAACCCAGCCGCGCAAAGACCGGCATAGCTGCATCCAGTATCTGATTCCTGCGCAGTTCACTGGCATCTGGATCAGAGCGACGCGCCATAACTACTTCATCCTCTTTTCATTAATATACTGACCGGTCGGTCTAGTAATAAGCCCGTTAATAGAAATACCAGAAAATAGCTGAGTAAGTCAAGAGTACCGGGACAATTTTCAAATCTGCAAATCTGTGATGTACACTAGAAGCAAGAAATATTCTGCCAAAAAAGGAGCATAATAATGTCACTTTCCGAAGCCCTTGCTTTCGACATGTATGGCACCCTGGTAGACCCGATCCGTATCTGGAAACAACTCGAACAATACATCCCCCAGAATGCTCAGCGTATCGCAGAAATATGGCGGCAGAAACAGCTCGAATTCACCTTCCGTCTCACCGCCATGCACCGCTACGAAGACTTTGAGCAGGTCACCCGCAAAGCGCTCGACTACGCCCTTGCAGCAGTCCAGCACGACCTCGACTCCCGGCAGAAAGACTCGCTCATGGCCCGCTACAACGACCTTGAGCGCTTTGCTGATGTTGAACCAGGCCTGCAGCGCTTGAAAGATGCAGGCTATACGATGGTCGTGTTCTCCAATGGCAGTCCCTCTATGCTCACAGCCATCATGCACGCGGCAAATCTTCACCCGTATTTCCAGGGGTTCGTAAGTGTAGACGAGGTCAAAGTATACAAACCTTCCCCCAAAGTGTATCAACACGTCGCTGACCGTCTCGGTCGGCCTATTGGAGAAGTCAGGCTGATCTCCTCAAATCCCTTTGACGTAATTGGGGCCGAATCCGCAGCTATGCAGGCCGCGTGGATAAACCGCTCCGGTGGTTTATTTGACACACTTGGCTCGCCGCCAGAGATAGTCGTCAAGACCCTGGTCGAGCTTGCAGATGCACTAATATAAAAGAAGTCCAAGCGCGTTTGCCTACAACTTCTTCATTCACCCTTGAGCCAACAGGGACTTGAAAAAATGGAGATTCATCTGTAATCTGTGCGTATGAAAACACCCACAGAATAGAGGCTTTCTCTCAAATGAGCAATTTCATCAGCGGTGGTGTTCTGCAAGGAAGATGGCGATGTATGCAAAAAAGACGAATATCTTTGAACCCTACTACCGTCGGGATGCTGGTCATTCTGCTCCTGGCCAGCAGCCTGCGTCTTGTCCTCATGAAGCTAAACTGGCCGACAGCCAACGCAGACGAGTCGATCATGGACCTGATGGCCCGGCACATTGCCTACCAGGGAGAGCATCCTATTTTTTTCTGGGGCCAGAACTATATGGGCACGATCCAGGCATACCTGGGCGCGCCCCTGATTCACCTCGTTGGTAGTTCTGCTTTTAGCGTTCGCCTGGGCACCCTGCTGATCTTCGCGCTGTATCTCGTGAGCATGTATTTCCTGGTGCGCCTGCTCTACACACCGACCTATGCGCTCTTCATCATCGCACTGCTGAGCATCGGCTCGGACCGCATGATGAGCATTCCCCTGGTCGCGAACGGCGGGTATGCCGAAACCATGCTCTTCGGAGCCGTGATTTTCCTGTTGGCAAGCTGGCTTGCCCTCACCGCGCCGCGCCAATACACGCGCGTGAGCAGATCGCGCCTGCTGGCCTACATCGGCCTGGGCGTGACCATCGGCCTGGCCCTCTGGTCCGACCAGCTTATTCTGACAGCTATCATCACGGCAGGACTTTTACTGCTGCTCTGCTGCCGCCAGGAGCTGCGAGGTCGGGCGATTGGCGCCCTGCTGGCCGGCCTGCTGCTCGGCGCCACACCGTTGATTATCTATAACTTCTCGGCTGCGCCGGGTCAGAACTCGCTCTTTATCCTGCTGGGCACAGTGTTCTCCGGCGCTCCCAGGATCGTTCCTTTCTCAGAACAGCTCGCCCATGTCTTGCTCATCTCGTTGCCCCTGGCAACCGGCATGCCGTTTACCTCCGGAATCCACACCCTGTGTGGCACCGTCGAACCGTATACGCACCCGGCCAGCAGTCTTGCTGCCCTCTTTCCCTCCTCCAATCCCTGGCTCTGCATCGGCACGCGCGGCGGGTGGTCGCTGGTCATCCTGCTCCTCTGGGGCATCGCCTTGACCGGGGTGCTGCTGGCCATCCGCCAGCAACGCGGCGTGCGGCAGGATGGGGCGTCCGGCCCTGACGTGCAAGCTGCCTGGCAGCAGCGCACGCGCCTGTACGCCCGCTTGATGCTCCTGGCCAGCGGAGCTCTCTGGCTTTTGCTCTTCACCTTCAGCGCAGCAGCGCAATATACGCCCCGCGCCAGTTGCCGCTACCTGATCTGCCTGCTGCTCGTGACCCCGGCAATCCTCTGGCCGCTCTGGCAGAATCTCGGCAGCATCCGGGAACGCATCAAACGGGGTCAGCGCTACACACGCAGCCGTTTCGGGCTCAGCGCCCTGACCCTGTGCGTCATTATCACCGTCTATCTCGTGGGAACAGGGGATATTTTCGCCAATCTTCCCGCATCCCAGAGCAACTACAACCAGACCAACACCCTCATCCAGACCTTGCTCGACCATGGCGCTACGCGCGTCTACTCGGACTACAACACCTGCAGCCTGCTGATCTTCCAGAGCAATGAACGTGTCATATGCGGCGTCCTCGGCAACCAGTTGCGGCCGGGCGTCAACCGCTACACGCCTTATCTCACCCAGGTAGATGCCGCGCCTTACCCCGCCTACCTTTTCCCCATCAACTCCGCGCCCGCCCAGGCTCTCGCACAGCGTTTAGCGCAGGACGCGCGCTATCACGAGATGCAGGTTGCCGGCTATATCATTTATTACTCTGGCTCCTTCTGAACAACCCTCTAAAAGCAAAATTGTAAATTATTGCCAACCAAATAACTTTAATTGCCATATCTATTGACAAATTTATTTATCCATGCTAATATCTCCGTAGAGTTAATCAGAATTGCCAGGCAATTAACGAAAAGCTTCAATGGGAAGTCTAATCAACACAAAAGATAGGGGACAAACCATGAGTTACAACAGATACCTGTATGATAAACTCTACGAGGAACACCGTCAAACTATTCAACATGAGGCGGCTCAGAGACGTTTGCTAGCGTCTCTACCTCATCGTCACGGCCTGGCGCGGCGTGCGATTGGCAGGCTCGGTGTCGCACTGGTGACTGTAGGATCAAAGCTAGAGCAGTTCGACCACCATACTGTAGTGGCACCCCTCGCGGGTGCCAGGATAATTCCCAGTGCCAGGCACGACAGCATACTGTAGTGGCACCCCTCGCGGGCGCCAGGCTTGCGGGCGCCAGGCACAAATGAAGCTTGACAATCCAACAGGCTTTTATCGACTAACCAATTGGGAGGAACAACATATGTATCCACTTATCACCAGGGACCCGGTCAGTGGCAGCGAGTTGATCGTCACCCGGCTGGAATCTCCCCAGAGTGGTATCGTCATTGAAGGGCAATTCAGCCTGGGTTGGATTGGACGCCTGACCCGCGAACAGCTTGATTTTGTTGAGTTGCTCGTCAAAAACCGGGGCAACATCCAGAAACTGGCGCAAGACCTGGATATGGCCTATAACACGGCACGCAGTCGCCTCGATGAAATTGTGACCGCGCTCGGCGGTGCTCCTGAGGGCGATGGTCGTGCAGATCGCCGTATAGTGCTCGACCGTCTCGCTGCTAAGGAGATCAGCGTCGAGGAAGCCATGCGTTTGCTGAAAGGTTAACAGGATGGTAACCTTAACTGATGAGCGCAACCGTATTCTGAATATGATCGAGACAGGCCAGATTACCGCAGCGCAAGCAGCGCAGTTGTTGGATACGCTGGTGCCTGAACAGCAGCAGCCCGTCGAGCGGGTGCGAAACCGCACTGTGCGTGTCTGGATGACGGACATCGCCACCAATAGCAAAAAAATGCATGTGACCGCGACTATGCCCATCAATCTGATCAGCATGATCTTGCACCTGCTAACACGCATGGTGCCCCAACTTAATGATGGCACGTTACAGCATCTCATACGCGCTATCGAAAGAGGTAACACCGGCCGCCTGCTGGATTTGCAGGACCTGGAAGAGGGCAAACGCTTAGAGATTTTCGTTGAGCAGTAGAGCGTCGATGAATCGACACGTGGAGGACAATACAATGCAACAGACATTTCCCGCTGGCACAGAGCCAAAAGTCATCATTGCGCAGGTGAAAGGCGATCTAACTGTGCAAGGTTGGGATCGAACAGAAATCGCCGTCAAAGCAGATGGACGTGTGGCTGAGCTCCACCAGGAGGGTGATGCCCTCATGATTATTGAGTGCAGCGGTGATCTTGAACTGCAAGTGCCTACCGATGCTGAGCTTACAGTGACAAATTTGAAGGGCGATGTTTCAATTGAAGGTGTGCGCCGTGTTGAGTTGGAGGAGGTCGGAGGCGACGTGGAACTGCAAAACATTGGTATCGGCGCAGATAGAGAAAAAATTGGCGAGGCTGTCGCCTTGACCGTCCTTCGCGGCGATTTAGAGGTGACCAATGCCTCTTCGCTGCGCGCACAGCGTGAGATTCGTGGCGATGCCTCGCTGACCAGTGTCGCATTGCTTGAGATCGAGACCGTTGGCGGCGATCTGTCACTGCAACATACTGAAGCCGTTGTCATTGGTACCGTCGGTGGAGACCTGGAGGCAATCGATATCGACGATGCGCTTAGTTGTGGCAATGTCGGTGGTGATTGCCAGGTGACCGGAAGCTCACGTGGCGAGGCCGAGATCGTAGTGGGCAATGTTGGCGGTGATATAGAGGTTGGAAAAGCAGCAAGCATACATATTGGCAGTGCTGGCGGCGATTGCGAGCTGCGTGACGTGAAAGGCGATGTCGTGGTAGGTAATGTAGCAGGAGACACCGGCTTTTACAACGTTGGTGGAAACCTGCAAGTTGGTAGCATGGGCTCGGACGCGCAATTGATGGATCTGAAAGGCGCCATCGAAGTTGGCAGTGTCGGTGGAGACCTTGAGTTACAGGCCGCCTTCCCTGCCGGTAGTTATACGCGTTTGAATGTTGGAGGCGACGCCAGCGTTCTGCTGCCCAAAAATCTTAACCTGAGCATTCGTGCCGCCGTTGGCGGTGAAGTAACCGGTGATTCTGTTGAATTCGGTGGCAGTGGCAACCTGGTCAGCCTGGTCTATGGTGACGGTGCAGCCCATCTCGAAATTAGTGCCGGTGGCGACCTGGAACTTCACGGCGCTGGCAACCCACGTAGCAGCAGCGCCAGTAGCTCCTGGGGCGACTTTGGCAGCGAAATGGCTGAACTGGGCCGCGAGATGGGTAGATTGGGCCAGGAACTGAGCCGCGAGATAGCCTCTGCTTTCCAGGAGGCCGGCTGGTCAAAGGGTTCTAAATGGACCGGTGAGTTCGCCCGTAAGATGGATGAGCAAGTACGTCGCGCTCAGCGTCGCACTGAAGAGGGCCAACGTCGTGCAGAAGAACAGGCGCGTCGGGCTGAAGAGAAGGCGCGGCAGGCTTCGGCGCGGACTGCAGCCCGTATGCGCGTACGTGTCAATGACCGCGAGTGGAGAATGGACCCCGAACGCATAGAGCGTATTATGGAGCAGGCACGCAAAGCCGCCACCGAGGGCGTTGCAGGAGCCCTCGAGGCCGTAGAGCGCGCGGTGGGCAACCTGCGTGTGCCGACGCCCCCAAAGCCACCATCGGGGCCAGTGCCGCCACCCCCACAGACACCCCCTCCAACCGGGGGGTTAACCCAGCCGCCACCTCCTTTTCCTGGTCAGACTGCACGTGCCGGAGCAGAAGCTGGGATGCAGAGCGAGCAGCCCTCCCAGCAAACTGGCGGTGGTGAGACCGTAAGCGCAACCAACGGTCCGGCCCCCGACCTCGAGCAGGAGCGCGAGGCCATCCTGCGCATGATAGCCGAGGGCCGCATCTCCCCCGAAGAGGGTGACATGCTGCTAGAGGGACTCGGTAGCTAATACTAATCCCCGCCCCAAATCGGTAATTCCGACTCCTTGCATCCCGCCTGAGTGCGAAGCACTAGCCGCGAAGTGCCTTTCGTCTCGGCTGAGCGCGAAGCGCTAGGTGCGAAGCACCGTTGCCGAGACGGGCAAGAACCGGCGTT
>Ga0070708_100003465_pt1 | contig 12346 bp, 9 predicted proteins | sample KBSK5503metaG_FD_65469 | JGI IMG/M metagenome (GOLD analysis project Ga0070708, IMG submission 65469) | Corn, switchgrass and miscanthus rhizosphere microbial communities from Kellogg Biological Station, Michigan, USA - KBS K5-50-3 metaG | ecosystem: Host-associated > Plants > Roots >...
TTCGTTTTCTCCAATAAGGTTAGAATTTGTTGTGGCCGGAAGTAGTTGAGCATCACGGAAACGACCCGGTCGCTACCGCTCCCGGTTCTGACTTTGTGTATCCACACAGCGGCCATATCGCTGCCATCCGAGTTTTGACACAGTCTCTGTGCCCCGCCGGCAAGCAAGCATCAGCATCCGGGCTATGCCCCTGGTGGGTTCGGGCTTTGCGCGAATGATGTCTCATTGATGAGCAAGAATTTGCCCCTAATAGAAAGTCAGAAGTCGCTGAGATGGCCGAGAGACTTTGACACTTAGGACACCAACTCATTTTTATTCAATTTGACACTGCTGACTGCCTTCTCTATTATCCAACCTGCACTTCGGGAACGAATAAACCTCCTTGAGTAGGAGTTCACTCTTTTCAAAGCATCGGGGCGTGGCTCAGCCTGGTAGAGCGCACGGTTCGGGACCGTGAGGTCGGAGGTTCGAATCCTCTCGCCCCGACCATCAATTTTGAAATCCGATTAAAACGTAGCATTACAGTTTCAATAACGCAGCGCGTAGACAGTGCCCTCCTGAACACCTACAAAAAGAATATCGCCCGAGTCTCCGACGCTTCGGATGCATCCTTTGAGTTCTACCTTCCACTGCTGCGCACCATCTGTTTCTCGAAATGCTGCTAATTCACCGCGACAATTTCCTGCGAGAATAAGTCGCTTTGATACTCGAGGTTGCTCGGAGGCCCACTCCGCAGATGATTTCTGCGTCCACCGTAGTTTGGAAAGGTCACGACTCAGCGAAATGATGTAACCCGCACGCTCTGACTGATTCTCTAGAAAGAACAAAATAGAATCCGGCGTTAAAGTTGGTTTGCCTACAGGCTGCGCCTCAACTTCGATCTCAGCCTCCGAATAACCATTCTGCGAGTTGAGGCGATGGATCCGCTTGTCGCTGGTCCCAACAAACAAAGACTTATCGTTCAGAACCAGCGCCGTGGAAGGAGCCGCGAGCAACTTGCGCTTCCACGCCACTTGGCCGGACTTTGCATCAAGGGAATAAACGATGCCTTCCAAACCGATCAGGTAGACGTGGCTTTCATCAGCCACTGGTGGTTTGATCATGGTGCAGTCTGGATTCGACAAGCTTGCGGAGAAAACCCAGGCTAGATTCCCGCTTTGAAGATTGACCGCAGACCAACGATCCTGAAAACTCCCGAAGTAAACATTCTGCCCGATCTGCACAATGTCAGTGGGCACGCTCGTCGACTTGTATTTCCATCGCCCATCTGTCCATCTCCTTTCGTCCCAGCTTCTCATGTTGTTGGGCCGAGAGATACACTTACTCTCCTCACCATTTTTCTTGGCATGCTCTCTTGACTTAACGCAAGACTAAGATGAGCGATCCAAATGTGGGAAAAGATTATTATTCCATTTTGGGCGCGGAGCAAACCACGTCCCAGCATGAGATCGAACGCCTCTATAAACGTCTCGCTAAACAGCATCATCCCGACCGCGGCGGCGACACAGAAGAGATGAAGGCGATCAATGAGGCCTTTCGCGTGCTCGGAAATGCGGCCACGCGGCGCACTTACGACTCATTACTCCAACGAAGAACTGACGATTTCAGCGCCGTGGGACCGCCTTTATCTCCTCCTTCCTCACTACTGTCAGATACCGTACCTGGTCGGCTCTTGGGCGCATTCCTCTTTCTATTGGCCGGACTGGTGTTTCTTTTCCTAGTGAGAATTTATTACATCAGATTCATGTGGCCAATTCTTCTTGCCGCTTTGCTCGTTGTTATCTTCGGAGTGTGGAAGGTTCATGCCGTGATCGTCTTTGCACACAAGCGTCTGGCGCCGTCACATCGCATCCGTCGTTACGCATGGGTCCAGGAACTTCTCTTCTGGTCCGCAGCATGCGGCGCCGCTTACGGCATCTACACCCTGATGAGGGCGATCTGAAAGGACCGAAAACGATTACTTGTTATTAACCACACCAACATGTCGAAAAAGAGTTGATTGAGAAACCAGGCAGAAATGAATTGTGTCCATGTGGTTCCCGACGCAGGTTTCAAGAAGTGCTGCCTGCTTAAGGGTAAATTCGATGGCTCGCTCCGCAACTTCAGACTCGATTGTACGAGGTGAAGGCACGCCTTACTCTGACGCAAACCTAATCATCATCCCCATGGAAAACTTGAAGCGCTGCAATTTGAAGTTATGGTCGCAAAGCGCAAGGACAGCCTGTACGCATATTCGAGGTCCAACCAGTGGCTCAAGATTAAACCCACAGCGGGCAAAGAAACTATGCGCAATGCGCAAACGATCGAGAATTGGTGAACGTTCCGATAGAAGCACTCCGGAATTTTATTCCAGCCGCGTAAACTTAACCCGTGGATCACTTGCGGCTCTATCGGCTGTGGGAATCAGCCAGAAATTCTTTGGTGTTTCCAGCTTTATTTCATAAGTAACCGTTGACGCCGTCGTCATTCTCTCCTGATTCTTTGCCACCATAGCATGCATAGTGAGCGTCGATCCGTTGAACTCATATGTGCCCGCATTGGCAATAACCCGGCTCCAGTGCTCGTATCGGGCAATCTTCTCGGCGTCCGTCAGGTTATTGGGATCTTTGGCTGGGGCAAACGCAGCTCGTGGTTGATCTGCCGTTATCGCGATGCCGCTGTAGTAACCTTTCGTGAACATGAGCAGACCAGGCTGAGGGTTGGTTATCGGAATGGCCTTCTCAGAGGGGTTGCTGACAGGGGGTACGACTTCAGCGACTTTCCACACACCCTCAAGCTCATTTTTCTTCTGGCTTTGGACGGCGGAAGCCCCTATCGCTTTTAGGCTTACCAGGAGCATTGAAACGACGAGCAGGCCAACGAGAGCGGCTCCTGACTTGCTGAGGCTGAACATGGATTAACCTCCTTGGCAGGGCGCCTTTTCAGCGCACGTGATGATTCTGGGGCAGTCGGGAGGAAGGTCGGGGCGTCGCGTTCAACGCGTGCAGGCTCCGTACTAAGCCCGCTAACAAAAACTTATTGGTTGATGGTGCGGACTCTATACCCACAGGCCGTCGCAGTCAACGGTTTTCAGGGACCCGAGCTTCGATGCTGACCATTGAACATAACACGGCATTTGTGTCTCTCATCGCCGTAGCTCATCGTTAATCGGCACGTATACACGTCATGGAATTTAATTCGTACATCATGCGTCTAATACTAATGGTTTGATCTGGAAAGGAGGCTGACTCATGCGTCTTCAGGCAACACTTTTTGGTGTAGTCATATCATCGTTGCTCGTTGTGGCAAGCGAAGGGCATCAGGTTTCTTCACCAACGCCGCACACGAACTTTAAATGCGAAGTCACGAAACCGAACGACATTGCCGCTGGCGTAGAACAACGCGCTCCAGGCAGCTACGGCAAGCGCGAAGTGTCGGTTGGACCGTTTGGATTGTGGCCTGACGGAACAATCGTATTCAAACCCGGTGGTGCAGGTTTCGTCACTCGAAACGGTTCACTTGGAATGAAGTTCGGCTGGATGCGCGGTGTTTCAGGTGAGTTGAGGATTACAGGCCGTCGCCTCGACGTTGAAGCGCCACCTTTGCGGTCCGAAGTGCCAGGCGGCTATGGAGATCGCGGTTTCCAGGCAACGTACTTGATTTTTCCAACCCCAGGATGTTGGGAAGTTACAGGCCACGTCGGCGACTCGAGTGTGACGTTCGTGACGAAGGTTGTGAAGATCGGCGCCGGCCCTTCGTGGAGAAGAGACGTTCCGTAAATATAGCCGCCTAACTTTCCAGTTCGCGACCATTTTTATTTGTGTCCAACTTGTGGCCAGTTGAACTCATGCTCAGCTCTCGCGTGATGAGTGAGCTCTGATTTATCGTTCGGTGATCTCCATTTCGCGAAGTCCCATCATTGCACCTAATAGTTTCTTCCTGCCTTGGAGTTTCGGTAAGGCCTTATGGGTTTCCGAAGCGGTAATGCCTTGGTCACTCTGAGCGCAGCGCGATCATTGGATCGACTTTCGTTGCGCGGCGCGCGGGGATGTAGCAGGCAATGAGCGCCACTGCAACGAGAACAAGGCTCGTAGTGGCGAGGATCAGTGGGTCGCGTGTCGGCAATGACGGAATGAGAGCGAGCAATACTCTCGATACGCCGTACGCACCTGCCACTCCCAATAACGCTCCACTCACAACCAGGAACGCTCCTTTGCCCAACACCAACCACATGACATCACGTCGCTGCGCCCCGAGTGCGACACGAATTCCGAGCTCACCGGTACGTTGGACGACCGTGTACGAGACCACACCGTAAATTCCGATCGCCGCTAACATCAAACCCACAACCGCAAACGCACCGAGCAAGCTTCCCAGCAAAGAGATACTGCCCAGGCCTTGATCAACCGTAGTTCGTGCGGTGCGAATCCGGTAAACAGGTAGATCCGAATCGAGACTGGCAACCGAGTTGCGCAGGATGTTAGCGAGCGCCTCGGGATTCATTGAGGTACGCAAAGCGATCGTGAGATAAGCAGGAGCAACCTGGGCCAGCGGCTGAAACGCTTCAAAGCGTGTATAGGGTTCACCCAAACTACCGGGAAAAGCCAGGTCATCAACTACGCCGACGATTTCGTAAAAATCCTTTTTCTTACCAGTACTACTTATGCGCCGTCCGATCGGACTTTCGTTTGGCCAAAATGTACTTGCGAGAGCTTCATTGACGATAACGACGTTTGGGTGATCAGACGTGTCCGACTGGTTGAAGGTACGGCCTTGTCGCAATCGAGCGCCCAGAGTTTCGAAGTAGTCACTACTTACCGGTTCATAAAACATCTCCCAATACTTATCCGGCGGCGGCTCGGGTCGCCCCTCAACTAAGAACGAACTGCTACTATTGAAACCAAAGACAGGATTGGAACTGCAAATCGCAGCGTGCTCGACACCGGGCACTGCCTTCAAACGATTCTCTAATTCCGTCAGGAAAACAACACGTTGCTTATCCTCTTTGTATTTCTCTCCCCTAAGGCTCATCTGGGCCATCACCATTCCATCAACACGCCAGCCCGGATCGGAGTTCATAAAGCGCTGCAAGCCACAAAGGAACAATCCTGCGGCGGCCAGCAATACCATCGCGAACGCTACTTCGCCGACAATGAGTGTGTGTCGCAGACGGTGCTGCGATCGTCCTGCAGTGGATCCGCGCGAGTTCTCTCGCAGCGCCTGGTTCACGTCCGCGCGTGATGCTAGCCACGCAGGAACCGTCCCGAATAGCGCACCAGTCACAGTTGAACAGAGGAGAGCGAAGCCGAACACTTTGTAATCAAGCTGCACACTCGCGCCCGGCAAATCGGTGAAGAGGCGAACACTGATAAAGCGAACCGCCAAAATGGCAATAACCAAACTGATTGATCCACCCATTAGTGCAACAAGCATGCTCTCCGTTAACGACTGCTGCAGCAACCGCCAGCGACGCGCACCGAGTGCAGCGCGAACAGCGAGTTCGCGCGATCTTGCGGCGGTGCGAACGAGTTGAAGGTTTGCGAGGTTTGCGCATGCAATCAGCAACACAAAACCGGCCAGTCCAAATGTGAACCACATGACAGTTCTGCCGATGGTGTCAGACATAGATCGCTGGAGCGGTTCCAATCGCACGCTCTCACCTTCATTCGACGAGTTCTGCTTACCGAGGTTGGCGGCCAAAGCAACCATGCTTTGTTCTGCCTGCTGTATTGTGACGCCCGGTTTGAGACGACCAAAAGAAGAAAGAAAGTTGTTGCCGCGGTTTGTTTTCCGTTCTGGAGTAAACGACAGTGGCTGCCAGATGTCGATAGGACCCCAAAGGATCGGATGTTCGAATCCAGGAGGCATCACGCCTACGATTTCCACTGTCTTTCCGTCGAGTTGAATTTTCCGTCCAACGACGTTTGGGTCGCCACCAAAGCGGTGATTCCAGAAGCGATCCGTCAGGACAATAACGTTATCAGTACCAGGTTCGAATTCTTCCGGCCTAAAGACGCGGCCATGGACCGGGGCTACTCCCAACAGTGGAAAGAAGTCCGCGGTGGCCGCGAGACTAAGTAGACGTTCCGCTGTTTGCCCCTGCTCGGTGAGATTACGGCTGGCGAAGTTGTAGGCAGCCATCTTCTCAAACACCGTATTCTGATCGTGCTGGTCGAAAAAATTCGCTGCTGAATGCGGCCAACTTTGTGAGTGTGGCGACGTGCGAAATACTCTCACCAATTGTTCGGAGTGCGGGTAAGGGAGCGAGCGAAATAGAAACGTATTCAGCACGCTGAACATTGCCGTGTTGATGCCGATGCCAAGCGCGAGGGTCAGCACGGCCACCAGGGCAAACCCCTTGTGCTTTAGCAGGAGGCGCAGGCTATAGCGCACGTCTTGTGACACGCTGGTCATAGTCGTTCTCCAGGTTCAGATGTTCAAGAAGTATTTGGAAAGTGTCGCTCCATAATGAGAACACCTTGGTGAGGACTCTTGTGGCAGTTAACTGTGGTTAATCCGTTAGATTGTTAGCCTTGGTTAAGCCCGCCAAGTGCTCTCGAGCGATCGTGTGCGAGAAGAGATTTGTCCCAACCCCGACGCTCCAGATCGAAAGAAGAGTTAGGTAAACTAACCGTCTCACTTACACGCTGGTTGACCCTTCAGCCTCCGTTGATATTAACGGTGAGCCGACGGGTGCCACAAACATCTGACAAAAGTTACTGCTGCTTCTTCGTCGTCTCTTTCAACTTCGCGTGAGCGCGTTCGTAGTTGGTCTTAAAGACCGAAGCATTTGGATCATTGTTTTGCTCACCAAGAACCTTCGCCTTCTCGTAGAGAGGTTCCGCGAGATCAATTCGCCCTCCGCGCTCATATGCCTCAGCGAGACTGTCGTAAACATTCGCAGAGTCGGGATAACGTTCGACATTGGCTTTGAATGTTGCGATCGCTTCTTCTGGTTTGCCTCCGGACAGTAATTGGTAACCGATTTGATTGATGAGGTTCTCGGGCACGGAAATGGGATAGCCGAATTTCTCACTCAGTTTTTTGTAATGAGCTTCTGCACCCTTCAAGCCGCCAAGCACAGCTCCGCTTTTGAGATCTCTGGGCGCTTGCCAATCTTCATACACCTTTCGCAATCCGAAATAATGACTCCGCAGCACCACTGAGCCATGATCTTCATCGGCAAAGCGCTCGGCTTGCCACGCAAAATCCTTAATGTTCGTTTTCGAAAGCAGCTCTTTGAAGCTGTCGAAGCACTCGCTAATCCCGCCCGTCTCATTACCAATCGACGCAAACAGCGTTACTTTCAGTTCCTTTTGATTCTTCAAGAAGTCTTCTGCACGCTTCAGCTCCTCCCCGTTCTCCCATTGCAGTGAAGGACTGACCGCAACATAAGAGTTGAAAAGACCGGGTTTGGTAATCATTGCGTGAATCGCGAATAGTCCGCCGAGTGAGTGTCCGGCGAAGATGCGATACGGCTGAACTCGATATTGTTTCTCAATCTCAGGAATGAGTTCAGTCTCAAAGAATTTTAGAAAGTTGTCTGCACCCCCACTGGTTGAAAATTGGAGTTCGCCAGCCGCATTCTTGGTGCTGGATTTCACCGGCGTCAGGTCTCGCGTCCGATCAGTGTTCGTGACACCGACGACAATCAAGTCTGGCATACGACCGTTTTGAGTTAGGAATTCAATGGAACTCGACGTGTGATTGATATGAGAGTCGCCATCGGTCATGTAAAGAACCGGATAGCTTACCTTGTTGGTTTCATATCCGACCGGAGTGCGCACTAGCACCAGTCTCTCTTCACCGAGAACTGCTGATTTGATCGTTAATCTCTTTACTGTGCCGGTGCGGGTCTGTGCGATTGCGACAGATGAGATTATTAGAAGGACAGCAAAGCCGGATAGTAACCGGAAGAAGTTTGATAGACGCGTGGTGCCGCATGAGAAATTGGTAGTCATGGTTCAACTCCGAAAAAGTGGATTTATTCCATTAATGCTGAGGCAACGCAGTTGGGGGAGGCGGTGATATTACTAGATCTGAACAGCCCATCCAATTACTAAATTGCTTCTTCTCTGTGAGAAGACAACTGACGAATTGAAATGACTCTTTCAGCGAAACAACTAAACGAATCGACACAACGTCGTGAGCAGTTAATTGAGATTTGCGAAACTTTACCGGAAATCACTCACGACGCAGTCGGCGACGGACACATAGCTTTTCGCGTTCGCAAGAAAATATTCGCCTACTATCTTTTCGATCATCATGGTGACGGCATGATCGCTTTCTGCTGCAAGTCGAATCTTAGTGAACAGCGTCGACTGATAAGAAGCGATGCGGAAACGTTTTTTGTGCCAGCCTATGTTGGCCCGAGGGGTTGGATTGGGATTCGTTTGGATCTGGAGGATGTTGATTGGGAAAGTGTGACTGAACTTGCGCGGCGAGCCTTTCAGTCTACTGCGCCACGAAAGTTAGCAGCTCTGTTACCTTGACTGCCTTGACGTTAATCGTGGGTCTGAAAGCGGTCACTTAGATCAGACCAACCAAGCGGTCGACGGCCTGCGCCCACAGAAGAATCGCTTGCGAGAATGTGTTACTAATCACAGAAAAGAGCTACGCGAATGAACCAGCCGTCCAGTCACGCTTCAACTGCAGAGGGCTCTTCCAATGCTTCACTTCGAACCCGATCAAGAATCAGTATACCGTGCCACTGAACTGTCAACTCGGTTAATGAAAGATTTGCGCCTCTTCTCCGAAGAGGGTTCAAGCGAAATGTCGCGCAAACTATTCTCTGAGAAACAATATGATCAACAAGCGTATGGCGCGCGCCAATTGTTGACATGATTACCAATGTCAGTCAGATGGCAATAGAATCGTGACATCATGGGCCAGAGCCTCAAATTTTCTTGTGGCAAATTTGTGGCAGGAATAAATGAAAAACTACTGTGAGCGAATGGAAGCGGATGTCAACAAATGCGAAAAACCTTGATTTTGCTCGTGGCTGCATCTCGATTCAAAATCAATTAGTTAACTTTTCATATCCGGCTAGGTTCGGGACCGTGAGGTCGGAGGTTCGAATCCTCTCGCCCCGACCAATTAAAATCAACGACTTACGGCCGCTGACAACCAGCGGCCGTTGTTCTTTCGTGGCTGGAGTATGGGTTGATCGATCCCATTCTCTTTATCTCCTCGAAAAACGTTGGTAGACCACTCCTCCTTGTCAACCTAAACTCAAACTGCGCATCAGAATTCTCCAGATAAAAGGTCTGCAAACTCTAGTGCGTAGTGACTAAATGCGGCTAAACTTAAAAGCTAAAACGGCGAGAAGTCGCCGCGATCCAACTCAATGACTCTTGCCACGGGCACAACACTTGGACATTACGAAATCCGCTCGCGGCTCGGCGCCGGTGGAATGGGTGAGGTTTACCTGGCGGAAGACACGAAGCTCGATCGGAAAGTCGCATTAAAGATTCTGCCCTCCGACGTTGCCGCCAATCAGGAACGCATGCGTCGATTCGTGCAAGAGGCCAAAGCTGCGGCCGCACTCAATCATCCACACATCGCGCATGTTTATGAAATCGGCGAAAGCGAAGGCATGCACTTCATGGCCATGGAGTACGTTGAAGGCAACACCCTGCGCGAGAAGATCCATCGCGAACGAACCGAATTGAGAAAACTTCTGAGATATCTGCAGCAAGCGGCCGAGGGACTGGCCAAAGCCCATGCAGCCGGGATTGTTCATCGAGATCTCAAACCGGACAACATAATGGTCACGCGTGACGGCCACGCAAAGATTCTGGATTTTGGGTTGGCGAAACTGCTCGAGCCGACAGCTCAATCCGGTCGCAGCAGCGAGAGTGACAGCGAAGTCTCCACCGTTCTCCTTGATTCCTTGTCAATACCGGGCGTGGTTCTCGGCACGGTGGGCTACATGTCGCCCGAACAGGCGATGGGCAAGACAGGTGAGATTGATTGTCGTTCAGACATCTTCTCGTTTGGTTGCATCCTGTTCGAAGCCGTCACCGGACATAGGGCGTTTCACGGCAAGGAACCACTGGACTCTTTGCATCAGATCATTTACGGGCCGACACCGAGGATTAAGGATTTCAACGCCAACGCACCGGATGAACTACAGCGTATCGTGCGCCGATGTCTGGCCAAAGACGCAGACGATCGGTATCAGACGATCAAGGACGTCGCGATTGAATTGAAAGAACTGCGGCGGGAGATTGAAGGATCTGAGCTCGACACAGGCGTACCTCAATCAGCAACCGAAGCGACGAGACAATCGGCCGCCGAAAGGGCACCACGTGAAGCTTCCGGTACTGCGACCGCCGGGCTGTCAGCCTCGATGTCAACGCGCGCATCGAGTGCTGAATACATCGTTTCCGAAATCAAACAACATAAAATCAGAACGGCCGTAATCTCAGCTCTGATCTTGATTGCGGTCGCCGGTATCGCCAAGTATTTGAATGGTCGCAATAGTGAAACCGCAATCAACTCGATTGCTGTCTTACCCTTTGACAATCAGAATCGCGATCAAGACACCGAATACCTCTCTGATGGCTTGACCGAAAGCATCATCAATAGACTGATACAAGTTCCAAACCTGCGCGTGATATCACGCGGTTCGGTCTTTCGTTACAAGGGGCGGAATGTTGACCCGATCGCTGTAGGGAATGAGTTGGGCGTGCGTACTATCTTGATGGGCAGACTGTTGCAGCGCGGCGATGGTCTGAGTGTCAGCGTCGAGTTGGTGGACGTTCGAGATAACAAACAACTTTGGGGAGAGCGGTATGAACGCAAGGTGTCAGACCTTCTTTCTGTACAGCGAGAGATCGCAAGCGAAATCTCCAGCAGCCTGCGACTGAAGCTTTCAGGATCCGAGGAGAACCGAATAAACAAGCGTTATACGGACAATCCCGAGGCGTATCAGCTTTATCTGAAAGGTCGATTCTACTGGAACAAGAGGACTGAAGAAGGAGTGAGGAAAGGTATCGAGTATTTCCAGCAGGCAATTGAAAAAGACCCGACATATGCTCTGGCTTACACCGGAATAGCCGATTGCTACTCCCTTGAGACACTTCACATTGATGTCGGCTCACTATCACCGAGTGAGGCTGCACCAAAAGCGAAGGCCGCAGCGATGAAAGCTCTAGAGATGGATGACACGCTTGCCGAAGCGCATACCTCACTGGCTTTTATCAAACTGAACTTCGACTGGGATTGGGCAGACACGGAAAGGGAATTCAAGCGAGCGCTCGAGTTGAATCCGAACCATGAGAACGCTCATCACTGGTACTCTCATTATCTTATGGCGATGGGTCGCATCGAAGAATCGTTTGTTGAGAGCAAACGTGCATTGGAACTTGATCCGCTTGGCGTCATTTTGAACGTACATCTCGGATGGCATTACATGAACGCACGCCAGTATGACCGGGCTATAGAACAACTCAAAAAGGCGATCGAGATGGATCCCAACTTTGGGGTCGCGCACTGGTACCTTGGGTTGTCATATGACCATGAAGGAATGTACCCCGAGGCTGAGAATGAACTGCGAAAGGCGAAAGAATTGCTTAAAGATAATGAAGCCGTGGCCGCAGACTTGGGACATGTCTATGCAGTTTCTGGAAGGAAAGATGAGGCGCGGAAAGTTATAGACGAGCTGAAGGAGTTATCAAAGCGAAAGTATGTCTCCTCGTACCACGTGGCGTTGATTTATCTCGGTCTTGGTGAAAAAGATCAGGCTTTCGAGTGGTTGGAAAACGCTTATCGCGAACGCTCAGACTTGTTGGTTTATCTGAGAGTTGAACCAAGGCTCGACAGCCTGCGCTCAGACCCTCGCTTTGTAGAGCTCGTTCGGCGCGTCGGCCTCTAAACGGTGAAAGTAGATGGCGTTCCAAAGGGAAAGGGGATGCCGCGATCAATAAATGAAATCAAACGGTAGGTAGCTTTAGCATTTTCAAAAGTGACTGTCTGACGGTTACATAACGTTCGCACTGTGGTCTTTCTCTTGAACCGCCACAACTAGGATAGTGGCATCGTCGTCGAATCCATCGGCGCAGAACTCCGTGACACGTTCGAGCAGGCGACAGCGGAGCGCCTCCGCCGACAATTGACGCGCGCAACGAGATAGCTCAGCCATTCGCTCTTCACCAAACTCCTCTCCCTCTCCATCTACAGCCTCGCTGACCCCATCCGTAAACATAACGAGGCGGTCTCCTGGCTGTAGCTCAATTTCGCCCTCCTCATAGCTGCGCTCTTGGAAAATGCCCAGGATCAGCCCTCCTTCTTCCAGCCGAAGTTGGGCCCCATCTTTCCGCGTCAGAATAGGTGCGTTGTGGCCGGCGTTGGCGTATCGGAGAGT